>Ga0136630_1000972_pt1 | contig 11516 bp, 14 predicted proteins | sample AntDrymUQ5682106_2_FD_105496 | JGI IMG/M metagenome (GOLD analysis project Ga0136630, IMG submission 105496) | Polar desert sand microbial communities from Dry Valleys, Antarctica - metaG UQ568 (21.06) | ecosystem: Environmental > Terrestrial > Soil > Desert | place: Antarctica: Dry Valley...
CTCGACCTGGTCCTCGCCGACCCGGGTGATCTCGGGCTCGGAGACGCCGAGCGTGTCGATGCGGTCGCGCAGGATCGTGATCGCGCGGTCGATGTCCTCGCCGCGAACCTCGGGAACCTGCGGCGTCGGGCGCCCCTGGTAGACGAGCTCGGTGCCGCCGCGCAGGTCGAGGCCGAGCACGGTTCGCTTCTCGGTGATCACGTAGAGCGACCCGGCGAGCAGCGCCAGCACCAGCCCGAGCACGATCAGGTTGCGCCTGCGGTTGGTCATCGCGACCGCGTCCGCGCCTACTGCGGGGTCAGCACGAGCAGCAGACCACCGTCGTCGTCGTAGGCCGGGAACAGGTCGGCGACCGCCTCGGCCGGGAGGTCACCCTCCGCGTTGACCGCGACCCGCTTGTTGAGCGAGCGCACCCCCCACTCGAGCGTGGTCTCGATCGGATCCGAGGCCGCGTCGGCGTCGGTCTCGGCGCTCTCCTCACCGTCGCCGGCCTTGATCCACTCGAGCCCGAGCACCTCGCGAACCGGCCGGCCGATCACCTGCTCGTCCTTGAGCCCGGTGAGCTCGAAGCCGTTGCGGCCGACGTCGAGCAGCCTCGCCTGCTGATCGCAGATGAAGAAGGCGGCGTCGGGGGCCGGGTAGTAGTCGTCGAGCAGCTCGAACAGAAACGGGGCGCTGCACTTCGAGCAGGCCTTCGGGCGCGCGGTGATCCCGGCGCGCTCCCCGGACAGCTCCCTGTTGCCGCAGTTCGGGCAGATGAAGAAGGGCACAGCGAACAGGCTAGTAGACGGGCGTGGGGTGACCCGGGCGCAAGGGCCTAGAACAACCGCGCCGCGCCCTCGGGCACCGGCAGGCCGAGATGCTCGAAGCCACGCTCGGTGATCACCCGCCCCCGCGGGGTGCGCTTGATCAGGCCCTGCTGGAGCAGGTAGGGCTCGTAGACGTCCTCGATCGTCTCCTGCTCCTCGTCGACGGCGGCCGCGAGGGTCGAGAGGCCCACCGGACCGCCGCCGAACTTGACTGCGATCGTCTCCAGGATCGTGCGGTCGTGGCGGTCGAGCCCGGCCGCGTCGACCTCGAGCAGGCTCAGGGCCTCGGCGGCGATCGTCTGCGTGATCACGCCGGCCCCGCGGACCTCGGCGAAGTCGCGTACCCGCTTCAGCAGCCGGTTGGCGACCCGGGGGGTGCCGCGCGAGCGCTCGGCGATCACCTGCTCGCCGCCCGGCTCGATCTCGACCCCGAGGATCCCGGCCGAGCGGATCACGATCTGGGCGAGGTCTTCGGGCTGGTAGTGCTCGAGCCGCTGGCTGACCCCGAAGCGGTCGCGAAGCGGCGTGGTCAGCAGTCCGGCCCGGGTGGTCGCGCCGACCAGGGTGAAGGCGGGCAGGTCGAGTGTGACGGTGCGCGCGCCGGCGCCCTGGCCGAGGACGATCGGCAGCTGGCGGTCCTCCATCGCCGGGTAGAGCGTCTCCTCGATCGCCCGGTTGAGGCGGTGGATCTCGTCGATGAAGAACACTGAGCCGGGCTCCAGCGCGGTCAGGAAGGCGGCGATGTCGGCCTTGCGCTCGAGCGCCGGGCCCGCGGTTTGGATGAACGGAGCGCCGAGCTCGTTGGCGATGATCTGGGCCAGCGAGGTCTTGCCCAGTCCCGGCGGGCCGGCGAGCAGGACGTGGTCGAGCGATTCCGAGCGGCCCTTGGCCGCCTCGATGAAGACCTCGAGCTGCGAGGTCACCTGGCGTTGGTTGACGAAGTCCGCCAGGCGGCTCGGCCGCAGCGAGCGATCGAGCTCCTCGTCGGAGCCGGCGAGCCGCACCTCGGCCATCGGCTCGGCGATCGGGGCGTCGAGCCCACCCGAGATCGAGGGGTCACGCGAGACGCTCACAGCAGGCGCCTCAACGGCGGCGCGGCTCGGCGCCGTCCTGTCGGACTGCGCCTCACGCCGCTTCCCGGGTGCCGGCGCTGCGCAGGGCCGCGCCGATTAGCTCCTCGGGAGTCTCGCCGGCGGCGTTCTCGAGCAGCTTCTCAGCCTCCAGCAGGGTGTAGCCGAGATGCATGAGGCCGTCGCGGGCAAGCGAGCGCGGATCGTCGTCGGCGCCGCCGGAGATCGCCGGCACCCCTTCCTGGAGCTCGCCGGCGACCTTCTCGCGCAGCTCGACGATCACGCGCTCGGAGGTGCGCTTGCCGATCCCGGGAACGGCCTGGAAGCGCTTGGCGTCGCCGGCGGCGATCGCGCGCAGCAGCTCGCGCGGGGGGCCGCCCGAGAGGATCGCGATCGCGACCTTGGGCCCGATCCCGGAGACCGAGGTCAGGTTCAGGAAGAGGTCGCGCTCCTCCTCGCTGGCGAAGCCGAAGAGCGCGAGCGAGTCGTCGCGGGCGACCAGATGGGCATGCAGGCCGACCTGCTTGCCGCGCGCGGGCACCGCCTTCAGGGTCTCCGCCGAGACCGTCAGCCGGTAGCCGACCCCTGCGGACTCGACCACGACGTGGTCGGGGCGCCGCACCAGCACCTCACCGCGGACCCAGGCGATCATCCGGCCGCCGCCCCGGTGGGCACGGCCTGGTCGGGCCGGGCGTGGGCGGCGTGGCAGATCGCGACCGCGAGGGCGTCGGCGGCGTGGTCGGATTCGGGCGGGCGCGACAGACCGAGCAGGGCGCCGACCATCTGCTGGACCTGGCCCTTGGGCGCCGCGCCCGACCCGCACACCGACATCTTCACCGCCTGCGGCGTGTAGTCGAAACAGGGGACATGGTGCTGGGCGGCGGCCAGCATCGCCACTCCCCGCGCCTGGCCGACGGCGACGGCGGAGCGCACGTTCTTGCCGAAGAAGAGGTCCTCGAGCGCGACCGCCACCGGCTCGTGCCAGGCGATCAGCTTCTCGAGCTCGGCGTGGATGCGGGCGAGGCGGGTCTCGAGCGGCGTCCCCGGGGGAGCCTGGACGACGCCACCATCGACGGCGCTCATCCGTCCGCCCGCGAGCCGCACAACACCGAAGCCCGTGTTCGCCACGCCGGGGTCTATGCCCATGACGAGGATCACGACTACTGATTCTGGCCCGCGGCCCGGATGCCTCCCCGATCCCCGGTGAACGCCTGCCCCGGGCCCGCTGGCGGTAGCGACGAAGTCGCGATTTACCCGCCTACGACCTGCTTTCCCTCAACAGAGCGCAACCCCCCGAGAGCGGAGCCGCAGGCGAGCATCTCGGGGGATTTGTTCCGCGAAGCTGAGCACCCGGCGGATGTACTCAGGCGGTGGCCTGTTCGAGGAGCTTCTCCGGGATGTCGAAGTTCGCGTGCACGGCCTCGACGTCGTCGTGGTCGTCGAGGGTCTCCATCAGCTTGACCAGGGCCCGCGCCTCCGCCTCGCCCTCGACCTCGACGATCGAGTTCGGCTCCATGGTCAGCTCGGCGGACTCGATCTCGACGCCCGCCTGCTCGAGGGCGCCGCGGACAGCGGTCAGCCCCGAAGCCTCCGTGGTCACCTTGAGCAGGTCGCCGTCGGCAACGACGTCGTCGGCACCGGCGTCGATCGCGGCGAGCAGGTCCTCCTCGCCGTAGCGGTCGGCGTTGACCAGGATCACCCCCTTCTTCTCGAACTGCCAGGCGACCGAGCCCGGTTCGCCGAGGCTGCCCCGGTGCTTGTCGAAGGCGTTTCGGACGTCGGAGCCGGTGCGATTGCGGTTGTCGGTCAGCGTCTCGACCAGGATCGCCGCGCCCCCGGCGCCGTAGCCCTCGTAGACGACCCGCTCGATCTGCTCGTCGCCGCCGCCGGCGCCGGCGCCGCGGTCGATCGCGCGCTGGATGTTGTCCTTGGGCATCGAGTAGCCCTTGGCCTTCTCGACCGCGGCCGCGAGGGTGAAGTTGGAGTCCGGGTCCCCCCCGCCCTCACGCGCGGCGACGGTGATCGCCCGCGCGAGCTTGGTGAAGAGCTGGCCGCGCTTGGCGTCGGTCGCAGCCTTCTTGTGCTTGATCGATGCCCACTTCGAGTGACCGGACATGGCATCAGTTTAGAAACGGGCCGCGACTCGAGCCCCCCGGCCCGGTCGCGGCCCGTCCTGGCATCCCGTCACGCCGCACGAATCCCCGGTCAGGGCCTCGAACCAAAGCCCCAGCGGCGCTGCCCAGAACAACAGCGTCGAGCGTCCGAAGTTGCGCCGCGGCTCAGCCGAACTGCGCCTCGATGTTGAGCTCGCCGACCGGTACGCCGCGGCGAAACTCGGCGGCGAAGGCCTCCGAGAACACGGCGGCGCTCTGCTTGGTGAGTGACGCCTCGGCACCCTCGATCGAGATCGAGCCCGGGACCCCGCTCTGCTCGGCCTCGCTGAGGTCGAGCTTGAGGAAGGCAAACTGGGCACCGCCGGATTTCGCGAACAGCTTGCCCTTCTTCTCGCCGAGCACCGCGGTGAAGTTCGAGACCTTGACGGCGCCGTCCTCGTCACGGGAGAAGAGCAGGCCGCCCTTGTGCTCGATCGTGTCCTTGCCGGCCTCGCCGACGATCCCGCCGGTGACCGTGAACTTCGCACCCTTGCCGCCGAACTTCGCCCCACCCGTGGTGGTGATCTCGATGCCCATGTCGGAGAGCGCCTCGAACGTCTCCTGGTTCGGCACCAGCACGGTCTTGCCGCCGGTCACCGGCTCGGCGGCGACCGTTGCGGCCAGCGCCAGCGTCGTCGCCGCCAGCGCCGGTAGCGCCAGCAGCCGAATCCTTCTCGATCCGTAACTCATCTCGATTCCTCCTCGGAAGCGTTTTCGGTTCAGGCGCCGATCAGCGGGTGAAGCGCCCGTTCTCCTGAAGCAGCTCGCCATCGACCTCGATCCGGCCACCCTGGCGCAGGTCGCAGACCATGTCGGTGTGGACGGCGCTGTCGTTGGTGCCGCCCGACTCCGGGTAGCTGGCGCCGACCGCCATGTGGACGGTGCCGCCGATCTTCTCGTCGAGGAGCACGTCGCGGGTGCCGCGATCGATCCCGTAGTTGGTGCCGATCCCGAGCTCGCCCAGCCGGCGCGAGCCCGCGTCGGTGTCGAGCAGCTTGATCAGGAACTCCTCGCCGCGCTCGGCGCTCGCCTCGACCACCTTGCCGGCCTCGAAGCGCAGGTGCACGCCGGAGACCTCACGGCCGCCGATCACCGCGGGCAGGTCGAAGCTGACCTCGCCTTCGACCGAGTCCTCGATCGGGCCGGTGAAGAACTCGCCGTCGGGCATGTTGTGCTCGCCGTCGCAGGCGATGAAGTGGCGGCCCGCGATCCCCAGGCTGATGTCGGTGCCGGGGCCCGTGATCCGGACCTCGTCGTGTCCCTCGATCCAGTCGGCGAGGCGGTGGCACTGCTCGGAGGCGCGCTTCCAGGCGCCCAGCGGGTCTTTGTCGTCGGCGAGGCAGGCGTGGAAGTAGAAGTCCTCGAAGTCGCGCAGGCTCATCTCGGCGTCGCAGGCGTAGGCGTTGGTGGGAAACAGTGTGTAGACCCAGCGGTGGGTGCCCTCGGCCGACCGCTCCATCGTCCGCTCCATCAGGTGGCGGGTCGCCGCCTGGCGGCGGGTCTGACGCTCGGGATCGATGCCCGAGAGCTCGCGGGTGTTGGTGTCGGCGCCGATCGCGATCCGGCAGTCGGCGTTCTCGGCGGCCCATTCGGAGAGCGGCGAGATCCAGTCGAGCTGGGCGTCGCTGGCATCGCGGTAGTAGGTCGCCGCCTGACCGTCGAAGGTGACGGCGACGATCGGGTTGCCCCCTGCGTGCAGGACCTCCTCGTAGACGGCGGCGACCAGTGGCTCGGCCGCGGTCGAGCCCTCGATCAGGCAGGTCTCGCCCTCCGAGACCTTGGTCGAGTAGCCGACCAGGATCTTGGCGAGGTTGGCGACACGGGGGTCGATCATCTTGTCCTTTCTCGGCCTTCTGCGGCCGGTTCAGCTTCGCTTCGATGCTTGCGGGCGGCCGTGGCCATCGCCATCAGGAGGGCATGTAGACGCGGATCGTCGGCCAGCTCGGGGTGAAACGAGCAGGCGAGCACGCGGCCCTCGCGGATCACCACCGGATGGTCGTCGAGGCTGGCCAGGACCTCGACGGCCTCGCCGTGCTGCTCGATCCAAGGGGCGCGGATGAAGACCGCGCGCAGCGGCTCGGGACCGATCCCGGCGACTTCGAGATCGGCCTCGAAGCTGGCGATCTGGCGGCCGAATGCATTGCGCCGGGCGACCGCGTCGAGCAGGCCGAGGTGATCGCGGTCGCAGACGATCATCCCGGCGCAGGTCCCGAGGACCGGCCGCCCGGCGGCGGCGTGGGCGCGGATCGGCGGCGCCAGCCCGTCGCGCTCGATCGCCTTCGAGATCGTCGTCGACTCGCCGCCCGGGATCACCAGGGCGTCGAGGTCAGCGAGCTGCTCGGGCAGGCGGACTTGGAGCGGCTCGGCGCCGAGCCCGCGCAGCATCTCGCCGTGAGCGGCGAAGTCACCCTGGCTCGCCAGCACGCCGACCCGTAAGGGCCGCGGCCCCGACGAGGGCACCGGGGCCGAGCTCTCTTGCGGCCGCGCCCTACGCACCGCGGTGCTGGAGGAGCTCCCCTTCGGACAAAGCTGCGATGTCGTCGCCGCGCATCGGCGCGCCGAGTTCCATCGATGCGGCGGCGACCCGCTCGGGATCGCCCGCGTGGGTCGTCGCCTCGACGATCGCCCGCGCGCGGCGCTCGGGATCCTCGGACTTGAAGATCCCGGAGCCGACGAAGTTGCCCTCGGCGCCGAGCTGGATCGTCAGCGAGGCGTCGGCGGGGGTGGCGATGCCGCCGGCGCAGAACAGGGGCACCGGCAGCCAGCCGAGACCGGCGACCTCCGCGACCACGTCGATCGGCGCCTGTAGGTCCTTGGCGGCGGCGGCAAGCTCGTCCGAGCGCAGGGTGCTGAGGCGCTTGATGGCGCCGACGATCTCGCGCAGGTGGCGCACCGCCTCGACGATGTTGCCGGTCCCGGCCTCGCCCTTGGAGCGGATCATCGCCGCTCCCTCGCTGATTCGCCGCAGCGCCTCGCCGAGGTTGGTGGCGCCGCAGACGAAGGGGACGTCGAAGGCGTGCTTTTCGATGTGGTGGGCCTCGTCGGCCGGGGTCAGCACCTCGGACTCGTCGATGTAGTCGACCTCGAGCGTCTGCAGCACCTGGGCCTCGGCGAAGTGCCCGATCCGCGCCTTTGCCATCACCGGGATCGTCACCGCCGCCTGGATCGACTTGATCATCGACGGGTCGCTCATCCGGGCGACCCCGCCGTCGCGCCTGATGTCGGCCGGCACGCGCTCGAGCGCCATCACCGCGACGGCGCCGGCGTCCTCGGCGATCCGGGCCTCCTCCGCCGTGACCACGTCCATGATCACGCCGCCCTTGAGCATCTCGGCGAGGCCACGCTTGACCCGGAATGTGCCGGTTTCCGCCACCACCCCAATATAGACGGGAGCCCTGAGAGGAGCGGCCGCCGTTACTTCAGCTTGAAGGCGCGGATCCGGTCCTTGTAGGCGCCCTTGTCGCGGGCGTAGACCCCGTGGGCGAGCGCTTGGACGATCGCCAGCAGCGAGGTGTTGGAGCGCGTGAACGAGGGGCCGTTCGAGGAGTAGTAGAGGGTGAGGTCGGAGTGCTGGCCGATGTCGGAGAGGGTCGCATCGGTGATCGCCATGGTCGAGGCGCCGCGATGCTTGGCGAGCTTCATCGCCCGGACCACGATCGGGTGGGCGCGGCCGGCCGAGAAGGCGATCACGAGCGCGTCCTCGTCGACGCGCGAGAGCCGGGTGATCGAGTCCTGGCGCGGACTGGCGACGACCTCGGCGCGGATGTCGAGCAGCGCCAGCAGGTGGCGCAGGTAGCTGGCGAAGAAGGCGAGCTGGTCGAGCCCGACGATCATCACCCTGTTGGCGCCGGCAAGCGCCGTCACGCAGGCCTCGACCTGCTCGCGGGTGAGGTTTCGGACCGTCTCCTCGACGTTGGCGTGGTCGGCGGCCAGCGAGGCCTCGAACTCGGAGTGGTCGAAGTCGAACAGCGGCGCCGTCGTCTCCTCACCCGGGGCGCGACTGCGGTACTCCTCGATCGCGGCCTGCTGAAGCTCCGGGTAACCCTCGAAGCCGAGCGCCTGCGAGAAGCGGACCACGGTCGACGAGGAGGTGTTGGCTCGGCGTGCCAGCTCCTCGGCGGTCTGGAAGGCGGCCTCGTCGAGATGGTCGACGATGTAGCGGGCGACGTCCTTCTGCGAGCGCGAGAACTCGTCGAAGCGTTCGGTGATGTAGGTAGAGAGCGCCTTGCCGTTCGGGCGAACCGGCGCGCGGCGCGCGGTGCCGTTGGCACGGGTCGAGGTGGCAGCGGCGGGGCGGGTCTTCGTCGCGGTCTTGGTCACGGCCGGTTGTTTCGCCTCCACCGGGGCTTTTCCTTTTCACCCGCTCGCACACTGCAGGCGAGATCGCCGATGTGGGATGGTGAAGCGCGATGGACCTAGAGCAGACGCTGCGGCTGACCAACCGCAACCTCGCGGTCTTCGACCTCGCCCTGGGAACCTCGGCGCTGGTCGCTCCCCAGGCGACCCTGCGGGCGCTCGGCCACGATGAGCCCTCACCGGATGCCCGCCACCTGTTTCGCCGCTGTGGCCCGATCTGGCTGACCTTCGCGGCCGCGCACACGGTCGCCGAGCGCCGCGACCGTCCTGAGGACTGGTGGGCGCTCGCCTGGCTGCGCGGCACCGAGCTCGCCACCGACATCGTCTGGTCGCAGTCGGCCTCGTTCTCGCGGCCGGGGGCCCGCGCCGGGCTCTGGCTCGCCGGCGGGTTCAACCTGGCGGCGGCGCTCGGCTTCGGCTGGCTCGCTCGCAAGCGCCCGGCTCGGCGTCCGCGACTTCGGCTTCGGGCTCGCTAGCGCGGCTACTGGTAGAGCAGGAAGTCCGGCTGCGGCTCGAGGCCGAGAATCGTCGGCGGGCGCATCAGCGGGTCGTCGAGGCGGTAGAAGACCGAGAAGCCGCTGAACAGGCTCGGGGTCGCGAGCGGCCCGTAGCCCGCGACCTTCGCTGCCGGCGAGCCGATCCCGTCGAAGTTGAGCACGGGCTGCACGCCGGGGAGCTCGACGATCCGGCCGCGCCCGCGGACGCTCCCCTTGCGGAACTGGTGGACGATCAGAAGCTTCGGCGGCAGGCCGAGCTGCTCGACCGTCGCCGCCATCGACCGGGCCACCGCGTTGACCTCGCGGGCGCTGACCATGCCGGCGGTCTGCCCGGGGATCCCCCGCCTGCCGACGTTCCACTCGGGGTCGATCGCGACATCGACATCGGGCTGGGCCACCCACTCGCCAAGCTTCTCGAGCTCGCCGATGATGCTGGCCCGCCCGGGCTGGATGTCGAGGATCAGCCGGGCCCCGACGGCGCGGGCCTGGTCGAGGTAGATCTGGATCACCCGGTCGTCCTGGCGGGTGCGGTAGAGGTTGTCGGGCCCGCCGCCGGCGGTGGCGAAGGCCGCGACCAGGTCGAAGGCGCCGACCACCGGACGCCTGTCCATTCCCGCGTAGGCCAGCGACTGCTTGCCGAGCTTGCGGGCCGCAGCCGGCGGCGAACGCATCCCGAGGATCGTCTGGCCCATCTGGGGCGCTCCGTACAGCGAGACCACACGGTTGGCGGGCAGCAGCGGCGCCGCCGCCGGCGCCGGGCCCGGTCGGGGCGAGGGCGCGACTCGATCGCCGAAGCGCTGCAGGAAGCTCTCGGTCGAGCGCTCGATCGCCGCTGCCGTCGGCGGCGTCGCCGGACCCGCTTGGCGACCACCGGCCGCGGCCGTTGCCGGCAGCGCCAGGGCGACCACGGCCGCGGCGGCGGCCAGGCGCCGGCTGTCAGGCATCCACCCCACTGCTTCGCCAACACGCCGGCGCCGCGGTTGGAGCGGCACCGGCCTAGCGCTGGGCGAACTCGAGCACGACCTTGCCGGTCGCGCCGCGCTCGTCGATCAGCTTCAGTGCCTCGGCTGCCTGCTCGGGGGCAAAGCGCGCACCGACGATCGGATCGATGAAGCCGCGCTCGATCAGGTCATCGATCGCCGCCCCGATCTCGATGTTGAGCTCGGGCTTACCCATCACGTAGGCCCCCCAGCCGGCGCCTACCACCTCGGTGTTGTTGAGCAGCAGGCGGTTGACCTTGACCTCGGGGATCGAGCCCCCGGTGAAGCCGACGACGACCAGGCGCCCGCCCTCCCCGAGCGAGCGCAGGCTGTCGAGGAAGCGGTCGCCGCCGACCGGGTCGAGGACCAGGTCGACGCCGCCGCCGGAAAGCTCCTTGGCCTCGTCCTTCCACGCCGCGTCCGATCTCAGCACCTCGTCGGCACCGGCCTCGCGCGCGACCCGTTCCTTCTGCTCGCTGGAGACGACCGCGATCGTGCGGGCGCCGAGGCCGCGGGCGACCTGAAGCGCGGCGACGCCGACCCCGCCGGCGGCGCCGTGGACGAGCACGGTCTCCCCGTCTTGCAGCCTTCCCCTCAGCTTCAGCGAGAAGTAGGCGGTGTGGTAATTGAGCACGAGCCCGGCACCCTGGGCGAAGTCGAGCGCCTCGGGCAGGGCGAAGGTGAGGAACTCGGGCGCCACCGCGACCTCGGCCATCCCGCCGAGCAGGCAGCAGGCCGCGACCCGGTCGCCGGCGCCGACCGCGGCGCCTTCGGGGGCGCTGCGGACGATCCCGGCGACCTCGCTGCCCGGGACGAAGGGAAGCGGTGGCTTCAGCTGATACTCCCCACGGGTCTGCAGCACCTCCGGGAACGAGACCCCGGCAGCGGCAACGTCGATCACCACGCCCCTGCCTGGCGTGAGCATGTGCGAGGTCTCGGGCTCGGGCAGCTCGACCCACTCGAGCGCCTCGTCGGGGCCGGTCAGCCGTGCAATCTGAACCGCTCTCATCGTCCGTCTAATCCTCTCGCCTGGTCCATGGACGCCCGAATCTATCGAGCCGCCGCGACCGCGCCGCCGCGCGGCGAGCATCGAGCCGGAGCCTTAGACTCAAGGCGATGCCGACGCCACGCGAGCAACGCCTGGCCAGCAACGAGGCGCTGTTCAGGGCCGCCAACGAGCGGATCGCCGACTGGGAGGAGAGACACCACTCGGAGGCCGGCGAGCTTTACCTGTGCGAATGCGCGGATCCCGCCTGCCGGGAGAAGGTCGAGCTGCGCCGCGAGGAGTACGAGGCGGTGCGCTCGAACTCGCGGCGTTTCTTCATCGTTCCAGGCCACGAGGTGCCCGACATCGAAACGGTGATCGAGACTCATGACGGCTGGACCCTGATCGAGAAGGATCCGGAGGTCACCGCGCTGGTCGAAGGCCTCGACCTGCGTCGCGATCCCGAGGCGCCGGGCGCCGGCGATCGGACCTCAGCGGCCTAGGGGAAGCTGACCTCGAACCAGACCCGCGTGCCCCGGTCGCCGTCGACGGCCCAACGCTCGGTGAGCGCGTCGACGATCCGCAGCCCGAGCCCGCCCACGAGCAAGGGCGAATCGCGGATCGCGGGCCGCGCCCCATTGGCGCCCTGGTCGCGCACCTCGCCCC
>Ga0136630_1000973_pt1 | contig 11507 bp, 13 predicted proteins | sample AntDrymUQ5682106_2_FD_105496 | JGI IMG/M metagenome (GOLD analysis project Ga0136630, IMG submission 105496) | Polar desert sand microbial communities from Dry Valleys, Antarctica - metaG UQ568 (21.06) | ecosystem: Environmental > Terrestrial > Soil > Desert | place: Antarctica: Dry Valley...
CCGGCGACTTCGTCGTCGAAATAATTGAAGAGGGCGGCCCCGGCGAGAACCATCGAGAGCGGGTTCGCCACGTTCTTCCCTTCGAGGGACGGGGCGGTTCCGTGCGGAGCCTCGGCCATTATGGTCTCGGGGCTCTCGTCCTCGTCGAGCGAGATGAGGAGGGATTCCGCCCCCGCGATCGAGCCGAACATTTGCATGACCATGTCCGAGAGGCAATCCCCGTCGCGATTCAACGTCGGGATGACGAGCGGCTCGCCATACGTGGAAAGCAAAAGCGCGTATGTCGCGTCTATGAGTTGCGGCTCGTAGCGGATGTCTTTGTTGTTCTCGGCGGCGCGATCCATCTCCTCTTTGAGCATGCCTTCGTATGTCGGGGAGACGGTCCATTTCGGGCCGCCGAAGACTTTGGCCCGCATCCTCCTCGCGTGGACAAAGGCGAACTCGGCGACGCCCCGGCATACCCGCCGGGATATTTTCTCCGTGCGGTATGCGATCTCATCGAGCCCCTCGCCCTCGCGGTGCTCGTCGGCCCCGTATGCGTCGTCCACGGCCATACGCACGACGGAGATGGGAGCGTGTACGCCGGGGAGCGGGTTCACACCGGGGATTCGCCGCCCGGTGCGGACGATCACGGTTCCGTTTATGCCTTTCCGCAAAACAGCGTTCGGGGAGCCGACGTCGCCCGCTTTTTCCGGGGTGATGGTCGCGGCTTTGTATCCGAAGCCGTGTTTCTTCATGGCTTCGGCGGCTTCGTTGACGACTTCGTTCTTTGTTTTCCGGCGGTTTTCGAGGGAGAGGTCGTATCGTTCGAGTTCGATGTCGAGGCCGGTTACGGAGGGGTCTAAAATTCTGAGAGCCTCTTCCAAAAGCTCTTGCCCGGTTTGGTCGCCCTCCATGACCACTATGGTTTTGGGATCCATGCTCTCGCTCCTCGAAGTCTCGCCTAATTTACACGCCTAGTATACGCGGGGGAATCCGTGGATATTGACCCGACCGGACGGATCTTTCCGCGCGTATAATGTTCCGGCTTTGAGAACGTCATTCCCGCGGGCATCCAACCTCGGACTCCGATTCTTTCTGGAGTTGTTCGCTTTCGGATCGCTGTTTTACTGGGGGATTCGGCTCGCGGACGGCTGGTTTCCGGGCCTCCTCATCGGGACACTCGCGGATGGCTGTCGCGCTCGTCGTTTTGGCGGCGGCGAATCGCCTGTTTATATATCTCTGGCGCCAAGACGCGCGCGACAGATAGCCCGCGAACTCTCGAAGCCATCGGCGATCCCCTCCCGGTTCGTATATAATGCTTGCCAGTCGGCGAGAGGGAAGGCGGCGGGGAAAGTATGTTCGGTGGATTTTTGAAAGCTGTTTTGTATTCGGCGGTCACGCTGGTTTTCTCCGTGGCTATATTCGTGTTTTTCACGAACGACGCGGCGACGGGCGCGACTTCGATCTTCGGCGCCGTCATAGTTTTGATCCTCTTCATCGCCGTGATGCTCTCTATTTTCCTGAGCGACATCGGCAAGGGACTCAAAGGGGACGGCTGGGATGCCGGACATGGCACCCCTGGCGACTCCGGCGGAGATTGAGGCGACTAATTTCGAGAAGGACATTTTGAATGTCTCATGTGTTCGTTGTAACCGCACAGAGCTTCGGCGACTCGGCCGGTTTGATCTTCTTTCCGCTGGTTTTTGTTGGCGTTTTGATACTCGCCTGGGTCTACGGAAAGATCGGGCGCAGCCGCGATAGAAAATCCATTCGCGACGGAGATGGCTCTTCCCACCCTGCCGATGGAGGCTCTCCGGGACACGGCGCCGACGACTCGAATGACGAAGGACCCGGCGTCGGGGGAGGCGATCCTTGAAGTCGTTACGTGAACAAATCTATGAGCTGCAAACTCTCGAACTCGGCGGCGAGGGCGGGGGAGAGATGCGCCCGATCCTCGCTCTCGGCCACTTTGTCCGCCACGTCGAGGAACGCGGCGACGGGGCCGCTCGCGGGAACGTCCCGCCTTTTTAGCGCGACCATCGAGCGTGTCATGTCCGGCACGCCCTCGACGGCGACTTGCGCGAGGTTCCCCGACGAGACGCTCCGCACGATGGCCGACTGGGGGAGGAACGAGATGCCGAGGCGATGTTCGACCATTCGTTTTGCGGCTTCGATATTGTCCACTTCCATCGTCCGAAGCTCCCGTATGCCCGCGTTCCGGAAGAGTTCTTGGGTTTGGTCGTAATAGCTCGAGTCGTTGTCGAAGAGGATGAGCCGCTCCCCGACGACCTCCGAGAGGTCGGCGGAGCCTTTCTCGGTGAATCGGTGGCCGGGATCCACGACCAAAACCATCTCGTCCTCATACAATGGCAAACTCTCAATGTCCGGATGCCTCATCGAGCGCGTCAACCCGAGATGCACGTCCTCGTTCAAAGTCATCTCCAAAATCTCCTCGGAATGCCCCGTCCTCACCGAAACGGAAACCTGCGGATACGCCCCCACGAACCTCTCCAAAAGCCCCGGAAGCGCATACGTCCCGACCCCCGGCGAAGCCCCGAGTACGAGCCGACCGCCCGAAGCCCCGCGCAATTCCTCCAAACTCCGCTTCCCATCCTCGAAACTCTCGACCGCCTTCTCCGCGAACGGCACGAACGCCTTCCCCGAATCCGTCAACCGCATCCCCCGGCTCGTCCGAACAAACAATTGATCGCCGACCTCCTCCTCGAGTCCCTTCAAACGCGCCGTCAAAGTCGGCTGCGTCAAAAACATCTCCTCCGCCGCCCGACTGAGATTCCCGAGCCGCGCCACCGCCAGGAAACACTCCATCTGTCTGAAAAGCATGGTCGCTCCGCTCCCGTTGTTGGTTGTTGGCGAAAACCAATAACCATAAACATTTTCTATATCATTCATTCAAGCAAATAATTGGACTGATAGCAACCTTCTTGTTATCTTTCAGGCAGGTTAAAGGAAGCGATGAGAGAAGGAGCTTTACATGATCACGGTACAGTACAGAGACTCGGAGACCGAAGAGATCCTTGATCGTCGCTACGAGGAGGAGACTCCGAACATCGGTCAGCGCGTCCGCATCGGCTTCGAGGAGCATCAAGTCCTCTTCCGTTGGCGCACGGTTCCGACTTGCTGCATCGTCTACGTCAGACGGACGATGGCCGAGTCCCGCTCCTCCCAACAAACCGCCGCCTAGTAGAAATATCCCACAAAGGCTCAACCGTATTCCGAATCGCGGAACTTTAGCGGTAAGACGAATGGCTTGCTAGGATAAACTCATTCTGGCAAGCCGTTTACTTGAGCGTTAGAGAGGAGCCCTGTTTATTTATGGCAAACACACGAGATTTCGGCGACGGAATAAAATTCACCGCCCCCATCCCAAGCGAATTCGAGGAGGTACTCACTCCCGAGGCGGTCGCCTTCGTGGCGAAGCTCGCTAGACTTTCGGTGGATCGCAACCACGAACTCCTCGCCGCCCGTGAAGAGCGGCAGAGAAGAATTGACTCCGGTGAGATGCCGGATTTCCTCCCCGAGACGAAAGAAATACGCGACGGAGACTGGAAAGTCGCCCCGTGTCCCGAAGATATACAAGATAGGCGCGTCGAAATAACCGGGCCGCCGGACCGGAAGATGCTCATAAACGCGCTCAATTCCGGCGCGTCGAGCTATATGACGGACTTCGAGGACGCGAACTGCCCGACTCTTTACAACATGCTCGAAAGCCAAAAAAACTTGATCGACGCGATAGATGAGACGATCTCCTTCGACGACGAGGCTTCCGGCAAGCACTACGAACTCGACGGGAAACTCACCGAGCTTGCGAACCTCATGCCGCGCCCGCGCGGCTGGCACCTCTTCGAGAAGCACATGCTCGTGGACGGGAGGCAGGTTCCCGGCGGAGTCTTCGATTTCGCCCTCTATTTCTTCCACAACGCGAAGAAACTTTTGGACATGGGAAGCGGCCCGTACTTTTATCTGCCGAAGATGGAGAGCCACCTCGAGGCGCGGCTATGGAACGACATCTTCGTCGCCGCGCAGGATGAACTCGGCATTCCGCAAGGAACCATAAAGGCGACCGTCCTCATCGAGACGATTCTGGCGACGTTCGAGATGGATGAGATTTTGTGGGAGCTTCGCGACCATTCGGCGGGGCTGAATTGTGGACGGTGGGACTATATTTTCTCGTACATAAAGAAGTTCCGCGACAAGGATCTTCTCCTCCCCGACCGCGCCGAGATCACGATGACTGTCCCGTTCATGCGGGCGTACTCGCTTTTGACTATAAAAACATGCCACAAGCGCGGCGCGTTCGCGATGGGGGGGATGGCCGCCCAAATTCCCGTCAAAGGCGACAAGGAGCAAAACGAGAAAGCCTTCGCCGCCGTTAGGGCGGACAAGGAGCGCGAGGCGCAAGACGGCCACGACGGAACGTGGGTCGCGCACCCCGGCATGGTCCCGACGGCGAAGGAAGCCTTCGATAAATTCATGCCCCAGCCGAACCAGATAGACAAGCAGCGCGACGACGTCGAGGTGACGGCGGCGCAGCTTCTCGAGAAACCGGAGGGAAACATCACCGAGGCGGGTTTCCGAAACAACGTCTCGGTTGGCATCCAGTATCTCGGGGCGTGGCTCGCGGGGAGGGGAGCCGTGCCAGTTTTCAATCTCATGGAGGATGCGGCGACGGCGGAGATTTCGCGGGCGCAGGTTTGGCAGTGGATCCACAACGACAAAGGCGTCCTCGACGACGGAACCGAAGTCACCGAAGAACTCTTCCACAAAGTCATGGACGAGGAACTCGACCGGATAAAGAACGACATCGTCGGCCCCGAGCGCTTCGAGAAGGACGAGTTCGAAGAGGCCGCCAAACTCTTCTCCGAACTCTCGACCCGCGATGATTTCGTCGAGTTCCTCACCCTCCCCGGATACGAATACCTCGACTAGGAAACCCATCCGGCACGGCGACCACATCCACGGCGGCGACTCCCGACTCCACTTCACGGGATCGCCGCTTTTCTATGCGTCGGGTGTGCCGTCGTGGAGCCACATCGAACCACTCCCGTTCCTCACCCGAGGCGAGAAAGTTCGTCCAATGGTTGCTTGCAAAGTATACGTATGTGTACAATGCAGGTAGGTTGGATAGGCAAAGGAACACAATTTTAGAAGGAGCGGAAGATGGAGAACGGAAGCACGAACGGGCGGAATGGAAGCGACGCTGTCGCGCAGATCGAGGAAGGTTGGCGCGGCGAGCGATGGGAAGGCATCACGAGGCCGTACTCGGCTGAGGACGTGGTTCGGCTGCGGGGTTCGGTTCAGATCGAGCACACGTTGGCGCGGCTCGGGGCGGAGCGGCTGTGGGCTTCGATGCACGAGAAGCCGTTCGTGCGGGCGCTCGGTGCTTTGACGGGGAACCAAGCCGTTCAGCAAGTCAAGGCCGGACTCGATGCGATCTATCTCTCCGGTTGGCAGGTTGCGGCGGATGCGAATATAGCGGGGCAGATGTATCCGGACCAGAGTTTGTATCCGGCGAACTCGGTGCCGCATGTCGTGAAGAGGATCAACCAGGCTCTCCAGCGCGCCGACCAGATAAACCACTCCGAAGGGAAGAACGGCATAAACTGGTTCGCCCCGATTTTGGCCGACGCCGAGGCCGGGTTCGGGGGGGCGCTCAACGTCTTCGAGCTTATGAAGGGCATGATCGAAGCCGGAGCCGCCGGTGTCCACTTCGAGGATCAATTGTCGAGCGAAAAGAAGTGCGGCCATCTCGGTGGCAAGGTTCTCCTCCCGACGGCGCAGGCTGTCAGAAACCTCATCTCCGCCCGGCTCGCCGCCGACGTTATGGGCGTCCCCACCGTCGTCGTCGCCCGCACGGACGCCGACGCCGCCGACCTCATAACCTCCGACGTCGACCCCGACGACGCGAAGTTCCTCACCGGCGAGCGGACTTTCGAGGGCTTTTACCGGGTGAAGTCCGGCCTCGAACAGGCCATCGCCCGCGGTCTCGCGTACGCTCCGTACGCCGATGTCGTGTGGTGCGAGACTTCGACGCCGGACATCGGGCAGGCGAGGGAGTTCGCGGCGGCTATACATGAGAAGTTCCCCGGCAAGCTCCTTGCGTACAATTGCTCGCCGTCGTTCAATTGGAAGGCGAAGCTCTCGGACGAGGAGATCGCCACCTTCCAGGAGCAACTCGGGGAGATGGGCTACAAGTTCCAGTTCATCACTCTCGCCGGCTTCCACGCCCTCAACTACTCGATGTTCGACCTCGCGGACAAGTACCGCGAGCGCGGGATGTCCGCGTACTCCGAACTCCAGCAAGCCGAGTTCGATGCCGAGGAGCGCGGATACACCGCCACGAAGCACCAGCGCGAAGTCGGGGCGGGCTACTTCGACGAGGTCGCGCAAGTCGTCGCGGGCGGCATGGCCTCGACGACGGCTCTCGCTGGCTCGACCGAAGAGGCGCAGTTCGGCACGCCCGAAGACCCGAACACGGCGTTGCCGGGTTCCACCGAAGAGGCGCAGTTCACGAAGTAGGTTTCGGGCGCCGATGTTTTCAGGGGTCGGGTTTCCGGCCCCTTTTCTTTCGCCGGACTCGATGAGTCGTCTCCCGGAGGCGGCGCGTCGGCGCTCGCCTCCTCCGCCTCGAAAGTTATGTTCGCTCGGGCGGCGAAGGAATGCGCCGCATCGGGTGGGGTTTCTTTGCCCGGGCTCCATCGGCATGGCTTTTTTATTCTCTTCCTTTTTCGGAAAATCGTATTTCGAGGGACTTTTTTTAAGAATGTCGCTTCATCGTAATTGATTCGCAACGTCGAATTGTTATCCTCTCATTGTGAAGGTTGGGTCGCGATTCGGGGGATTTTCTTCGGGGAGTGGGCGGCGGGATGTCTCCTCTCCGGGTGGCTCTGCGCGGAGGTCTTCCGGCTCATCCGGGAATGTCATTCGGGCGAAGAAGAAATTCAGGAAGCGCCGGACGGGGATTCGAGACGTTTTCAGCGCGGGGTTTTTGAGTTCCGCATTCTCGAAGGCTCCGAGCATGCCCTCGGTTTCCTCGCGGAATCCGTCCGAGACGGCTGAAAAAATGGAGGGCGGCGGGCGAGGTTCGGGGGGTTCTTTCCGGGGGTATCTCGGGTGGGCGAAGTTCGCGGTCGTTGCTTTGTTTGCTTTGTTTTCGTTGGTCGTGGCTTTCGACGGGTGGCGGAATTCGGACGATGTTTTCGGCGGCGTCGAGGTTGGCGGGGTGGGGGTCGGCGGCGAGTCGCGCATCGAGGCAGAGAGGATGCTCGCGAAGAGCGCGGCGGGTTTGCCGGAGGAAATCACGTTCGTGGCCGGGGAGAAAGAAGTGGCGCTCGGGGCGGAGGAGCTTGGCATCACGGTGGACGCCGAGAGAAGCGTCGAGCGGGCGTATTCGGTCGGGAGGGGCGGGGAATTCGGGGGCCGGTTCGAGGATCGGGTGAAGTCCGCGTTCCAAATGGCCGCCGTCGGGCCGGAGATAAAGTACGAAGAGGAGGCCATCCGGGTCGCCTTCGAGAGCGAGGCCACCGAGGCGGACTACGAGTTCACCGACTCCGAGGCCGAACTCGTCTCCATAACGCCGAGCCGGGACGGGGTTCGCATCGAGGAGTCTTTTTGGGACGGGCTGGATCGGAAGCTCATGGCGGGGGAGGGGAGGATCAAGGTTCCGGTCGCGTCCATCGAGCCGAAACTCTCGACCGAGCGGGCCGAAGAGCTTCGTCCGACGGAGCTTCTCTCATCGTACCAGACGAACTATCTCACATATGACGACGATCCCGGTCGGCTCGCGAATTTGCAAATAGCCTCCGAGGCCATGAACGGGACGTTCATCGCGCCGGGAGAGGTATTTTCGTTCAACGAGCTGGCCGAGCCGCTCGACTACGAAGCGGCGAAGGTCATAATTCAGGGCCAGTCCGCCACGGCCGACGGCGGCGGGCTTTGCCAGGTTTCCTCGACTTTGTACATGTCGGCGAACCTCGCGGGCCTCGAAACGGTCGAGAGGCACCCGCACCATTCGGAGCTTCCGTACATCCAGCCCGGCTTCGACGCGACGGTGTGGTTCGCGAGGGAGGTCGGAGTCCCGCTCGACATGAAGTTCGAGAACACTTCGGAGGGGTATGTGTACGTCCAGCAATGGGTTGACACTGCGACCGGGAACGTCCACGCTGCCATATACGGACAGCCCTCCGGCACGACCGTGAACATGGATTCGCAGCGCACCGCTCGCTACAAAGACGCGAACAACAAACCCGTCATCGAGTGGGTGACGTACAAAACCGTCAGCCAGAACGGACAGACGACCTTCGACGGCCCGCTCCACACCGACACATACCGATACCTCGAAGAAGCCGAGGACGTGGGGACGGCATGAAAAGCCGAAGAGAACGCCTCCTCCCCGGCGGACTCCCGCTCTTCGCCTGAACATACGACATCGGTGGCGGAGCCATCGAAAGATACACCGTCGTCCTCACCGGCTTTCCCGGCGGCGAGAAATCGTATCTCGCCGTCGCCGAGGACGGGAGGTTCACCCGCCATCGCGGCACGCCTCCGGTGGAGCGTCTCCGGGGGGAGATCCCATTCGGGGAGCTTCCCGGCGAGGCTCGCGAGTCGGCTCTGGAAATTTACCGGGAGGTTTGGGGGCTGTGATCCCGAGTCCGCGTGAAGAGTTCCATCGTCGGCGGTTTCGTGGGTCGGGAGGCGCGTCGCCCCACGTTCGGCTCCGCGACGCTTCGTGAGATCTCACAGCGGAGTTCATGAAGATTGAGCCATACCTTCGGTCGAGCTTCACCCGATGGCCGCAGCCCGTCCGGGAAGTATTTCCTGAAACCTGGTGACTGAAGCCCGCATCGCGAAGGCTCGACATTTCCGCAATCCGCTGTCACTTGTTTTCCCGACCTCACGAAGCGAGGCAGTCACCCGGCTTCGGTGCGAACCGCCTCCGCGATGCTTTTTTATTTGTTTCGGCGGCGGACATCATGTCGAAAGGGGAGGATGGCTGTATCCCGCATCATTCCGTCCGCGTTCCGCTTCGAGCTTTTCCATCTCCCGTCGGGCGGCTTCGGGGAGCATGACGTAATCCACCCCGGCGTTGACCATGGTGAAACCGCGCTCGGCGCATTCCTTCGCCGCCGCGCCCGAGGTCGTATGCACCCCCGAGGCGATGCCGTTCTTCTCGCATGTTCGCCGGATATATTCGACGGCTTCGGCATGGTCGGGGTTTCCGGTGGCTTCGTCGGGCGGAATCGCCATCGTTATGGCGAGATCCGCCGGGCCGATGTACACGCCGTCGAGGCCGGAAGTCGAGCAAATATCCTCGGCGTTTTCGAGACCTTCTTTCGTCTCGATCTGCGCGACGCACAAAACTTCGCCCCCGAGGATTTTCGGATCGGCGGAGCCGACCGCCTTCGCGGCTCGGATCGGCCCATACGAGCGCGTCCCGTCGGGCGGGAAGCGGCACGCCGAAACCGCTCGGCGGGCGTCGGCGGCGTCGTTCACGAGCGGGACGATGACGCCGAGGGCGCCCGCGTCGAGGGCGTGCATGACCATCCACGCCTCGTTTTGCGGAACCCGGACGAACGGAGTCGCACCGATGGATTCGACGGCCCGGATCATCGCCGCCATCGCGTCGAAGCCGATGAGGCCGTGTTGCCTGTCAATGCAAACATAGTCGAGGTCCGCGCCGGAAAACAGCTCGATTCCAGCCGCCCCCGGAATGCCGCACCACATCCCGAACGCCGCCCTCCCCGATGACCAAATATCTTTCACTCGATTCACGCTCGGCATTCCGCCGCCTCCCTTTCATCGCCGTTTTCGACTTTCGGCCTCATTGCTTCAGGAGGCGGGAGAACCCGGCTTGCTCGAAATGATGGTCGCTTGTGAGAGCTTCGTTTATTTCTCGCTGGCGCATGAGTACGAAGCTCGCACAGTCTACGAGGCTCCACTCTTTGTCGGGGCGTTCGGCGAGCAAGCGCCAGGCTTCGGAGTCGAGTTCCGGATCTATATGCGTGACGTGAACATACGGAGACGCTTTCAGGCTTCCAACGAAGGCTATGATTCTCGGGCGTGGGATCCGGAGCGGGCTGGTGAGGAGAGCCACGAGTTCCGTCAATACATAGTTCGTGGTCACGAGAGCGTCTCCCCGCTGTCGGACTCGGCGGTAAATGCTCGCTGCAAGATCATGGTGTTCCTGGGTGGGGTCTACGACGTGTCCCCACCCCGCCGTGTCCACGAAAACTTCAGGTGCCGTGGCTATTCCCGAGGTGATCGTCGTGGCGGTCCGCCCAGTCGGATCCCCGGCTGCTGAAAGCGCCGATGAATTGCTCCACGGGGTCCTCCTCTCGATCTCCGGCGGCGGTCGTCAACAATTGCGCCGCCAGAGTTTCGGGCGCTTGCCCCGTTCGCTCCGCCTTTTCTATCAGGGAACGATACACCTCATCCGGTATTTCCAATGTGAGCATGTGTCCCATTTGCCTCGCCTCCGATCAACGACCGTCCATGTAATGATACGTGATCCTCACATCCTCAACCAACCCCAGTCGTAGCAACACGCTCGCGGTTCGAGGGAATGCGGTGTCCCTATTCAGTCACTGTCTTTTCCCAGACCTTAATTTGGGTGAATGTGCTCTTTGTCAGGATTTTGTTTGTACAGCTTTGAAAAGTGATCTTCTGGGTTGAAACCGTAGTATTGGCTGAAGTTTTTGTTGTCATCTTCGTCTGTAGTTTCTTCCTGCCATTTGCCTTCAACCACCTTATATTTCCAGAAGAATTCCATCCCCTTCACCCACGAGTCCCACACCTCTGGATAAATGAACCCCCTAGTGTAGAAGAGGTATTCTTCTCCGCAAAGATTAAAGTAGTCGTCTAACGTGTCGTCAATTTTTTGAGTCCTTATTGTCGAATCTGAAATTTCATTGAGTGTGCCGTTTAGTTCGTTATATTTCGCGTTGAACCGCACAATCAGATCTTTGATCAGATGTGCTTCTTCTAACTGCTGTTTTTGAACAAAGTAGAGAAACGAGAAAGCTCCTCCACCCACAGCGAGTAGAATCCCCCAGTCAAATTCATTCAAGTAAAGATGTATACCTAATACAACAGAAATCAGGATCACGACGGCAAATATCGTCAAGTAGTGAGCATGGATCGCCCATTTGACTGTGGTGCTGACGTTCAATGTTAAGATTCTCCGCCGAACGTGACGATCTTGTCCGCTCGAATGTAGAAAAGCACCCTCACTTCACCCTCTTCCCGGAAGGGATACGGGCTTTCTCCGAGGTATGTTTCGGAGAAGTCGTCTATGCTCTCGGTGGCGAGGTGGGCGCGGTTTTCGCCCTCTTCGTCAACCACGTCAACGACGGTTCCGTATACCGTAATCCAGTGGTACGGGTCGTCGGGGTCTATCGCCTGAATCGAGACTTCGGGGGCGTTCGACGAGGTTCTTCCACTTGAGGCGGTGCTTCTTCGTGTTTATGTGGATATAGGTTTCGTCGCATCCCCACCACATCGGGGTGAGG
>Ga0136630_1000975_pt1 | contig 11502 bp, 12 predicted proteins | sample AntDrymUQ5682106_2_FD_105496 | JGI IMG/M metagenome (GOLD analysis project Ga0136630, IMG submission 105496) | Polar desert sand microbial communities from Dry Valleys, Antarctica - metaG UQ568 (21.06) | ecosystem: Environmental > Terrestrial > Soil > Desert | place: Antarctica: Dry Valley...
CTCGAGCAACTCTCGATCCTTGAAGGTTCCGGGCTCGCCCTCGTCGTGATTGACGACGAGATACTTCGGAAAGACATCCTTGGGAACGAACGACCATTTCATGCCGGTCGGAAAGCCCGCGCCTCCGCGCCCCCGCAGGCCGGAGGCCTTTACGAGCTCGAGCGTTGCTTCGGGGGACATCGAGGTGACGACATTGCGCGCGGCCTCGTAGCCGCCGGTGTCTGCGTAGACGTCGGCCTTCCATGCGTGATCGACCTCGACGAGACGCTTCCGCACGACGAGCGCCTGCTCAGCCACCATGCGGCTCCTCGGAATGGTCCAGCTTCGGTCTGTCGCCGACCTTCATGTCCTCCCTCGGTGACTCTCCTCCGACCGTGCGCGCTTCTTGGTCCCCTGCTGTGCCCGGCAGAAGAGCCCCCGCAACCGCGGTCTCGTAACTGATCTCTCTTTGCGTCTTGACCGCCTCGCCCCTAAAGCTCGTCACCGTGTCTCCGCGCTCGATCCTGTCCACCAGCTCCACTGCACCATCCGGAGTGACGTTGTAGAAGTCCTCGTAGTTGATCTGCATTGTTGGTGCGCCGTCGCAGGTGGCCAGGCACTCGGCGGTTTCGAGCTCGAATTTGCCGTCGGAGGTGGCGCCGCCGGGTTCGGTTCCAAGACGCTCACTCAAGGCAGCGATGACCTTGTACGCTCCGCGATGAGCACAGGAGACGTTACGGCACACCGAGATGAGGTACTCGCCGGTGGGCTTCCTCTTGAGCATCGTGTAGAAGCTTCCCGACGCAAGCACTTCGGCCGGGGTGAGATGAAGCAATTCACCGACATCGCGCATGCCCTGGTCGGTGACGTAACCCTCGAGTCCCTGCACGAGAAACAACAGCGGTAGCACCGCGGACCGAGAGTTCGGGTACTTCGAGATGATGGACCGCGCGGTGTCGTAGTGCTCACCGACGAGCACTTTCGTCGCCCCGTTCGATGACACCTCGGCCATCAGCGGTCCACCCCACCCATGATCGGATCGATCGAGGCGATCGACGCGATGAGGTCGGCGACGAGCCCACCTCGAGTCATAACCGGCAGCGACTGAAGATTGTAGAAGCTCGGGTCGCGCACATGGCACCGGTACGGCGCCGCCCCCCCATCGGATACGACGTAAGCCCCCAACTCGCCGCGTGGTGACTCAACGGGGGAGTAGGCCTCCCCCGGGGGAACCGGGTAGCCTTGGGTGACCAGCTTGAAGTGATGAATGACCGCCTCCATCGAGCGATTCATCTCGCTTCGGGGCGGCGGGGTCAGCTTCGGATCCATGTTCTTGTAGTCGCCTTCGGGCATCTTGTCCGCGATCTGCGCGACCAGATCGAGTGATTGCCCCATCTCGGCCATGCGGACCTGGTAGCGCGCGTAGACGTCGCCTTGGTGTTGTAGCGGAACCTCGAAGGCCAGGTCCTCGTAAGCCTCGTAAGGCTCGTCCCGCCGCAGATCCCAATCGATGCCCGAGGCTCGCGCAATCGGACCGGTCACGCCGAGGTCGTCGCACTGCTCGGCAGTGATGAGACCGACGCCACGCGTTCTCTCGATGAAGATCGGGTTCTCGCTGAGCAGATCCTGGTACTCGCGCAGCCGGCCCGGCATCACTTCCAGGATGCCGTCTATGGCCTCCTCCCATCCATCGGGCAGGTCCTCCCACACGCCGCCAGGCACTATGAATCCGTGATTCATGCGGAGCCCGGTGACCATCTCGAAGAAGTCCACGATCAGCTCGCGCTCACGGAAACCGTAGAACATCACCGACATCGCGCCCATATCGAGACCCTGCGTGCCGAACTGCACGAGGTGTGACGTGATCCTGCACAACTCGCTCATGAGCATGCGGATGTAGCGGCCGCGCGGCGGGACCTCGATGTCGAGCAGCTTCTCGACCGCCATCGAGTACGCGTGCTCGTTGAAGAAGGGGGACAGGTAGTCCATGCGCGTGACGATGGTGACCGCGCTACGCCAGTTCTGGTCCTCGCATTCCTTCTCCATACCGGTGTGGAGGTATCCGATGATCGGCTTGCACTCGATCACGGTCTCGCCGTCGAGCTCGAGCAAGAGCCTCAGCACCCCGTGTGTCGCAGGGTGAACCGGGCCCATGTTGATGATCATGCGTTCGTCTTCGGGATCGTAGGACTCGACGTACGCGCCGTGACCCTCGTCCTCGAGGCGCCGGACGATGTCGTGCTCTTCGATTCTCTTCTCGGTCTTACTCATGGCGCGCCTCGTCGTCCGCCGGTTTGATCTGCCCCAGAGCATCCAACTCGACATCCGATGCGAGTCCATGAGTGGATTGACCCGGCGTATCGGTCTGCAGGAACGGTTGCGGTTTGAAATCGATGGTGATCTTGCCGACGCCGTAGTCCTTGCGCAAGGGATGACCACTCCATTCGTCGGGCATGAGGATGCGGCTCAAGCCCTCGTGTCCCTCGAAGTGGATGCCGTACATGTCGAAGGCCTCTCGCTCGGCGAACGCGGCAAGGCCCCAGACATGAGTGACGGACGGAATCGTGGGGGGGTCGCCCTCGGCGGTCACATGGAGGCTGGTGCGTTGTTTGACGTCGCGTCGCACGAGCTGGCATACGATCTCGAAACGATGGTCGCGCTCGGCGGCACCGTCTAGTCCGAGGCGATCCAGGCCCGCGAGATCGAGCATCATCCAGCCCTCGGCGCGCATCGACTCGGCTCGTTCGACCCATTGCCGGGCGTCCACAACTTCGATGCTCATTAGTGGCCCGCCGCGTAAGTAGCCGACGCATTCGAACGCCCCTGCATCGCCGATGGCTGCGTTGCTCGTCGCTCACGTACCGGTAAGTACGCTCGACTCCTCGCGCCTTGCCCTCGACGCGCAGGGGCGCTCTCGGTGCTGGCGGTACTTACGCGACAGACCACTACGCGGTGACTCGCGACGACGTGTAGTTGCCCTTGCTAATGCGATCGTGCAGCAGCATGATGCCGTCGATGAGCATCTCGGGACGCGGAGGGCAGCCCGGAACATAGATGTCGACCGGCACGATCTGGTCCACGCCTTGCACGAGCCCGTAGTTGTTGAAGACGCCGCCGGTCGAGGCGCAGGCACCCATCGAGATGACCCACTTCGGCTCGGACATCTGGTCGTAGACCTGACGCAGCACGGGAGCCATCTTCTGGGACACTCGGCCCGCAACGATCATGAGGTCCGCCTGGCGTGGCGATGCGCTGAAGCGCTCCATGCCGAAGCGAGCAAGATCGTGGCGCGGCATCGTCGTGGCCATCATCTCGATCGCGCAACAGGCGAGCCCGAAGGTGGCGGGCCACAGCGACGACTTGCGCGCCCAGTTCACGAGCTTGTCGAGATTCGTCGTGACAAAGTTGGCGCCGTAGTAATCGCTTACTCCGCCCACTCGAGCCCACCCCGCTTCCAGACGTAGGCATAGACGCCGACCAGTAGGCCGACGAAGATCCCCATCTCGATCAGCCCGAACAGCGCGAGTTCGTCATAGACGACCGCCCAGGGGTAGAAGAACACCGTCTCGATGTCGAAGATGATGAACAGCATCGCTACGAGATAGAACTTCACGGGGAAGCGTTCGTTCTCCGCGAGTCCCTCGTCGGGAACGATCCCGCTTTCGTAGGGCTGAAGCTTTGCCTCCGTCCACTTGCGAGGGCCGAGCTTGGAGCTGACCCAGATCGAAGCCACGGCGAAGCCCGTGGAGAGGACGAGCAGAAAGAGAATCGGAAGATACGAATCCAGAGTCATCCTCGTTCTCCTCCCGCACCGACGGGGGGAAGCGCAGGCGCTCGTGCGGACGACCGCTCGGGCTTTAGCTCAGCGATCATCTTGAGTGCCTTTAGTCCTCGCTGCTCGTAGGTCGTCGCCTTGGTGTCCTCGAGGTTCGCCAGCAGCGTGAAGGCAAGACTCATGACCGTCCTGCTGTTCATTCCGATCGACACCAGCTTCTCCATGAGCCACGGGTATCCGATGACCTTCACGAAACGACGTCCGAGACGATAGTAAGGACCGTAGATCTGCTTGAGCTCGTCCGTGTAGCCATCGAGCGTCGGTGACGAGCCTGAGCGAAGTGCTTCATCGATGTGGCCAGCGGCGATGCGTCCCGTCTCGTAGGCGTACGCGATCCCCTCGCCGTTGCAGGGATTGATGAATCCCGCAGCGTCGCCGGTTAGCAGGAAGCCGGGTCCGTGAGGCGGAGCTACGCTCCCTCCCATGAAGAGACGTCCCGCGCGCGGCTTGCTACAGACCGTTTGCTGGTTGATGTCCCACGATGGCGGGAGCTGCGCCACGAAGTCGTTCTGAAGGTTGTTCAAGTTCACGGACTTCCACTGCCCGTAGGTTGACAGCAGCCCGACTCCTGCATTGACGGTGCCGTCCCCCACGGGGAACACCCATCCATAGGCGGGCAGAGAGTCGTCACCGCTCCGGACGTCGAGGTAGGCCTCGAACCAACCTGAGCTCTCCATCGGGGAGTTGAAGTACTGGCGGATCGCGAGCCCCATCGGGTAGCTCGGATCTCGATCTCGTGCAAGCGTACGCGTGAACTTGGTCGCCGCCCCTTCGGCCGAGATGACGAACTTGGCGCGTACCTCTTCAGTCTCGCCGTTCCGTTTCGCCTTGAAGCCGGCGACGACACCGCGCTCGAAAATCGGCTCGGTGACCTGCGTGTCGTAGAGCACCTTCGCGCCCTGCGCTTCGGCAGTGTCGAGCACGATCCGGTCGAGATCCTTGCGAGGTTTGACCAGCCCGTAGTTGCCCCAGTCGTCGAGCGTTGGGAAGTCGAGCTCCATCACCTTGCCGGCAGCGCGCACGCGTAGCCCCCGGACTCGTTCCCAGGTGGCGAGCTCCTCCTGAAGGCCCATCTGCTGCAGCACCTTGACGGCACGCGGTGTCAGTCCGTCGCCGCACGTCTTCTCGCGCGGGAAGGTCTTCTTCTCGCAGACGAGCACGGAATGACCGCGCTCGGCCAGGAACTGAGCAGCAGCCGCTCCGGAGGGGCCACCCCCGACGATGGCGACATCGGTCTCTGTCGGCACGGAGCTACCCTCCTTCCTCCTCGGCGAGTGCTGGGAACGCAGTGGCTGTGGCAGGGCTTGTGAAAACTTTCACGAGCCTGCTCATCCTAGTACGAAGCGGGACTTCCGAACTCTAGCCGGGAAACCCGTCCTGCCCCCAAGAGGGTCAGGCGTCGCCACCTTCATCGTCTCCGCCGCCACCGCCCTGGCCGCCGCCGTCGTCGTCTTGACCGCCGCCACCGCCGTCGTCCTGACCGCCACCGCCACCCGGAGCGTCCCCGACGAGAAGCGTCCCCGTCATGTTGGGGTGGTAGTCGCATATGAAGGGGTACTCGCCGGGCTCCTCGGGGGCCGTGAACTCGAAATCGACGGTCGCGCCGCCCTCCGCGTCGTCGCTCGTGTAGAACGCCGCGGCCGGATCGCTGAGGTCCTCCTCGGTCTCGTAGAACGCGATGTTGTGGACCACGCCGTCCTGATTGTCGAGTGTGCCGCTCACGACTCCGCCGGCCTCCGCGGCGATCTCCTCGGTGTCGAAGGCCGTGTTGACCGCCACGATGGTGTTGGTGCCCTCGGCGTCCCCCGCCGTCTCCTCGTCGGCCGCCGTCGTGGCGCCCTCGTCGGCCGGGCTCGTGGCGTCGTTGTCGCTGTTGACCGCGAGAAAGCCGATCACGAGCAGCGGGACGAGCAGGTAGAGGATCGCAAGACCCCCCGAGCCCGATCGCTCTCGCTGGGGCGCCGCCGCGGCCGGCACGCCCGTCTTGATGACCTCGTCGATGAGCCTGCGACGCTCGTACATCGCCTGCTGCCCGTCGAGTTGCGCCGGGGTGGCGACTCCGTCCTCGGGACGCATGCGGTTGCCGCCGGCGGTGCCGTAACTCACCCCCGTGGTGGGAACCGCCTGGGGTTGCGTCTGCGTCGCCGTAGCGGCCGCCGGAGCAGACGCCGCCGCGGCCGGAGCGGCTGCGGCCGGTTGGGCCTCGGGCTCGGGGGCCGGAGCGGGAGCGGGCTCGGGGGCAGCGGCTGCGGGCTCGGGCTCAGGTTCAGGGGTGGGCTCAGGTTCAGGGGTGGGCTCAGGTTCGGCCGCGGGTTCGGCCGCGGGTTCGGCTTCGGCCGCGGGTTCGGCTTCGGCGGGCGCCTCCTCGTCGGCGGCCTCGGCGTCACCGCCCTCGGTGTCGCCGCCCTCGAGGTGGGGCTGCGCCCCCGGCCACCACTTGGGCTCCTTGGGATGCGGTGAGCCCGCTTCGGCCCTGGCGCGCGCGGCCTTCGCACGAGCCTCGGCGACGGGACCCGCCGTGCCCTTACTTTGCTCTTCTTGTTGGACTTCTTGGAATACCTGTTCCGGATCCACTTCGCTCCTACGGTCTCCTTGGCTGAGACAGGTCGACTGAGGCAGTTGAGTTGTTCAGAGGCATAAATCTACATGCTGGGACATCCTGCAACCCTCACCTGGATCCATATCTCCGGCGCGTTCCACCCTGGCGGCACGCAAGGCTTCACACAAGCCTGTTGATCGACAGTTCGGCGAGTGCGAGAAGGGCGGCGCGGGGCTCGGGCGCAATGGGAGCTGTTCGCAGACGAGCGCGCGCGGTCTCGGCCAGCTCGATCATCAGTTCCTCGACGGACGCCCTCGCTCCCGATTGTTCGACCAACGACCGTAGACGCTCGATGTCGGACTCCGAGAGCGACTCGCCGCTGCCCCAACCGTCCTTGAACAAGCTCTGCTCCGGTTCCGAGAGCGCCGCAGCGGTGCGAGCGTAGAGCAGGTTGCGTTTGCCCTCTCTGATGTCGGAGTCCACGGGCTTGCCGAGCGAGTGGCGCTCGCCGAAAGTACCGAGAAGGTCGTCGCGAAACTGAAAGGCCTCTCCCAAAGGCTCTCCCGCGGCCGCAAGCGCGCCTACGACCTCCTCGCCCGCGCCCGCCAGCCGGGCTCCGATCACCAACGGTTTCTCAATCGAGTAACGCCCGCTCTTGAGCACCGCGATTCGTCTCGCCTCGCCCTCGGTCACCTCGGAGTTGCCGGCAACCACCACGTCGAGGTACTGGCCGGCGATGACCTCTTGCCGCATCGTCTGATAGGCATCCATCGCCCGGCGCATCGGATCGGCCGAGAAGCCCGCGGCCAACAAACAGGAGTCGGCCAGCACGAGGGCGAGGTCCCCCGCCAGCACGCCGACCGAAACGCCGTGGCGTGCATGCACCGTCGCCTGGCCGCGGCGCTCGTCGGACGCATCCATAATGTCGTCGTGCACGAGAGCGAAGGTGTGCAGGAGCTCGAGGCTCGCCGCCGCCCCCACGATCGCGTCGTAGTCGCTGCCACCCCCGGCGCGGTAGCCCCAGTAGCAAAACGCCGGCCGTAACCGCTTTCCGCCGGCCGAGATCATGCGCCAAAGCTCCTCGATCAGTGGGCCGTTCTCGGGCAAAGCCGCGGAGCTGCGCCGCAGGAAGGCGTCGAGGTGCGCGTCGACGTCGAGGTGGAGCGCGTCGAGCGTGGGGAGGTAAGCGGGCGAAGATGTGGACATTGCGACGCTACCCTAGACCGATGAAAGCCAGGGCGGTTCTTGGTGGACTGAGCGCGGCGGTGCTCATGACCGCGTGTTCCTCAAACACAACCTCAGGCGACAATGCGCCCAAGGAGGTGACCGGCCCCGTGCTCGAAGTCGACGGGGAGTCGCTCGGAAACGTGACGAGCTTCGAGGTCAAGGATCAAGACGAGAGCTACCAGATCTTCATAGATCCCGACGTTAACTACGGCTTCAACCTCGGGCACATCAACGAGCACCTCGCCTCCGGCGAACCCGTGCGCGTCGGAATCGACTCACGCGACGGCAAGCTCTTCGCGACCGTCATCGTAGATGCGGGGGGTGGACCATGACGTGCGCGCGAACGCCCGCCGGTTACGGGCGCTTCAGCCACGGTGCGCCTCCTCGCTCCCCGGCCGTCTCCGTTAGGTGACTTCGTCGAGCGCGACGCGCAGCTCGTCTGGGCTGACGACGCCCTCGTACTTGGCGGCGAGCGTTCCCTCGGCATCGACGACGAAGACCCAAGGTTCGCTCGGCAGTCCCCATTCGCCCGTTGCCTCAGTCGGTTGCAGGTTGTCGGGTTGGTCGAGGTTCGTGTACGGCTCGACGTGGAGGTAGTTCACGCCGGGGAAATCCCCTGCGACGCTCTTGACGATTTCGAGAGTGGGCCCGCAGGTTGCGCTGGCGCAGAACTTCGGCGTCGCAAACGCCAGCACGAACGGCTCGCCCTCGGCCAGGGCCTCGGCGACCGAGAGCTCGTAGAACTCAGGATCGGGTTGTGGATCGGTCGAGATCGCGGACAAGTTCTTTGCGTCGTCGGCGGTCAGGGTTTTCGAGGCGGGAACTTTCTCCCCGAGGGCGGGGGTAGACGCTTCCTTCCTCACCTCGAAGCTACCGAGCAGGTTCTCGTCGACTCCGCTGCCGTTGATGCGCACCTCGGCCCCCCAGTCGCCGGCTGCATCGAACTCGACGGTCGAGACGTAAACCCCTCTCTTACCGGGCACCGACTCAACGTACTCGAAGTCGGCGCCCGTCACGGGCTCCGCATCGGACTCGGCCAGGTCGTAAAAGTCGGCGCTCACCTCGATGTCGGGATCGTTGAGGGGAGCATCGTTCGAGTCGAGCAGCCCGACGATGAAGCGGTTGCTCCCGACCGCCAGCTCGGAGCTTACGAAGACGGGGTAGACCTCGGCATCGCCGAAGGATCCGGAGAAGTCCTTGGAGCCCGCGTCGGACGACTCTCCGCTCTCGTCCTCGCCGCCGCCACCGCATGCGCCGAGGACCAGGGCGGTCACGGCGAGCGCAGCGAAGGAGCGTGTGATTGGCCTCATTTTGATCCCCATGTCAACTTCAGGGTAGCCCGCGTTCCTAGCTATGAAAGCGGCTAACATTGGCTCCGCATGACTCGTTTCCGCAGACTCTCGCTTATTTCGCTGGTCACGACCTTCATCCTGGTAGCAATCGGTGGTTTGGTTCGGGCGACACAATCCGGCCTCGGATGTGGCGACGACTGGCCCGACTGCAAAGGACGCCTCGCTCCGGCGCTGGCCACGCGCGCCGAGATCATCGAGTTCTCACATCGCTTTGTCGCCATGATCGTCGGCTTCATGATCCTCGCTCTGGCGGTGATGGCGTGGCGCCACCACCGGGACAACCCCCGCATCTTTCGCCCCACGCTGGGCGCACTTGCGCTCGTGATCTTCCAGGCTCTGCTGGGCGCCCTCGTCGTGATCCAGGAATTGAAGGCCGAGACGGTCGTGATCCACCTCGTCGGTTCTATGGGCGTACTCGCTCTGCTCGTTTACATCGTGGGCAGCGCGAGCGTCGCCGACGGGAGTCTTCGAGTCGAGGCCGACCCAGCTCTCAGCCGCCGGGCCGGGCTGGTGGCCCTGAGCGTTCTGGCCCTGCTGATGGTGGGCTCTTACGTGAGCTCCTATCCGGACCGTCCGCCGGCGTGGCCGCTCATCGACGGCCGGCTGATTCCGGATCTGTCCAACGTGGTCTTCCTCGTGCACTTCGTCCATCGCGCCATGGTCGTGGTCGTCGGCGCGCTCCTATTCGCCTTCTGCCTGCAGGTGATCAAACAGAAGGATGCGCACCCACTGGGGGCTAAGTTCGCGCACGCGGCCCTCGGGTTCTTCGTCGTCGAGACCCTCATCGGCGCGGCCAACGTGTGGACGGACCTCAACTCCGTCATCGTGACCCTCCACCTGTTGCTGGGTGGTCTCATCTGGTCGAGCCTGGTTGCGCTTGCCGTCGTCACACAACCCGCGCTCGAGAGCATCGCGGAGAGGCACCCCGTCCGGCGCGCCGACCCCGTTCTGGAGGGTGGAAGACCTTGAGCCGAGCCGAGTCCCTGCCCGTCGAGGTCGCGCGCGGAACTCAGCGCGCTCCCGAGCCCGAACCGCCCGGTGACGTCGTCGAGCCGACCGCGAGCAATGTCGTTGCGGCCTACGTGGCTCTGACCAAACCTCGCATCATTGAGCTCCTCCTGATCACGACCGTGCCGGCGATGGTGTTGGCCGCGGATGGCTGGCCCTCAACCCTGCTCGTGTTCTGGACGCTCATCGGCGGAACACTGGCCGCTGGAGGCGCGAACGCGATCAACTGCTACGTCGACCGGGACATCGACGAGGTCATGGGACGCACGCGCAGGCGGCCGCTGCCGATGCACCGGGTGCCGCCTCGCAACGCGCTCCTGTTCGGCGTTTCGTTGGGCGTGGCGGCTTTCATTTTCCTCGTCGTCACGGTCAATACCATCTCGGCCGTGCTGGCGCTCTGCGCTCTGCTCTTTTACGTCTTCGTCTACACGCTCGGAATGAAGCGCTCGAGTCCGCAGAACATCGTTATCGGCGGCGCGGCGGGGGCCGTGCCCGCGCTGGTCGGATGGTCGGCGGTAACGGGAACGGTGGATCTCGCGGCGCTCGCGATGTTCGGCATCATCTTCTATTGGACGCCGCCACACTTCTGGGCGCTGGCAATGAAGTACGAAGACGACTACGCCGCGGCGAAGGTCCCGATGATGCCCGTCGTCTACGGGATCAAGGAGACGACGCGCCACATCCTGCTCTACAGCTTGCTGCTCTTCGCGATGTGCCTCGCGCTGTTTTCCGTCGGACGACTTGGTCTGATCTACCTTGGCGCGGCCCTCGTTCTCAACGGCGCCTTCATCGCAATGGCCGTCAAGCTCTACCGCAATCCCGACACCAAGACCGCCTGGGGATTGTTCCGTTTCTCGATCCTCTACCTGGCGCTACTGTTCGCATCGATCGCCGCGGATGTCTTGATCCTCTAGGTCGGCCTCGCCTCCGGGAGGGGGCGCTCCGGTCGAAATCCCGCAGACCAGAGCGTTTGTCGTCGTTGGGTAAATGAACGCGCGTGACCGGCCCGTAGAGCGAATGGGCTCCTTCGGTGCATGGTTTTGAACTTTCGGCGGACCCAAGCCGGAGCCTGGTGGGCAGTGCGGGCTTGTTACTCGCGCGCGGCGGCGTCGAGGCGGCGGTCTAGGTGTCTCGTGGCGCGTTGCTCGTGGCGCATCCACGCCAGCACGACGAAGATCAGCACGCCGATGAATAGAAAGTCGCCCGCGACCCACATGATCGTTCCCGCGAGCTGCTGGTCGGCGAGGGGGTTCGGCCCCCAGGTGCGCTCGATCGTGGCGTAGTGCGGATAGAGCGGAGCCTTTGCCTGATGGATCGCGACGCCGAGGAAGGACTGCTGAGGCATGGCGAGAAAGACGTACGCGATCCGCCCGGGCCAGCCGAGGCGCGCGGCGGTCGGGTCGAGCCCGATGACCGGCCACCAGAACAGCGCGGCCACCGAGAGGAAGAGGATGTGCTCGGCCACGTGCGCCACCTCGTTCTCGAGGGCGAGATCGTAGAAAGACGTGAAGTGGACCGTCCACATAACGAGCGCAAAGACGCTCCAGGCGACGACGGGGTGA
>Ga0136630_1000976_pt1 | contig 11499 bp, 10 predicted proteins | sample AntDrymUQ5682106_2_FD_105496 | JGI IMG/M metagenome (GOLD analysis project Ga0136630, IMG submission 105496) | Polar desert sand microbial communities from Dry Valleys, Antarctica - metaG UQ568 (21.06) | ecosystem: Environmental > Terrestrial > Soil > Desert | place: Antarctica: Dry Valley...
CGTACAGCACACCGAGGAAGTCGATCGGGAACTCGGACTCCACCGGCACGTTGCTCGTGACGGCGCGTTCGGACGCCATCGTCTCGGGCGGACCGGTGGCTCGGTCTCGCGCCTGGCCCAACGTTGACGGCCATGCTGTCGCGATCACGAGAACGAGGCCCGCCACTGCCCGCATCGCATCAACCTTCCTACGCCGGACCGACCCGCGACGACGCTCCGACTCTACACATCGACTGCCCGCGGCACTTCTTGCGACCCTCTGGATCGCGACAGGTGCATGGATCACGAATCTCACCGCGTGCTCCTGCGGAACATGAGTCCTGCGAAGTCGCCCGACGTGCGCCAGTCGTCGAGGTACTGGAAGAAGGCCGCCGCACCCTGCGGGTAGCCGACGAACAACCGTGCCGCCGGCCCACGGTCTTGGCCCTCGTTGTTGTAGTAGCCGGGGGTGCAGTCCGGGGATCCGATCAGCATCCCCGGGCCGGACAGCAGTAGCTCGACCCACTCGTCCTCTGCCTCGTTGGTCACCTCCACCTGGTCGTACCCGCCGTCGACGGCGTGGTGGACGATGGTGGCGATCGTCCTGCCCGACTCGGTCAGGTTGTGCGGCACGTTGGAGATCAGGTTCGCGCCCTGCGTCGGCTGGACGATGAACATGTTGGGGAACCCGTGCACGTGGATGCCGTGCAGCGTGCGCATCCCCTCCGCCCAGTGATCCGAGAGCCGCAGCCCGTCGCGACCGGCGGCGTCGTAGCCCGCCCGGCGCGTGTAATCCGTGCCGACCTCGAAGCCCGACGCGTAGATGATGCAGTCGAGCTCGTACTCGCGTCCGGCGACGATGACGCCCGTCGCCGTGATCCGCTCGACGCCCTTGCCGTCGGTGTCGACGAGCCGGGTCGCAGGCTCGTTGTACGCCTGCAGGTACTCGTCGTGAAAGCACGGTCGCTTGCACAGCTGCCGATACCACGCCTTGAGCCGCTGCGCTGTGTCGTCGTCGGCGACGACGGCGTCGACGCGGGACCTGATCTCCTCCATCTTCTCGAAATCGGAGTCCTCGAAGGCGTCCATCATCCGCTCCGGCGTCATTTCCTCGGGGGCGAGGGCCATGATCCGCGAGCGGATGCGCCGGGCGATGTCGGTCCACCCGTCCTGGACGAGGTCCTCCTCAGCGAATCCGCCGCTCTGGTTCGCCGTGAAGTTGTCGAGCCAGCGCTGCTGCCAGCCCGGGGTGGCGATCTCGGCGAACCACTCGGCGTCGGTCGGGGCATTGGCGCGCACGTCCACCGACGAGGGTGTCCGCTGGAAGACGTAGAGCTCCTGGCACGCTCGTGCGAGGTAGGGCACGCATTGCACGGCCGTGGCGCCGGTGCCGATGATGCCGACGCGCCGGTCGACGAGACGGTCCATCGGAGCGCCCGACGGATCACCGCCCGTGTACCCGTAGTCCCACCGGCTCGTGTGGAACGAGTGGCCGCGGAACGACTCGAGCCCCGGGATGCCCGGCAGCTTCGGCACGTGCAACGGCCGGTGCCCATTGCGACGAACTGGGCGGTGAACCTGTCACCACCGTTCGTCGAGACGATCCAGCGCGAGCCGGCGTCGTCCCATTCGAGGTCGGTGACCTCCGTGTGGAACAGCGCCCGGTCGTAGAGGTCGTAGCGCTTCCCGATCCTGCGGCAATGCTCGAGGATCTCCGGGCCGTGCGCGTACTTCTCGGACGGCATGTGGCCGGTCTCCTCGAGGAGCGGCATGTAGACGAACGATGCCGTGTCGCACTGCGCGCCGGGGTAGCGGTTCCAATACCACGTCCCACCGAAGTCGCCCGACTTGTCGACGATTCGGACGTCGTCGATGCCCGCTTCCTTCAGCCGGGCAGCGGTGACGAGCCCAGCGAAGCCGCCGCCGATGAACACCACCGTCACGTGATCGGTGACCCGTGGGCGTTCGGTCCTCGGCGTGTATGGATCGTCGAGGTAGTGGGCGAGCTGTCCGGCGAGGCGGATGTACTGGTCGTTGCCGTCCGGCCGGAGGCGCTTGGCGCGCTCGCGGCGGTACTTCTCCTTGAGCGCGTGCTTGTCGATGCGGCGATGTTCGTCGGCGGCGTGACAGTGCGACAACTCGTGCGTTTGCACTGCGGCGTGATCAGCCAGCCGTGGCCGGTACGTTCCATCGTGTGGAACCCTCAGCACATCGCGTCGCGCTCGTCGAGGAGGGCGCGAGGATCGCGAGCCTCCCTGCCGACGAGCTCGCTGCCGACGTGCCGACATGCCCCGGTTGGGACATCGAGGCGCTGCTCGGGCATCTCGGCGGCGTCCACCGCTGGGCGACGTCGCAGCTCGTGGCAGGTGTCGACGGAGTTCGTGGCCGCGAGCGCCCAGCACCGCCCGCCGGTGCGTCCATCCTCGACTGGTACCGCGAGTCGCTCGACGGCCTCGTCGCCGAGATCGATCGCCACGACCCGTCCGAGCCGACACGCAGCTTCATCGGCGAGTGCGATGTGGCGTTCTGGATGCGGCGTCAGGCGCACGAGACGGCGATGCACCGCTGGGACGCCGACCACGGCATCGACGCCGCCGGTGCCCGCCCGATCGAGGCGCGGCTGGCAGTCGACGGCATCGACGAGTGGATGACGTTGTTCGTGCCTCGGTTCCTCGTCACGAAGGGCGACAGCGTGCCACCGGATCTCGTCGGCGCGACCTTGCACCTCCACTGCACCGACGACGTCGATCCGGGAACGGGGGAGTGGCTGCTGCGCCTCACCGCCGACGACGTCGAGGTGGAACGAGCCCACGCCAAGGGCGATGCCGCGATCCGCGGTGCCGCGTCCGATCTCGCTCTTGCGGTGTGGCACCGTCCGCCCCGAGTCGATCTCGACGTCGTCGGCGACGCCGACAAGGCGGCGAGGATCCTCGACGCCGTCCACGTCGGCTGACCGAGTTCTCCGCCAGCAGCGCAGCGCTCAGGGGGCGGCGATCACCTTCGACGCCGTCTCACCCAGCATCGCCACCCTGCCTGGCACGTGGCCGTTGACGGGGAGGTTGATCGTGAACCCGTCGACACCGAGCGCCAGGTCGTCGGCAAGTTGTGCGCCGACGGTGTCGGGATCGCCGACGATGAATCGTTCCGTGATCGCCGTCTGCTGATCCTCCGGCATCGAGTCGAGGTCCAGACCGTTGGCGCGCAGGCCGTCGCGAAGGTCGCTCATCGCCTCGTCGGTCGTCGGAGCGATGCACACCGACCGCTGCCACGACACGGTGAGCTCGCTGCGGTCACGGCCGAGCATCCGGCAGTGCTCGGCGAGCGCGTCGAGCTTGCGCCCGACCTCCTCGCGCCCGCAGATGAGGTTCGACTCGTCGGCGTACTGGGCCACCATCCGCAGCGTCTTGCGCTCGCCGCCGCCACCGATGAGCACGGGCACACGTGACACGGGCGATGGCGAGTTGAACGCATCGACCACCTGGTAGTGCTTGCCGTCGAGCGAAACCCGTTCGCCGCGCAACATCGGGATGATGATCTGCAGCGCCTCCTCGAGCTTCTCGAAGCGATCGGTGAACGTGCCGAACTCGATGCCGAACGCCTGGTGCTCGAGCTCGAACAGCCGGCACCGATGCCGAGCTGCGCGCGCCCTCCCGACACGATGTCGAGCGTGGTCACGGTCTTCGCCAGCACGGCCGGGTTGCGGTACGTGTTGCCCGTGACGAGGCCGCTCAGGCGCACCGTCGATGTGTCCCTCGCCAGCGCCGACAGCAGCGAGTAGCACTCGAGCATGTAGTGGTCGGGCGGGCCGAGCATCGGCAGCTGGAAGAAGTGGTCCATCACGAGCACGGTGTCGAAGCCGGAACCGTCCGCCTCCCTTGCCTGCCGGGCGACCTCGTCGTAGAGATCGGCCGGTTCGACCCCGGGATAGGTGAAGTTCGGGATCTGATAGCCGAGACGCGTCATGCACCCTTTGTTACACGGTCGCACGACGGGCGCGCGCTCAGACCGTCTCGACGGGTGCCTCAACGACGGCCGTCAGCTCGAGCGCGACGTTGCCGGGCAGCGAGGCGACACCGACAGCGAGCCTGGCATGACGACCCGGCGGGCCGAACACGTCGATCAGCAGATCCGATGCTGCGTCGGCGACCGCCGTGTGATCGCCGAACCCCGGTGTCGCGTTGATCGTCACGAGCATCGAGGCGATGCGCATCACCCGTGAGAGGTCGCCGAGCTCGTCGGCGAGCGTCCCGATGAGCGCCAGCGCGGCGAGGCGGGCCGCGCGAAACCCGCCGTCGAGGTCGAGGTCGTCGCCGAGCCTGCCTGTCACCGGCTGGTCGCCGTCGAGCGGCCAGTGGCCCATCGTGTGCAGCAGGTCGCCGGTGCGCACGATCGGCTCGAACGAGCCGAAGACGGGGAGGGTGATGGGGTCGAGGTCGAGCTCGTCGAGGCGCTTGGCCGGGTCATCGGTCATCGCGACAGTGTGGCCGCTACGTTGGGCAACGATGCTCGATCTGCTCAACGGGTTCGTCGTCGAGTTGCGCAACGCAGGGCTTCCGGTGTCGCTCACCGAGAACCTCGACGCGATGGAAGCGGTCGCCCACATCCCGATCGAGGACCGCGAGGCGTTCAAGTACGCCCTCGGTGCCACGCTCGTCAAGAACAATGCCCACTGGCGGGCGTTCGAGACGGTGTTCGAGGTGTACTTCAGCCTGCGAGGCCCGGAGTTCCGCATCGGCGACGACGGCGAGGACGGAAACGACGCCGACGAGATGTGGCGGGAGATGCAAGCGCTACAGGGACAGGGCGAGGGTCGCGGCGCCGGCGGGGGAATGGAAGGTCTCACGCAGGAAGAGATCGCGCAGATGCTGATGCACGCGCTGCTCGCCGGGGATCAGGCGATGATGCGCGCGCTCGCCCGCCAGGCCGTGCAACGCCACGCTGGGATGGAGCCCGGCCGGCCGGTCGGCGGCACCTACTACCTCTACCGGACGCTGCGGAACCTCGACCTCGACGGGCTGATGGAACGGCTGATGGACCAGATGCGCGAGCAGGCGCCGTCCGAGATGACGCCGTTCGAGGAACGGCTCGAGCGCGAGGAGTTCGATCATCGCATCCAGGAGTTCCGCGCAGAGATCGAGGCGGAGATCCGGCGCCGGCTCGTCGCCGACCGTGGCGTCGAGGCGATGGCGAAGACGCTGCGCAAGCCACTGCCCGAGGACGTCGAGTTCATGCACGCCAGCCGTGACGAGATGCAGATGCTGAAGAAGGCGCTGCAGCCCCTCACGCGCAAGCTCGCCGCCCGTCTCACGCGCAAGCGGCGTCATGGCCGCCGTGGACCGCTCGACTTCCGCAACACGGTGCGGCACTCGCTCAGCACAGGGGGAGTGCCGCTCGACCCGAAGTTCCGCTACCCGCGTCCGGTGAAGCCCGAGCTGATCGTCGTCGCCGACATCTCGGGCTCGGTCGCCGCCTTCGCCCGCTTCACGCTGATGCTCGTGTACGCGCTGCAGAACCAATTCTCGAAGGTGCGGTCATTCGTGTTCATCGACGGCATCGACGAGGTCACCGACTACTTCAAGGCGACCGAGGACGTGAGCGAGGCGGTGCACCGCATCAACACCGAAGCCGACGTCGTGTGGGTCGACGGCCACTCCGACTACGGCCACGCCTTCGAGGTGTTCTGGCAGCGTTACGGGCGCGACATCGGGCCCAAGAGCACCGTGCTGCTGCTCGGTGACGCCCGCAACAACTACCACGCCAGCCAGTCGTGGGTGGTGAAGGAGATCGAGCAGAAGGCTCGCCACGTCTACTGGCTCAACCCCGAACCGCGCTCGTACTGGAACACGGGTGACTCGATCGTCGGCGAGTACGCGACTCACACCGACGGGGTCTTCGAGTGCCGCAACCTCCGCCAGCTCGAGGCCTTCGTCGAGAAGCTGGCGTAGTTTTCGACGCCCCCGCCCCGGGACTCAGAAACTCGGCGGCGGGGTGATGAGGAGGGCTTGCATCGCTCGGCCGATGGTGCCGTGCTCGTCGAACAGGAGGCCGTGGGCGACCCCCGTGCCGTTGTCGTGCCAGTTCGAGGATGCGTCGAGGCAGAACCAGTCGCCGACCGGTTCGCGGTGCAAGAGGATCGTGAGATCGGCGTTGACGAATCCGACTTGACGGGGATCGGCGTGGCGGGAGATCCCGTTCACACAGTCGGCGAGCGGGCACACCTTCTGGAACGGGGTCATCGCCTCGCCGGGCAGCAGCGGCACGGTGCGCATCCACATCGCCGTCGGGCCGACTTCGGGTCCGTGGCCGGGCGGGTACCGAACCTCGATCCCGGCGCCGCTAAACCCCGGCTGTCCGTGGGGCAGCTCGCGCAGCGGGAAGTGTCCCGGCGTCGCTTCGGCGAGCACGTGCGGCGCGACGCCGTCGCCGGCCGCGAGTGTGCCGACCTCGGTGCGCACGTGGAGCGCGCTCGCACGAACGCACTCTCGGCCGGCATCGTCGACGATCGCGTGCGCGGACGTTGCCACGGCTCGCCCAGCACGTGTGACCTCGGAGCGGATCGCGAAGCCCGCCATCGGGATCGGTCGGACGAGATCGAGCGTCAGTCGCATCAGGCGCTTGTCGTCGACGATTCGCTCGGCAGCCCTGGCGACGAGTCCCGTGGGCGGACCGGCGTGGCAGGCGTCGGGGTTCCACGGGCCGCGGGCGTGATCGGTGGCGACGAACCGGTCGACGTCGCCCGACCGATCGAGCGTGAAGAACGTGTCGGCCACGCCGTCACGCTACGTCGGCGCCCTCGAAGCCCGACCGTCCTGCGGCTGCAGCCGTTTACGCCACCCGGGAGATGGGGACAGTGCCCTCGATGACCTCAACGAACGTCAAGAAGATCGCATTCCTCGTTGCCGGCGAGGGGATCGAGCGTGTCGAGCTCGACGAGCCATGGAAGGCGGTAGCGGATGCCGGGCACCAACCGGTGCTGCTCAGCATCGAGGCTGGCGACGTGCACACATTCGATCACCTGACGCCGGCGTCGACGCAGCAGGTCGATCAGGTCGTGGCCGCCGCCGCCGTCGACGACTACGACGCCCTCGTCCTGCCGGGTGGCGTCGCCAACCCGGATGCATTGCGGCTCGACGACGCGGCCGTGTCGTTCGTGCGCGACTTCGTCGGATCCGGCAAGCCCGTCGCAGCGATCTGTCACGCGCCCTGGACCCTGGTCGAGGCCGGGGTGCTGGGTGGCAAGCGCTTGACGTCATGGCCGAGCTTGCAAACCGACATCCGCAACGCCGGCGGCGAGTGGGTCGACGAGGAGGTCGTCGTCGATGGCAACCTCACGACGAGCCGTAAACCCGACGACATCCCGGCATTCAACCGGGCGTTGCTCGACGCGATCGGTCCGGCCGAACCTGTCGCCTAAGGCCGTCTGGGGCCGCCTGACGGCTCGTCGCTAACGTTCGTCGGCGATGGCCATGACATTTGAGGAGGCGGTCGCGCAGGTGACCGCGCCGGGAACCATGTTCGAGACCGGTGACGGCGTCGTCAGCGGTGTGGAGCAGCGCGTCTTCGTCCACACACCGCCCAACATGCGATCGCTGTTCGAGATCGCTCGACTCGGCGGTGACAGCGTGTTCCTCGTCTACGAGGACGAGGAGTGGACGTTCAGCGACGCGCTCGAGCAGATCGACGCGCTCGCGGCGACGCTCGTCGATCGCTACGGCGTGAAAAAGGGCGATCGAGTCGCGCTCGCGCTGCGCAACTACCCGGAATGGATCTTCGCCTACGGGGCCGTGGTGTCGATCGGCGCCGTGTGCGTGCCGTTGAACGCGATGTGGACGATCGATGAGCTCGAGTACGGCATCGAGCACAGCGGGTCGACCGTCATGGTCGCGGATCCCGAGCGGGTGTCGCGGACGGCCGCCGTCTGTGCTCGTACGGGCGTGAGGGTGATCTGCGTTCGCGCCGACGACGCGCTCGGCGCCGACGTCGATCGCTGGGAGGACGTCGTCGTCGCCGGAACGCCGATGCCGGACATCGATGTCGGCCCCGACGATGACGCGACGATCCTGTACACCTCCGGCACGACGGGTCGGCCGAAAGGGGCGGTGTCGACGCACGGTGCGATCCTCAGCGCCGTGATGGCGTACGGCGCGCGTGCCGGCGTCGACAAGTTGCGCAGCGACCGCGACGGGATCGATCTCGAACAGGCCTCGGGGCCGAAGCCGGTGTTCATCCTCATCGTGCCGCTGTTCCACGTCACGGGATGCATCCCGGTGATGCTCGGGTGCGTCGTCGCCCAGCTGAAGCTGGTGATGATGTACAAGTGGGACGTCGACAAGGCGCTCCCACTGATCGAACGGCACCGCGTGACGCACTTCGTCGGCGTGCCGACGCAGAGCTGGGACCTCGTGCAGTCCCCACACTTCGCCGACTACGACACGTCGAGCCTGCGCAACGTCGGCGGTGGTGGGGCGCCTGCGCCGGTGAAACTCGTGGCGGAGGTGGCGTCGAGCGTGAAGGGCGGTGGTCCGATCATCGGCTACGGCATGACCGAGACGAACGCCTACGGACCGCAGAACCTGGGCGACGACTACCTCACGCATCCGGCGTCGACGGGCCGTGCGCTACCGATCCTGCAGGTGGAGATCCGTGACGAAGCGGGCGTCGCGCTGCCGACGGGCGAGCGGGGCGAGATCTGGATGAAGGGCCCGAACCTCATCCGCGGCTACTGGAACGATCCCGAGGCCACCGCGGAGGCGATCGTCGACGGGTGGCTCCGCACCGGGGATGCCGGGCGCCTCGACGAGGACGGGTTCTTGTACATCGAGGACCGCATCAAGGACATGATCCTGCGCGGTGGCGAGAACGTGTACTGCGCCGAGGTCGAGTCGGCGATCTTCGACCACCCGGCAGTGCACGAGGTTGCCGTGTTCGGCGTGCACCACGAACGGCTCGGCGAAGAGGTCGCCGCAGCCGTCCACCTCGATGAGGGGGAGTCCCTGACCGAGGACGAGCTGCGCACCTACCTGCGGGCCAAGCTCGCTGCGTTCAAGGTCCCCTCGCACATCACGTTCCTCGACGAACCGCTGCCACGCAACGCCGCCGGCAAGTTCTTGAAGCGCGAACTGCGCCACCTCTTCGACTGACGACGACCCCGACGAGATCGACACCACCGTCTGGGCGGGATCTCTGGCAGGCGCTGAAAGCGATCCCGCCCAGATCGTGTGATGGGACGAATCCCGCCCAGACGGTGGTGGGTCAGGAGCGTTGGTAGTTGGGCGCCTCGTTCGTGATCTGGACGTCGTGGGGGTGGCTCTCGGTGCGGCCCGCCGTCGTAACCCGCATGAACCGTGACCCGGTGCGCAGGCGGTCGAGCGTCGCAGCGCCGGCGTAACCCATGCCCGACCGCAGGCCACCGACGAGCTGATACAGCACCTCACTCAGTCGCCCGGCGTAGGACACCCGCCCCTCGATGCCCTCGGGGACCAGCTTGTTGCTCGTGGTGCCGACAGCGGAACGCATGCCACCGCCCTGGGCGCTGGCATAGCGGTCGGCGCCGAGGCCCGTCATTGCGCCGAGCGACCCCATCCCGCGGTAGCTCTTGTAGCGGCGCCCTTCGAACAGCTCTGTCTCGCCGGGACTCTCCTCGGTGCCGGCGAGCAACGAGCCGAGCATCACGCAGCCCGCGCCTGCGGCGATGGCCTTGACGATGTCGCCCGAGTACGTCACGCCGCCATCGGCGATGATCGGCACGCCGCGCGCCCGCGCCCGCTGGGCGCTGAACCAGATCGCCGACAGTTGCGGCATGCCGGCGCCACTGATGACCCTCGTCGTGCAGATCGAGCCTGCCCCGACGCCGACCTTGATCGCATCGGCCCCGGCGTCGGCGAGTGCATCGACACCCTCCTCGGTCACGACGTTGCCGGCGATTACCGGGAGGTCGGGCCACGTGCCCTTGATCCGCTCGATCGTCTTCACGACCCCCGCCGAGTGGCCGTGCGCCGTGTCGAGGGCGACGGCGTCGACGCCCATTGCCACCAGCGCTTCGACGCGCTCTTCGACGTCGGCTCCGACACCGACGGCCGCCGCGCAGCGCAACCGTCCCTGACCGTCACGCGCTGCGTTGGGGTGCTCGAGACGCTTCTGGATGTCCTTCACCGTGATCAGCCCGGCGAGCCGACCATCGGCGTCGACGAGCGGCAGCTTCTCGATGCGGTGGCGCTGCAGGATCGACTTTGCGTGCTCGAGATCGGTCCCGACGGGCGCCGTCACGAGCCCCTCGCCCGTCATGAACTCCCGCACCGGTCGATCGAAGTCGGCGCCCTCGCAGAATCGGATGTCGCGATTGGTCAGGATGCCGATCAGACGCTGCGACTCGTCGGTGATGGGCACGCCGGAGAACTTGAACTTCGCCATCAACGCCTCTGCCTCGTGCAGGAGGGCGTCGGGCCGCAACGTCACCGGATCGGTGATCATCCCGCTCTGACTGCGCTTGACCTTCTGCACCTCGGCGGCCTGGTCCTCGACCGACAGGTTTCGATGGATCACACCGATCCCGCCCTCGCGAGCCATGGCGATGGCCATCCGTGCCTCGGTGACCCGGTCCATCGCAGCCGACACGAGTGGGATCGCGAGCTCGATGCCGGCGGCGAACGTGGTGGTGGTGTCGACGGAGTCGGGCAGCGTCTCGCTGTAGCCGGGGACGACGACGACGTCGTCGAACGTCAGTGCCTCGAAGCGGTCGAAGAACTCCTGGGTCATCGCGGTGTCAGCCTTTCGCAGAGGGAATCGGGGAACAGAGATCGGCGATCGTGTGCACGAGCAGCTCGTGCTCGGCGGCGTGCATTCGGACAGCGAGGGTGTCGAGGGTGTCGTCGGCGTGGATCGGCACCTCGACGGAGGCGAGGACGGGACCGTCGTCGACGCCCTCGTCGGGTACGAGGTGCACCATCACGCCCGTTGCCGTCCGCGTCCCGGCTCGTGCCTCGTCGAACGCGCGCTCGATGGCGTTGGTGCCGGCGAGTTCGCCGGGGAGCGCCGGGTGGAGGTTTACGACCTGTCCCGGAAAGTGGCGTAAGAAGCTCATCGTCAAGATGCGCATCCATCCGGCGAGGACGACGAGGTCGGGATCGTGCTCGGCGACGATTGCGGCAATCGTGCTGTCGTAGCGGGACCGCTCCTCGCCAGGCCCGGGCGGGACGGCAACGGCAGAGATCCCGGCATCCCGAGCCCTGTCGAGTGCCGCGGCTTCGTGCCGGTCGCTCACGACGAGCACGACGTCGGCAGGCAGACTGCCGTCGTGGCTTGCGTCGAGGAGGGCGTGCAGGTTGGAGCCGGTGCCCGACACGAGCACTGCCAATCGTCTGCGCCCCTCAGTCACCGTGGTGAGCCCTCCATACATCGAACCTACGCAGTCCGCCGCGCACGCGGGTCGACCGTGAACGAAAAGTTTGCCCCTTGGATGGCTCCGGACCCGTTCTGGAGGTAGCAGAACGCGTGATCACGCGTTCTGCTACCTCCAGAACG
>Ga0136630_1000977_pt1 | contig 11494 bp, 12 predicted proteins | sample AntDrymUQ5682106_2_FD_105496 | JGI IMG/M metagenome (GOLD analysis project Ga0136630, IMG submission 105496) | Polar desert sand microbial communities from Dry Valleys, Antarctica - metaG UQ568 (21.06) | ecosystem: Environmental > Terrestrial > Soil > Desert | place: Antarctica: Dry Valley...
AGGTGTTGCTCGTCGCCGCGGAGATCCTCCAGCCGGACGATCTCAGCGCGGACGTCGTGCTCGGCCGCTTCGAGCTCGCCGACCTCGTCGAGCCGGTCCAGCTGATCACGTCCACGGGCGGTCAGAACGGAACGGGTGCCGATGCCGCACCTTCGGGCGGCGTCGGTCCGGACGGTGGCGTCGGCGCGGGCCGCAGCCGCGGTCTCGGCGCTGGCGGCGACTGCGTCGAGCAGGACCGCGAGACCGGCAGCGCGTCGGGCTGCGGCGACCTCGTGCCGCGACTGCTCCATCTGCGGTGCGGCGGCCGAGAGCGCCTCGGCGCGTTCGCGCAGGCCGACCAGGCAATCCTGCCGTTCGCCGAGCCCCCGTTCGGTACCGAGCCGCCGGACCGCCGCGGACCTGGCTCGACGGGCCGTCATCAGCTCGGCCTGGTCGGCGGCCAGCGCCAGGTCGAGCGTCGCCACCTGACGCTGGGTCCACGCGGTCATCGCGGGCAGATCGTCGGTCGCTGGCCGCGCGGTCGGATCGCCGGTGACCTCGGCAAGCCGAGCGACGGTGCCGTCGACCTCACGGTCGACCGCGCTGAGCTCCTGGGCGCGCTCACGCCTGCGGTCCACCAGCCAGCCCTCGACGGCGGAGAACCGCTCGGTGCCGAAGAGCCGCTCGAGCAACCGCTTGCGGGTCTCGGCGTCGGCCCGCAAGAACTGCGCGAAATCACCCTGGGGCAGCAGCACCACCTGGCAGAACTGCTGGTGGTTCATGCCGAGCAGCTCGCCCAGCTCGTGGCCGACCTCGTCCGCTCGGTTGGAGACGAGCTCCCACTGCCCGTCCACGAACCGCTCCAGAACCACCTTCGCTGGCTGCTTCGTCGTCCCGGAACCACGGACCTTCCGACGTTCCCACTCCGGCGCCCGCGACACCCGGAACCGCTGACCGCGGAGGCTCAGGTCCAACTCAACCGTGGTCGGGCGCTCCGGGTCGGCGTGGTCCGAGCGGATCCGGGTCGCGCTCGCGCGTGACCCGGCTACGCGGCCGTAGAGCGCGTACGCCACGGCGTCGAGGATCGAGGACTTGCCGGCGCCGGTGTCCCCGGTCAGCAGGAACAGCCCGGTGGTGGACAACGCGTCGAAGTCCACGACCTGCTCGTCGCGGAACGGGCCGAACCCGGTGACCGTGAGCCTGTGCAGGCGCATCAGGCAGCGCCCGCGTCGGTCTCGAGCGCGGCGTGCTGGACGGCTTGGGTGAGCAGGACCCGCTCCCACTCGTCGACGGCCCGGTCGCGCACGAACTCGACGAACCCGGTCGCGATCTGCAGATCATCTCGGCCCCGGAGCCGCGAGAGGTAGCTCTCCTCTCCGAGGTCGGTCTGACCGTCTGGTGCGAACGCGAGCAGGAGCGCGTGCGGGAACCGGGTCCGGAGGATGCGCATGGCGTCGGCCGGGCGCGCCGGGTCGGTCACGGTGATCGAGAGGAAGCTGTGCTCGTGCCGCGCGAGACCCGGGTCGGCGAGCAGGTCGGCCAGCCGTCCCCGCAGCTTCGCGAGCGGTCGGTGCACCGGCGTCGGCACGGCCTCGACCCGCTGGAGCCCGGTGGCACCGAGCTCGACCAACCAGCTGCTCTTGCGGTGGCGGGCCTCGGAGAATGAGTACGGCAGCGGCGAACCGCTGTACCGGATGTGCTCGGCGAGGCGTTGTGGCCCGTGCAGGTGCCCGAGCGCGGCGTAGTCCACACCTGCGAACACGGCTGTCGGCACCGTGGCCAGACCACCCACGACGATGTCGCGCTCGCTCTCGCTCGGCTCACCTCCGGTGGCGAAGACGTGCGCCATGGCGATGGATCTGGTGCCGGTCGGCCGGCGCGCGAGATCGGCGCGCACCCGTGCCATCGCCGCCGACACCACAGCAGCATGCCCACGCTCGTCGCAGCCGAGAGCGTCGGCCACCGCGTCCGGCTCCAGGTAGGGGATCGGGTAGATCGCGACCGGACCGTGCCGGTCCTCGAGCAGCACCGGCCGTCCGACATCGGCCGGATCGGTCCGCAGGTGCACGCCGGCAGCGTCGATGAGATCCGCGGCGAACCCGAGGCGCCGGGCGGAGTCGTGGTTGCCGCTGATCAGCACGACGCGCGCACCGGTGGAGGCGAGCCGGCCGAGCGCCTCGTTGCACAGCCGCACGGCGTCCACCCCGGGGAGCGCTCGGTCGTACACGTCGCCGGCAACGAGGACGACGTCTACGGCCTCCGCGTCGACCACCTCGACGAGATGGTCGACGTAGGACTCCTGCGCCGACAGCAGGTCCTCTCGGTGCAGTGACCGGCCGAGGTGCCAGTCGGAGGTGTGCAGCAGGCGCATACCAGCGACTGTAGGAACGCCGACCGACAATTCCGGGGACCGACACCGGGCCATGCACCGTGTCGGTCCCGGCAACGGACCCCCGGACCGCCGGCCTTGACGTGCTTGACGGTGGCGGGTGGCATACTTGCCTTGACGCACTTGACGAGTGCCTCGGGCGGGAGGGGATCGCGATGGACACCGGCACCGGGCACCGGGTCGCGCCGACCACTGCCTATCGCGACCAGGTCGTCGCGACCGTCACGGCCCGGGTGAGGTCGCGGCTGGACGCGTTGGCCGCGGCCGGCGTGCCGCTGGAGTCTCTCGGCTCGCCGGACCAGGTCGCCGACCAGGTCGCCGCCGCGCTCCCGACCAGCCGGCATCCGTACGACCTCGAGCTCGGCCCGTTCTACGACACGGGCGGGCTCACGCGGTGGCTCGGCGTGACCCGGCAGGCGCTGGCCGACCGCGTCCGGCGGGGGAGCCTGCTCGCCTGCCGTACGGAGGACGGCCACCTCGTCTACCCGGCGTTCCAGTTCGACGGGTCCGGCACCATCCGGAGCGGGCTCGCGCCGGTCCTCAAGATCTTCACCGGTCATGACGGGTGGCTGGTCGGCACCTGGCTCGTGACGGCGACCGACGCGCTCGACGGCAGCTCCGCGATGGACTGGCTGGCGCTGGGACGGGATCGGGCCGCGGTGACGGCGCTGGCCGTCGCGGATGCCGGTGGATGGGCGGCGTGAGCCGGGGCCCGACCGAGCGCGAGCACCCGGCCCAGGCCGCTCCGAGCCCTGCTCTCGACCTGCGAGGGTTCCCGGCGCGTGCCATGCGGGCTGGCAGCGCGGTCTTCCGCGCGCACCGTACCGACCGGGGTCCGTGGTGGTTCGGCTCCGACGGTGGCGGGCGCTTCGACCTCGGGCCACCGCGAGGCACCTGCTACCTCGCCGAGACGCCGCTGGTGGCGGTCCGCGAGAGGCTCGGGATCGTGCTCGGCGCGCAGCGCCGGGTCCCGGCCGCCGTTCTGGATGGCGTGGTCGTGAGCCGGCTCGGCCTGGTCGCCGCGATATCGGTGGCGAACTTGCGCTCGACCCGGGCCGGCGGCTTCGGCGTGCTCAACGAGCTGTCCACGATGGTGCCCTACGACGTGCCGCAGGCGTGGGCCCGAGCGCTCGGCGCCGCCGGGTTCGACGGCGTCCGCTACCCGGCCAGGTTCTCGACCGGTCGAGCCGGTTCGGTCGCGCTCTTCGGGCTGGGCGGCGACCGGTCGTCGTGGCCGCGGGACCCCGGGTCGGTGCCCGCCGCAGACGTCCAGGGCGCGCCGGTGCGGCGGCCATCGCCGCGACTCCGGGAGTTGACCGTGGTCCGGACGCCACGTCGTCGAGCCGGTCGGGCCAGCCGGCCGCGCTGACTCGCGTGCGAGCATGCGCGGACGACGGGCATCAACCGAGGGGCTGGGGTGCGGGACGGACTCGTTACGGCGATCTCGCTCGGCTGCGCCGTTCTCGCGCTGCTCGGCGTGATCGCGATGATCTTTCGGCGTCCGCTCGGGGTCGGGCACCTGGCTGCGACGGCGCTGGTCGAGCTGGCCGTGCTGGTGCAGGTCGTCCTGGCCGTGATCGGTCTGGCGGGTGGAGCCGAGGTCGACGGCGTCGCGCTGTTCGTCGCCTATCTCGCGTTCGCTCTCGTCGTCCTTCCGGCCGGAGCGCTGTGGGCGGTGGGGGAGAAGAACCGCTGGAGCGGTGGTGTCCTCGCCGTGGCGGCGCTCGCCCTGGTCGTCACGCTGGTCCGGATGGACTCCGTCTGGCTGGCCTCCGGTGGATGATCTCCAGGCCTCGGCGCCGCCGGCCTCGGGCGCCCACGGTGTCGGTCGGGTCCTGGTCGCGGTGTACGCCGTGTTCGCAGTCGCCGCGGTCGCGCGAGCGGCGGTGCAGATCTCGAGCCGGTTCGCCGAGGCACCCGTCGCGTACGCCCTGTCCGCCTTCGCTGCCGCGGTGTACGTCGTCGCGACGGTCGCGCTGGCGCGACCTGGCCGTGGCGCGCACCGCCTCGCCACCGCGGCCTGCTCGATCGAGCTCGCCGGCGTCCTGGTCGTCGGGACTGTGAGCCTCGTCCTGCCGGCCGCGTTCCCCGATGCGACGGTCTGGTCTGTCTACGGACGCGGCTACCTCTTCATCCCGCTCGTGCTGCCCGTGCTCGGCCTGCTGTGGCTGCGCCGCTCGGCGCCGGCAGATGATCACTCGTCGGCTGCGGGCGTCACGCCACCTGGTCAACCATCCGGCTGATCACTTGGTGCCTCCAGCACGAACGGCCGCTACTACCCGGGGACGTGCGGTTCCTTGCCAATGGGAGGGCTGCCGGCGGCGGCCCCGAGCACCGGCGCGCCGACCAGCACGACCGCGACGAGGGCCGCCGGGACAGCCAGCGCCGCCGTCAGCCCGATGATCCCGTCCAGCCGGCCGATCAGCACTGGGCCGAGGACGCCACCCACGTACCCGACCGACACCACCGGACCGAGCACGGACGGTCGAGACGAGGTGCGCGTGTTTCCGGCGGCGCTGAAGACCATCGGCACGACCGGGCCGAGGCCGAGGCCGAGCAACCCGAACCCGACCAGCGCCGCCACGGCCGACGGGACGAGAAGGACGACGCCGAACCCGATGAGCGCAATGCCCGCACCCAGCCGGCCGAGCCGTACGGGTCCCAGCCGGAGCCCGAGGCGGTCGCCGACGAGTCGGGATCCCGCCATCGCGCCGGCGAACACCGTGAGCCCGAGTGCTGCGAAGCCAGGGGAGGCAGCGCGCTCGTCGGTGAGGAACACCGCACTCCAGTCCGCGACGGACCCTTCTACCAGGAACGAGCCGAATCCCATCAGGCCGAGCAGCAACAGCGCGGCCAGACCGGCGGGAGCCCGCGTCGTCGACGCGGTCTCGTGGTGGTGCGCGATGGTCGCCGCCTCGGCCTGGCGTCCCAACGCGCCGGCGAGGGGCAGCGCGCTCGCGGCGGCCAGGAGCACCGCGGCGACCACGAAGTGCGCGCGGACCTCCACGCCGGACCGCGCGACCAGAGCAGCCCCGGCCGAGCCGGCCATCGTGCCGATGCTCCACAGCCCGTGCAGGCTCGACATGATCGGTCGACGGTAGAGCCGCTCGACAGCAACGGCGTGCGTGTTCATCACGACGTCGAGGAGGCCACCAAGAATGCCCAACACCGCGAGGCTGATCGTCAACGTGACCAGGTCGCGGGCGAGACCGGGTCCGATGATCGAGAGGCACAGCAGAGGCGTGACCACCCGGAGCGGCACGCCGGTCCTGGCGCTGCGCTCCATGCGCCCGGTCAGCCGCGTCCCGGCGAACATGCCGACGGCCAGCCCGCCGAGTGCGACGCCCAGGTCGCCATTGTCCAGCCGGAGGTCGTCTCGAATCGTGGGGATCCGTGCCGCCCAGGTCGCGAACGCGGCGGCGTGGACGCCGAACGCCACCCCAACCGCGATCCGAGCCCGCTGCAGACTCACCCCCGGACGCTAGCCCTCGCAGCGGCACCGCAAGATCGATGGGCGCTGGCCTTCGCGACACGCGGGCACGAGCGCTGCTGAGCGCCCTCTGATCGGAACCGTGCCGCCGGCGTCCGCCGTCTGGCAGCATCGGTGCGTGGATCTGGCCGAGCACAACGCCCTGAGCGATGCAGAGGCCGCCCGCGCCCTGGCCGCCGTGTGCGCCGCCCCGCACTGGGTCGACGCGATGATCGCCAGCCGCCCGTACGGCTCGCTGGAGGAGCTGCTCCGCCAGGCCGACGACGCGCTGGACCAGCTCACCGCCGCCGATCTCGATGCCGCGCTGGCCGGCCACCCCAAGATCGGCGCCCGACCGTCGGGGACCGGCGGCGAGCAGTCCCGCCGCGAGCAGTCCGGCGTGGACACCGGCGACGCGGAGCTGGCCGAGGGACTCGCTGAGGGCAATCGTGCCTACGAGGCGCGGTTCGGCCGGATCTACCTGGTCTGCGCGTCCGGGCGCAGCGGCCCGGAGCTGCTGGCCATCCTGCGGGACCGGCTCGACAACGACGCGGACACCGAGCTGGTCGTGACCCGCGCCGAGCTGGGCAAGATCAACCGGCTCCGGCTGGAGCGCCTGGTGACCGCGTGAGCCCCGTCCCTGGTCCTAGCCTGATCACGACGCACGTGCTTGACACCGCCCTCGGCCGACCGGCCACCGACGTCACCGTGACGCTGCATGCGATCGTCGCCCATGATGACGTGCACGTCGCGACGAGCCGGACCGACGCCGACGGCCGGGTCACTGACCTGGGTCCGGCGCATCTCGAGCCGGGCACGTACCGCCTGGTCTTCGACACCGCCGCGTACCACGCGTCCACCGACCAGCCGGGCTTCTTCCCGGAGGTGGCGATCACCTTCACGGTCGACGACGGTGCGGTGCACCACCACGTGCCGCTCCTGCTCAGCCCGTACGCGTACTCCACCTACCGGGGGAGCTAGGGGGATGGGGAGCTCGCTCGGGTTCAACCAGTACGGCAAGGCGGAGACGCACCTGGTCCGGGTCACCCGCGAGGGCGACCAGCACGAGCTCCGCGACCTGACCGTGTCCACCTCCCTGCGCGGGGACTTCGCGGCGGCGCATCTCGAGGGCGACCAGGCGAAGGTCCTGCCGACCGACACCCAGAAGAACACGGTGTTCGCACTGGCCAAGGAGCGCGGCGTCGGAGCGGCCGAGGAGTTCGCGCTCGAGCTGGCCCGGCACTTCGTCGACACCGTCGAGTCGGTGGACCTCGCTCGGGTGACGGTGCACGAGGCGGCCTGGGCCAGGATCGACGTCGACGGTGCTCCGCACGGCCATGCGTTCACCCGGCCCGGTGGCGCGACCCGCACCGCGACCTCGACGGTCCAGGGTCGCGACGCCGACCAGCGCGCCTGGATGGTCTCCGGCCTGCGGGACCTGGTCGTGCTGAAGTCGACCGGGTCGGAGTTCCGCGGCTTCCTGGCCGACCGGTACACGACGCTCGCCGACACCGACGACCGCGTGCTCGCCACCTCCCTCGTCGTCCAGTGGCGCTCCGACCCGACGCCGGCCGAGGACTGGGACGCGCAGCACGGACGGGTGCGCGACCGCCTGCTGGCCACGTTCGCCGCCCTCCACAGCCTGGCCCTCCAGCAGACGCTCTGGGAGATGGGTCGGGCGGTGCTCGAGGCGGAGCCAGCGATCGACGAGGTACGGCTGACGGCGCCGAACCTGCACCACTTCCTGGTCGATCTGCAGCCGTTCGGGCTGGACAACCCGGGCGAGGTCTACCACGCGGCCGACCGGCCGTACGGTCTGATCCAGGCGAACGTCGTGCGCGACGACGCCGGCGACCCGGGCCTGGCTTGGCTCGACGACTCGGCCAGGTGATCGAGTGGACTTCCAGCAGCCGCAGTCCTGGCTCGAGGCCGTCCAGACCAAGGCCGCGCACCCCGATGCCGTGCCGATCCAGGGCGGCACCGACGTCATGGTGGAGCTGAACTTCGACCACCGGCGACCCGAGGTCCTGCTCGACCTCGCCGGCGTCGCCGAGCTCGCGGAGTGGTCCGAGGACGGCGACCAGGTCCGGATCGGCGCCGGGGTGACCTACACCCGGCTCATCCAAGATCTCGGCGGACGGCTGCCGGGTCTGGCGCTCGCGTCCCGGACGGTGGGGTCGCCGCAGATCCGCAACCGGGGCACGGTCGGGGGCAACCTCGGTACCGGGTCGCCGGCTGGTGACTGCCACCCAGCACTCCTGGCCGCGTACGCCGTGGTCGAGGTGGAGTCCGTACGGGGGACGCGCGAGATCCCGGTCGACGAGTTCTTCACCGGGGTCAAGCGCACGGCGCTCGAGCCGGACGAGCTGATCAAGTCCGTGCTGGTGCGACCTCCCGCTGGGCCGCAGCAGTTCAGCAAGATCGGCACCCGCAACGCGATGGTGATCGCGGTCGCCGCGTTCGGGCTTGCCCTGCACCCGGACCGCCGGTCCGTCGGGACGGGTATCGGCTCGGCCGCCCCGACCCCGCGCCGGGCCAGAGCGGCTGAGGACGCGCTGGCCGGTGAGCTGTCCGCGGCGGGTCTGTGGGACTCGCGCGCCGACATCCCGGACAGGCTCGCGGAACGCTTCGCCGACCTGGTCGGGCAGGCTGCGGATCCGATCGACGACGTCCGAGGGACCGCTGCATACCGGCGCCACGCCCTGCGGGTGATGGCCCGGCGCGCGCTCGGCTGGGCGTGGACCGACTACCAGAGGGCGGCGTAGCGGATGCGGATCACCTGCTCGGTGAACGGCGAGCCGCGCGAGGTCGACGACGTGTGGCCGGGGGAGAGCCTGCTCTTCGTGCTGCGCGAACGGATGGGCCTGCCCGGCTCCAAGAACGCCTGCGAGCAGGGCGAGTGCGGGTCGTGCTCGATCTTCCTCGACGGGGTGCTCGTCTGCGCCTGCCTGGTCGCGGCCGGCCAGGCCGAGGGACGCGACGTCCGTACGGTCGAGGGCCTGGCCGGGCCGGAACCGGACGACCTGCACCCCGTCCAGCGCGCGTTCGTCGAGACCGGCGCCGTGCAGTGCGGCTTCTGCACCCCGGGACTGGTCATCGCCACGGTCGACCTCCTGGCCCGTGATCCGGACCCCAGCGACGCGGAGATCCGCGAGGCGCTGGCCGGAAACGTGTGCCGGTGCACCGGTTACGAGTCCATCCTCGACGCGGTCCGGCTGGCTGCCGCCCGTGGTCGCGAGGCGACGGCGTGAGCACCGAGGCGATGATCATCGACGGCTGCGCGGTGGTGACGGTGGACGCGGCGCGCACTGAGCACGAGCGTGGTCATGTCGTGGTCCAGGACGGTGTGATCGTCGCGGTCGCCAGCGGTCCGGCGCCGACGGACGCGCGGTGGAGTGGTGCCCGCCGCGTCGACGGATCCGGCTGCGTGCTCACGCCGGGCCTCGTGAATACCCACCACCACCTCTACCAGTGGGCGACGCGCGGACACGCGGTGGACGAGCCGCTGTTCGGCTGGCTCACCCACCTCTACCCGATCTGGGCCGGGCTCGACGCGGAGGTGGTGGATCAGGCGGCCACCGCTGCGCTGGCCTGGCTGGTCCGCACCGGCTGCACGACGACGACCGACCACCACTACGTGTTCCCGCGCGGCGCCGGAGACCTGCTCGCCACCGAGATCGCCGCGGCGACCCGGGTCGGCGTGCGGTTCCACCCGACCCGGGGCTCGATGGACCTCGGTCAGCGCGACGGGGGGTTGCCCCCCGATCACGTCGTCGAGGACCGGGACGCGATCCTGGCCGCGACCCAGGACGCGATCGACCGGCACCACGACCCGACCGCGGGTGCGATGGTGCGGGTCGGGGTTGCCCCGTGCTCACCGTTCTCGGTCACCCGCGAGCTCATGGTCGAGGCGGCCGAGCTGGCCCGGCGCAACCGGGTGCGGCTGCACACGCACCTGGCCGAGACGACCGACGAGGACGACTTCTGCCGGGACCGCTTCGGCTGCTCGCCGGCGCAGTACATGGCCGAGCTCGGGTGGCTCGGTCCGGACGTGTGGTTCGCGCACGCGGTCCACCTGAGCGACCGGGACATCAAGTCGTTCGGCGCCACCGGCACCGGCGTCGCGCACTGCCCCTCGTCGAATGCCCGCCTCGGTGCCGGGATCGCCCGCAGCCGCGACCTGCGCGACGCCGGGGTCGCCGTCGGACTCGGCGTCGACGGGGCGGCGTCGAACGAGGCGAGCTCGCTGCTCGAGGAGGTGCGCCACGCGGTGCTGTTCGGCCGGGCCCGCGGTGGTCCGACCGCGCTGAGCGTCCGGGACGGGCTGGAGATGGCCACGATGGGCGGTGCCCAGGTGCTCGGACGGGCCGACGAGCTGGGCTCGATCGAGCCCGGCAAGCTCGCCGATCTCGCGCTCTGGCGGTTGGACACGCTGGCCCACGCCGGGATCGAGGACCCGGTGGCCGCGCTCGTGCTCGGTGCGCCGCCGCCGCTGGAGCTGCTGCTCGTCGGCGGGCGCGCGGTGGTGGAGCACGACCGCGTCGTGACGGTCGACGAGGACGCGGCGGCTCGTGGCGCGGTCACCGCCCGCGACGCGCTGCTCTCGCGCGCGGCCGCGTCATGACCGCTCCGACCGGTACGAGGACCGCCGTCGACGCACCGGCTCGGCCGACCGGTGGCGTCGGCGGGAGCCCGGAGCGGCCCGACGGCCGGCTCAAGGTGCGCGGCGAGTTCGCCTACGGGAGCGACCTCTGGGCCGACCACATGGTCTGGGGCGTCACGCTGCGCAGCCCCCACCCGTACGCCCGGATCGTGTCGATCGACATCGGCGACGCGCTCGCGACGGCCGGGGTGGTCGCCGTGCTGACTGCCGACGACGTGCCCGGCCGCAACGTCTTCGGGCTCGAGCTCGCCGATCAGCCGGTGCTCGCCCACGACTGGGTGCGCTACCACGGGGAGCCGGTTGCGCTGGTCGCCGCGGATGATCTCGAGGTGGCCCGGCGAGCCGCGAAAAAGATCAAGGTCGAGTACGAGGTGCACGAACCGGTGACCGACCCGCGGTTCGCACTCGGTCACCCGATGGCCGACCGGGTGCACGAGACCACCCCGGAGGTGCGGGAGCTCAGCCGGGAGGCGGCGGTCCTCCACCCGCAGGGCAACCTCCTGCGTCATCTCAAGATCCGCAAGGGCGACCCGGAGCCCACCGCGGAGGTGGTGGTGACGCTGGACTTCGAGGTCGGCATGCAGGACCAGGCCTTCCTCGGACCGGAGTCCGGGCTCGCCGTGCCGGCCGAGGACGGTGGCGTCGACCTCTTCGTGTCGACCCAGTGGCTGCACGTCGACCAGCGTCAGATCTGCGAGGCGCTCGGGCTCGGCCCGGAGAAGGTGCGGCTCACCCTCGCCGGGGTCGGCGGCGCGTTCGGCGGGCGCGAGGACCTCTCGATGCACGTCCACGCCTGCCTGCTCGCGCTGCACACCGGCAGGCCCGTGAAGATCTCCTACAACCGCGAGGAGTCCTTCTTCGGCCACGTCCACCGCCACCCGGCCTGGATGCGCTACGAGTACGGCGCGGGCCGCGACGGTCGCCTGGTCTACGCGCACGCGACGATCCACCTCGACGGTGGCGCGTACGCGTCCAGCACTCCGGCCGTCGTCGG
>Ga0136630_1000980_pt1 | contig 11468 bp, 17 predicted proteins | sample AntDrymUQ5682106_2_FD_105496 | JGI IMG/M metagenome (GOLD analysis project Ga0136630, IMG submission 105496) | Polar desert sand microbial communities from Dry Valleys, Antarctica - metaG UQ568 (21.06) | ecosystem: Environmental > Terrestrial > Soil > Desert | place: Antarctica: Dry Valley...
CGAAAGTATCGGAAGGTATCGGAGCGGTGTTGAATCCTTACACCCCGGGCGAACTGCCGCATGTGCTGGTCGGCCGCGACGTCCAGCTGGCGTCGATCCGGTCCGCCCTCGGCGGGGTCGCGACGTTCGGCCGACTCTCCGGTGCGCCGTATCTGTTTTCGGCCCCTCGCGGCATCGGCAAGACCTCTCTGCTGCGGGCGGCGCAGCGAGAGGCGAACGGAGTCGGGTTTGTGACCGCGTGGGTGAGTGCGCGTGACGACGAGTCGTTGCCGGCCGCGATCGTGCAGGCCGTCTCCGATGGCGTCGCAGCGGCCGGCCTCGACGAGGGGGAGCGAGCCGGTCGTTGGCGCGACAGCATCGACCGGGTGTCGGTCGAGGTCGGCGTACCGGGTGTCAAGGTGGGAGCGGAGCTGCGGCCCCGGGAAGGCGCTGGCCAGTCCGGATCGGCGACTGGCCTGGAGCAGTTGTTGGCGGCAACGGCCCGATTCGTTCGCGAGGAGAGCCGACCGGGCCTGATGGTGGTGGTCGACGAGCTCCAAGCCGGCTCGATGGGCGACCTCAGAACCTGGGCCTACGCCGCGCAACACCTACAGAGCGAGGCTGACTCGACCCCACTCGCGCTGTTCGGCGCGGGGCTTCCGTCGCTGCCTGATCGGCTGATGGACGCGGCAACGTTCGCCGAGAGATTCCACTTCGAGCAGCTCCAGCGGCTCACCCCACAGGCGACCCGAGAAGCCTTCACCCAGCCCTGTGAGCCTGCTTCGGTGAGCTGGCAGACGGAGGCGCTCAACCATGCAGTCGAGATCGCGGCCGGCTATCCCTTCATGGTCCAGGTTCTCGGCCACGAAACTTGGACGGCCGCCTCACCGAGTGGTCCGGGCCAGTTCACGCTCGAGCACGTCCAGGCCGGCGCCGAGCGAGCGGTCGTGCGCCTTCAACCCATGTTCCGCGGCCGCTGGTCGAAAACAACCGCTGCAGAGCGTCGCTTCCTGGCGGCGATGGCCGCTGCTGGCACCGACGTAGTCGAGCGCGCGGCGATCGCCGAATCCCTCGGCCGACCGACACGCGGGCTCAGCGGTGCCCGCGCGTCGCTCATCGACAAAGGTCTCATCGAGCCCGTCGAACACGGCCAACTGCAATTCACGACGCCCGGGTTCAGAGACTTCGTCCGAGAACACACCTGATCGCCCAGCTCGGCGGTGCCGGTGCTGCGAGGTAGTCCGCGGCCGGGGTAACGTGGCGACGGGCCGCAAGCCGACTGGGTGGCTGCGCTGCGGACTCCCCATGGCGTAGCCATCGTTACTGTGTCCACGTGCCGTCCGGACCCCAGGTGAGCGTGATCATCCCCGTCTACCAGGTGGAGCGCTACGTCGCCGAGTGCCTGGACAGTGTGCTCGCCCAGACGTACACCGGCCTCGAGATCGTCGTCGTCGACGACGGGTCGACCGACGGCAGCGCCGACATCGTGGCCGAGTACGCCGAGCGTGACCAGCGGGTGCGGGTCGTCAGGCAGGCCAACGCCGGCCTGGGTGCCGCACGCAACGCGGGGGTCCGCCACTCCCATGGTGAGTTCCTGGCGTTCCTGGACTCCGACGACACGCTGCCGCCCGACTCGTACGCGGTGATGGTCGACACGCTGGTGGGCTCGGTTTCGGACTTCGTCGTCGGTGCGATGACCAAGCAGATCGACGGTGCGTACCGCCTGCCCGGCTGGCTGGTACCGCTGCACCGGACCCGGCGGATCGGTGTCCGCATCGACGACGCGCCCGAGATGCTGCCGGACATCTTCGCGTGGAACAAGATGTTCCGGCGGTCGTTCTGGGACGCCGTGCCGCTCGCGTTTCCAAAGGGGTCCTACGAGGATCACGTCCCGATGACGACCGCCCTGCTGAGCGCCCACGCGTTCGACGTGCTGCCAGACGTGGTGTACCGCTGGCGTACCCGCGACGACGACAGCCGGTCGATCACCCAGCGCAAGCACGAGGTCGCGAACGTCACCGACGCCGTGGCGATCAAGCAGGCGGTGTGCGAGGTCGTCGACGCGCGGGCGTCACCGGAGGTACGGCGGCTGTGGCACCGCACAATGTTCAACGACCTGCGGCCGTACCTCCACGAGGTCCCCTCCGGGTCCGAGGCCTACTGGCACGCCCTGCACCACGGGGTCGCCGGCCTGCTCGCACGAGTCGACGCCGACGACTTCGCTGCCGTCGAGACCCGCCTGCGGGTGCTGTGCTGGCTCACCGCACGTGGCCGGCGTGCTGACGTGGAACGTGTGCTCGCGCGCTTCGGCGACCCGGCGACGCCCTCCTTGCTGCAGCGCATCGATGACCGCGACGTGCTCGTCGTCGACGATGTCGTGGACGGCATCCCTGCCGACCTCGTCAAGCTCTCCCCGACGGATCGCAACCTGCGTGCCCGGCTGGTGTCGGTCACCGTGGACGGCTCGCAGGTGATCATCCGGGGCGTCGCGCAGGTGATCGGCCTGCCTGACCGCGGTGTCGAGCCCACGGTGGCCGTGCGGCTGGTCGACCCGGCCACCGGGAGCGAGCACGACGTGGCTGCAGAGCCGGCGCCGGCGCTCGAGAAGCATCGGCCGCCCCGGCCGAACGGAGCCCCGACACCGGCAGGGTTCACGGCTCGGGTCGACGTGTCGGCGTGGGGCACCCGCGTGCTCAGGACGGAGGTCGTGGTAGACATCGCCGGCATCGTCGTCAGCGGACCGTTCACCGGACGCCAACCGGACGCGTTCACACTGGTCGAGCCGCCCGTGCACGCCAACTGGCACCCGGGCCCCGGACTCGCACTGGCCCTGGTGCACTGACCTCGGAGGTTCACACCGTGACAGCAGTTCGGAGGCGAAGCCGGAAGCTCGTGGCGCGAGCCGCCGGCAGGCTCGGCGTGCGCCGCGACCGTACGCCTCAGGTCCTGAACGAGGGTTCGCCGCTGGACTACCTGTTCATCGTGACGTACGGGCGCTCGGGCTCCACCCTGTTGCAGGGCCTGCTGTCGTCGATCCCGGGCTACCTGATCCGGGGCGAGAACGGCGGTGCTGTCTTCCATCTCTACCGGTTCCACACGCGCGTAGCGGTCTCGCGCAAGGAGCAGGGCCCCGGCACCGAGCCGACCAGCGCGTGGTACGGCATCGGCGGCTACTCGGACGCGACGGCGTACCAGGAGATCCGGCGTCTGATCCTGACGACGCTGATCCGCCCGGAGCCGGACTCGCGCGTCGTCGGCTTCAAGGAGATCCGGTGGCGGCAGGGCGACCTCGGCGACTACGTGTCGTTCCTGCGCGACGTGTTCCCCGGTGCGCGGTTCATCGTGAACACCCGCGAGCACGAGGAGGTGGCTCGCAGCAAGTGGTGGGCGAAGCGTCCGGACGCGCTGCCGGCGATAGCCAAGGCCGAAGGGGAGATGCTCGCCCTGGCCAAGCGCCTCGGCGACGCCGCCTATCACGTGCACTTCAACGACTACGCCGGTGAGCCGCAGCAGCTGCGCGGGTTGTTCGACTGGCTGGGAGTGGAGCTCGACGAGGCCCGGATCGCCGACGTGATGTCGCGCAAGCACGGCTACTGAAGGCCGGCGGTGAGCCGCGGGTCAGGAGTCGGGCAGGGTGAAGGTGTCGGCGAGCTTGTCACCGCCGAACGCGGCCTGCAGGACGAGCGGGTTGAAGAACTCGCGGAACAACGGCGGAGACGTCGAAGCGCATGCTGGCGTACGCCTCGGGCAGGCCGCCGTACTGGCGACGTAGGGCGTCACCGGTGCCTGCGAAGGCGGCCAGGGCGGCGTCGATGTTCATCGCCTCGAGCTCGCTCAGGAACCCCTGCGCCACCTGCGCTGTCTCACTGCCGGGCTTCGGATCGGGGTGGGTCATGTCCGTGTCCATGCCTCATCCTGGTCCGCTGGCGACCTGCTTGACCCTGCTTGACCAAGACCTGCTGCCATAATCAGGTGTTACGGAGATGCTGCGTCCTCGCGCGCGAACTGCGTTGAGCTGCTGAGGTGCTCCCAGGCGTAGGCACGGGGAAGCCAACCGCGAGGGGCAAGCCGGACGGACGCCCGCGGGGTCGTCCACGTAGTGAGCGAGCCACCGCAGCGATTCTCGAAGCCGCTCGGGAGCTTCTCGAGCAGGTCGGCTTCCGGGAGATGAGCGTGGAGGCCATCGCCGCCCGTGCCGGGGTGGGCAAGGCAACGATCTACCGGTGGTGGCCGAACCAGGCTGCCGTCGTCATGGACGCCTTCCTTGTCGCAACCGCCCCCCCTTGCCCTTCCCGGAGACCGGCTCGGCCCGTGCGGACCTCACGAGCCAGATCGGCAGCGTCATCGACCTCTTCAACGACCCGGCCATCGACGCTCTCTACGGCGCGCTCTACTACCGGCTCCTGGTCAGCGGAGAACCACTGACGCGCCGCTATGCCCAGACCCTGGTCGAGCAGCTCTACCCCGCACTCGCCATGCGGCCATCGCCCTGACGGGCTAGGCAGAGGCATGATCAGGAGCGTGACAAGCACCGGATCCGAGGGCGAGGCCGCCATGCCAGCCGGCGTCCACGACAAGGACGAGCACGGGCTGACGGCGCTGCACCGCGCCGCGGGATCGGGCAGCTCGGCGTCCTTCGCCGCGCCGCCCAGGAGCTCCGGTCACCGTGGCTGCGGCGGGTTGCGAGCCTCCCGGCTGCCCCGGGCGCTGAGATTCACGCCGGCGGCGATGGTGGCTCGGTAGACGGGTCGCACCGACCATGGGGGGAGGTAGCGATGACGCTCCTCTTCCCAGACCCTCGCCCTCGGATGGACGCCGAGCAGCCGCAGCGGCAGCTGCCTGAGCAGGGACCCGTGAGTGTTCTTCGGCTCGGCGGTGTGGACCTCGATGCGGCAGAGGTGCTTGGTACTGACGTAGCCGTACTGGTGGGGGCTGACCAACCTGGCCGGCGCTCCATGATCACTGTCGAGCGGACGGCCGTCGAGGCGCTGCGCGATGAGCACATCGTCAGCCAGAGCGTCGTCGATCGACACGACCGACCGCCAGCCGTCGAGGCCGCGGAACAGGACATGGCTGAGTGACGTCTCGGGCGCGAGCGCCGGTTCGATGAAGGTGCGATACACCGTCTCGAACGAGACCCCCTCCCAGCGGAGGTTCGTGGCGGACCAGCCGGCCACGCAGTGAAAGTCGGCGGTGAGCTCTCGCCGCGGAAGTGTCGCCAGCTCGGTCAGTGGCACGTCGAACCCTTCGGTCACCACCCCTCGGATCTTGATGACGGGGTCGATGGGAACGGCCGGTGCGGGTCGGGAAAGGTGCGCACCGAAGCGCGGAAATCCCTCGAGCAGGTGCTGGCCGGGTGGAAGCGTCACACGTGGGCAGCCTCATGCTGGTCCTCGATCCATACGATGTCGTATGGATGCTAGCCACGGCCGTTTGCATCTGTCAATACGGTGCCGTATAGATGAGTGAGTGGCCAACGTCCGGACTCCACGCGGCGCATGGGTCGACGCGGCGCTGCAGGCTCTGGCGGCAGGAGGCCCGGATGCCGTGCGGGTCGAGGCGCTGGCCGTACGCCTGGGGGTGTCCAAGGGTGGCTTCTACTGGCACTTCACGGATCGCCAGGCGCTGCTCGAGGAGATGCTCGACAGCTGGGAGAGGGCCATGGTCGACGACGTCATCGCGCGCGTCGAGAGCCGGCCGACCGACCCGCGAGCCAAGGTGCAGCATCTCTTCGACCTGGCCCCGTCGGCCGACTTTGCCGTGGAGCTGGCACTTCGGGACTGGTCGCGCCGCGACAGTGACGTCGCCGAACGACTGCGCCGGGTCGACAACCGACGCATGGCGTGGCTGCGCTCACTGTTCGGGCAGTTCTGCGGGGATGAGAATGATGTCGAGGCCCGCAGCCTGCTGGCCTACTCGCTGCTGATCGGCAGCTACTTCATCGCAGCGCAGCACGGTGCCAAGACCCGGTCCCAGATGCTGCAACTTGCGGTGGATCGACTGCTCAGCGAATCGTGGGACTGACAAGGCAGCGGCCTCGTCTACCGGTCGCCCGTGGGACCTCGTGTCGTTCGTGGCCTGAACCCCCGGCGAAGCTACGGGACCGACGACCGGTTCGCCGCGGGTCGGCGTCACGTGTCGGCCTCAACGGTGCGGACGGGGACCCATCCCAGCCGGCCGTCGTCGGACCCGCACCAGAGCCAGCCACTCTGCAGATCCTCTGTGACGACGTCGAGCACGTCACCAACCTGAGTGGGTAGTTCGGTCGTGTCGTACGCCCTCTGCACGATGGTTGTGCCCGACGGCTGGGACAGATGCCTCGCTGGCACCCAGCCGGTGCCATGCGACGCGGTGACGAACACGAACTCGGGCCATTCGGTGTCGCGGTCGCCGACCTGCACCGCCTCCCCGACGGTCAGCCGGAGGGGAGGTCGCCTCGGAATGTCGTGCGCCGTTCGCGCCGTCACGTGCCTCATGTGCGAGCTCCTTCCAGGGCCGTCAGCCAGGGCAGTCGACAGCGACTTCAAGGGCTCTGCAGATCTCGCGCATGCGGGCGTCTGCCAACCTGCCCAGGCGTTCGACGAGTACCGCGACCGAGACACTCTCGACTGAGTCCAGGTTGACTGCCGACCGCCGAGGGACCGGATCGTCGCCGGGTTCGAGGACGACCTCGCTGGCAAGGCCTCGAATCGTCGTGGTGCACGGTGCGATGAGTGCCCGCCGGAGCCGTGGGATCGCCGCGTCGCGCGAGAGCACGACGACTGGGCGCCGACCGATCTCAACTAGTTCGCACCACCACACCTCCCCACGGACCGGAAGCGCGCTCACGAGGCAGCCGCAGCCTGTCGAAACGACGCTAGGTCTCCCCACTCGTCCGGCTCGTCGGCCGGGTGCTCGTCGTACGCGGCGTAGCTTGCGTCCACCTCGGCGGAGCGGTGACGAACGAGCAACGCTTCGAGGGCCTCGTCGATAAGGGCAGCGTCGGTGGCCCCCGACCGCAGGCTTCGGGCGCCCTCAAGGAGCTCCGCGTCGACGGTCGTGCTCAGTCGTGTTCTGTTCATGCCACGAGTATGCCACGCGATGACAGGCTAGGAACTGGCTGTACTGGAGCCCGGTCCGGTCGCACTCCTCTCGTGCCCTGGAGATCAGTTCGGATCGAAAGCGGGAGACCTTGTGGATGCTCAGGTGCCAGGCGATGGCGCGGAGGGCGCCGACGAGTGCCGCCCGAGGTGTCAGCCACCTGTTCGAGTTGTCATGGTCTAGAGAGGCCCTGTGCCGACTGTGTTCTGCGCCGACGGCAGAACCACCTCCCTCTTGGCTGGTCGCCGACGTGGTTCACAGCGATCCGGCCGAGGGCAAGGCCTTCGGGTTCTCCGTCGACGTACCTGCCGACGCTGCTGCCACCGCAGGAGTATCGAAATGATATCCTTGTGCGTATGGACGTCTTGATCAGGAATCTCCCGGACGAGGTGCACGCGGAGCTGGCTCGCCGCGCGGCCGCGAACGACATGAGTCTGCGTGCCTACCTGCGCGAGGTACTGTCCGACCACGTGGCCGTTCCCTCGATGGGCGAGTGGCTGCAACACGTGCGAGACCTCGGTCCAGCGCATGCCAGCGGCCCGACCGGGCCCGAGCTCATTGCTGCCGCGCGCACCGAGGATGACGAGCGCGCCGGCCGGTGAGCATCGCCGTCGTCGACGCCGCCACGGTCGTCGACCTGATCTGCGACTTTCCAGCGGCCGAGCCCTACCGCGCCGCCATCGCCTCCGCCGACGCGGTGGCGGCGCCCGCCCACCTCGACGCCGAAGTCCTCTCCGCATTGGGCCGCCTCAAACGAGCCGGGCAACTGCCTCGAGGGGCCGAACGCGTGGAGGCACTGGCTCGGTTTGGGGCAACGCGCTGGCCGCTACAGCCGCTACTATCGCCAGCGTGGGCGTTGGTAGACCGGATCGCAACCCGTGACGCTCTCTATGTCGCCCTGGCCGTGTCGCTCGACGCCATCTTGATCACGACCGATGGACGTCTGCGTCGAGGGGTCGCAGGGATCGTCACCGTCGCCGAACCGGACGAGTGAGTCTGCTCGTTGGGCACTCGAGACCGTCGCAAGCGGATCGGGCAGCGACCCAGACCCAAGGTCGAGCGGCCGCGAACCCGAAACTCAAGACGGGCAGATGCTGCCATCACTCCACCTCCTGCGTTCACGGACAAATGTGCGGACACGACGGCGGGATGTCTCACGGACAGATCAAGGAGCGCCCGGCTATGTGATCTCATGCAGATCGGTTGATCGCCGGCTACCGTCCCACAGCACGATCCCCGGGCTCACGGGTCGCGTCCGGGCCGTCTGGGGGTGCTGGCGTGGGTCAGCGCTCGGGCGAGGTCGCGGCAGCAGTGCGCGAGCTCGGGTGGGCTCTCGATGATGAAGGGGATGCCGAGGGCTGCGGTGGTGGCGGCGAACCAGGCCAGGTCGCCGGCGTGGGTGACGTAGCGGCAGCGGCCTCCAGTCAGGGGCTGGAGCTGGCCGTCGAGGCGGGGTAGCCGGTCGGTCAAGGCCTGTGCGGTCGTCGGGCCGGGGGCGCCGGCAACCGTGTACCCGAGCCCGCGCAGGCGCTCGACGTCGCGCCGCAGCGTCCGGGCGCTGATGCCCAGGCGTCGGGCCAGGTCCGGACCCGGCCAGGCCCGGCCGGTCTGGAGTAGGGCCAGCAGCCGCAGCAGCCGGCTCGCCGGATCGGTGCCGTCGGTGGGGAGCATGCACGGGCGGGTCCTACCGGCTGGCGGCCGGGGCGGCCCGCGTCGTCTTCCAGAGCAGCGTCGGCGCAGAGAAGCGGTACGGCGCCGGGGAGATCGACGGGCTCGCCTCACCGAGCAGACCCTCGACGCCACCAGCGCCGACGTGGTGCACCTGCGGTGCGGGTTCTTCTTCACCAACCTGCTGCTGCAGCTCGACACCGTCCGCGCCGGCACCATCCCCGTCGTACTGCCCATCGACCAGCCGATGCCCTGGGTCGCTCCCCGCGACATCGCCGAGGTCGCAGTCGGCCGACTCCTCAACCCTGACTGGTCAGGCCGCATCGTCCAAGGCGTGCACGGCCCGGTAGACCTCACCTGGGAGCAGGCGACCGCCGTCGTCGCCGACGCCTGCGGCCGGCCGGTGCGCGCCGAGCGCGTCCCCGACGACCGGATGCGCGAGGACCTCGCGAGCAGCGGTATGGCGCCCGCCCTCGTCGACGCCGTCATGGGCATGTCCACCGGCCTGCGCGACGGCTTCGTGCCCGAGCAGCCCCGCACACCGGAAACCACCACACCGACCACCCTGACTGCCTGGTGCCACGACGAGCTGCGCCCCGCGCTCTGATCCGATCCGCCTGCGACGGACTCCGACTGGACCCGCGACGCACCCATCCGGTGCTCCAGCAAAGGTCGAGGACATCGCGCGACGCGTCGCCAGAGAAGAGCGCGAGTTGGGTCTGCCGACCGGGACAGACCAGTCAGGCTCGCTGCGCCATTCGATCGGTTCGTGGCCGGCGTTCCCCGACGCGGTCGAGGCGCTCGCGCGGCTCGCTGAGCGGTTCCGCCTCGTCGCCTTGACCAACGCAGGCCGCTGGGCGCTCGAGCAGATGAACGCGACGCTCGGCCACCCCTTCGACGACGCGGTGACGCGGAGGACGTCGGGGCGAACAAGCCGAGCCCACGGATGTTCGACTACTGCCGGGGCCGGCAGAGCGCGCGTGGCTATGCCCTGGCCGACATCCTGCACGTGGCCCAGAGTCAGTACCACGACATCGCCGTCGCCAAGAGTCTCGGCTACGAGGTCTGCTGGGTCGAGCGCCGCAGCGGTGACGAGGGCTGGGGCGCGACCCCCGTGCCACAAGACGTCACGACCATCACGTCAGATCGCTCGGCGAGCTCGCCGACGCAATGGACGTGTGAGCTCGCCACAGCCGCGCTGGACAGGCCCGGCCGCCTTCCGTCACAGCCCCGCCTTCCTGCCGGGTGCGAACGGCGGTGCCCCCAGCATGCCGACCCCTGCCGGGACCAGCCTCGTCTACCAAGTCCCTCATCAAAGCCGCGGAGCTCGAGTTCACGCCTGGTGGTCGCTCCATGTAGGAACGGTCATTCCATGCAGGTTCTGGTACTGCGCTCGTGTCGACGGCTTCCAATTGGTGAGCAGAGAGCCTGCTGGCCGGTACACCTCGATTCCCAGCGGACTGCATACTTCGATCGGGTCGTGGGCGCCGGGCCCCCACATCGGGACGGATAGATCTCCGCCGGGGCAGGTCGACAGCGCGCAGAGTAGATCGGTCTCGGCGAAGAACTCGAAGAAGTCGCCCTGCCGGGCCGGACAGTCCTTCATGAAGTAGCGGTCCTCGTCGTTGAGCCCGGTGCACTGGAAGACGTTGAGTACGTCGTGCACGTCGAACTCGGTGAGGCCGTACGGGAGCACCGCACGTGTCAAGTTGGAGTGACAGTGGAAGTCGAAGTCCTGGTCGGTGAGCATCCGATTGACGTAAGGGTCGCACCGGGTGCCGAGCAGGTCGTGAATCCGTCCCCCCTCGTGGTCGACACCGTAGTCGGCCAGGGTGTCGCCGGTGATCGTGACCAACGGGCGCAGGAAGGGCAGGTTCGACCACAATCGGTCGAATGTCGTCACGTGTGCCGCTTGGAGCTGGCGGGTGCGTGCGGCCCACATGCGCTCGCGAGGGTCGTGTCGGTTCCAGATGTTGAGGTCGCCGACTTGCGGGCCTGCAATGGTGACGATCCGGCACAACTGGCCTGCGAGTACCTCCCAGGCCCGCCCGGAGCGGATCGGGATGACGAACGAGTCGACGAGCTCACGGTCGTCGACCTCGGTGGCGAGTCGTTCGTAGAACTCTCGCTCCACGTCCAGTGCTCCACCCGGACTGGCCTGGTAGGCGGCTGATGTAGTGGCGATGACGATCACGTCCCTTCGATGGATGTGCGGTCGGTGGTCCGGGGTCTGGGGGTGCGCCCGCGTCGGCCGGCCGCCGGCCGGTGGGCAGCCCCGCGTACGACGTCGAGGACCATGCGCTCGGAGTCGTCGAGGTAGATGCCCAGGTGGGCAGCAGCGTCCTCGCGCCGCCCCGCACTCAGCAACTCCCAGATCTGGCGGTCCCTGGGCACCCAGGGGGACTGGAAGGACGCTTCGTCGTCCATCACCGCAAAAGCCAACCGAAGGCGCGCCACCACACCGGCGAAGAATGCGTTCAGCGACGGGCTTGCGAGAAGCGCCACGAGGGCATGGTGGAAGCCGAGGCTCGCCGTGCCCACGTCCTGCCACGTACGGGCCGCGACCGCCTGCTCGGCCCGCTCGACCGCGCGGCCGACATCGGCCAGTGCACTCTCGACGGCGACGCCGCTGTCCTGGATCGCCGACAGCTCGAGGGCACGTCGGGCAGCGTAGATGTCGCGCACATCGGCAGGTGTCAGTGTTCGAACGACGGCGCCCCGATTCACCTGGTGGTCGACCA
>Ga0136630_1000981_pt1 | contig 11467 bp, 11 predicted proteins | sample AntDrymUQ5682106_2_FD_105496 | JGI IMG/M metagenome (GOLD analysis project Ga0136630, IMG submission 105496) | Polar desert sand microbial communities from Dry Valleys, Antarctica - metaG UQ568 (21.06) | ecosystem: Environmental > Terrestrial > Soil > Desert | place: Antarctica: Dry Valley...
GAGCGCCAGCGGAGCTGACCGGCTGACCGGCTGACCGAGCCAGCGACGGGGTCCCCTATGCCCGTAGGTTGAGCACCGGGGACCCCGTCGCTCACTCTGCGGCCATCAGCTCGCGGGTGTGCCGTGTCGCCCGGCGTTCGGCGACGAAGCTCACCACCGGGATGGTGGCCAGCAGCATCGTGGTGATCGTGAAGCCGACCGACCAGCCGGCCTCGCGGGAGAGCAGCGCGGTCACGACCAGCAGGATCATGTAGAGCACGCCATGCACCGGCGAGATCGCAGCAGTCCACTCGCCGACGTCCTGCCAGACCGAGTCCGGACCGGTGAGCAGCGTCATGAGCCAGCCGCCGACCACGGGGAAGAGAAAGAACCCGACCACGAAGGCCATGACGCGGTAACGCACGAGGGATCCAGCCACCCCGTCAGGCTACGACGTGAGCACCGGGGTCCTCGCCTCCGGTCGTCCCCGCTGCCCCCGCACCGAATCGGTGCACATGCGCCACCACATGAACAGCGCGAACGCGCCGAACACCCACCACTGCAGGGCGTAGGCCAGGTTTGTCAGCCCGGTCGTCCACGAGGCTTCCGGCTCGGGCGGGCTCACGACCGCCAAGGCTTGCTCATCTGCGGGCGCCTGCTCGGTGCGCAGCGCGTAGGCCGGGTAGAGCCGGTACGGCAGCTCGTTGACCAACGCCGGGATGCGGATCGAGCCGATGACCCGGTCGGGGCCCGGCACGCTTCGTTCGAGCCCATCGTGGTCGTCTCCGGGCTGCAACACCGCCGTGACACTCACCGGGCCGGTCGGCACCGGCGGGAGCACGGGCTGCTCGGTCCATCCCCGGACCACGAGGAGGGCTGCGCGGTCGGTTGCCGCAGCGTCGACCAGCAGGGGGCTCAGCACCCAGAAGCCGGTGCGCCCGTCATGCTCGCGCCCGCTGACCAGCAGCTGTTGGTCAGCTTCGACGTACTGGCCGTCCGCGACCACCCGTGCCCCCACCTGGTCGGTGTCGATCACCCCGTCGACCGCCAGCGCTTCGGTCAGCTGCACCGGCGTCACGGTGGAGCGGTCCGCACGCTCGTCGGCCTGCTCCCTGTCGTACACGTCGTACTGCCACCACCCGGCCACGACGCAGAGCACCGTGACGGCCACGGCGAACGTGTGCAGCGCGAGCATCGCCGGCGACGTGAGGATCCGCCAGGGCGAATCAGCACTCAACGACGTTCACCGCCAAGCCACCGCGCGCGGTCTCCTTGTACTTCACCTTCATGTCCGCGCCCGTCTCGCGCATGGTCTTGATGACCTTGTCCAGGCTGACCACGTGCCGGCCGTCGCCGTGCAGCGCCATCCGGGCGGCGATGATCGCCTTGACGCTGCGATCGCGTTGCGCTCGATGCAGGGGATCTGCACGAGCCCGCCGACTGGGTCGCACGTGAGCCCCAGGTTGTGCTCCATCGCGATCTCGGCGGCGTTCTCGACCTGTTCCGGGGTCCCGCCGGTGACCTCACAGAGGGCGCCGGCTGCCATCGAGCAGGCGGACCCGACCTCTCCCTGGCAGCCGACCTCGGCGCCGGAGATGGAGGCGTTCTCCTTGTACAGCAGGCCGATGGCTCCAGCGGTGAGCAGGAACCGTACGACCGCGTCATCGGAGCCGTGCGGCGTCCAGCGCACCAGGTAGTGCAGCACAGCAGGGATGATCCCGGCAGCGCCGTTGGTGGGTGCCGTGACGACGCGACCGCCCGAGGCGTTCTCCTCGTTGACCGCGAGTGCGTACAGGTTGACCCAGTCGATGCCACGCATGGGGTCGTCCTTATCGTCGGCCGCGTGCAGCTGGGCGTGCAGCCCGGCGGCCCGGCGCGGCACCTTCAGGCCACCAGGCAGCGTCCCGCCGGTCGCGCAGCCCCTGGTCACGCACTCCTGCATGACCCGCCAGATGGACAGCAACCCGTCCCGGATCTGCTCATCGGTGCGCCAGGACTGCTCGTTGGCCGCCATCACCGCACTGACCGATAGGCCGGTCTCCTGGGTCCACGCCAGCAGCTGCGCGCCAGTCGTGCACGGATAGCGCACCGGCGTGGTGTCGGGCACGATCCGGTCCTTGCCGGCGGCGTCCTCGTCGACCACGAACCCGCCACCGACCGAGTAGTACGTGCGCTCCCGCACAGTCTCACCCGGGTCGTCGTACGCCCGGAAGGTCATGCCGTTGGGGTGGTACGGCAGCGAGGTGCGGCGATGCATCACCAGGTCGTCGGCGTCCCAGGCGACCTCACGAAGGCCGGCGAGCCGCAGGCGACCGCTGGAGCGGATGCCCGCGACCCGGGACTCCGCGGTGCTGGTGTCGACCTCCTCCGGCGACTCGCCCTCCAGGCCCAGCAGCACGGCCTTGTCGCTGCCGTGGCCAAGGCCGGTGGCGCCGAGGGAACCGAACAGCTCGGCCTTGATCCGCGTGACACGCGGCAGGTCCCCGTCGGCGAGCAGTCCTCCGACGAACGTACGGGCCGCGCGCATCGGCCCCACGGTGTGCGAGCTCGAAGGCCCGATGCCGATCGAGAACAGGTCGAACACGCTGATGGTCACCAGGCCATGATGCCCCTTGTGTCATGTCGGACGCCTCACCTGGCCCAATTCGGTTGGCGAGGGGGTCCCCTGTGGCAGACCTATTGGCACGGGGGTCCCCCTCACTCGTTCAGCGGCCGCCGAACGGGGTGATCGTCGGGTACAGAGGGAACTGCCCGGCGAGCGCGCTGACCCGGCCACGCAGGGCGTCCAGCTCCTCGGTGGAGGGGTCAGGCTGCAGTGCGCCCGCGATGATGTCGGCGACCTCGCGGAACTCCTGCGCGCCGAACCCACGGGTGGCCAGCGCTGGGGTGCCGATGCGCAGCCCCGAGGTGACCATGGGCGGCCGCGCGTCGAACGGAACCGCGTTGCGGTTCACGGTGATCCCGATCTCGTGCAGCCGGTCCTCGGCCTGCTGACCGTCGAGGACGGAGTCGCGCAGGTCGACGAGCAGCAGGTGCACGTCGGTGCCGCCGGTCAGCACGCTCACTCCGACGCCGGTGAGGTCCGGCGCGGTCAGTCGCTCGGCGATGATGGCAGCGCCCTGCACCGTGCGTCGCTGGCGGTCGGCGAACTCTTGTGTCGCCGCCATCTTGAAGGCAACCGCCTTGGCTGCGATGACGTGCTCGAGCGGACCACCCTGCTGACCGGGGAACACCGCGGACCGGATCTTCTTGGCGACCTCGTCGTCGTTGCTGAGGATCGCCCCGCCCCGGGGGCCGCCGAGCGTCTTGTGGGTGGTCGTGGTCACGATGTGGGCGTGCGGGAGCGGCGAGGGGTGCAGGCCGGCCGCGACCAGGCCGGCGAAGTGGGCCATGTCGACCATCAGCCAGGCACCGACCTCGTCGGCGATGGCCCGGAAGGCGGCGAAGTCGAGGTGGCGGGAGTAGGCCGACCAGCCCGCGATGATCATGGCCGGTCGGTGCTCGACCGCCAGCGCGCGGACCTCGTCCATGTCGACGAGGTGGTCGTCCTTGTTCACGTGGTAGGCGGTGACGTCATAGAGCTTGCCGGAGAAGTTCATCCTCATGCCGTGCGTGAGGTGACCGCCGTGCGCGAGGTCGAGGCCGAGGATGGCGTCGCCCGGCTTGATCAGCGCCATCATCGCCGCCGCGTTGGCGGTGGCACCCGAGTGCGGTTGCACGTTGGCGTACGAGGCGTCGAACAGGGACTTGAGTCGCTCGATCGCCAGCGTCTCGGTGACGTCGACGTGCTCACAGCCGCCGTAGTAACGCTTGCCGGGGTAGCCCTCGGCGTACTTGTTCGTCAGCACGCTTCCCTGCGTCTGCAGCACCGCGAGCGGCGCGAAGTTCTCCGAGGCGATCATCTCCAGCGTGTCCTGCTGACGGCGCAGCTCGTCATCGAGCGCCGCGGCGACCTCGGGGTCGAAGACCTCGAGCGTGTCGTTGTGGGTGTTCGGGGCGGTCATCACAGGACTCCTTCGCGTGCTGGGCTCACACGCCCTGGGCAACACTCAGCCTAGTGGACCCGGTGGGCACCGTGGGTGGCGTCAGATGTCGCTCTCGGCGCCGATCGTGGTGGTGTCACCGTGCCCGGTGTGGACCACCGTCTGCGCAGGCAACGTCAGCAGCCGTGTCCGGATGGACTCCACGATCGTGTCGTGGGAGGAGTACGACCGGCCGGTGGCTCCAGGGCCGCCGGCGAAGAGCGTGTCCCCACTGAACACCGCGTCGAGCTCCGGCGCGTACAGGCAGGTCGAACCCGGAGAGTGCCCCGGGGTGTGGATCGCGGTCAGCGTGACACCGGCGACCTCGACCGTGGTGCCGTCACCGATCTCGCGATCGGGTGCCACCGTCGGGTGCAGCTGGTCCCACAGCATCCGGTCGGCCGGGTTCAGCCAGATCGGCGCGTCGACTGCGGCCTGGAGGTCCAGCACCGCGTTGATGTGGTCGTTGTGCCCGTGCGTGCACACGATCGCCACGACCCGACGCCCGGCCACCGCCTCGACGATGGGCATGGCGTCGTGCGGTGCGTCGACCACGAGGACCTCGGTGTCGTCCCCGATCAGCCAGACGTTGTTGTCGACGTCCCAGGTTCCCCCGTCCAGGCTGAACGTGCCGGATGTGGAGACGTGCTCGATGCGGGCCACTGGTTCCTCCGGTCGGGGGGCATGTGCGCGTGTCGGCCGTTCAACTCCCGGCGCCCGAGGAGTCCCGGGGTTGCCCTCGGAGTCGGTGTCGAACGGCGGTCCGTCGGGCACCGGTTCGCCGGCAGCCACGCGATCGGAGACACGTGCACCGTCGATCCGTTGCGCACCGCCGGAGCCCATGTCGGCCGGGGACGGCCGTGGTTCCGGCTGCGTGGCCGCGTCGCCCACACCGCTGTCCACCGCACCAGCGGAACCCGTCTCGGCGTCCCGGATCCGCTCGACGCGGGATTCCCCCGAGGCGGTGTGGCCATCCGGTGTGTGAGGTCCGTCGACCTGGCTACCGGCTTCGGCCGTCTCGACTGCCTCCTCGACGGTGGCACCACTGCGGTCGTGGTCGGGAGAGCCGGGCGAGTCTGCCGGACCCGTACCGCCGGAACCATGTGTGTTCACTCGTCCTCCAAGGTCGGTGGCGCCTCGCACGGCGACGCCCCTCCGCAGTCTGTGCCCCCCTCCGCTGCCAACGCAAGGCGTCGCTGGACGATGTCATTTCCTCGCCCGAGAAGTGGGGGCCGCCGACTGGGACGACGAGCACAGCCGGCACGCCCGCAGTCCGGTCAGAACATTCTCAAGTTCGGGCCCGGGGAGCTCGACCACACGCTCGTCCATCAAGCCCTCGTCGACGAGTTCCACTTCTGGGTCTTCCCGGTCCTCGCCGGACGAGGCGACCGGCTCCTGGACGGGATCGACACCACGCACCTGAAGCTCATCGACACCACGAGGTTCAGTTCGGGCATCGTCGTGTTGACCTACGCCCCCACCTGACCGGGTCAACGTCAGCCAAGCTACGATGCGGCGCTCTGCGGCAGTGTTGACGGACCGTCAGCCCCGCCGGCGGGCGGCAGTGCGGGTCGCCGCGTTCGAAGCCACGGACACCACGTGCTCGAGGGGACCACGCGCCACGTGGGAGCGCACGCCGATGCCGACGAGGAGCGCCACCACCACGTGTACCGCGAAGAGCTCCTCCGGATCCTGCGGCCCCACACCGTCGGCCACGGCCAGCACGTGCAGCGAGTAGAGCGTCAGTGTCATCGACCCGAGCCACGCCAGCGGGACCAGTGCCCGACCGGCCAGCGGCTCGAGGAGCAGCAACAGCCCCAGCAGCGCGAGAGCGGTGCCGATCGTGTGCGCCAGGTCCAGCGGGGTGCTGCTGTGCGGTCCCATCGTGGCCAGCCACCACCAGGTGGTCGGCGGGGTGGTGCCGGAGACCAGGACGCCCGACGCATCCGCAGGCAGCGCGGCGCGGGCGGGCGCGAGGCTGAGCAGCAGCTGTGAGACGGCTACCGATCCCACCGCGAGGGCCACTCCGGCGCCACCGAGCCACACGGCAATCCGCCGGCTGCGCAGGTCCAGGCGCCCCACGGCGAGGCCGGCGCACAAGTACGCCGTCCAGGCCAGCGCCGGGTAGTAGCCGGTGAGCAGCAGCTCGGTGACCAGCGTCGCCGGTTCGGCGAGGTCGCCCCCGTCTGGGCTCGGACCACGCTTGGGCGGCAACCCGCCGCGCACGACGTGCGAGAGCACCGGCACACCGACCGCCACCAGGACCGTAGACGCAGCAAGGACGCGGGTCCTCAGCCCGACCAGCGGGATCACCAACAGGAAGAGCACGGCGTAGTACGCCAGAATCACCGCGATTCCCGAGTCCAGGGATCCCAGCAGCAGTCCCAGCACGCCGATCAGCGCGGCGCGCACCACCAGTCCGGCGGCACTCGTACGACCGGTCAGGGACAGCGCGACGCCGGCGAGGACCGCGAAGGCGGCCGCGCTCCGGCCACGGAAGACCAGGTCGCTGGTCGACACGCTGCCGTCGGGGTCGGTCCCGGGAAGCAGGTGCACGGCGAACATGCCGATCAACGCGAGCGCGCGGGCCGCATCGACGGCTGCGATACGGCGCCGACTCGCTCCCCCGCGGTTTACCAGGGTCCCCTGGTAAACCTCACCTCCCATGGGACGCAACCCATGGGAGGTGAGCACTTGCCGTGGGGTGTGCTGCTGGATGCCGAGGGGAGTACGCCGGTCGGCGCGCGCAGCCCCCGCGGCTCACAGCACGACGACCGACCGGAGCACCTCACCGCGGTGCATCTTGTCGAACGCGGCCTCGACGTCCCCGATCCCGATGGTCTCGGTGACGAAGGCGTCCAGGTCGAGACGGCCCTGCAGATACAGGTCGACCAACATCGGGAAGTCACGGCTGGGCAGGCAGTCGCCATACCAGCTCGACTTGAGCGAGCCGCCGCGGCCGAAGACGTCGATCAGCGGCAGTTCGAGGGTCATGTCCGGGGTGGGTACGCCGACGAGCACGACCGTACCGGCGAGGTCACGGCCGTAGAACGCCTGCTTCCAGGTCTCCGGCCGGCCGACAGCGTCGATGACCACGTCGGCACCGAACCCGCCGGTGAGGTCCTGCACCGCGGTGACCACGTCCTCGACCGCGGAGGAGTCGATCGTGTGGGTGGCCCCGAGCCCCTCCGCCCACTGCAACTTCCGGGCGTCGAGGTCGACGGCGATGATCCGAGCTGCGCCGGCCAGTCGGGCACCGGCGATTGCCGCGTTGCCGACGCCGCCACAACCGATGACCGCGACGGAGTCACCGCGTCCCACGTTGCCGGTGTTGATCGCCGCACCGAGGCCGGCCATCACCCCGCAGCCGAGCAGCCCGACCGTCGCCGGCGAGGCTGCGGGGTCGACCTTGGTGCATTGCCCGGTATGCACCAGAGTCTTCTCGGCGAAGGCACCGATGCCGAGCGCCGGCGACAGCGCGGTGCCATCAGAGAGGGTCATGGGCTGGGCAGCGTTGTGGGTGTCGAAGCAGTACCAGGGGCGACCGCGCCGACAGGCCCGACACCGTCCGCACACGGCGCGCCAGTTGAGGATCACGAAGTCGCCGACCGCGACGTCGGTGACCCCCTCGCCGATCGACTCCACGACGCCGGCGGCCTCGTGCCCGAGCAGGAAGGGGAACTCGTCGTTGATGCCGCCCTCGCGGTAGTGCAGGTCGGTGTGACAGACACCGCAAGCCTGCACCTGGACCACGGCCTCACCGGGACCTGGATCTGGGACGACGACGTCCTCGAGGGTGACCGCCCCACCCTTGGCCCGAGCGACGACACCCTTGACGGTCTGCGGCATGTTGTTACTCCCTCGGGTCCGTACCTGCGCTTGTCGACCGGACACCGGCGCTGGCTGCGTTGCACACGCCCGGCCTTCGAAACACTAGCCGTAGAGTCCGGACATGGCCCGGGCTGAGCTGCACACCCGTCCACTCACCGACGACGACCTGGTCGGCGTCCTGGAGGTGCGGCGTCGTTCCTTCGGACCGTCCACGACGTCCGTCGAGGAGTACGCGGCACGGCAACGTCTGCTGCTGGACGCCGGCCGGATGCTCGGTGTCCTCGCCGGCGCCGAGGTGATCGCCGCCGCCCGGATCCTGCCGATGCAGCAGGCGTGGGGCGGTCGGCCGGTCCCGATGGCAGGCATCGCTGGTGTCGTCGTGGCACCCGAGCACCGTGGCCGTGGGGTCGGCACCATGCTGATGCGGGCCACGTTGCAGCGGGCCGGTGAGCTCGGCGCCGCCGTCAGCGCGCTCTACCCGGCCGCAGTGCCGATCTACCGCCATCTCGGCTGGGAGCTGGCCGGCGTGCACCAGCGCGTCAGCGTGCCGAGCCACCTCCTGCGAGCGCTCGCCACGCCCGCAGGCCGGGTACGGCGCGCGACACCGGCCGATATCGAGAGGATCCTGCGACACGAGTCCCGGGTCTACGAGCGCGGCCGGGACAGCGGACCGCTGCTGCAGACGCCGGCGCAGACCCGGGCGCAGCTGGAGGACCCGGACGTCTTCTCATACGTCTGCGACGACGGTTTCGTCATGTACGGCTGGCACGGCGCCGACCTGCTCGTACACCAGCTGGTCGCCGAGTGCCAAGAGTCGCTGCGTGCCCTGTGGTCGGTCGTCGGATCCGGTTCCTCGACCGCGGAGACGGTCCACGCGTACGTCGGACCGCGCGATCCCCTGCACCTGCTGCTGCCCGCTACGGTGGCACTGCCAGTCCAGACCGAGCGTTGGATGCTTCGAGTTCTCGACCTGCCGGGTGCGGTCGCCGCGCGTGGATTCCCGCCGGCGGTGACGTGTGCGGTGCCGTTGCGTACGACCGACCACGAGGCCACCGAGGCGGACGGCTCGTGGCTGCTGCACGTCGCCGGCGGAATCGGGACGCTGGAGGGCTGCGACGTCGAAGCGGAAGCCGTGCACCTCGGCGCGCGAGCCGTGGCGGCGTTGTACGCCGGCACCCCGGTGAGTGTGCTGCGACGGGCCGGGCTGGTGTCCAGCGGCTCCCCCACGCACGACGCAGCACTGGATGCAGCCTTCGGGAGTGACGCGTATCTCCTCGACTACTTCTGATCCTGACCGATCGGTCGGGTAGGGTGGCACCACCCCTCGTGCGCCGGCTGCGCCGCCGAGGACCCATTCATCAGCGTCAATACCGACGCACCCCAGCATGAGATGCGTGAGCGCCACCGCAGTGATGATGCGCTCCGACGTCCTGAGGATTTTCGTGAACCAGCTCCACCCCGCCCCTTCGTCCACCCCTGCCCGCGTGCAGGCGCGCAGCTTCGCCGAACCAGATTTTGCCGCACTGGGCGTGCAAGCCGCCCTGGTGACAAGACTGGCCGAACGAGGCATCGCCTCGCCCTTCCCGATCCAGACGGCGACCCTTCCAGACTCCCTGGCCGGGCGTGACGTGCTGGGCCGCGGTCGTACCGGCAGCGGCAAGACCGTCGCCTTCGCGCTTCCCGCCGTCGAGCGGCTGCTCAGCTCCGGCCGCGCCCGCCGACGCGGTGAGCCCCGCGCCCTCGTGCTGGCGCCGACGCGTGAGCTCGTCGCGCAGATCCACGAGGTCCTCACCCCGCTGGCCCGGACCGTAGGCCTGCGCACCATGACGATCTTCGGCGGCGTCGGCCAGAACCCGCAGGTCGCCAAGCTGCGCGACGGTGTCGACATCGTCATCGCGACCCCCGGCCGCCTCGAGGACCTGATGGGGCAAGGACACTGTCGCCTGTCCGCGATCGAGGTCACCGTGCTCGACGAGGCCGACCACATGGCCGACCTGGGCTTCCTGCCCGCCGTCAAGCGCATCCTGGACAAGACTCCGAAGGGCACCCAGCGGTTGCTCTTCTCCGCGACCCTGGACAACGGGGTCGACATCCTGGTCAAGCGCTACCTCGACCGGCCGGTGACCCACTCGGTCGACGGCGCGTCCTCTCCCGTACCGGACATGGAGCACCACATCTTCAACGTCAGCCGCGAGCACAAGCCGCGGGTCGTGCAGGAGCTGGTGTCCGGCCGAGGCAAGTCGCTGGCGTTCATGCGTACCAAGCACGCCGCCAAGAAGCTGGCCAGGCAGCTGACCGCGGCCGGTGTGCCCGCCGTCGACCTGCACGGCAACCTGTCGCAGAACGCGCGTCAGCGCAATCTGGCTGCCTTCGGCGACGGCAGCATCCGCGTGCTGGTGGCCACCGACATCGCCGCGCGTGGCATCCACGTCGACGACATCGGTCTCGTGCTCCACGTCGACCCGCCGACCGAGCACAAGGCGTACCTGCACCGCTCAGGTCGTACGGCACGCGCCGGCGCCGAAGGCGTGGTCGTCACCGTCGTCACCAGCGACCAGGCCCGTGACGTCAAGCAGCTCATGCGCCAGGCGTCGATCAAGCCCGTCCAAGCAACTGTCGTGCCCGGTGACCGGGCGATCCTCGCGCTGACCGGGCGGCACGCGGACCGGGTCGAGCCCAGCGCCGCGCCTGCTGCCGCCCAGCCCACCAAGCCTTCGAGCGGCGGTCGGAGCGGAGGCGGTCGCTCCGGTGGTCGCAGCCGTTCACGCGTCGGTGCGACCGGAGGCGGCACGCAGCGTCCGACCAGCGGCGGTACCCGTCGGCGCCGCGACGGCTCCGGCAGCTCCAGCAGCTCGTCGTCCGGCGCGCGGCGGGGTGGCGGTTCGTCGGTGACCTACTCGACCAGCTCGGGCGGCGCTGCTGCGTTCTCCGCGTCGTCCAGCCGCCGCGGACGCTGACTTCGACGTCTGCCGCAGCACGAAGGCGCTCCCACCTGGGTGGGGGCGCCTTCGTCGTCTGCCGTGCCAACCCGACCAGAGGGGGGCAGCGTGGGCACCAGCGAAGGGGCCCGGAATCCTTCACTGCCTGGGTTGAAGCACGCGCCAGGACCGGCTGCTGCGGACGGCGTACCTCCTGACCGGGTGGTCACCACTGCGACGACGCAGGCGCCGACGCCGGATCAGGAGCGCCCCGACCGAGAGCGCACCGAACACCTGCCCCTGCGGTTCCTGGACGCGGACCTGCTCCAGGAGCCGACCTGGGGCCAGTTGTCCGACGACGGGACCATGTTCGCGACCTCGGACGAACGCACCGGCGACCGGGAGCGTGAGCGACGTCGCGTACAACCTCTTTGACTTCGACTTCGATGCGCAGGGCCGACCTGTCCAGCTCGTCTCGTCGACGTCCCCAACGGGGTCCTGGTCGCATGGACGTACACGACTGGCGAACGCCGGCTGGTCAGCACCGCCAGCGAGGCGGTCTCGGCAGCCTTTGCCACGGACCTGCTGAAATGACGGAGCCCGGCCGCGGTTTCGTCACGGGCGCCCGGTCAACCGGTGCGGTCGAGGATGAGCCGTACGGTCTGCGCGGGCTGGTCCCACATCGGGAAGTGACCGCAGCGCTCGAACCAGTGCAGC
>Ga0136630_1000982_pt1 | contig 11462 bp, 10 predicted proteins | sample AntDrymUQ5682106_2_FD_105496 | JGI IMG/M metagenome (GOLD analysis project Ga0136630, IMG submission 105496) | Polar desert sand microbial communities from Dry Valleys, Antarctica - metaG UQ568 (21.06) | ecosystem: Environmental > Terrestrial > Soil > Desert | place: Antarctica: Dry Valley...
CATCTCGTGTCCACCGTGCTCGTCAAAGACCTCACGCAGGATGGAGCGTTGAGCAGACAAGGCCTCGCCCCAGCGAGTGCCCAAGCGGTTCAGCATCAACGTGGAGCCCTCGATGTCGCTGAAAAGCAAGGTCAAGGTCCCCGTCGGCAGCCGACGCATCCTGCCAGTATGGCGACAGGCTTCTCCGCTGTCCCCGTTATCGTGCGAGAGCTCAGTCCGGCGGGATATCGTGACGCCCTCGCGCCGTTCTTGTGCCGTACTTGTGCCCTGAGGAGGCGGTATGCGTCGAGAAGGTTCCGTCACAGCGGTTTCATGGATCCCCAGCGAGTCGGTGACCGGCGCCGTGTTCCGCGTGCCGTTCGAGGTCGGGCTCTCTCACTACGACGAGCCTCCGCCGGAGGTGCTGTCCGACATCGACGCGCTCCTCCAAGCCGATCGGGCCAGGTTCGTCAACCACCTCAGGGCCTGGATCGAGGTCGACGACGGAGTCATCGTCGACCACGGCCACGAAGGGGCCGGCAGGATCGGTTCGACGACCCTACGGCTCGGCCGTCAGGACATGACGTTCGCCGCGATCGCCCTGCCTGACCGGCGCCGCGCGGAAACGGTCGGCCCGGACGCCGTCCGCTTCGAGCAGACGGCCGGCGGCCGCACAGGGGTCCCCGCGCCACGGCGAGTCAGCCGTCCTCCCTTCGTACAGTTCGCCGCCCCCCTGGCATGGACGACCCTCACCCTAACTCTGCATGCCGACGGCACGCAGCACTTCGAGCTGACCGGCGCCAGCCCGTTCCCGCGGCACTGGGTCTACGACAAGGACCGTCGCCTCGCGGTCAAGTCCGCCACGATCGACTACCAGCAGTGGAGCACCGCAGCGTTCGGCCGTCATACGCCGTGGGGGGACACCGACTCACCGGCCTTCGTGGGCGAGGTGGAGTCCGCGCTCGAGCGTGAGCTGTCGCAGCAGATCATGCGGTCGGGGACGAAGCCCAAGATCCGCCGCCTGCGCAAGGGCGACCACCTGACCGAGCAGGGCGAGCAGGCTGACGAGCTGTTCCTGCTGCTCGACGGCGTGTTGAGTGTCGACGTCGACCGGAAGGCTGTGGCCGAGGTCGGTCCGGGAGCGGTGCTGGGCGAGCGAGCCATCCTCGAGACCGGTCGCCGCACCGCATCGCTGACGGCTGTCACCCGGTGCACTGTGGCCGTCGCCGACCGCGGCTCCGTGGACCTGGAGGCATTGCAGGAGATCGCCGAGTCCCACCGCCGCGAGGACACCGCGACCTGAGTCCCAGCCGGACACGCCAGGAGACGACACGCGTCGAGACACCGTGCCCGGGCTGACCGTGGGACAGGTCAACTCCGGCGTCGTCGCCACAGCAGGAGCGCGCCGACCACGGCCAGCAACCCGATCAGGCCGGTGAAGGCGGCGATGGCCGACGTCGAGCTCAGGCCGCTGTCGTCGTCGGTGCGGGCGTCGGAAACCGGCTCGTCGGTGGCCCCGGTGGAGGGCGGGTCGGTGGCCCCGGTGGAGGGCGGGTCGGTGGCCCCGGACGAGGGCGGGTCGGTCGGCTCGGTCGGCTCGGTCGGCTGGGTCGGCTCGGTAGGCTCGGTCGGCTGGCCGGGGACGTCGGCACCATCGGCGACTGTCCAGGTCGCGTCGTCGGCGTAGGTCGGGCCGTCGGCGGGCTCACCCACGATCTCCAGTTCGATCGTGAAGGGGAACTCGATCGAGTAGTCCTCACGCATCAGGCTGACGGCGAGGTAGTAGTCGCCGGACATGGAGTAGTCCTCCACACCGTTGTACCCACCGTCGTCGACCAGGTCGCGGCTCACGGCAGGCGTCGCGGTGAGGAGGGTGAGGTCCTCTCGGCCTGCGGAGCCGGAGAAGGCGGCGGCGTCGGGGTCGGAGAGCACCGCCTGCATCGGGTTGTAGACCGAGACGTTCGAAAGGGGCGGGAACAACCCGATCGTGTCGGCCGCGGCGCCGCTGGCGCTCGGGAAGGTGACGCTGATGCGCGCCGCCTGGCCGAACTCGAGCGGGAACCGGAAGAGGAGGGCCTCCCCGGGCACGATCGTGCTGCTCCAGCGACCGTCACCGATCTCGGCGGCGTTGGCGAACGACGACCCGCCGGTGATCGTCTCGGCGCGGCCCGAGACCTGGGGCTCGGTGACTTCGGGCTCGCTGCCGGCGCCGGTGAAGCCGGGATCGGCCACCGGAGGCTCCTCGGCCACCCGGAGCCCGAACTTCACGTTCGCGTCGTCGGCGAGCCGCCGGCCCACCGTGATGCGATAGGTGCCCGCGGCGTCGCACTCGTTCTCAGCCGACGCGGTGGCCTGGACGCCGACGATCTCGCGAACGTCGATCTGACGGATCGCAAGGCCCAAGTCGCACTCGTCGCCCTCGGGATCGAAGATCTCGAGCAGGAGCCCCTCGTCGCCCTGCTGGCCCTGGGTGATGGCCGAGGCCCGCAGGGTGCTGCCCGAGGTCGTGCGCTCCACCTCGTAGCTCTTCGAGCCGGTGTCGCTGTTCTGAGGCCCGAGCCGGTCGATCCAGTCGCCGACGGTGACGGCGGTCGGGTCGTCCTCGGTGCCACCCTCGATCGGTTCGCCGGTCAAGGTGAAGGGACGGAGGGCTCGCTCGCCCACCCTGGTCAGCTGGTCCACGATCGCGTCGGCGTCGTCGGCGTCGTAGTAGGTGCCGTTCCCCTTGTCGGCGACGCACTGGAGCTGGTCGCGAGCGTTGCCCGAGACCGACAGACCCACGACGTCGATCTGGAGGTTGATCCCTTGGTCGGCGAGCTCGGCGGCGACCTTGCACGGGTCGGGGGCGCAGGTCGACTCGCCGTCGCTGACCAGCACGATGGAGCGCGGGCCCTCGTCGCCGAGGTCCTGAGCGGCCTCTCGGAGGGCGTTCGGAATCGGCGTCTCGCCGTACGGCTTGTAGTCACCGATGGCGTCGAGCAGCTGGTCGCGGTTGCCGGTGCCCGGCTCCACGACCTGCTGGGTGTCCTCGCAGGAACCGGGGTCGGTCCGGGAGAACACCTCGGCCCCGAAGACGCGCAGTCCGACCTCGGCCTCGTCGGGCAGGTCGTTGACGAGCGTGCGCAGCGCCGACTTCGCGGCATCGATCTTGGAGCCGCCGCCCCCGGCGGGCTCCGCCATCGACCCGGACGAGTCGAGGACCAACATCAAGCGGCCCTCGCCCCCCGTGTCGTCGAGCGCAACCATCACCGGCGCGTCGCGCGGCGTCGGCGGGGCGGACGCCGAGGCCGGGGTGGCGAAGATGATCGCGGGGACGCTCAGAACGGCGAGGAGCGTCGAGCCGACCAGGCGGCTGCGAACAGTGTCGAAACGGGGCCTGCTCATGGTCTCGTCCTCCTTGGGGATGGATCCGGTGATCACCCTAGTGGCCGAGCGGCGCTGGCATCGATCGCGCGCCTGCTCGATCCGTCCCTGGAAGCCCTGGTTTGTCCGAGCGAGTGCCGCGTGGTTGACCCGCCGCCGGCCGGACGGATCGCAGACTACCTGCCCTTCCGACCGGGGTACGCTGCCGTTGCCTCTGGGCCCGCCGCCCGGTCGGTCGGTGGAGGCCCGACAACAGGCCGACTCGTCGCCAACCAGAGCCAAGGAGCTCCCGCGACTGGACTCGAACCAGTAACCTGCCGGTTAACAGCCGGCTGCTCTGCCAATTGAGCTACGCGGGACCGCACCCACCGAGGGGCGGGCAGCGACTGCACACGGTAGCAACATCGACTTGCCACGGCGAAACGGCTCCGGCCCGGCCGCCCCGGCGGGGTCAGGCCTGCTTCAGAGCCCGGCGACCTCGGCCTCAGCCTTACGCAGAGCCGAGCCGGCGACCTCCCGGACGTCCGGCTCATCGGGTGCGAGACCCGCGGCCAGCACGGTGGACCAGGTGATCGGTCCGGCCCCGGCTGGAGACCGCCGTCCCACCACACTCAGCCCGAGCCGCCCTCGGACGGGTGCATACACCGACACGACGACGCTCTTGGTCACCCGCTCCCGCAACAGCTCCAACAGCTCCCCCGCCTCATCGACTCCGACGACCGTACGGCGCTCGGGCGCGCTCCGGTCGGCCACCTCGACGATGCTCAGCCGACCGTCGTCGCGCTGCCAGTCGGCGCGCTCGACCTGCTCCCAGGGCAGCCGGCGGTAGCCTTCGTCGCTGGGCAGGTGCAGAGCTCGGTCACTGCCGACGTACCAGCGTCCACTCGCGTCGTAGGCCCATGCCAGCGCCCGCTCTCCCCGCTCGAGACCCACCAACTCCCTGACGTCTCGGGGCAGTCGCAGGCGCGAGCGCCGCGCAGCGGCCATCATTGAAACACCGCTACACGTCGCTCGCGATCGCCTGCTCACGCAGTGCCCGACGGTGGCTCTCCAGCGCGACGAGCTCCCCGAACATGCGGTTGTAGTCGCTCGCCTGGGTCACCGGGTTCATCCGCTGCAGGCGCGACTTGAGCTGCTCGATGCGCCGCCTGGCCGCCAGCTCCCGAAGCCGGACGGCGTACTCCGTCGCCACCCGCCCATCCACCTCGCCGGTGACGTGCAGCCCCTCCACGGACAGCGCCGAGACGGTGGTGGCGCTGCCACCGGTGGGCAGGGCCGCGAGGACTCGCTCCCGCCCGGCCGACTCGGGCCCGCCGAGGTCGACGATCGCCTCGAAGATCTCCCGGTACCACGGGTGGGTGAAGTCGTCAGGCTCGATGTCCTTGAAGGGTGTCGCGGACACACCCGGATACTGCAGCGCCAGCTTGAGCACGTCGCGCTCGATCGAGAAGCGCCGCTCCCGAGGGTCCGGTACGACGTCTGGGGCCCGGCCTGCGGGTGCCTGCTCGGCGCCACCACCAGGGCCAACGTCAGGACCACCAACGTCGGGACCAGCACCGGATCCGACGCCACCGCCAGCCTCGCCATCCGCGCTGCCGTTTCCCGTCCCGGCCGACTGTCCCTGCCTCGACCCGCCCAGACCGTCCGGACCTCCACCCGGTCTCGACCCGCGCGACCCGGCCGCCCGGCTCGGGGCCCGTCGCACCTCGGCGCGCACCGCGTCGACGTCGACGCCGACCATCCCGGCCAGCTCACGGGCGAACGCCTCGACCTTCGACTTGTCCCGGATGCTCGCGACCAGCCGCGCGGCCTCTCTGGTCGCATCGACCCGGGAGTCGGCACGGTCGAGGTCGTAGCGCGAGACGACGTTCGCCAGCACGAAGCGGTACAACGGCACCCGTCGGGCGACCAGCTCGCGGACGGCGGCGTCGCCCTCGGCGAGCCTGAGGTCGCAGGGGTCGCGGCCGTCGGGCTCGACCGCGACATAGGTCTGGCCGACGAACTGCTGGTCACCCTGGAACGCTCGCAGCGCAGCCTTCTGCCCGGCGGCGTCGCCGTCGAACGTGAAGATCACCTCCCCACGGAACTCGTCGTGGTCGAGCAGCAGCCGCCGCAGGATGCGGGTGTGGTCCTCGCCGAACGACGTGCCACAGGTGGCGACCGCCGTCCGCACTCCCGACAGGTGACAGGCCATCACGTCGGTGTAGCCCTCGACGACGACGGCTTGCGAGCTGCGGGCGATCTCCTTGCGGGCCAGGTCGACGCCGTACAGCAGCTGGCTCTTCTTGTAGATCGGGCTCTCCGGAGTGTTCAGGTACTTCGCCTCGACCTTGTCGTCCTCGAACAGCCGCCGCGCTCCGAAGCCCACGACGTCGCCGGACAACTCTCGGATCGGCCACAGCAGGCGCCCCCTGAACCGGTCGTAGGGGCCTCGGTCGTTGCGCGCGACGAGTCCACCCATCACCAGCTCGTCGTCGCCGAAACCCTTGCCACGCAGATGTCTGATCAGCGCCTCGCCGCCCCTGGGCGCGAAGCCCACCCCGAACGTCTCGGCCGCGTCCTTGTCGAAGCCCCGCTCCGACAGGAACTGTCGCCCCGGCAGCGCATCACCCGTCGCCAGCTGGTCGACATAGAACTCAGCCGCTGCCGCATGAGCCGCGACGAGCCGTGCCCGCTGCCCCGGATCACGGCGGGGTACGGCGCCGCCGTCGTCGACGTACCTCAGGTCGACGCCGTAGCGACCCGCCAGCCGCTCCACCGCCTCGGTGAAGCCGACCCCCTCGACCTTCATCACGAAGGTGATGACGTCGCCGCCCTCCTGGCAGCCGAAGCAGTGGTAGAAACCACGCCCCGGAGTCACCTGGAAGGACGGTGTCTTCTCGTCGTGGAACGGGCAGAGCCCTTTGAGGGAACCGCTTCCGGCGTTGCGCAGCGTCACATGGGTCGACACGACCTCGTCGATGCGCGAGCGTTCGCGCACAAGGGCGATGTCGTCTTCACGGATGCGGCCGGCCACCCGGCGAGTCTACGCAGCCAGCCGGGGCGACCGATGAGCGTCCACAGCCGAGCTCCGCCTCTGCAGCGGCCCGGGGATCCAGGACACCGGTGAAGGGGCGGGCGCCGAGATCGACGGCCTGATCGGTCACAGCGACAAGATCGATGGGAAGGGATCTTCAGCCGACGAGTCCGCTGCCTGCGAACTGGATGTACGGCTCTCCCTTGTCATCGGCTTCCCAGAGGACGCTCCAGGTCTCGCCGTTGCCGGTGACCGTGAAAGCCACTGGCGGGGTAGCTGCAGCCGGTGGCGCCGGACCCTTTGGTCGCCGGAGTCCTTCTCCAACAAGTCGAGCATTTCGTCGAGTCGTTCAGCCAGCGTGGCGCGTTGCGGGTCGTCGAACAACACCTGAATCGCGTCCCAGGCTTCGTCGTCGAATCCGATCACGTGGTTGGACGGGCCGGACGGGTGCGCTTACCCGGGAATCCCGCTGCGCGGTTCGCCTCCACCCGATCCCGGATGTCGGCTCGCTGCAACAGTCGGGCCTCGGCCGCGCTGGCTCCTCCGTCGGCCGCCCCGAGTGCGACAAAGGACTTGCCGTCCTGGGGCAACCATCGCCAGGATCCAGAGATGGGTGGTCAACCAGCGGGGTTCGAGTACTTGGTGCGCGGCGACGAGGTGCGCATCTCTCACCATGGCAGTCACGCCACCACGCTGCGAGGCCAGGCGGCCAGGCAGTTCCTCGACGACCTGGCGTACGACGACGGGCAGCTGCTGATGGCCAAGGTGACCGGCAACGACAAGCGAGGCAACGAACGCACCGCGAAGCAGCACCCGCAGCGCCGCTGACCTCCCGCTCACACGACCTATGACGACGACACGTCAGGGGTGGAACGAGAGCCGGGCTACAGGTCCAGGATGCGGCGAAGGCCACGCCCCACATCGGCGAGGAGAGCAACAGGTGCCTGTCCCGCCTGCTTGGCCAGGTCGGTCTTGTCCAGAGTGACGAGCGCAGTGACGTCGACGACCGAGTCCCGCGGAAGCCCGGTCGCATCCGCAGGTAGAAACACGTTGCCGGGCATCACCGCCAGAGCGGTGTTGGATGTGACCACCGCGACCAGGACCGTGGCCAACCGGCTGGTGTTGTAGCTGTCGGACTGGATCACCATAACGGGGCGCCGCTTCGCCGGCCGACTGCCTACTACTGGGCCGAGGTCGGCCCAGTAGATGCCGCCGCGCTCGATCACCACTGGTCGTCGGAGGCAGCAAGGAGTCGCCTTCCTGACGCGACAGCCTCCGTGGTGGAGCCATCAGGGCCGGCGAGACCTTTCAGGGCTGCGTCGATCTGGTGGGTGACGGACGCCGCGTCGAGCTCGTCGAGATAGCGCTGCGCAGCGCGCGCGAAGAACTCGGAGCGACTCATGCCGAGGGCGACCGCACGCCGCGACGCTCGATCGAAAGTGTCGTCGGGGACTGAGATAGCTGTCTTCATCCCTGGAGTATAACTCGGTATGACGATCTCGAAGCAGGGACGATGCAGGGCAGCCATCACACGATCCGTTGCTCAGGGGCCGGGATCCAAGAGCCGGGCGTGGGCATGCACGGCCGACGGGTCGGTGAGCGACGCAACCTGGTCGATCACGACTCGCAGCCGTCCCGCATCGTCGTCGGCCGCCTCGAAGTCGCCCTGGAACGCATGATCGAGGACGGCGGGCGCACGCCGCCAGTAGGCCTCGACCAGCTCCGCGAGGAGCTCTCGCTGCGCGGCGAGCACGCTCACCCGGTCGTCTGCCTTCATGACCAGATGCGCCGCGATCCCTTTGAGCACAGTGATCTCGGCTCGAGTCTCGGCGGGGATCGGCACATCACCGGCGTACCGGGCCACGCTGCCGCTCAGACCAGCCTGCTCGGCGGCTGCCTGCACCGACTGGCAGAAGCGGTTGATGAGACCGCTCGTCAGGTTCTTGAGGCCGGCAAGGGTTGGACGACTCCCGTCGTACGCCGTCCGGGGCCAGGCGGGGTGCCGGGACAACCGCGCGAACGCCGCCTCAGCCGCGTCGCTGCCCAGGTCAGGGGCATACCAGCTCCGCGCCGTCGCCCAGATCTCGTCCCTGCGGGCTCGGTCACCCAACGCGCTGAGGTCGATGCGGCCGGCGACCACGGCGTCCTCGACGTCATGGACGCTGTAGGCGACATCGTCGGCGAAGTCCATCACCTGTGCCTCGACGCAGGTGCGGCCGTCGTCGCGGCCGGCCCGCATCCAGGTGAAGACCGTCGCGTCGTCGGCATACACGCCGAACTTGCGGACGGCGCGCGGTAGGCCGTCCGCGTGATGGCCCTGGGGTGGCGGTGCGTCCTGCACCGGCCAGGGGTACTTCGTGGCCGCGTCGAGGGCTGCTCGCGTCAGGTTGAGCCCGAGGCTGTGCCCGTCGCCGTCGAGGGTCTTCGCCTCGAGCCGGGTCAGCACCCGCAGTGTCTGGGCGTTGCCCTCGAAGCCGCCGATGTCTTGGGCGGCCGCGTCGAGCGCCCGCTCGCCGTTGTGCCCGAAGGGTGGGTGGCCGAGGTCGTGGGCCAGGCACGCTGCCTCGACGAGATCGGAGTCGCAGCCGAGGGCAGACGCCAGGTCCCGGCCGACCTGGGCCACCTCCAGGGTGTGGGTGAGCCGGTTGCGGATGAAGTCGTCCGTCGACGGCCCGACCACCTGCGTCTTGGCGGCCAGTCGGCGCAGCGCGGCCGAGTGGACGATCCGGGCGCGGTCACGCTCGAAGGGCGAGCGCAGCGACCCACTCGGCTCGGGCAGGTAACGCTCGACGTCGGCCTCGGCGTACGGCGTGGGGGCTGAGTCCATCGCGCCCGACCCTACTTGGCCCGCCCGGCACAAGGATCCGAGCCTTGGGCTGCTCGGGCCGCAGGCGGCTCGGGCCGCCTCACACTCGGATCTTGGCGCAGCATCCCGAGCAAGGATCCGACCCTCACGTCGCCAGGGCAGCGCCACAGTCGGATCTTGGGCAGCACCCCCGCCTGGGCACTAACCCCCGGAGACACCGATCTCCGCCGACGCCTCGATGCCCAGGTCGTCTCTGTCGTCGAGCCATCTCTCGGGCAGGGACACCTTACGCGGCGTGCCCTGGCGTCCGCGTGGACTTCCGAGCTCGGCGACGGGGAAGGGCTCGGCCGGGTCGAGACGCGCCAGCAGCGTGTCGAGAGCCGGCAGGGTGTCGACGAGGCCGAGCGACTGCCGCAGCTCTCCCCCGGCGGCGAATCCCTTGAGGTACCACGAGATGTGCTTCCGAAGCTCCTTGCAGCCTCTCTCCTCGCCCATGTACGCCACCAGCAGCTCGGCATGGCGACGCATCATCGCGGCGACCTCGCCGAGCGCGGGGAGTGCCGGCGCCGGCCCGTCGACGAAGGCGGCGGCGAGATCGCGGAACAGCCACGGCCGGCCCAGACATCCGCGGCCGACGATGACTCCGGCGCAGCCCGTCTTGTCCAACATGGCGAGCGCGTCCGAGGCCTCCCAGATGTCGCCGTTTCCTAGCACGGGGATGTCGACCTCCTGGACCAGCTCCGCGATCGCATCCCAGTCCGCCAGACCGGAGTAGTGCTGCGCGGCAGTGCGCGCGTGCAGCCCGACGGCGGCGCAGCCGGTGTCCTCCGCGATTCGGCCCGCCTCGAGGAAGGTCAGGTGGTCGTCGTCGATCCCCTTGCGTGTCTTCATCGTGACCGGGACGTCGTACGCCGTCGCGGCCGCGACAGTGGCATGGAGGATCGAGCCGAGCAGCCGACGCTTCCACGGCAACGCGGCGCCGCCACCCTTGCGCGTCACCTTCGGCACCGGACAACCGAAGTTCAGGTCGATGTGCCCGACGCCGTACTCGCAGCACAGGATCTCTGTCGCCCGAGCCATGGTGACGGGGTCGACTCCGTACAGTTGCACCGAGCGGACTGACTCTCCTGGGTCGAAGACAAGCATGGACAGGGTCGTCTCGTCCCGCTCGACGACACCGCGGCTGGTGATCATCTCGCAGACGTACAGCCCGGCCCCCTGCTCGCGACAGAGGGTGCGGTACGCCGCGTTGGTCACCCCCGCCATCGGAGCCAGCACGACCGGCGGGTCGATGCACAGCCGCCCTAGCGTGAGCGAGGCAGCCATGAGATCGGAGCGGCGTTGCCTGGGGGGCGCCACTGCACCGCGCTGATCTTGCCGTGGTCGGGAGCCAGGATCACCAGGCAGACCCTGGCCTTCTTGGCCTTCTTGGCGTTCTTGGCGTGCTTCGCCTTCTTGGCGTGCTTCGCCTTCTTGGCGTGCTTCGCCTTCTTGGCGTGCTTCGCCTTCTTGGCGTTCTTGGCCTCCTTCGGTCCCTTGGCCTCCTTCGCCCGCTGCGACTCCTTGGACTCCTTGACGTCATTCGGCAGCGGGTCGGAGTCACAGCGTTCGAACGTCGAGCCGAACTCGACAGGCGGCACCACAAGATCCGCCGACACCTGGCCGTACAACGTCAGCGGCTCGCCTGACAGGTCTCCGCCGCCGATGTTCTTCACCCTTGCCTGCACGTAGTAGACGTTGGACTTCCTCGCGGCGCCGGTGAGGTCGAACTCCTCGAGGTCCTTGACCTTGCCGCGCTGCACCGACGTGACGCTCAGCTCGATGAGCGAGTCATGCCTGCGGTCGGCGGTGTAGCCGACCGTGGCGGTGCTGCCGAGCTCGAGCTCGGTGCCCGGCGCGGTCGTGCCGTCCTCGAGGGTGGTGGACTCGGAGCCGGCCGGCGTCATCGCCGGGTTGTCCTCGTCGTCGGCCGGGCCCGATCCGCTGCAGCCGGCCAGTGCGACCGCACCGGCCGCGACACCGACCAGCGCGGCCACGACGAACCGTCGTCCGCTGCGCCGACGGGCGCTCCACATCGTGTCCACGCGCCCATTGTGCCGGGTTCGGCTCGCCGTGGTCGGCCAACTTCGCTGGATCCGGCTCGATGCGCGTCTCGCCGGATCGGGGATGAGAGATCTCCCACCGCCCTCGCAGACGACCGACGCTGCACCGGCACGATCGGCGCCGTGTCGATCGACGGCAACGTCATCGTCCCGGCGGGTGCGACCTGCACGCTCGTCGGCACCCGCGTCGACGGCA
>Ga0136630_1000986_pt1 | contig 11437 bp, 10 predicted proteins | sample AntDrymUQ5682106_2_FD_105496 | JGI IMG/M metagenome (GOLD analysis project Ga0136630, IMG submission 105496) | Polar desert sand microbial communities from Dry Valleys, Antarctica - metaG UQ568 (21.06) | ecosystem: Environmental > Terrestrial > Soil > Desert | place: Antarctica: Dry Valley...
CTCGACTGCACTCACCTGGCGAGGGTTGTGACCCCGGAGGAGCCTGTGCCCGCGGGGCACCCACCATTGTCTTGTCCGCTCACCTTGGCTGGTGCGGTGCCGCCCCGCCGGTCTTGAACCAGGCGGCGGTGTCGGGCGGCAGCAGGCCGTCCGACACCGCCGCGTCATCGCCTGAGCTGATGAGCAGGTCGCCGAACGTTTGACCTGGAATCCCCATGGAGTTCGCAAGCCGGACGAGCCTTACCGGGCGTCTGCCGCAGTTCAGTACGCAGGTGAAGCCCCTGTCGCGCTCGATGACCAGGACACCCGGTGGGCTCTTCGGCAGCCGCAGCCGTTGCCCGAGCGCGCCGGAGATGGCCCGTCGCATGGCAAGTGCCCGTCGGAAGAAGTCGAGCGTCGAGCCTGACCGGTGGTCCTGCGCCTCGACGCTCAGCTCACGCCACGATGACGGCTGCGGCAGCCACGGTTGTGCGCCGTCGGGGCCGAAGCCGTAAGGCGACTCACTGCCCGACCACGGGATCGGCACCCGGCAACCGTCGCGGCCGACGCCACCGCCGCGGAACCACACGGGGTCCTGGCGGGCGCGCGCGGGGACGTCGACCTCGGGCAGCCCGAGCTCCGCACCCTGATAGATGTATGACGACCCCGGCAGCGCCAGCATCGTCAGGGTGGCTGCCCGGGACCTCGCCACACCGAGGTCGCCACCCCCGTACCGCGTGACCTCCCGGACCACGTCGTGGTTCGACAGCACCCAGGTGGCCGAAGCCCCGACTGGCTCCACTGCCTTGAGGGTTTCGGTGATGACTCGGCGGAAGGCAGCCGCGGACCAGGGTGTCTGTAGCCAGTGGAAGTTGAACGACTGCTGCAGCTCGTCGGGCCGGATGTAGCGCGCCATCGCCTCCGGATCCGCGACCCACGCCTCGGCGATGGCCATCCGGTCCCCGTCGTACTCCTTGAGGACCTGGTTCCACCGCCTGTAGACGGAGTGCACCTCTGGCTGGTCGTAGTACGGCGTCGCGAGGGTGTCTTGGCGGGCAGCACGAGGGAGGCCCTCCTCCTTGTAGAGGGAGTGGGCGACATCGATCCGGAAGCCGTCGACACCTCGGTCGAGCCAGAAGCGGAGCACGGACTCGTACTCGTCGCGAACCTCCTTGTTGCGCCAGTTGAGGTCGGGCTGTGAGCTGTCGAAGAGGTGCAGGTACCAGTGGCCGTCCTTGACGCGGCTCCAGGCAGGCCCGCCGAAGACGGATCGCCAGTTGTTCGGCGGCCGTGAGCCCGCGCGGCCGGTGCCGCCGCTGAAGAGGTAGCGGTTACGCGCTGGGCTGCCGGGGTCCGCCACCAGCGCTTCCTTGAACCAGGCGTGCTCTGTCGACGTGTGGTTGGGGACGATGTCGACGATCACTCTTATACCGAGGTCGTGCGCGCTCGCCAGCATGGAGTCGAAGTCGTGCAGGCTACCGAACCGGCCGTCGACGTCTCGGAAGTCGGCGACGTCGTACCCGTTGTCGTGCTGGGGAGACGGGTAGAACGGGGTCAGCCAGACGGCGTCGATCCCCAGCTGGCTCAGATAGGACAGTCTCGAGTGGATGCCCAGCAGGTCGCCGAGTCCGTCGCCGTCCGCGTCGGCGAAGCTGCGCACGTAGATCTGGTAGCAGACCGCGTCGCGCCACCACGGCGTGTGCTTCAAGGGGCTCCCTCCGATAACGGCTCAGGGATCGTCGAGTGCGGCCGGCTGCTGGAACGCGGCGGCGTCGACGGCGATCCACACGTGCTCGGCGCGGGCGAGTCGACGGCCTTCCTCGTCATACAGCGCCGTCGCAGTGAACGTCTTGCGGCCTTCCTCAGAGACCCGTTGGCCGACCACGACGTACTCCTGGCCGATCATGACCGGATCGTTGCATACCGCCGTCATGGTCCCCAGAACCAGTGGTCGCTCCTCGAGATTCGACGTCCAGCCGCCGGGGCAGTCAAGCGCGGACCAAACGAACTCTGGCGCCACCTGTCCGACGCCCTTGTTGAGACTCATGTCTGGAGCCCAGACGCACGCCGTGCGGCCGATCCCGTGGGCGCCAGGGCGCAGGCACAACCCGTCTCCGGGGCTCCTCGCTGTGCCGCACACGAAGCAGGTGGGGAACGGGTGGCTGAGAAGCCCGCGGTACCTCGCCTCGGCGGCGCGCGCGGCTTTGAGCCCGACCGCGTCAGGAGGTACCCCGGTGAACGCTCCGGGTCGGGCCTCGGCGACAGCGTGCTTCCCGTCGAGCAGGGACGCGCCGAAGCTGCTTTGCGTGACAGTGAGGGGTGTCTCGAGCCTGGGCGGTTGCCGCAGCGACACAGACACCCGTCCTTGGGCGGCGTCGACGTACGACGCCAGACGGCCGCAGACGTACCCCCCGTTGCCGGATCCGGCCGGTCCCGTGAATCGTGGGTCGATCGTGAGGGTGCTCATGTCACGTGCAAGCTCTCGAACCCGTGCCGGACTCGGCTCGACTGCGCCGCCAGCTCGGTCGCGACCGCCCGCAGCGTCTCGAGCACGGCAGCGCTGCCCGCGTCATGTTGGGCCCCCGCGCGGACAGCGGCGAAGATGGGCCGTGAGGCCGGCGTAGCGACGACGGCCGCCGCAGGTCGATCGTGAAGTCCTTGCCAACGGTTGGCATGCAGTGACTCTAGATGGACTGAACAGTGCAGGTGTCCGACACTTGGCGTATGAGCCGCCGCGCCGTCTTGCTGTTCGTTGCGCTGGGCGTGGCGTGGGGGATCCCCTACATGCTCATCAAGGTTGCTGTCGAGTCTTTGTCGCCGGCCGAGCTGGTGCTTGCGCGAACCGCTCTTGCCGCCGCGCTGCTGTTGCCGGTGGCCGTCGCCCGCAAGGCGGTGGCGCCGGCCATGCGACACTGGCGCTGGGTCGTCATGTTCACGATCGTCGAGATCGCCGTCCCCTGGGTGACACTCGGCGCGGCTGAGCAGCGACTCTCCAGCTCCACCACCGGCCTGCTGCTCGCTGCCGTGCCGCTGGTCGGGCTTGCGGTGGCCTTCGTGTCGGGCCGGGCGGAGCGTCTGACGGGCAGTGCGTGGCTGGGTCTGGCTCTGGGCGTCGCGGGCGTTGCCGCTCTTGTTGGGCTCGACGTCGGCAGCTCCGACCTCGGAGCCGTCGCCGCGCTCGGCGTCACCGTCGTGGGCTACGCGATAGGTCCGGCGATCCTCGCCCGCAAACTCGGCGCGTTGCCAGGGCTCGGCGTCATCACGGTCGCACTCACGCTGACGTCGCTGGGCTACGTCCCGGTCGTGCTGATCGGGGACGGCGTCCCGAGCGGGCTGCCGCCGACCGACGTGGTCGTCTCGGTGGTGCTGCTCGCCACGGTCTGCACGGCCATCGCCTTCCTGCTTCTCTTTGCGCTGGTCGGTGAGGTTGGGCCGGTCCGCGCCACCACGATCACCTACATCAACCCCGCTGTCGCGGTCGTCGCCGGCGCTGTCGTGCTCGACGAGCGCGTCACTGCCGTCACGGTGGTGGGGTTCACCCTGGTCGTGGCAGGCTCGTACCTCGTCAACCGTCGTCCGCGTCGAGACGGCGCACTCCGGGAGCGGACCGACACGCCAACAGTCGGCACAGCCGAGCCGGTGGTGTCCACCGCGACGGTCCGTCCCGACTGTTGAGGTCAGCGGGCGCGTACGCGTTCGTAGCGAGCAAGCGCCTCCGCCCGCTCCTCCGCATGGTCGACGATCGGGTTGCGTGGCTCGTGGATCTGCGGAGCCGGCGTATCCGCGAGCTCCGACACATACCTGCGGATGTAGTGTCCGTCAGGGTCGAACTTCTTGCCCTGCTCGACGGGGTTGAAGACACGAAAGTACGGCGCCGCGTCGGTGCCGCACCCTGCCGTCCACTGCCAGCCGTGGTTGTTGGATGCCAGATCCCCGTCAACGAGCCAGTGCAAGAAGTGCCGGGCCCCGTGCTGCCACTCGATGTGCAGGTCCTTGACCAGAAAGCTCGCCACGATCATCCGGACCCGGTTGTGCATCCAGCCCTCGGTGCGGAGCTGGCGCATGCCTGCGTCGACGATCGGGAACCCGGTCCGACCCGCCTTCCACGCCTCGAACGCCTCGCCGGGCTCGTCGTAGGCCATCACCGCGAACTCGGGCTTGTAGTACTCGCGAGCCGTGTCAGGGCGGCGGGCCAGCACGTCGGCGTAGAACTCTCGCCAGGCAAGCTCGGTTCGGTACGTCGTCACAGCGCGCTGGTCGGCGTGGGCCGCCGCCAGGTCGCCGAGCATCGTGCGGGGGTGGATCTCTCCCCACTTGAGGTGGACCGACATGTGGGAGGTGGCGTCGAGGTCTGGCCGGTCGCGACTCGGGCCGTAGTCGGTCAGCTTGTCGCCGACGAACGCGCGCCAGCGCCGACGGGCGGCCGCCTCGCCCGCCGCCGGCAGCTGGATTCCCGCGGGCAGCTGGGCGGTCGGCCAGTCGTCGCTGCGCAGTGAGACGTCCCAGGACACCGCTCGCGGAGTGGCGGCAAGGCTTCGCCAGCCGTGCTCGCGCCACGCCTTGGCGAAGGGCGTGAACACCTGGTAACCGTCACCTTGCTGGTTGCGAACGCGCCCCGGCGAAACGGCGTACGGCGACCCGGTCCGAACCAGTGGCACGCCGGCCTCTGACAGCGCCGCCTCGACAGCAGCGTCTCGGCGGCCGCCGTACGGCCCGAAGTCGGCCGCGACGTGCACGCTCTCGGCGTTCACCTCACGAGCGAGGGCCGCCACCATCTCGACGGGGTCACCGCAGCGCACGACCAGCCCGCCGATCCGGTCCGAGAGGGCTCGCAGACTGGCCGACAGGTAGCAGCGTCGCGGGGGCCCGGCCGGGTCCCAGAGGCGCGGGTCCAAGACGAAGAGCGGCACGACGTCGTCGGCCGCTCCGATGGCTTCGACCAACGCGGGGTTGTCCGCGAGGCGCAGGTCGCGCCGAAACCACATCACCGAGGTCGCCATCTGCCCATCCTCCCCGAACCCCACCGACTTGTCAGAAGCTGAAGGCGCCAGAGCGACCTGAGGTTCTGACAACTCGGTGCTGAGCCCGAGGGGATGCACATCGCTGCTGTTGGTGTTGCGGAGACCATGCGACACAATGACGGAGCAGGACACCGGTAATCGACAGGTGGCGAGGCGACAGGTGGCAGCGCGGCGTGACTGATCTCATCGACACGACAGAGATGTATCTGCGGACGATCTTCGAGCTCGAGGAGGAAGGCATCGTCCCGCTGCGGGCCAGGATCGCCGAGCGCCTCCACCAGTCCGGCCCCACGGTCAGCCAGACGGTGGCGCGGATGGAGCGGGACGGTCTGCTGACGGTCGAGGGCGACCGGCACCTCGAGCTCAGCGGCCAAGGTCGGAGCCTGGCCACCCGGGTGATGCGCAAGCACCGGCTGGCCGAACGGCTGCTGGTCGATGTGATCGGCCTCGAGTGGGAGGACGTCCACGCCGAGGCGTGCCGATGGGAGCATGTGATGTCCGAGACGGTCGAGCGGAGGCTCCTCGAGATCCTCGACCACCCCACGGTGTCGCCCTACGGCAACCCCATCCCCGGCCTTGGCGAGCTGGGCGAGGGCCTCGTCGAGGAGAAGTTCCTGGCAGGTGTCGAGGCGCTCGGTGCCGTGGCCACCGACGACGAGCAGCGCGTCGTCGTCGGCCGGATCGCCGAGCCGATCCAGGCCGACGAGGTCCTGATGTCTGCGCTGCGCCGCGTCGGCGCGTTGCCGGGCAAGGTGATCACGGTGGCGCGCTCGGAGGGCGGCGTGATGGTGGCGAGCGGCGGGGAGTCGGCCGAGATCGAGGCAGACGACGCCAGCCACCTGTTCGTGCGCCGGTTCTGAGCGGGGTCCGACCCATCACTGACTGGCCCGCCTATCTGACGGGTTTCCACGCGCGCTCACCCGGCGTCACCGAGGATGTGCCGATCCCGATCCGTCGCGTCGTCGCCGTGCGACGGGACACGCCATGACCTGCCGGCGCACCTGACGCGGTGAGGAGCCCGTTCAAGGACCTCCCTCGTGAGGTCGCTGTCCTTGCTGCCGTCGCGGTCGCCGTGGCGGTCGGCTTCGGCGTGGTGGCGCCGGCCATCCCGGAGTTCGCCCGCTCGTTCGGGGTGGGCAAGACCGCGGCTGGGGGCGTCATCTCGGCGTTCGCGTTGATGCGGTTCGTGTCGGCGCTCGGGGGCGGCCGGCTCGTCGACGCCTTCGGGGAGCGCGTCATCCTGGCGTCGGGGATCGGCATCGTGGCGGTGTCGACAGGGCTCGCCGGGCTCGCTCAGAGCTATCCGCAGCTGCTGATCCTCCGTGGCATCGGCGGCATCGGGTCAGCCATGTTCACCGTCTCCGCGACCGCGCTGCTCTTCCGCGTGGTCGACGGGCGGAGCCGGGGCAGGGCGAGCGGCCTGTTCCAGTCGGGCTTCCTGATCGGCGGCCTGCTCGGGCCGCTCGCCGGCGGCTTCCTCACCGACTACTCCCTGCGGCTGCCGTTCTACGTGTACGCGGTCTCCCTCATCGCGGCCGGCAGCATCGGCTTCGGCTTCCTCACCTCGGCTCGAGCGCGACCCGATCCGGAGACCGCCGACGAGGAGAGTCCCGCAGAGCCAGCGGTGCAGTCCACCTCGTTGGCCGAGGCGTGGTCACATCCGGCGTACCGGGCGGCGGTGGTGGCGAACTTCGGCACCGGATGGGCGCTCTTCGGCGTGCGCATGAGCCTGATTCCGCTGTTCGTGACCGAGGGGATGCTGCTGCGACCGGTCTGGACCGGTGTCGGCTTCCTTTGCTCGTCGGTGGCGCAGGCGCTGTTGCTCGTCGTCGCCGGCCGTTACGTCGACAGGCGCGGACGGAGACCCGCGATCATCGTCGGAGCGCTCGTCTGCGGACTGGCATACGTCCTGCTCGCCATGTCGACGTGGCTGCCGGCGTTCCTGCTCGCGATGACCGCGGTCGGAGTCGGTGGTGCGTTCCTCGGCACTGCGCCGGGCGCCGTGGTGGGCGACATCATGCGTGGACGCGGCGGCAGGGTCGTCGCGGTCTTTCAGATGTCGTCGGATCTGGGGGCGATCACAGGTCCGCTGGCCGCCGGCTGGCTCGCAGACTCGGTGTCCTTCGGCTCGGCGTTCCTGATCAGCGCACTTGTCCTGTTCCTCGCGATGGGTGCTGCCATCCGGATGCCGGAGTCGCTCACCCGCTAGCTGCGCAGCTGCCGGTCTATCCTGGCTCCAGACCGATGGGAAGGGTGCGATGACGGCGGGAGGGGTACGGCGGCTGGCAGTTCTCGCCGCACTCACGATCGTGGTCACCGGCTGCGGGACGGACGACAAGCCGAAAGCGCTCCCCACCACCGCCCCTCCCTCGCCGAAGACCGCAGTCGGTGACTGCGGCGCGTTGCGGATCGCGTATGACCCCAGCAACGGCTACGAGGCAAGCGCATTCGTCATCGGGGCACTCGCCAGATCGGAGCTCGAGTGCGACGTCACGTACGTGAAGACGACGTCACGCGAGGCTTGGCGCGTGGTGGCGAAGGGCAATGCGGATGTCTACCTCGATGCCTACGGCAGTCCCGACCTCAGCGAGACCCTGGCAGGTGAGGGCGGACCTGTCACCGTCTTGGGCCCGAACGGCATTCGCGGTGGGGTGGATCTCCTTGCACCCTTCTTCATGCAAGATGACGGGATCGTGGCGGCCAGGGACCTCGAGGAACTGCCCGCTGACTACTTCGGCAGCGTCACCCCGTCGATCAGCACAGTGCCTGCGCTGCTGCCGCTCGCCCAGTCCTTCGTCGACTTCCAGCAGCTCGACATCAACGTCGAGGACTATGTGCTGACCCACCCCCGCGCCGGCATGGGCGACCTGTTGCAGGCGCCAGCGGTCAACGACCGCAACGGTTCCTCCGCCTTCTTCCTCGTCGAGGGGCCTCGCGCGTTTCTCGGTGACGGGCCGGGCCGGCTCTCGATCGAGATCCCCGGCTCGGCTGCAGGTCTATGTAGGCCCGCCCAGGCCGCAACCCTGTGCTCGCTCGCAGACTTCGAGTACCTGAAGATCGTCAACTCGGAGTTCGCCGATTCGCGCAGCCCGGCATACAACCTGGTCTACAACTACTGGCTCCCCGACGCCCAGGCGGCCACGATCCTCGAGCTGGTCGGGCTCAGCGGACTGGACGTCGGGGAAGCCGACGTCGTCTCATGGATCAACACGCACGAGGACGTGTGGAAGCGCTGGCTCGAGTGACCCGAGCCAGCGCCGTCCAGGATCCGGTCAGATGTCAGGTGAAGACGCTGACGCCTCCAGGTCCGACCAGCAAGCCGACGACAATCAGCACGATTCCCCAGAGCAGCTGAGAGCGAACGATTGCCACGATTCCGGCGATCACCAGGATGACCGCGATGATCCAGAGCAGGGTGTCCATAGGTAGTTGCCTCCTTCGCGCAAGGCAGTTCCCTCGGGAACGAGTCCTAAACCGGCGCGAAGGGGCGGTGTTCTAAGGTCGGAGTCCGGTCCCACATCAGGAGGCAGAGATGGCGGCAGTCGCGCCCAAGCGTGAGAAGCTCATCGTCGATGTGCTCATCGAGGCCTTCGAGCCGCTGATGGAGGCTGACCCGGAAGGCTTCCGGACGAAGTTCCGCAAGATGGCCGCCGACCCGTTCGCGTTCTATCGGGGGAGCGCATGCCTGTTCTACGCCGACATGGCCAAGCTCAAGGACAAGTACGCCGACGAGCAGACGAGTCGGGTATGGATCCACGGCGACCTGCATGCCGAGAACTTCGGGACGTATATGAACTCCGAGGGAGTTCTGGTCTTCGACGTCAACGACTTCGACGAGGCGTACGTCGGCCACTTCTCGTGGGACCTGCGCCGGTTCGTTGCCAGCCTGGCCCTGATGGGGTGGCAGAAGGCGCTGCCGGATGATGATGTCCGCGAGCTGGCCACCCTGTACATGCGGACCTATGTCGAGCAGGTCGGTCACTATGTCGACCAGCCCACGGACCACGTCTACGCCCTACGGCTCGACAACACTCATGGCGCCATCCACGACGTACTGCGTGCTGCCAGGATGGCGACCCGGGTCAGCCTGCTCGACACCGTCACCGAGGTCGTCGACTACGACCGCAGACTGCGCCGCTCAGACGACGTACGCGAGCTGACCAAGGCCGAGCGCAAAAAGGTCGAGGCTGCGTACAGGCGTTACCTGAAGACGATCCCTCAGTCGAAGCTCGAGCATCACGAGGTCTTCTACGACATCAAGGACGTCGTCGGCAAGAAGGGCTTCGGAATCGGCAGCGCGGGGCTCCCCGCTTACAGCATCTTGATCGAGGGCTACAACCAAGCGCTCGAGAACGACATCATCCTCACCATGAAGCAAGGCAACATCTCCGCTTCCAGCAGAGTCTTCAGCAACGAGCATGTGCGGGAGTTCTTCGACCACGAAGGCCATCGCACGGTCATCAGTCAGCGGGCGCTGCAGGTGCACACCGACTCGTTCCTCGGGCACACCACGGTCGACGGCGTCGGGTTCGTCGTCTCTGAGCTGTCGCCGTACGAAGCCGACCTCGACTGGTCAGACATCACCGAGCCCGAGGAGATGGCACCCGTCCTCGAAGCGCTCGGACGTGCTACCGCGAAGATCCACTGCGTCTCGGACGACGACAGCGAGGCAGAGCTGGTGGACTTCTCGACGGAGGCCGCGATCGCCGGCGTCATCGGCGACGATCCGAGTGCGTTCATCGAGGACATCGTCGAATTCGGTATGTCGTATGCCGACAGGGCGCGCAAGGACCATGCATTGTTCGTGGAGGCGTTCCGGGGCGGCAAGTTCGACCTCGTGTCGGCCACCTGAGACCTCTCGAACCAGGCGGGGCAGCCGCGCGATCACCGGCTGTTCGCCGACGGTTCGTGCGGAAGTCGGGGCGGCGCAAGCCGTTGTAGCGGTCGCGCTTCATAGCGTGACAGCCGTGACCTCACCTCGAAGCCTCACACCAAGTCCACGCTCCGGGCTGTCCCGACGCCGCTTCGTCGCGCTCGCCGGTGGTGCCACCGGACTGGTGGCTGTCGGTGCCCGGCCGGCGCTTGCCACGACTGCTCTGTCGAGCGGCGCGCTGAAGGCCTACCCGTTTACCCTGGGCGTGGCCTCGGGTGACCCTGCGCCGGACGGTGCTGTGCTCTGGTCCCGGCTCGCTCCGGAGCCGCTGCTGGCTGACGGAGGTATGCCCGACCTGCCCGTGACGGTCGAGTGGAAGGTGGCCCGGCGCCCGTCGATGACGAGCGTGGCCCGGGAGGGTGAGTTCGTCACCGCCGCCGCCTCAGCCCACAGCCTGCACGTCGAGGTCGACGGCCTCGAGCCGGAGCGGGAGTACTGGTACCGCTTCCGAGCAGGTCGTCATCTCAGCGACGTGGGTCGCCTGCGGACCCTGCCTGCTGCTGGGTCGGCCGTCAACGGCCTCGCCATGGCGGTCGTCTCGTGCCAAGCCCTCTTCGCCGGACGCTATGCGGCGTACCGGCACATCGCTGAGCAGGAGCTCGACCTCGTCCTGCACCTCGGCGACTAGATCTACGAAGGACCTGGACCCGCCACACCTGTCGCGGGGCCGGACCGGAGACACCTGCCGTTCACCACCGTGCGCACCCTTGAGGAGTACCGGGTCCGCCACGCGCAGTCGGCTCACTGAGACAGCGCCGACGTTCCTCCACAGAGACAGAAGGGGTGACCGGCCGGGTCGGCGTACACCCGGCAGTGGCTGGTGTGATCACTGGCAGGTGGGTCGACGGGGTCGAGTGGTGTCGCCCCTGCCTCGACCACCGCGGCATGCGTCGCGACGATGTCGTCCACGACCAAGTGTCCAGGTGGAACTGCTGCGGACCACCGTCCGGCCATGACGGCGGAATGTAGTCGTCCACTCGTTGGAAGTGGAGTAGCTGATGTGGCGGCTCGAGCTCGGCCCAGGTCTCGTCGCTCGACGCCGCGACCTTGCCGGCGAGCAGCGATGCGTAGAAGGCTGTCAGGGCCTGGGTGTCCGGGCAGTCCAAGACCACTGCGGCAAGCCTGATGTTCGTGTCGGTCATCGCCCTGCTCCTCGGTTGGTCACCTGTAGGCCTGGAGCGAGCCGGGTCCCGTGGTGACGCGTTGACGCAGCCGGACGGTGGCGAAGGTGGACTCGATCGGATTCGTGGTGCGCAGGTGGATCCAGTGCTCGGCGGGGAAGTCGTAGAACGCGAGCAGTACGTCGAGGTGCTCGGTGATCTTCGCCGCGGCCTTGGGCCACTTCGCCCCGTAGAGGTCTTCGAAGGCCCTGGCGGCCACCACGGCGTGCCCGCGGTCCTGGGCGCTGTAGATCTCGGCGAGCGCGGCTTTCGCGCCCGGGTGCGCCGACTTCGGTAACGCGGCGAGGACATCGCCACCGACGTGGAACCAGCAGCGTTGCTCC
>Ga0136630_1000987_pt1 | contig 11436 bp, 10 predicted proteins | sample AntDrymUQ5682106_2_FD_105496 | JGI IMG/M metagenome (GOLD analysis project Ga0136630, IMG submission 105496) | Polar desert sand microbial communities from Dry Valleys, Antarctica - metaG UQ568 (21.06) | ecosystem: Environmental > Terrestrial > Soil > Desert | place: Antarctica: Dry Valley...
AGCGGGCCAGGGCGGATCGGTCATTCGGCATGTGTGCTCCTTTCGACGCCGCTGACCCTAGGGATCGACACCTCCGCGGTCATCGGGGCCAGCCCTGATTCTCAGGGCGCCCGGGGGCGGGCGAGCCTGAGCCACCACTTCGCGGGCGATCCAGGCACCAGGTTGTAGACGGCGCTCCTCACAGCTCCCGGAGCTCGATGCGAGGACCCTGAGGTGGTGACCGGCTTGACGACGGACGCCTGACCCGGCCGCTGCGTCGATGCGGACAGGACCCTCGGGAGGCCGGCGCCGCGGATGCGAGCTTCGGCGAGGCTGGTGCGCTTTGAGGCGGTGAGACCATCGGTGGAGGACATGCGATGGGTATCGGCGGGGGCCCACCGCCAGCACATCTGCCATCTGGCTCGAGCGGTGTCTGCCGTTCGGTAGACAAGCCCTACGTCGCCGTGCGTACGGACCGCCCTCATGCCGCCGGCTGCTGGTGCGCTTCGCCCGCAGCGCAGACCGGGCCGGAAGCGGAGGTCAGCACGGCGCCAGCGATTGCGGTCACCGCCGCGCCGGCCGCTGGGGCGTCGCCGATCAGCTGCGAGGGGCAGCACACCAGGGCTCGCACCCCGGATGCGGGCGGCGGCGAGGTCGTTGCGCTTGGCGGCGCTGAGGCCATGGGCGAAATCCACGGCGTCACTTGTGCCGGGTTGCTGTTCTGTCGCACGCGGCGCATCGGGGTGCGCTTCGTCGGCCGGTCGTTCCGACGCTGCCGTCAGCTCGGCCGCGTCTGCTGCGATGTCCGCAGCGGTGTCGAGGTGGTGGGGGATTCCCCACGGTGTTGTGGGCGAGGGGGGACTTGAACCCCCACATCCTTTCGGACACAGGAACCTGAATCCTGCGCGTCTGCCTATTCCGCCACTCGCCCGTGGCGCCCCGAAGGGCGGGGATCCACTCTAACGCCTGGCCCCGAGGTGAGCCACCTCGCCGGCGCCGGCGCGGAGCCGCGTCGAGTGCGACGTTGGCGCGGGATCCCGCGTCAACGTCGCAACGGCGGGCAGCGGGAGCGAAGCAACGCGAAGAGCCGGGCGAAACGGCCACCCCAGGCGCCGGCCGTCCACGTTCCCGCTTGGACAGCCCAAGTTCCGGGGCGGTGCCCTCTACACTTCGCCCGACGTCCCCCACCCGCCGCCAAGGAGCCCCGAGCCGCCGCATGAGCATCCTCCGTGACTTCGAGAAGCGCCTCGAGGGCGCGGTCGAAGGGTTCTTCGCGCGCGCGTTCCGCTCGGGGCTGCAGCCGGTCGAGCTCGCCAAGGCGCTGCAGCGGTACGCCGCCAACTACCAGCAGGTCGGCCTCGACGGCGTGTTCGTGCCGAACGTCTACCGCTTCACCCTCTCGCGCGACGACGTCGAGCGCTTCAGCGGGTTCAGCGACTCGCTGAAGCGCGAGCTCGCCGACGTGGTCCAGCGGACCGCCGACGACCGCGGGTGGCGGATGCAGGGCCCGGTCCGCATCGAGGTCGAGGCCGGCGGGCACGTCCGCGTCGGCACCTACGAGCTGCGCGGCAAGGCCGAGGCCAGGGCAGCGGCGCCGGCGCCGGCCGCGCCATCGCCGGCCGCCGCCCCTCAGCCGGCGGCTCCCGTCCAGACGGTCCGCGGATCCAGCGGCGCCGCCACGACCGTGCTGCCCGCGAGCGGCACAGCGACCGCGTCCCTGGAGTTCGCCGCCGGCGACCGGGCCGGCGCCCGGATCCCGCTGTCCGGCACGGCAACCATCGGCCGCCTGCCGGAGTGCGACATCACCCTCGACGACCCCTCGGTGTCGCGCCGCCACGCCCGCATGGTGCTCGAGGGCGACCGCTGGACGGTCGAGGACCTCGGGTCGACGAACGGCGTCCGCGTGAACGGGGCGACGGTCGGGCACTCGGAGATCCGCACCGGGGACCGGCTGGACCTCGGCGGCGTCAAGCTCACCTTCTCCACAGGGCCGTAACGGGTGCCTCCCATCGTCCTGACCCTCCTCCAGGGGCTGTTCCTGCTGCTGCTGTACGTGTTCGTCGCCCGCGCCGTGCGGGCGGTGATCCGGGACGTCTCGGCGATCCCGTCCACATCCCGGGCCGCGGTGCCGCGTGCCGCCGCCCGGACCGCGCAGCGGCAGACGCGGCGCAAGACACGGACGCCCCCGCGGGAGCTCGTCGTGCACATCCCGGACGGCCGGCCGCGCGTGCTGGCCCTCGGCGCCGACGCCATCACCTTCGGGCGCGCCGACGCGTCCACCGTCGCCCTGCCCGATCCGTACGTGAGCGACCATCACGCGCACGTCTATCGTGACGGCGGCGCCTGGCTGGTCGCCGACCTCGGCTCGACGAACGGCACGTTCCTGAACCAGGTCAAGGTCACGACACCGACGCCGATCGCCGCGGGCGACCAGCTCGGCATCGGCAAGACCGTCGTGGAGGTGCGCAAGTGACCGCCGGACGCGGCATCCGCTTCTCGGCGTACGCCGCGACCAACGTCGGGATGGTCCGCGAGGGGAACGAGGACAGCTTCTACCGCGGCACGACCGTCTTCGCCGTCGCCGACGGCATGGGCGGGCACGTCGCCGGCGAGGTCGCCTCCGAGACCGCGCTCGAGCCGATCGCGGACGTCGACGGCCGCCAGTTCGCGGCGCCGGCCGATGCGACCGAGGCGCTCGCGGACGCGATCGTCACCGCCAACCGGACCGTCTTCGACAAGGCGTCGGCGGACCCGGGTCTGCGCGGCATGGGCACGACCCTCACCGCGGTCATGATCCGCGACGGCAGGCTCCACGTCGCCCATGTCGGCGACAGTCGCGCCTACCTGCTGCGGTCCAACGAGGAGATCAGCCCGCTCACGACCGACCACACCCTCGTCCAGCAGTTGATCGACGAGGGCCGGTTGTCGCGGGACGAGGCCAACACCCACCCCCAGCGCAGCGTGATCACCCGGGCGATCGGCGTCGACCGCCAGGTCGAGGTCGACACCCTCATCCCGCTCGAGATGCTGCCCGGCGACCAGATCCTGCTGTGCTCGGACGGTCTGACCGGCGTGGTGAAGGACTCCACGATCGCCGAGGTCCTGCTGACCGAGCCGGACGGCCAGGCCGCCTGCGAGACCCTGATCGAAGCGGCGAACACCGGCGGCGGACCGGACAACATCACCGTGGTGCTGCTGCGCGTCGACGGCGAGCCTGGCCAGGAGCCCCCGCCCGGAGACACCGACGTCACCGCGGAGCTCGGCGGCCCGGGGTCGCCGCCGCCGGCCGGTGCCGGCCCGACGGGACCGGTGACGCGCATCCGCACCCGTGAAGCGAACGAGGGCGGCTTCGACGCCGCCAAGATGGGGCGGTACGGCGGCCCCCAGGGCGTCGAGCTGCGCTCCGCGACCGACCCCCCCGGCCGCGGCCGGCGCATCCTGGCAGGCATCGTCGCCGCGCTGCTGCTGCTCGCGGTCCTCGGCGCGGGTGGCTACCTGCTCGTCTCCCGCGCCTATTTCGTCGGCGACGACGACGGGCGGGTGGCGGTGTTCAGGGGTCTGGCGCAGGAGCCGCTCGGGGTCTCGCTGCACCGCGTCGTCCTGTCCACCGACATCGACACCGCCGCCCTCCCGACGTTCCGGCAGGAGCGCCTCCGCGAGGGCATCCCGTTCCCGACCAGGCGCGAGGCCGAGCGCTACGTCGACAACGATCTGCGCCGGGAACTCGACGACACCGAGCGCGGCGGCGGCGACACCGCGCCCGCACCGGCCGCCAGCCCGACCGGCACGACGTCGCCGACGACGCAGCCCACGCAACCGGCGCCCCGCCCGAACGCCCCCGCCCCCACCGCCACGGCATGAGCCGCACCACGGCTCCGCCGGCCGCCGACGGCCGGAACGGCACCGCGCCCGGCCCGGCGCCGGAGGCGCGGCGGCGGTCGAACACCGAGCTCGGGCTGCTCGTCCTCGGCGTCCTGGTCGTCCTGTGCGCGTACGCCCTGGTGGGGCTGTCCCAGAACCCGGTGCTCCCCGCCGGCCTGGCCCCCTACGGCGGCGCCCTCATCGCCCTGGCCGTGGCGGCGCACCTCGTCACCCGCAAGCTGGCGCCCGGCGCGGACCCGCTCCTGCTGCCCGTCGCCTTCCTGCTCAACGGGCTCGGCCTGGTCATGGTCCGCCGCATCGACTTCGCCTACGCCGTGCGCGACGACCCGCCGGCGGCCCTGGCGCCACTCCAGACCGTCTGGACGGTCATCGGCATCGCCGCGTTCTGCCTCACGCTCGTGCTGCTCCGCGATCACCGCGTGCTCGACCGGTACCGCTACCTCATCGGGCTGGCGGCCCTCGCCCTGCTGCTCACGCCACTGCTGCCCGGTCTCGGAAGGGAGATCAGGGGCGCCCGGATCTGGCTGCGTCTCGGTGGGTTCTCGATCCAGCCCGGGGAGTTCGCGAAGCTCGGCATCGTCGCGTTCTTCGCCAGCTACCTCTCCGACAAGCGCGCGCTGCTGTCCGTCGCGACCAACCGGCTCGGGCCGTTCCACGTCCCGCCGGCCCGCGCCTTCGCTCCGGTCGCGGCCGCCTGGCTCGTCAGCCTCGCGGTGCTCGTCTTCCAGAAGGACCTCGGCCTGTCGCTGCTGTTCTTCGGCATCTTCGTCGTCATGCTCTACATCGCGACGTCGCGGCCCGCATACGTCGTCGCCGGCACACTCCTGTTCTCCACGGGCGCCTACCTCGCGTGGACGGCGTTCGCGCACGTCCAGGCGCGCGTCGCCATCTGGCTCGACCCGTTCGCCGACGCCGAGGACGCGGGCTTCCAACTCGTCCAGTCGCTGTTCGCGCTCGGCACCGGCAGGATCGTCGGGGTCGGCTGGGGCCAGGGCCGTCCCGACTTCATCCCCGACGTCCACACCGACTTCATCTTCTCGGCGTTCGGCGAGGAGCTCGGCCTGCTCGGCACCACGGCGCTGCTGCTGTGCTATTTCCTGCTCGTCGGGCGCGGTTTCGGGATCGCCGCCCGGGCGCGGGACGACTTCGGCATGCTGCTCGCCGCCGGCCTGACCGTCGTCTTCGCGCTCCAGGTGTTCGTCATCGTCGGCGGGGTCACGCGGCTGATCCCGCTGACCGGCCTGACGCTGCCCTTCATGTCCTACGGCGGCTCGTCGCTGCTCGCCAACTACATCCTCGTCGCGCTGCTCCTGCGCGTGTCCGCCGACCCGGGCGACGCCGGGCGGCCCGCCGGCCAGGGGGCGACCGCGTGAGCCGCCAGGTCCGCCGCGTCGCCGCCGCCATGTTCCTGCTGTTCGCGGCGCTGTTCGTCAACCTCAACTACCTCCAGGTGATCCGTGCGGAGAGCCTCACGTCGGACACCCGCAACCGCCGGCAGCTCCTGCGCGAGTACGACATCCAGCGGGGGTCGATCATCGCCGGGACCGGGGGCCAGGCCCAGGAGCTCGCGACCTCCGTGGACACCGAGGACCGGCTGCGCTACCTCCGGGTGTACCCCGACGGTCCGCTGTGGGCCCACGCGACCGGCTTCTACTCGTTCATCTTCGGACGCTCGCAGCTGGAGCAGTCGTTCAACGAGTTCCTCGTCGGCAGCTCCCCCGACACCTTCGCGCGCAACATCGGCGACCTGCTGGACGGACGCGAGCGCCGCGGCGACGACCTGCTCACGACGTTGCGCCCGGCCGTCCAGGCGGCGGCGCGCGACGCGCTCGGCGACCGGCGGGGTGCCGTGGTGGCCCTGGACCCGCGGACGGGCGACATCCTCGCCGAGTGGTCCAACCCCACGTACGACCCGAACCGGCTGTCCAGCCACGACGGCCCCGAGGTCCGCGCCGGATGGGACGAGCTCCAGGCCGACCCCGCGAACCCGCTGCTCAACCGCGTGACGAGCCAGCTCTATCCGCCAGGTTCGACGTTCAAGCTCGTGACGGCGGCCGCGGCCCTGGAGGACGGAATCGGCGCCGAGCAGACGTTCGACGACCCCCGCACGGCCGACCTGCCGCAGACGAGCGCCGACATCGGCAACTTCGGAGGCGGGCTGTGCAACGGGGGCAACCCCATCACGCTGCGCCGGGCGCTGGAGGTCAGCTGCAACACGACGTTCGCGCAGCTCGGGCTCGACCTCGGCGCCGAGGCGCTGATCGACCAGGCGGAGGCCTTCGGCCTGAACCGTGAATGGGAGTCGCAGTTCCCGTACGAGCCCAGCCGCATCCCCAAGGAGCTCGACCCGCCGCAGACGGCGCAGAGCGCGATCGGCCAGCGCGACGTCCGCGTGACGCCGCTGCAGATGGCGATGATCGTCGCGGCGATCGCCAACGACGGTGTTCTCATGACCCCGCGCCTCGTGCGCGAGGTGCAGGACTACGAGGGCCGGGTCATCCGCCAGTACCCGGTGGCCCCGCTCGTGCTTCCCGGCAGCGCCGGGCCGCAGGCGATGGCGCCGGAGAACGCAGCCCTGCTCACCGAGATGATGGTCGGGGTGGTCGAGCGCGGCACCGGCGGCGGCGCGGCCGTCCCGGGGGTCGCGGTCGCCGGCAAGACCGGCACGGCGCAGACCGGAGGCGACAACCCGACGGTCTGGTTCGTGGGGTTCGCCCCGGCGGAGGACCCGCAGGTCGCCGTCGCCGTCGTCGTCGAGGACGGCGGAGAAGTCGGCAGCGAGGCCACCGGCGGGCGGTTGGCAGCCCCGATCGCCCAGGCCGTACTCCAGGCCGCGCTGCATCCCGGCGGCTGAACGCACGGCGGCTGAACGCGCAAATGCAGAACGCACGGCCGCGGAACGCACGGCCGCAGAACGACAGGACAGAGCAGACATGGACGAGACGACGCCGCTGAGCGGCGGACCGAACCGGCGGAAGCTGGCCAACCGCTACGTGCTGCGCGGGCTGCTCGGCCAGGGCGGGATGGCCGACGTCGAACTCGCCCACGACGAGGTCCTCGACCGCGAGGTCGCGGTCAAGATGCTCCACGCGCGCTACCAGTCGGACCCGTCGTTCCTCGCCCGTTTCCGCCGGGAGGCGCAGGCCGCCGCGAGCCTGAATCACCCCAACGTCGTCGCGGTCTACGACACCGGCGAGTCCGAGGGACGCCCGTTCATCGTCATGGAATACGTGGCCGGCCGGTCGCTGCGAGAGGTCCTCCGCCGCGAGGGGGTCCTGCCGGCGCGCGCGGCGGAGATCGCCGGCGACGCCGCGCTCGCGCTGCACTACGCGCACGAGCGCGGCCTCGTGCACCGCGACATCAAGCCGGCGAACATCATGATCAGCGACGAGGGTCAGGTGAAGGTCGCCGACTTCGGCATCGCCCGGGCGCTGAACGCCGAGACCATGACCCAGACCGCGGCGGTGTTCGGCACCGCGGCGTACGTCGCCCCGGAACAGGCGCAGGGCGCGCCGGTGGACCGGCGTACCGACCTCTACGCCCTCGGCTGCGTCCTCTACGAGATGCTGACCGGACGGCAGCCGTTCGCTGGCGACTCGGCGGTCGCGCTGGCCTACAAGCACGTCTCGGAGGAGCCGGTCCCCCCGGCGGCGGTCAACCCGGAGGTGTCCCCGCAGCTCGAGTCGGTGGTGCTCAAGGCGATGGCGAAGGACCCCGACGCCCGCTACCAGACCGGCCGCGAGTTCCACGCGGACCTGCAGCGCGGCGTCGCCGGGCTGGCCGTCTCCGCTCCGCCCGCGGCGGCGTACGCGGCCACCCAGGCGCTGCCCCGCGACGCCGACCCGACGATGGTCGCGCCGGCCGCCCGCCGGGTGGAGCGCCCCGTGGAGCGCCCGTACGCGGAGCCGGCGCGGCGGGGCGGCGGCGCCCGCACCGCCGGCTACGTCGTCCTCTCCCTGCTGATCCTCGCGCTGTTCGGCGTCGCCGGCTACCTCTTCTACGACCTCACCCGCGACGACGGCGTCGAGACGCCCGTCGTCGAGCTCCGCACCGTGCCCGACGTGACCGGCTTCGACATCGCGGACGCCCAGAACCGGCTGGTCGAGGAGGGCTTCCAGCCGCAGCTCGGGGAGCAGCAGCCGTCGAGCGAGCTCGGCCTCAACCAGGTGATCAGCACCGACCCGCCCGCCCTCGCCAGCGCCGAGGCCGGCAGCGTCGTCACGATCACCTACAGCGAGGGCCCGCCCACGGTGGCCGTCCCCCCGGTCGCGGGCCAGCCCGAGGCCGAGGCGACGCAGATCCTCACCGGCGCCGGCTTCGTCGTCGGCGCCCGCGGTGAGGAGCCCAGCGCCGAAGTCGAGGAGGGCCGGGTGATCCGCACCGACCCCGCCGAGGGCATCGAGCTGCCCGAGGGGTCCGAGGTCTCGCTGATCGTGTCGACGGGGCCCGACACCTTCGGCATGCCCGACGTGGTCGGCCGCGACGTCGAGGTGGCGCGCCAGCTGATCGCGAACGCCTGCGGCAGCCCGCCGTGCGCGGCCGTGCAGACCATCAACGAGTTCAGCGACGACTTCGCCGAGGGCCAGGTCGTCAGCAGCCAGCCCGAGGCCGACGACGAGGTCCGCATCGGCGCGACCGTGACCCTCGTGCTGTCCGCCGGCCCCGAGGAGGAGCCGACGCCCTCCCCGACGCCGACCCCGACCCCGACCCCGACGCCGACGCCGACCCCGCCGCCCTCGCCGACCCCCACGGACACGCCCGAGCCGCCGCCGCTTCCCACCGAGACGCTGACGCCGACGCCGACCGAAACGGCGGCCGGGTGACCGCCCAGCCGCAGGGGTGCCCGCCGGCGGTGTCAGCAATCCCCTGACGGTCGCTGCGCGACCGCCACAACCGAGGTCATGAGAATCGCCTCGGACGAGCCTCGGCGATTCACAGATCACAGATCAAGTGCCCAGCAGGACGTCGGCCGCGGCCAGCCCGGACAGCGCGGCGCCCTCAACCTTCGCGCCGCCGAACGCGTCGCCGGCGAGCACGAGCGGCGGGACGCCGGGCACGCGCACGGCCCGCTCGGGGTAGGACTCCAGCGGTCGGGAGTGCCGCCAGCGTTCGAGCGACGCCGCCACGGGGCGGGCGGCGCCCAGCCACGGACGGACCAGGTCGAGCAGCCCGTCCACGACCTCCTCGTCGCCGTCGGCCGCATGGTCGGCGCTCCACCCGCCGGAGGCGTGGACGGTCACGGCGGGCGTCGCCGAGACGCCCTTGGCCGCGTTGTCCGCGAGCCAGGACACCGGGCCCCGGGTGAACTGCACCCCGCCCGGTGCGGGCACGGCGGGCGGGGCGTCCAGGGCGGCGAGCAGGGCGATGCAGGGCTCGTACCGCAGCTGCCGCACCGCGGGGGGCACCCGCTGGGCGACCTCAGCGAGCAGGGCGAGGCTGCGGGGGACCGGCGGTGTGCACACGACGGCCGCGGCGTCGAGCGGCCGGCCGGGCTCGACCTCCACACGCCAGCCGTCGCCGCTCGGCGTGATCGCGCGCACGCGGGTGCCGGGCCGCAGGGCGCCGCGCGGCAGGTCCGAGGCAAGCCGACGGGCGATCGCGCTCATCCCCGCGTCGACGGCGTGGCGCGCGTGGCCGTCGGTGCCCGGCCGGGCCGCGGCGGGTCCGTCGCCGACGTGTCCCGCCCGGAGGAAGCCGTGGGCCCATTCCCGGACCGGGAGGCCGCCCGCCCGCCAGCCGTCGACCATCGCCGCGAACCGCGCGGAGCGCACCGTGAAGAACTGGGCCCCGGCGTCGAGGGTCGCCGGCCCGATCCTGCGGGTCGCGAGCCGGCCGCCGGGCTCGGCGCCCTCGTCGACCACGACCACGTCCGTGCCGGCCGCCACCAGCGCCCCGGCAGCGACCAGGCCGGCGAGCCCGGCGCCGACGACGATGATCGGGCCGGAGCCGTCGCCGCTCACGCCGACGGCAACGTCGCCGGTCACGCCGACGAGCCGGCGCGCAGGGCGCGCAGGAAATTGCCGAGCAGGTCCATCCCGACGACCGTGAGGATGGACTCGGGGTGGAACTGGACCCCCTCCACCGGGAGCAGCCGGTGCCGCAGGCCCATGATCAGCCCGTCGGGCGTGCGCGCCGTCACCTCCAGCTCGGCCGGCACGGTGGCCGGGTCGAGCACCAGCGAGTGGTACCGGGTCGCCGGGAACGGCTGGGGGAGCCCGGCGAACACGCCGCGCCCGTCGTGGGTGATCGGTGAGGGCTTGCCGTGGACCAGCTCCGGGGCACGGACGATCACGCCGCCGTAGACCTCGGCGATGCACTGGTGGCCCAGGCAGACGCCGAGGATCGGAACCCGGCCGGCGAGCACCCGGACAACCTCGTTCGACAGGCCGGCGTCCTTCGGCGCGCCCGGGCCCGGCGAGATGACGACGCCGTCGGGCGGGTCGGCCGCCACGTCGGCGATCGAGAAGGCGTCGTTGCGGGCGACTTCCACCACGGCGCCGAGCTCGCCGAGCTCCTGCACGAGGTTGTAGGTGAAGCTGTCGTAGTTGTCGACGACGAAGATGCGCGGGCCGGTCACGGGGACGCCGGGGGGTCGGGCTGTTCGAGGACGGGGTCGTTCACGAACGCGCGGTCGACCCGCGGGAAGACGACGGTGAAGAGCAGGACCACGACGGCCAGGGCGGCGACGGCGAGCAGGAGGACGGTGGCCGCCCGTCTCACGCCGGGACCGTTCCGGCGAGCTCGGCGAAGACGACGAGTCGCTGGGCCGCCGAGAACCGTGGATGGCACGTGGTCAGGGTCAGCGTGGGGCGTCCGGTGCCGAGGGGGTCCGGTGCGATCACGCGCACGTCGGCCGGGTCGACGATCTCCTGCCGCACGACCGAGTAGACCCAGCGCCGGCCGCCCCGGTCGGTGACGTGCACCTCGTCGCCCGCCCGGAGCTCGTCGAGGTCGAAGAACGGGTGGCCGTACGTCGTCCGGTGACCGGCCACGGCGAAGTTGCCCGCCTGCCCGGGCATGGCCGTCCCGGTGTAGTGGCCGGGACCCCTCTTCAACTCCTCCACCGACACTCCCTCGACGACGAACAGCGGGTCGGGCACGACCAGCGGTTCGTCGTCGCCCGGGCGGGCGAAGGCGAGCACCGCCACCGCCTCGCCGGGCGCGGGGGGAGGCTCGGGCGCCGGCTCGGGAGCCGGCGTGGCCGAGGGCGGATCGGACGGCTGCGCGGACGGCGCGGCGGCCGGCGACTCGGTCGTCGCGGAGCGGTCGCCGGCGGCCGCCGGCTCGACCACGCCCCCGACGTCCCGTTCCCAGCGCTCGAGCAGATCGCGCTGGGCGGCCTCGGTCGCCACGCCCGTGTAGTACAGCGAGTAGACGAGGTAGAGCGCGATGACCACGCCGCCGGCAACCATCAGCCACCCGGCCACCCGCAGGACCCGCGTCATCCGGTGGCCTCGGCCGGGCGTGCCGACCGCAGCGCGGCGCTGCCCTCGTACGGCGGCAGCCGCAGGTCGGCCGCGTCGGCGACCGTGAAGCCGACCTGGAACTGCTGGACGGCCCGTGTCAGGCGCTCGA
>Ga0136630_1000990_pt1 | contig 11428 bp, 10 predicted proteins | sample AntDrymUQ5682106_2_FD_105496 | JGI IMG/M metagenome (GOLD analysis project Ga0136630, IMG submission 105496) | Polar desert sand microbial communities from Dry Valleys, Antarctica - metaG UQ568 (21.06) | ecosystem: Environmental > Terrestrial > Soil > Desert | place: Antarctica: Dry Valley...
CTGCTCAGCCTGGGCTGCCGCTCCTCCGGCGGCACGATAGGTCGCCGCCATGTTCCGTAGCACCTCCTGCGACTTGACCAGCACCCCCCCGAACGCTGTTCTCACCTGTGACCGCCGCGTCTCTGAACGCCGTCGCGGCGGCGCGGCCGTCGGCGTTGTCCCCGAACTTCCGCTGCCGCTCGAGGGGCTCGAGATCTCGGATCATGATGTCTTTGGATGCCCACCACGGATCGGTCACGGTCCTGCCTTTCGGACGAATGGCCGGACCAGCGCTCCGGCCTGGCGTAGCGAGTCGATCGCGTCGGTCAGGCCGTCGGCGTCGATGACCATGCTGCCAGAGAGCACTGTGCCGGTCGCGCCGGTCGCGTCCCACCCGCTGACCCGGTCGTCGTGGAACCCGACCCCGTCGAGCCGGGCGTCGCGCAGTTTCGCGCCGCGCAAATCGGTACGGAGGAAGAACGTCCGGGTCAGGTCGGTGCAGTCGAGGATGGCCTGGGCCAGCACCGCCTCGGTCAGGTCGGCGCGGAGCAGCCGGGCGCCGGTCAAGTCCGCCCCGGTGAGGTCGGCGCCGATGAGGTTGGCCTTGTAATAGGTCGGCGCCGACCAGCTTCGCGTGCCGCAGGTTCGCTTCGATCAGCTCGGTGCGGCTGAGGTCCGTGCCGGTCAGGTCGGCGCCGGACAGGTCGACCTCGTTGAATAGCACGCCGTCCACCCGGCGGCCGGCCAGCTGCAGCCCGGTGAGCGAGTGACCGGTCAGATCGAGTTGTCGGCCGACACCGCCCCCTCTCCACCACCGCTGATGCTCACGCAGCCGTGCGTCGAACTCGGCCTGGGTCAGCGTCATTCCCATCAGTAGATCACCACCTTGCCGGCCCACTCCGGATGGGACGCGACGAGCTCCTTCAGGTCGTCTCGGTCTGCTTGGGACAGCCTGGCGGTGTCCAGCGACGTACTTCCCGGCGGCGATCTCAGTCGACCCGTGGACGACCTTCTCCGCCAGTCCACGCATCGGCACTCCTGTCCAACGGACCTGGCAGTGGGTCCACGCGGTCACACAATGGAAGTCGCTGGGCTGCTGGCGGGAACTGATTGTGGCGAGATCGGAGGCGGTGAGGGTGAATGGGTGACTCCGTCGCCACGAATGTCGATTCGTGGCGAGCCGGGTGATAATGGTGGCCGTCGCAAAGGTTTGGCGCTGAACCGGGGAAAGATGTCGAGACGTCGCTGCCCCGGGGGGAGCCCTGGAGTTCTGCGAGGCCACCTTGAGCGGAGCGACTTGATCGGGCTCATCGGGGTCCACCGATCGCCACGCAGGCGCCGAGTGCGATGCACAACGGTGAGTACAAACGAAGGTCCCACTGACGGAACTGCTCGCTTGCCTGGCCGACGCCGAGGGCGGACCCGGCGAGCCCACCGACACCTCGCACCAGCAGTGTGGCTGCCACGATCTTCGGCCCGATCCGCAGGACCCAGGACTGCGCCGGTGCCGGCCTGTTTGCCGCCACGGCAATCGTGCTGGCGGTCATCAACAAGCCTGCGGCGACCGCTGTCAATGGCCGACTTGGGAACGGTCCACGGCCGACCACCAGGTTGGCGAGATCGTCGTAGTCCTTGGCTGGCCAGCTCGACCCCGATGCCCACAGGAGGTGGACTGCTGCAGCGCCTGCCAAGCCGACTGCTGCGATGTCGCCGGCTGCCCTGCGGACATCCGTACTCTGCCGTATGGTCATCTCCGTACGCTAGCGTACGGAGATGACCACAGTCAATCGCCTCGGTGCCGACGATTGGGCAAAGGCGGCACTCGGCGTGATCGCTACTGTAGGAGTGGAGCATGTCACCGTCGAAGGACTGGGACGCCGTCTGGGCGTGACCAAGGGGAGCTTCTACTGGCACTTCGCCGACCGCCAGGCGTTGATCACCTCAGCCCTCGACCTGTGGGAACGACGCGCAACGGTCGACATCATCGAGCAACTCGGGGTCATCGTCGATCCAGTGGTTCGCCTTCGGGCCCTGTTCACAACCAGTTTGGGTGATGTCATCGATGGCCCCCTCGATGCAGCCCTGGTCGTGGCGGTCAACGACCGCGTCGTCGGCGCAGCCGTGCGTCGCGTGACCCGGCGTCGCGTCGAGTTCCTGGAACGACTGTTCGCCGACATGGGCTTTACGCCCGCCAAGGCTCGGACGCGGGCGCGCATCGCCTACTCCACCTATATCGGCCACTTTCACCTCAGCCGGGCGCTCGACGACGACGGAGATCTCGATGGTTCCTTGGACGCCTACATCGACCAATTGGTCGCCTCCCTCGCCGCTGACCGACCGGCGAGCGCGGCTGGTAGTTCCGTGCCCGCCTGATCGTCGCCCCCGGTCCGGCCGGCAGATGGGAGAACTGCGTGCTCGCCGATGCCGACATCCACCAACAACCCCCGCCGCGACCGCCGAACCCGCCAGATGGCGGCGCGTCCGGGGTCGTCAGGCGACGGGCTGGATGCCGCCCGACGGCGTGGCGCTAGGGTCGAGGTAGAGGCCGCAGGCGCACTCAACCCTGCGCGCCGTATCGGCCGCGTCGGACTGGTCGGCTGGCTGGTGGATCCACAGGTGCAGCCCGCCCACCGCATGTCGGGTGAGCGTCCAATCCGGAACCTCCCGGGCCAGTGGTGATTGCCTCGGTGAGGTCGGCGACGTTGGTGAACCGGCCGCGCCGCAGTCGTTTGTCGGTGAGTTCCTTGAACCATCGCTCGAGTAACCCGCCCTGGGGGTCGGTGTCAAGGGGTTGCGCGCTGGGCGAGTCACTGCGTGCGAGTCGGTCCAGGTGCCGGGTGATGCTGGTGATGACGCGGGCGTGGCGGGCGACTTCGGTGTCCCAGCCTCGGGCTTCGGCGTCCTCGCGCAAAGCGCTGACGTCGGCGCCAGGATCATGAGTTGAGCGTCCTTGATCGTGTAGACGACCCGGTAGTCACCGACCCGCAGACGCCACTGGTCGGGGTAGCCGACGAGCGGTCGGGACTTGCTGGGTCGCGGGTTGGCTTTCAACGCGTCGACGGCCGCCACAATGCGGCAAGCCACCGGCTTTCGAGCTTGGCCAACTCCTTGAGCGCTTTCGGGTCGTACTGGACGGCGTACGGCCCGGAAGCGCTCGTCACAGCCCGAGCGTCCGGGCCGCCTGATCGGCGGGGATCGCTGCCGTGCGACCAGCGTCGAGGTCGGCCAGCCGCTCCTGCGCGACCCCGCCGTCTTCGGAGTCGACCATCGCCTCGTAGCGCTCGACAAGCTCGGCGGGCACGATCGCGGCAGCACGCTGTTGCCCCGGCCGCGGGTGACGTAAGTCATCTCTCCTCCGAAGGCGGCACGGTTCACGGCGTCGGAGAACTTGTCTCGGGCCTGGCTGACGGAGAGCTCGGTTGCTTCGGTGCTCATGCACGCCAACTACGCCAACTTTGCCAGCCGCCCCGTCCCGCTTGCCGATCCCCATCCGGCGACATGGTTGCCCGTCTGCTGGGGGCGGTTGGTGTGACTGGCTGCGGGGCACCAGCCGTTGCGGGTGACGCTGCGCTGTGGCCGGCCTGGAGGTGCTGGCAGGTATCCGTGGAGGTGGGGGTCATCCTCGCTGCCCGACCAGTGGGTGTGAGGTCGGGCCGCAGCGCGGTGCCGGTCTTTCGACTGGTCCGTTTCTGCGGCCCGCCTCCCGAACCGGACGTGCCCGTTCCCGAGCATCCGGTTCTCCACGTGGTCATGCCGCTGTTGGTGTTGGGCTCGTCCATGGTGTCGGGATGCGTGCGCCCCGGTAGCGGTAGCGCACGATGGCGACCTCTTTGGGCCGGAACATCTCGACGTTCTCGGCGCGGATCTTCCAACCGGGAAGAAGGCGCCGAACCAGGGTGTGCATGTTCAGCCGGACGTGTCGTTTGCGCAGCCAGCCGACGATCCCAGAAGGCGAAGTGATCGACATAGCCGAGGGTGCGCGCGGACACGCCGTGGCGGAAGTAGTTGCACCAGCCCCGCAGCACCGGGTTGAGCCGGCGAGCCCAGTGGAACGACTGCTCGCTCGCCACCGCCAGCTGTCCAGCTGCGGCGGTCGCTGTCGTACCCGGGTCGGACGGCTACCCGGTGCTGGCGAGGAAGACGTCGGCCGCGGACGGGGCGCCGGCGTAGGGCGGCGGATTGGTGTCCGGTGTGGCGACCAGGTTGGTGGCCAGGCTGGTGAAGACGACCGTGCTGCCGTCACGGCTGATTCGGGCTCCGTTGGGAGGGGAGCTGGCGCCGGTGCTGCCCGGCTTTGCCGCATTGACCAGCCTCAGGTCGCCGCTCTGCTGGTCCCGGACATGCAGATCCCTGGTGAACAAGCCGGTGAAGAGCAGGAAACGACCGCTGCCGCTGAACAACGGCAGGTAGCCCGGGTCGTAGTCGGAGCCCCGGACCAGCGTCGTGGTGCCGGTCTGCCGGTCCCGGACGAACAGGTCGGTCTCCTTGTTCGTGTCCCCCGCGACCAGGTTCGTCGAGCCGCTGGTGAAGGCGACGTAGCGACCGTTCAGGCTGATCGCCGGTTGGAAGGAGCCGCCGAGGAACTGCTGGCTGATCGGATCGAAGGGGTTGTTGCCGCTCTGCGTGCCCGCCCGGTCGACGCTGGCCAGCTGGGTCTGGCCATCGACGATGTCGCGGACGAAGATGTCGCAGGCATCGTTGTGGTCGTTGCCGACCAGGTCGGAGCCGCAGCCCAGGAACACGATCAGCCGGCCGTTTCCGCTCATCGACGGCTGGGAGCCGCCCCCGTCCGAGCTCTCCCCGGCGGTGTTGACCGAGACCAGGATAGTCCTTGCCTGCCGGCGATCACGGACGAAGACGTCTGTTTGGGCGTTCCGGTCCCCGCCGACCAGGTCCGTGGAGTCGCTGACAAAGGAGACGTAGCGGCCGTCGTCGCTGATCTGCGTCGCCCCGTAGGCGCCGTCGTTCCCGCAGTTCGTCCCCGTATCGTCGACGTTCACCACCGTGGTGGTGCGCGCCACCGTGTCACGCACGTACAGGCCCGGCTTCCCTCTCGTGCAACCCGGCTGCAGGTTGGTGGCCGAGGTGCCGAACACGACGTAGCGGCCGTTGCCGCTGATGGCGTTCACATAGGCGGGGGCGTTGGCGAACACTCCGACCGGGCTGACGCTGACAGCCGAGGTCACGCCCGTCTGAACGTCGCGGATGAAGACGCCGGTGGCGGCAGGCTGCGCCGAGCCGGCGACCAGGTCGGTCGCGGAACTCTGGAAGATCACGTACCGCCCGTCGGCGCTGAGGTAGCCCCCGGACGATGCAGCGTTGCCCGCTCGGCCGGAGCGGCTGACGCTGACCTGGGTGGTCGTCCCGGTGACCGTGTCGCGTCGGAAGACGTTGGCTTGGCCACTCGTGGGGGTCGAGACCAGATCGGTGGCCAGGCTGCTGAACACGACGAAGCGTCCGTCGCGGCTGGTCACCGGGCGGCTGGTGTTCAGGCTCCCGAAGCCGCCGTAGCTGGCGGCGGAGCTCCCGTCGTAGGACAGCGCGCTGCCGGTCGCCGTGCCGGCCCGGTTGATGCTCACCAGCTGGACCGGTTCGGCGGCCGAAGCCACCGGCATCGGGAGCAGAACCAACCCCGCCATGGCGACTGCTAGCAGCGTCTTCTTCATGGCGGCTCACCTTGCTTCCTAACAGCCCATTGGGTGCGCCGAGCGCAACCGGGCGCGAGCAACCGGCCGCGAGCCTGGCGGGTGTTAACAGAGTCTTTCCTGACCGGCCGGCGGCAGCCGAGGGTCCTCCGACCCGGTCCGCGGTAAGCCAGTTCGGCGCGGCGCGTCGGGAAGATCAAATGCCCTCTGAGCAAGGACGATTCGGTTGCTGAGGCCGAATGATCGCCGTCTCTGCTGCGGTCGGATCGCGGTGTGCTCAACTGCCCGGCGCTCGGCTGGGAGAACGAGCCTCTGACCCGGCCGCAGGCACCTGAGCCGCCGCAGATCCCCTGACGAACCAGGGGACGCACGACGGCCGCCACGGCGCAGCCGCGTCTCTACTCTGCCCGGTCGCGGGCCCTATGCCGGCCGCTGTGGGGGGACGGCGGGGCCGCCGGTCCGGGGCGTGTCGCTTGGGGTCCCGGTTGACGTCGATGTCGGGCTGGGCCCCGCAGGGAGCCTGATGGCGAAGCAGCAGCCACCGTCCAGGTTGGAGGCTTCGACGTCCCCGCCGTGCGCCTGCACGATCCCCTGGGCCACCGCCAGGCCCAGCCCTGCGCCCTCCCGGGTGCGCGAGGACTTGCCGCGCCAGCCGACGTCGAACAGGCGGGTGAAGTCCCCCGCGGGCAGGCCCCCGCATTCGTCGGCGACCGACACCTGCACCTGGCCCTGGTTGCTCTTGACGTCCACCCGCACCACACCGCCGGCGGGGGTGGCCGCGACCCCGTTGTGTACCAGGTTGGCCAGTGCCCGCGCGAGCTGCGCTGCGTCGACGAGCGCGGACGTGCCGCCGTGACCAGCGCCGGACAGGCGCACACCTCCGGCGCGGGCCAGCGGGTCCAGGGTCGCCACGACGTCGTCGACGAGGTCGCTGACCACGACCCACTGCCGACGCAGCCGGAGCGCCCCGGCGTGCAGCCGGGACAACAGAAAAAGGTCGTCGACCATGATGTCGAGCCGTTCGACCTGTTGACGCATCTGCCGGATGTAGCGCGGCGGGTCGGCGGCAACGCCGTCCTCGAGCGCCTCGGCCATGACCCGAAGCGCCGACAGCGGAGTCCGCAGATCGTGACTGACCCAGGCCACCAACTCACGCCGGCTCGCCTCCAGGGCATCTTCGCGCGTGCGGGCCTGAACAAGGCGTCGGTGGGTGTCATCCAGAGCGCTCGCCAGCTCCCGCAACTCCACGGTCGGCAGCCAGGTGATCGACGTATAGCCCGGCTCGCCGATGCCGGCGGAGCTGTCGCGCAGTGCCCTGGCCGCGCCGACGAGACGGCGGCCCAGTGACAGGGCGAGCGCCCCACCAACCGCTCCGCAGATGACCGCCACCAGGAGGGCGACCATCAGGTTCTGATCGATGACGAACATGGCCGCGGTGGTGCCGACCATGCCGGCCACGATGGGTCCCAGCGCTACCGCAACACCGGCATTGACCAGGGTGGACAAGGACCGGCCGCGCACCAGCCGCAGGAGGAGGAGCCCGATCGCGGCAAGGGCTCCGGCGATGGCGGCGGCGAGCAACGCCACTACGACGTAGTCGCCGGTTCTCATTGCGGGCTTCCCGGTCCACTGTGCGGCACCGTGGCGACCTCCGGCGGGAGATCGAGTCGGTAGCCGCGGCCCCATACCGTGACGAGCAGCCGCGGCGTGGTCGGATCGTCCTCGATCTTCTCGCGGATGCGGTGGACGTGGACCGTCACGGTGGACTGGTCACCGACCGACCAGCCCCACACCGACTCCAGCAGCTCCAGCCGGCTGAACGTCCGCGCCGGGTTGGCCACCAGATGCGCCAACAGGTCGAACTCGCGAATGCGTAGGGCCACCATCTGACCTCGCCGCCGTATCACCCGACTGACCAGGTCGAGCTCCAGGTCACCCGCTCTGAGCACCTCCTCAGGGCGGGCCAGGCCCCAGGCCGTCGCGGCGTCGCTCCCCGACCCGGTCCGACGGAGCACGGAGCGAACGCGCAGCACCAACTCGCGCGGTGAGAACGGCTTGGACATGTAGTCATCGGCGCCGGTCTCCAACCCCAGCACCCGGTCGTCCTCCTCGCCGAGTGCGGTCAGCATCACCACCTGCACCGGCCCGGCTTGTTTCAGCTGCCGGCACACCTCGAGCCCGTCGACGCCCGGCAGCAGCAGATCCAGGACCACGAGGTCCGGCCGCCACCGAACGGCCACGTCGACCGCGGCGCTCCCGTCTTCGACAACTTCCACGGCGTAGCCCGCCCGCTGGAGGTAGCTGGACACCACTTCTGCCACCGTCGGGTCGTCGTCGACCACCAACACACGCTCCACCGGGCCAGCATTACCGGTGCCCCACGCGGGCGCCACCCGGTCATCATCCGGCGGCGGGCGTTAAGCAATCGTTCAGCACCTACCGCCCGCCGCGGTCCCCGAAGCCGTGCGAGCCTGGCTGTATCACCGATCACCGAGCTGCCGGAGGTTCCATGAGCAAGCGCTACTGGACCCACCCACACCTAAGCCAGGAGAGCCGATTATCCCCGGGAAGATGCGCTCCTTTACCTCACCCGGCTGAACGCCATCCATAGATTCTTTTCGTTGCTCCATCGTCTTTCCGGGCGCCCGCTCGGGTGCTTCATCCGTGCACCATGAGAGGTAGCGATGAATTACAGGTCCTTAGTCGGATGGGCGACCGTCATGGCGGTTGTGTGGAGTACCGCAACAGGTTTCGGGGCTCCGGCCAGCGCGGCTGACCCGCCGCAGGGGTTCAGTCAGAACGCGCCCATCGGCCTGACCCTGGAGCGCAACAAGGAGATTCTGGCGAGTGCGCTGCGGGTCGACCTGACCCGGGACTACGCGACGCTGCCGCTGCATCGCGGCACGGTGCAGGGGCTGACCGTGTGGTACGTGATCACCGACGTGTCCGACCAGCGCATCGCCCGCCAACTCGGCCTGAACTTCGCGCCGAAGCTGGTCAACGCCCCCCGTGACTGCCCGGCCTGTGTGCAGGAGGTGACGACGAGCAGTCCCGTCCTCGGTCGGGCCCCGGTCGAGTTCCAGGGAACCCCCGATTTCAGTCCCACCCGCACGGTCATCCCCGGTCCTGACCCGACGCCGTTCCCGCCGCAGGCCTTCACCGTCGGAGCGGAAGGAGGCGCCAACTACAGCCCGTATGTCCGGGTCATCGGCAACGAGAGCGTCATCTACAACGCGCCGATCGTGGCCACCGGCGACGGACCCTTCGACGTCACGACGCACACCGACACCCACGACCGGCTGTTGGGGATCGACACCATCAGGATGACTGCGGACGCGCTGTACGTCCGGGCGTTCGCCAACGGGGAGCCGGTGTTCTACCTGAGCTTCGAGTCCTCCGACGCGTTCACCTCGACTCTCGAGCGGATCACGTTCGTCCCTGCGCTGCACGACCTCCCGTTCCAGAACGGTGGCGGGGACCCGGACTCGGCGCGCGCATCGATCTTCACCTTCGTCAACGCCCAGACCGGGCTGGAACTGCGGCCCGGACCGCGCGGAGCGACCGACGGCCCGGGACGTTCGCAGGGGCTGACCCACGCCCTGAGCTTCGACATCGCCACCCGCGACGCCTCCGTCTCCGATCCCGCGCTGCTCGATGCGTTGCGGCGCGGCGCCGACGTCAGCAACATCCTCGACGTCGCTCCGACGAACCTCCTGGCCCGCGATCGCCGCGAGTACAGCCCGGCGTGGGACCTCAACGTCGGGGTCTACACCGACGAGGCCGTGGCGCTGGGACTCAACGACCTCAAGACCGACGCCAACACCGTGCGGATGCTGGCCGCCCAGGGGTACATCACCGCACCCGGCGGACTTCCGTTGGGTTCGTCCAACACCGAGATCAACTGCCCGGTGCTCGGGTTCCCGAACGCACCCCCGCTGGGTCCCCGTATCCCGCCCCCCGGCGACTAACCCGGGTGTTGCAGTAGATCGCTGATCTTGATGGCCGACACGGGCCGTGATAGAGCGGAAGTGCCTGTCCCCGCTTGGGATTCTGAGCTTACTGAAAGTCCAGAGCACCGAGCAGGAGCGGCACCTCGCGAGTGCAAACTACAACGCCCAGGACGTATCCAATCGTGACTGCGGACGGGGGTCGGGGTGGTCTCGCACGCCGGCACGGCGCTGCCGGCAGAGGTGGCTGACCGGGTCGGGTCGACCGCGGCCTTCTCCGCGGCCCTCGACGCGCTGCGGCAGCGCCGATGCGGGCACGATCCGGGGCGGGACTGGTGAATGTTGCGGTAGGCCATGGTCGGCTGGGCCGGGACGACATCGACACTTATCGTGGGTCAGGATCGAACGCGGGAGAGTGGTCCAGCTGACTCTGATCAGATGCCACCTTACCACTTGTCGCGGTAGGGTGGTGATGCCGAATGAATCACCCGTGCACGCACGCGCCTCCGATGAGGCACGATCAAACGGTGGGCAAACGCCAGACGTGCGGTGCAGCGCCCGATGGCGCGGCGTTCCTGAGCTACGCCGACGTCGCCGCGCTCGCCGGGGTCAGCGAGGCGACGCTGCGCAAGTACGCCTCCCAGGGACGACTGCCGCCGCCCGACGTCCGAGTTGGGCGAACACCTGGCTGGACTGAGGCCAGTATCCGCCGCTGGCTGTCCGCGCGGCCGGGTGCTGGAGCCCGGACGGATCTGCGCCGAGCGCCGACCTAGCCTGCGCAGCACCGCCAGCTGGTCAGAAAATGAGCTGACGCGTCGGGCGCCTGAGCCCCCAGCTCGGACGGCCCCGACTGGCGCGCAATGGACGAGAACTGACGTCGCAAGTTCTCCGCGCCGCGGATGGGCAGCGCCGAGACTGTTCAACCGCTTATCAAGGTCGCAAGACTGCTGAGACAGCGCAACTCGGTCGATGCCCGAGAGGAACCCAAGGAACCGCTTGCGGTGACACCACAACGAATGTCGCCGCCGCGCCAGCGTGTGCCGCAGGGGATCCTCCTCGGGCCGCTCTGCTGTCACTCGGACACGCACTACAGGTCACCGCTGGTCGATTTACTTCATCCGAGAGACTGTCCTGATGGAACGCCATGACCCCGATCCCGCCGCCAACGAGCGGGCCACCCTGGATCAATTCCTTGACTACCAACGGGCGACACTGCTGGGCAAGACCGACGGCCTCACCGCCCACCACCTGCGCCAGCGCATGCCGACAACGGCGCTCACCCTGGCCGGGCTGCTCAAGCACCTCGCTCTGGTCGAGGACGACTGGATCCAGGTCCGCTTCCTGGGTCGCCCCGAGCTTGAGCCCTGGGCAAGCGCCCCGTGGGAGGACGACCGAGATTGGGAGTTCCACACCGCCCAGCACGACGATCCGGACGAGCTGCGCGCCCTCTACCGTGCCGCGTGCGACCGCAGCCGCCAAGCGACGACTGCGGCCGAGCTGGACGACCTCTCGGTTGGCGTTAGTCGTGAAGGACTCCAGTGGAGCCTGCGTTGGATCCTGACCCACCTGATCGAGGAGACAGCCCGGCACAACGGCCACGCTGACCTCCTCCGTGAGGCAGTCGACGGCACTGTCGGGGAATAGATCGAGCGCCGGGATTCCTGAAGGTGGACCTGGCGGCGGTGGCCGAAACGAACCGGCTGCGGGGACACTCGGGTCCGCCGGAGGAGTCGAGTGCAACCGTGTCAGCTGCGGATCCATAACCGGTGCAGCTTCCGTCGGCAGTGGTCGGTGTGCCTCAGCTGGGGCTGGCTGGTCGAAGTGCGCACGTCATCCAGACCATGTCTCCGCGGTCGC
>Ga0136630_1000991_pt1 | contig 11428 bp, 10 predicted proteins | sample AntDrymUQ5682106_2_FD_105496 | JGI IMG/M metagenome (GOLD analysis project Ga0136630, IMG submission 105496) | Polar desert sand microbial communities from Dry Valleys, Antarctica - metaG UQ568 (21.06) | ecosystem: Environmental > Terrestrial > Soil > Desert | place: Antarctica: Dry Valley...
AGCGCGTTGCCGGGTTGGGACGTGTCCGACCTCGTCGCCCACGTGATCGGCACCGAGTCGATGCTCTCGGGCATGGACGTGCCGCCGAGCGAGACCGACGTCAACGAGCTGGCGCACGTGCACAATCCGATCGGAGCCTTCAACGAGATGTGGATCCGCCACCTCGACGGCACGCCACCGGCAGAGATGCTGCGGCGCTTCGAGACGCTCACCGCCGAACGCCTCGTCGCGCTCGAGGCGATGGACGATGCTGCCTGGAACGCCGAGTCGTTCACGCCGGCCGGCAAGGACACGTACGGGCGCTTCATGCGGATCCGGGTGTTCGATTGCTGGCTGCACGAACAGGACATCCGCGACGCCGTCGACCGACCGGGCGGCTACGACGGCCCCGCGGTGGAGCAGACCCTCGACGAGATGTCGAGCGCGCTCGGCTACGTCGTCGGCAAGCTCGCCGGTGCGCCCGCTGGCAGCAGGGTGACGTACGTCCTCACGGGACCCGGCGGGCGCGACGTGCACGTCGAGGTGGGCGAGCGCGCCGCCGTCGTCGACGAGCTGTCGGCGCCGGCCACCGTGACGTTGACGATGACCGTCGGCACGTTCGTGCGGCTCAGCGGAGGACGAATCGACGCCGCCGCTGCGATGGAGCACCTCACGATCGACGGTGACGGCGCACTCGGTCGCCGCCTGGTCGAGCACGGCGCCTACACGATCTGACCGCCGCCGGGATCGGCTCAGAAAGGAGATGCACACCGGCGAACGTTGTGCTTGACTGTCAGCACCAGAGAGAGGAGGTGGTCCACCACATGAGTGAACAGATGAATGGGACCCTGGAGGTGGTTGGCCGCTAGTGCGGCTCATCTGGACCGACTGGTGAAAACCACGCCAGCCTCCGCCGATGTGTGCGGCCGGAACTCGTCCCGCCGGCATCAACACGCAACATCGGTCCTTCCAGATCACAGACACAGCCGGGCGCTCGCCGCCCGGCTGTGTCGCGTCCGCCCATCCGGCTACCGTGAGCGGCGATGGAGCGCCCGACCCGCTTCGAGCACAGCCGCTACCTCGGTGACAAGCGCACGCAGCTCGTCTACGACCTCGACGAGTGGTCGCAGCCCGAGGTCGTCGACGAGATCGTCGTCGCCGAGGTCGCGACGTGCTTCGCGCCCGACACGATCGCCGAGGCTCGCAACCGTGGCTACACCCTGGCGACGCCGGGGCGTCGCCGCATCCGGCGCACAGCCCGCAGCTGATCCGGCCCGCCGTCGATGAACTCGATGAACTCCTCGTTCATGTCGGCGAACAACCGCCTGGCGTGCCACCTCGTCGATCCGAGCGAGCCCGACGAGCACCCACCGGGACTGATCCTGTGTCACGGCTTCCCGATCGGCCCGCTCGACGCACGACAGTCCGCCGGCACGTTCCCCCAACTCGTCGATCAGATCGCACATCAGCTCGGCTACGCGGCGATGACGTTCACGTTCCGGGGCTGCGGCGACAGCGCGGGTGACTTCTCACTGCAGGGGTGGATCGACGACCTCCGCACGGCCATCGACGTCCTCTACGAGCGCACGAACCCGACCGCGCTCGTGCTCGTCGGCACGAACACGGGGGGTTCGATCGCGATGTGCGTCGCCGCCGACGACCCTCGCGTCGCCGCCGCAGCACTGCTCAGTCCGCGTGCCGACTTCGACGACTGGGCCGCACACCCGCGCCGGTTCCTCGAGCACGCGCGCGAGATCGGTGCCATCCGCACGCAAGGATTCCCCACGTCGGTCGACGAGTGGAGCAGGTCGTTCTACCGGTTCCGCCCGGTCGAGGCGGCGCGCCGCTTCGCGCCGCGACCGATGCTTGTCATGCACGGCACCGAGGACGACAGCGTGCCCGACGTCGACGCCCGAATGATGGCGCAGTCACACGGCAGCGCCGAGCTGCGGATGTTGTCGGGTGCCGGTCACCGGCTGCGCCATGACCCGCGGGCGATCGCTGTGCTCGTCGGCTGGCTCGACCGCCTCCGCAACGCCCGGTCCGTCTGACGCGCACGCACGCCAACACGCCGCCGAGCCCAGCGCGGTGTCAAGACGTCTTCGAGTGCCACGCGTACGCCGTGGCCAAGATGTCGTCGATGCCGTGGCGGGCTTCCCAGCCGAGCAGCGAGTGGGCGAGCGACGGGTCGGCGTACGTCGCCGCCGGATCACCTGCGCGCCGAGGTCCGACCTCGCACGGCACGTGACGCCCTGTCACCCGCTCGGCTCGATCGATCAGCTCGCGCACGGACGTACCGACGCCCGTGCCGACGTTGACGGCCGTCGCCCGTTGCGGGACGGCGTCGGCGGACAGCGCAGCGAGCGCCCGCACGTGGGCGTCGGCGAGATCCACCACATGGATGTAGTCGCGGATGCAGGTGCCGTCGGGCGTGTCGTAGTCGGTGCCGTACAACGTGAGCGGACGGTCGTCGAGGAGGATCGACTTCATCACGAGCGGGACGAGATTCAGCGCCCTCGTCCAGTCCTCCCCGATGCGGTTGTCGAAGCTGGCGCCGGCTGCATTGAAGTAGCGGAGCGAGACCGACCGCAGCCCGGCCGTGACCCCGAACCAGTGCAGTACCCGCTCGACGGTCGCCTTCGTCTCCGCGTAGACGCTCTCGGGGGCGATCGCAGCCGATTCGGCGACCGGCACGCTCGCCGGGTTGCCGTTGACCGAGCACGACGACGAGAACACGACGTCGCGCACGCCCGCCCGGATGACCGCTTCGAACAGGCTGACCGACTTGTCGACGTTGTTGTGCCAATAGCGCCCCGGCTGCTCCATCGATTCGCCGACGGCCTTGTAGGCGGCGAAATGCACGAGCGCGCCGACATCGTGGTCACGGCAGAGCTGCTCGACGGCGTCCTCGTCGGCGATGTCGCCGGCCACGAGCGGGGCGCCCACGACGGAGTCGGCGCTGCCGTACTCGAGCGAGTCGAGCACGACGACATTGCGGCCTGCCTCGACGAGCGCCCTGACGGTGTGCGATCCGATGTAGCCGGCGCCACCCGTCACGAGCACGGTCGAGTCCTGCGTCACGGCGCCGACGTTAGTGGTGACGTCGCGACATCATGCAGGGTTCATGTCGGCGCCTTCCTGGCGACACCTCCGCTGTTTACGGTTCGAGCTGTGCCATTCGCGCAACTCCCACTGTGGCCGATCCGAGAGGTGTGCTTCGTCGGGGCCGACCTCGTCAGTGCCGCCGTGCGCTATGCCGTCGCCCATCCCGATCGCCTCGTCGTGCTCGCGAACGCCCGTCTCGACATCGGTGCGCCGAGCAACGTCGAAGTTCGCCCAGTTGACGACGCCGCCGCCAGCGCCGATTTCCTCGTCGTCTCCTCCCCGGCGGTACTCGCCGCCTTCCGCCGGCGTGGACGCACGACGATGCTCCTCGGGGCGCCGCTCGACGGTGGCGTCGAGCTCGACGACCTCATCGACGACATCATCCCGATTCAGGTGACCGAGGTCGACGGAGTTCGCGACCAGCCCTCGAGCAGCGTCACGAACTCGCGCCCGTCGCGAGACCAGTCGAACTGGGCCCGCGCGGCCTCGTAGCCGAGCCGCCCCATTTCGGCACGCAGCGCCGGATCGCCGTCGAGCGTCGCGATCGCCCGCACGACGGCACCGCTGTCCTGGTACGGCACCACGAGACCGGCTCCCGTCTGCTCGACGAGTTCTTTCGCCAGCGGGAGCGGTGTCGTGATCGCCGGCACGCCGCGGGCGAAGTACTCGGCGAGCTTCGTCGGTTGCGAGTGCAGGTAGTTGGGCTCGGGCGCCAGCAGCGAGAGCCCGACGAGCGCGCCCTCCACGAGGGCCAGCGCCTCGGGGTTCGGCAGGAAGCCGGTCCAGCGGACCTGGCCGAGCGCTGCGGCGTGCGCCACGTCGTCGCGAACGTCGGCGTCGGCGTCGCCGATGAGCAGCAAGCGACCCGGTTCGAGCGCCCGCCCGACCCGCAACAACGTCTCCGCGCCGCGATGGCGCGAGATGCGGCCGAGGTAGACGACGGTCCTGCCCGTGGGCTTCGGCTCCTGGCTCGGGACCCACGTGGAGTTTGGGACGACGGCGTGATGGTCGCCGAAGCGTTTGCGGTACGAGTACTCGGCCAGCAGCAGGTGGTATGAGCGCGAGGCCCAACGCTCGAGCACAGTCGTCGAACGGCGCGCCGCGGGGCGGGCCCACACCGGGATCCATGCCTTGTCGGCGATGGCTGCCGGCGTGTCCTCTTTCACGTCGAACACAGCGGGGGAGTCGCCCGTGCCTCGCAGCACCACGGTGAGCTCGGGATCGTGCACCACCATCACGTCGCAGGATGTTCGGTGCGCCTTCACCGCTTCTCGAACTGCCCGCCACGACGCCAGCCGTTGCCGTCCGACAGCGCGCGGGATGACGATGTGTGTGACACCACGGAACGTCGCCACGTCGCTGGTCATCGCGGGCGCGATGTACATGACCCGGTGCCCGGCCTCGACGAGCTGGCGCACCTGGCGTTGGTACACCCGGGCATCGTCGCCGCGATGCACGCACGTGACGACGAGGACATTCAGAGCGCGTCGTGTGGTCATGGCCTCCTACCAGGGTCGCAAGCGCGCACATCGTAGAGCTCCGCCAGCGCGCTGGAGAGACAGGGTACGGATGGCGACGACGGCGCGCGACATCGAGGCTGCTCGGCACCACCTCGGGCCGCGACAGACGACGGCTACCATCGGCGCCGATGCGGCGGGAACCCCACACTCTGGGTGCCCTCCTGGGACATCTCCGGCGTCGGTTGCACCGCCTCACGATCGACGTCCACGCCGCCGGCGCTCGCCGGCGCAGTCGCCGTCCTCGCCTGTGCGTCCTGGGCGAGCCATGGTTCGCCACCTTGTTGTCGAGCGCGGCGACCGTGACGAGACGACAACGCTCTGTGGACGGTGCCGTGTTGGGGCCCGGCGCCCTCGCGCTCGATGGAGACGGCACAGGGCATACGCCGGCCACCTACCGCGCCGACGGGCCACCATCGGCGGGCGTCGTCGTCCTCGACCCGGCGGCTTTCGTCGCCGCCGACGCCGTGTTCCGTCGCCGGCCTCGGCGGATCGACGGCGCTCCCGCTGACATCGTGGCGGCCAACGAGGCGGCGAGACGGACGATGCCAGAACTGCCGGGGTCTGATGACGCTGCGGTGACGTGGCTGAGCGATGCTGCTGCGGCTCATCGCCGTTACCGCGACGCCTACGGTCGCCACTCGGCGATGGTGGTCGCCGAGATCGTCGAGGCGACGCAGGGCGCGGCGCGGGCCCGTCGACGCGACAGCGTTGACGTGTCGGTGCTCTGCGTCACGAACCGGCCGCACCGACTGGTGGACGTCGTCGCCGCCTACGAGCGTCAGTCCTTCGCCGCGCGTGAGCTGGTGATCGTCGCGCACGGCGGCGGCTTCGATGACGACCGACTCAACGAGGCGCTGACAGCGGTGCCGAATGCGAGATGGGTCCGAGCGCCGGGACAGTGGTCGCTCGGCGCCTGCCTCAACCACGGTCTCGACCAGTGCCGTGCCCGCCGCGTCGCCAAGTTCGACGACGACGACCTGTACGGCAAGCACTACCTCGCCGACGCAATGCTGAGCAGCGTCGTGTCAGGCGCTGCGGTCGTGGGCAAGCGCAGCTACGTCGCCCACCTCACGGCGACGGATCGGCTGATCCTGCGATTCCCCGGTGAGGAGTGCCGACCAAGCGCGAACCTCGCCGGCGGCACGCTCGTCATCGATCGCGACCAGCTCGGTGGGGTGAGGTTCCCGGACCTCACCGTGGGCGAGGACCAGGGCCTCATCCGCTCGCTGCGACGTGCGGGACGCTGGGTGTATGCCGGCGACATGTTCAACTACGTGCAGCGCCGCGGCGACGACAACACGTGGCCCGCCGACGAGCAGCAGTTGCGCCGCCGCGCGGTCGACCTCGGTGCGGGTGATCGCATCGACGGCGTGCTGATCTGACAAGCGGATTGCGCGGCCGCATCGATGTGGGAGCTGAACATGCGGTGCGTCGCGGTCAGTCCTCGGCGCGCTCCCACGGCGACGGCTCCGGTGCGAGGCGTTCCAACCACTTGCGCATCCATCTCGGGTCGAGACCGTCGGCAGGGCCACGTTCGGTGCTGTTGAGGCAGTAGAGATCGAACCGTCCCGTCCGCCAGATGCGACGCATGCGCGTGGCGGCCAGAGGGTGGGCAAGGCTGACGTACTCGATGGCCGGGTGCCGTTCGACCGCCGTCCCACGGGCGAGGCCGTATCGCGGGGCGAGCGATGCTGCGACGCTGAGGTCGTCGACGTGGCGGAAGTGATGGCCCGCCGTCGCCGAGAACTGCGGTGCCAGCAGCGCTTCCAGTTCGAGCAGCGTCTCGCGGTCCAACGCATACGGCGCGTGGTGGACCATGCGTCCATCGCACACTCCCGTGAGCCGCTCGACGATGTCGGTGGTCGTTCGTGATGCCTGATACATGCCGGCCTCTGCACGACCCTGGTCCGGCGGCTCTGCGACCTCTCGGAACACGGCAGGGCGCATCGTCTCGTCGTCGAAGAACAGCGTCCAGTCGACGCGACGACCGAGGAGCATGTCGTCGTTGAAGTAGACGAAATGGCGGGCGAGCCCGGGGATGTGGTGAAGGCGCGACTCGATCGCGTGGGAATTGAATGTCGGCAACGCCGTCGGCGCCAGGATCTCCCGATGTTCGACGACGTGCAGCCGGTCGTCCTCCACGAGCCACGACGGCACCTGCGACGCAGTGACGATGTACACCCTGCGGAACCACGGTGCCCGCGAGGCAAGCGTCCGCAGCGAGTAGCGCAGCTCGTCGTAGCCGCGGAAGCGGGCGGCGTCGTCGAACCGCGAGACGGGCTCGCCGGCGCGCCGACGTGCCGCTGCGAGGTCGGTTCTCCACGCCGGATCGCTGTCGTCGACCCACGTGTAGACGATGTCGACGGGATGAGGCGGCGGCACGGTGGGCGAGCGCGGAGCGTCATGGGGTGCCGTGGTGGCAGATCGCAGGCGGCGCACCTTCAGCTCGGCGGCCATCGTCTCCACGAGCAACTCGCGCGTGGACGTTGCGAGCGAACGTCGCTGCAGTGCGGTTGCGGCGCCGGCGAGGACGTCGCGCAGCCTCACGGCGTGCCGATCGTGGCCGGCTCGGGCGTCGGGAGGCGCCAGTACGTGGCCATGTCGGTGAAGGCGTACAGCGAGGCACCCGAGAACGTCAACGGCCCGACGTCGTTGCGCGCCTGCGGTCCCAGGTGGGCGAGGAGCGGTGCCAACAGCGGCCCATCCTCGCGACGACGGAGGTAGGCGAGCGTCACGTGAGGCTGCCACGGCGAACCGAAGCTGGCACCGTGGTGTTCGCCGAGCCGCACGAGCAGCGCGTCGCGGGCGTTGACGAGCGCATCGTCCGACTCGCCGAGCGTGCCCCGTGCAGCGGACAGTGCCGCCACGACGGCGTGCCCACGCACCTCGATGGCGTCGACATCGAGCACATGAGTGCCCTGTGCTGCGGCGAGCAGGCGCCACAGATGCGGTGCGGCGAAGTCGAGCGCCGTCGGCCAGTCGGCGAGGCTGTCGGGCAGCTCACCGAGCAGTTGCCGCGATGCTTCGTCGTCTGCGGCGACGCGGTCCTCGGCGAGGCCGTCGCAGATCGTCACGTGGTAGGTCGACGTCGGCAGCGCGACGAGTTCGACCGGGGCCGACGCCGCAGTGCGCTCGACCAGGTCGGTGGCAACCCGCGCCAACACTCCGTACGCGGGCGCGGCTTCGACCGCGACGGGATCGAGCGACAGCAGCGACGGTGCGGGCGCTGCGCCGGGAGGGTCGAACAGCACACTCCACCCACGGAAGGGCGCCCAGCCCGCGCCCGATGCGTCGAGCTTCCGGTTGGTGACGGCGGAACCGGACATGGGCGTCGTCAGCGTTCGAACGAGCTGGGTTCGGGAAAGTAGGCGCGGAAGAACTCGGACATCAGGCGCGCCTTCGCGACCTCGTCGATCTCGCCGAGGTCGGTGTCGTTCAGGCAGAACGTGTCGTAGCGCCGTACACGTCGAAGGTGCGCGAGCCGGCCCGCGAGGTTCGCCTGCCCGAGGTCGGCGTAGTAGCTCGAGATCGAGCCCGGGACGGCCCGACCGGTGAGGTAGGCGACGTGGTGGTGGAGCGACGACGCGAGCGCGAGGTCGCTCGGACTGCGTACGTGGCTCGCCGACGTCGTCGCGACCTCGTCGGGAAAGAGGTCTTCGATGTCGAACATCACGGAGCGCAGCTGCGGGTAGGGGGCGTGCTTGAACTTGTACGTCGGCGACCGACCGAACTTCGCTGCGATCACCTTTCGGCCGTTCATCGCCGCGGCGTCGACCGGCTTGAACGACACGTGATCCGGCTCTCCGACCGGGATTAGCGACCGCGACGTGAAGAACTTCGCCAGTCCGTTGCCGTGGAAGAACGTCGTCGGCTCGACCCTGCGGCCGAAGAAGAAGTCGTCGTTGAAGTAGACGTAGTGCTCGGAGAGGCCAGGGATGTGGTGCAGCCGCGACTCGATCGCATGCGAGTTGAACGTCGGCAGGCAGCGACGGTCGGAAAAGATCTCGCAGTGGTCGACGACCGTGAGACGTGGATGGTCGTCACGCAGCCACTCTGGATGCTGCTGGTCGGTGACGACGTAGACGTGGTTGACGAAGTCGGCGAACCGCTCGACAGAACGCAGCGAGTAGAGCAGCTCGTTGCGCGACAGATAGCGGGCGTCGCTGGCGGCCTCTCCGTGACGGGTGGTGAAGTCGACGAGACCGAGCGTCTCGGCGCGACGTTGCAACCACCGTGGATCTGTGCCGTCGACCCACGTGTAGACGAGATCGATGGGGAACTCGACGGCGTCGGTGAACGCCGGCAGCGTGGGTCGTGTCGCCGACGTGAACGTCTCGCGCGGGAGCGTCGTCGCGTAGCGGTTCCAGCGGCGGGATCGCACACCGTCACCGAACCGGGCCGGTCGCCAGAACTCGATCTCGCAACCGTGGAGATCGCCGAGCAGGTCGACGCCATCCTCATCGGCGTAGAACGTGAAGACACGCCACACCGATGCCCGAGCGGCGAGGCGACGGAGCACGGCCTTCGGCGCCGTCGCAAGGTGTTGCACCCGCGTCGGGCGGGAGACCGAATCGGTGTCGAAGTAGACGTAGGTCGCGTACGGAGCTGCGGCGACGAGCGACCACAGCACCATCTCGCTCTCGTGGCGGACGGCGACGCGGTAGCGGTTCGACGAGTCGACGGGCACGTCGACCGACGTGATGCCCGTGGCTCCGAGAGCATCGAGCACGAGCGCCCGGTTGGCGACCATGACGTCGATGACGCGACGGTGCTCGCGGCGCTGCGCCAGCACCGCCTTCATCGTGTGGCGGCTGGTGCCCGTGGTGGCGAGCATCCACCGGTCGTCTGACCCAGCGGCCCGGCGGAGGCGGCGATCGACGTGGCGCCGCCGGCGACGTCGCAGGGCAGTCTCACGGCGGGACCGGAACACGTTGCGAGCCCTCAGCGCACGCTCGAGCTGCCCGGCGCGACGGAGCTGGCGGATCGCCCGCCGGCGCAGCCTGGCGATCATCGTGACCGCTGGGCCAGGGCCTCGTACCCAGCGGCGTCCTGTCGCGTCAGCGTGTCGCGCACGTCGGGTGGCATCGGGCGCGCCCGCTCACCGCTGCGGTTCGAGAAGTGCGACTGGAGGAACGTTCTTGCCGCACGTCGCTGCTCTTTCGTCTCGAGGAAGGGGTTCATCTGCAGGGCGAGCTCGAGCCCCTTGACCGACACACTGGCGTTGCGGACGGGGCGGTAGCGCACCTTGTCGGGCATCGGGAGGCCCGTCAGGCGGAAGAACGACGAGATGTAGCGGTTCTGGCCGTCGGCGATCTCCCGGAAGTCACCGACGACGACGCGGTCGGGACCGAACGACTTCTCCATCGCCTCGACGACGCCCGTCCAGGTGAGCGCGGTGTGGTCGATGGTGGCGAACCACTCCTCGAACGACGACGTCGAGCCCTGGTGGACGGTCTGTAGATAGAACGACTCGACGAAGTCGGCGAGCGGGCGGATGTAGAAGACGACGAGCGGATCGAATGGGTCGCTGATGTCCAACAGCGCCTTCGACAGTCGTTCGGCGTGGGGATAGAGCCCGGACACCTCGGGGTCGAACGGTCGGCCGATCGTGTTCTCGTGCGAGACGAGCACGTACTGCTTCGTGCGCAGCTCACCTTCGAGGCGCTTGCGCAGTCGCTCGGGCCGTTGCTCGAGCTGCTGTCCCCAGCCGATGAGCCGGTTCGTGTCGGCTCGTCCGACGACCGCGATCGGAAGGGTGGCCGCAGGCGCGACCTCGTCGCGGAAGAACTTCTGGATCAGGGACGTGCCGGTCTTGTGGGCGCCGACGTGAAGGACCGTTCGCATGGATCTCCGTTGAGTTCGTGATCGACAGCACGTGATCGCCGCGCGCCCTTCGGGGTGGCCGGGCCCGGCACCGTGAATCGGAACAGGCTAGCGCTCGACCGCCCGCTCGTTCCGGATCGCACGGGACGTCCTGGGGCCCCGCACGAGCCCTGCCGACCACGAGAAGTGCATCGTCGCAAGGGCCGCCGCGAGCCGCACTGGGTCCGCTTCATGGCGACGTGCCTCGGCCACGGCGGCCGCCGAGAGGGCAGCGACGTAGCCGGCGGGCGCGAGCAACGCGGGACGCCAGCGTGCGCCCATCACCACCCCGGCGAGCACGAGGCCGCAGGCGACGGGCGGGATGGCCTGTCGTGGCCGCAGCGACGACGGGTGCATCACCAGCACGCGTCGCTTGAACTGGCCGTACTGGAAGTACTGGCGAGCCAGATGGGCGAGTGAGTCGCGTGGCCGGTACTCGACCGACAGTGAGGAGTCGAACCACACGACGCCACCGGCGGCACGGAGCCTGACGTTGAGCTCGTAGTCCTGGTTGCGGTGCAGGTCCTCGTCGAAGAGCCCGGCGGCCTCGATGGCCCGCCGGTCGAAGACACCTAGGTACACGGTGTCGACGGGGCCGGCACGACCACCGACGTGGAATCGCGAGCCGCCCGTGCCGAACCGGCTGGTCATCGCTGCGGCGATGGCACGCGCCATCCGGCCGTCCCCGACTGCACGCTGGACTCCGCCGACGTTGACGGACCCGGTCGCGGTCAGCGTCTCGACGGCACCTGCGATGTAGCCGGGGCTGAGCCGGCTGTGGCCGTCGACGCGGACGACGATCGGTGCCGAGCCGTGACGGATGGCGAGGTTGAGACCGGCAGGTGTGGTGCCCTTCGAGCTGGGAACGATGGTGAGATCGGGACGCCGTGCGGCGAGTCGGTCGGCGATCTCCTCGGTGCCGTCGTTCGACGGTCCGACGGCGACGACGATGCGCAGCGTTC
>Ga0136630_1000994_pt1 | contig 11423 bp, 10 predicted proteins | sample AntDrymUQ5682106_2_FD_105496 | JGI IMG/M metagenome (GOLD analysis project Ga0136630, IMG submission 105496) | Polar desert sand microbial communities from Dry Valleys, Antarctica - metaG UQ568 (21.06) | ecosystem: Environmental > Terrestrial > Soil > Desert | place: Antarctica: Dry Valley...
GTGCGTCACGCCGATCGCTCGGCTTGAATTGCCGAACGAAGGAAGCTCATTTCCGTCGATCAGCTTGGCGGACGAATGTGTTTCCATCTCCGGCCAGGTTGCGGAGCAGACGAGCTTGTCTCCTACGAGCAACCACACCTCGACTCGTGAAGCGTTCATTCCCTCGCCAACCGTACGGGCCATGGTCGGGAGCACGTCGTCGACGGCGTATGTCTCGCTGACGCGATCGGAGAACTTGCTCAATACCTCGTAGGGGGTGGCGCGCCGGCCGTAGATCAGCCGATTGGCGAGCCTCCGGGCGCGCTCGCGCAACGGCTGAAAGATCATCGCTATAAGGGCGGTGAGCACAACCGAAAGTGCAACGTCGATCTGTGTTCCTCTTCCCACCAATGTTCCCAGTCCGACAACCAGGGCAAGGTAGGCGAGTGTGATCACCCCGACCACAATTCCATAGACGAGTGTTCGATTGACGATGCGATCGATATCCCACAACCGAAATCGCACCAATCCCACAATCAAAGCGATCGGAATGACGGCGAAGATCAGGCGAAAGAGCCGAAACGAGAACGCTGCCGAGTTCACGCCGGAGATCTCTGGCCCGATGAATACCGGATCGGTCGCGGCTGCATCACGGTAGACGGCTACATTGTGGAGATCCGCATCGAAGTTAGTCAACTCGATCGTTGTCCGCCTATCCGACGCAAGAACTATGCGACCGGTATCGAACCGGTTCCTGCGTGCGGTCACCCCGGCGTTGACCGGAGCCTCGGGATCATCTGTCACGACCAGCGATCCCACCATGTCGACGGGGTGAGGGTCGCAGCGAAAGAAGTAGCTCCCTGAGGCCAGAGGCTGGACCTCGTTGGTCAGCCGCTCGCCTGGGTCCTGATCCTTCGATGTCGTCAGGAACATCAGAGGTACAGCGGTGGCCAGCGCGGCGACTAGTGCCCACATCAAGACGCGCGACTGCTGGCGCGTCTCTGGATCGCTCGCTGCCCGCAGCCGGCCGAACTGCGCCACGACCGCTGCCACCGGAACGAGGATGCCAAACACAAGCACCAGCCCCAGAGTGTGGTCACTGGTAGTGAACAGCGACAGCATGGTGAAGATAAGGGTGACCACCATCATTACTGGGATCCGGAAAGCGCGAACGATCGGACGCCGAGACACGAAGCGACCGTCAGGGAACAACAACAATGCAAAGAGGTAGGCCAGACCCGAGAGAACGTGGACGAGCACATGCCAGATATCGATTTCCCCGAGCCACGACACGGGAACAACCTGTAGTGCGTCATGCCCTCTCAGGTTGAAGGCGACCGCTACGCCGACCATCCCAAGTGCGAGCAGCCGGGCAGTCAAGTCACAGGGACGAAGACGCAGCACAAATACGGCGAGAACGAGATTGACGACACTGAAACCAAAATCCAGCACCGCTTGCCCTGTCGCACCGGTGCCATGCGAAGCCTGTGCCGCGTTGCCGGCAAGCTGCGCGAGCACACCGTTCGTGGCTCCCCAGCGGTGCAGCGACCGGTGAACATCGGGGTCGGCCGCCGCGATTGTTGGAAGAAGCCCCAGCAGCAGCCAGCAGACCGCACTTGAGAAAGCCAGTCCGAAGAAGATGAAAAAGAGAAGGTCTCTCCTGGAAAACCTCACTCACCGAGTCTGAAGGAGTCGGCGGAGGGACGAAAGGGGGATCGCCAACCCATGCGGTGGTGATGGCACACCCGTTGGGAAAGGTCACCGCCCTATGCTCTTAGCATGACGATTCGGTTGGTCATTGCCGAGGACAACTATCTCGTCCGCCAGGGGGTGGTGCGGCTCGTCGAGATGTATCCTGACCTCGAACTGGTGAGCGCCTGCGAGGATCTCGAGTCGTTGATGACCGCCGTGGCGGAGGTGAAACCAGACGTCGTGCTGACCGATATCCGCATGCCTCCCAGCTTCACGGACGAGGGCATCCGGGCCGCCGCGGCTTTCCGCTCCACTGCACCCGGCACGGGAGTGGTGGTGCTCAGCCAGCACGATGAGGCCGCCTACGCGCTGGCGCTGCTCGAGGATGGGTCGGAGGGACGTGCCTATTTGCTCAAGGAACGACTCTCGGACCTCACCCAGCTCGTCGGCGCCATCAATGAAGTCGCGCGCGGAGGATCGGTCATCGATCCCAAGGTTGTGGAGTCTCTCGTCGCCGCACGCTCTCGGTCCGAGCGCTCACCGCTGGATCGTTTGACACCACGCGAACGTGAAGTGCTGTCGGAGATGGCTCAAGGTAAGACGAACGCGGCAATCGCCGGGACGCTCTTTCTCAGCCAGCGCGCTGTCGAGAAACACATCAACTCAATGTTCTCGAAGTTGGATCTGTCGGGCGAAAAGGACGTGCACTCCCGAGTCAAGGCGGTGCTGTACTTCTTGTCCGAACTTGGCTGACTCCGGTTGGGGGTGCTGGTACCCCGCCGCATTTAGTGGCTCCACCATTTCGCTTCAGTTCACAGCGCGAGAGGCTGAGCGAGACCTACTTCGACGAAGGGAGCAACAATGAGTCTACGCTCGTCACGCACTCGCATCCTGCTGGTGGTCGCGGCGCTAACGGTAGGGGCGGCGATCCTTTCGGCGGCGCCCAACGTCGGCGCGCACAGAAAGCATTTGCGTGCAACCGTCAGAAACACGGGCGGCGCCACCGTCGGTCACATCAACTTTACGGATGACGATGGGGCCGTCCTCGTGAAAGCACGCTTCCGGGGCCTCGCTCCAGGGTTTCACGGCTTCCACATACATTCGATCGGCGTCTGCGACCCTTCGGCTAAAGATCCGACTGGCGCCACTGTGCCCTTCTTCTCGGCAGGCGGCCACTACAACCCAGAAGCGTCCGTCCACGGCAGTCACGCCGGAGACATGCCACCGGTTCTCGTGCTCCAGGACGGCACTGCGAAGCTCCGCTTCCGAACCGATCGCTTCGGGCTCGACGAACTGATCGACGACAACGGAAGTGCGGTCGTTCTCCACGCCGGACCCGACAACCTCGGCCACATTCCGGCGGCAACACCCACTGGCGGCGAGCGCTACCACTCGCACCTCGAGAACGTCTTCGGACCGGACTCGTTGACGCGCGCCACCGGTGACGCCGGAGCTCGTTTCGGATGCGCCCTAGTGGACTCAGACGAGAGATGAACGTAATCGAGACGCGCGGCCTCCGCAAGGAGTACCGCCGGCTGCGAGGTCGGCCCGTCGTGGCGCTTGACGGGCTCGACCTCAGCGTCGACGAGGGCGGGGTGTTCGGCTTCCTCGGGCCCAACGGCTCGGGGAAAACCACGACGATTAGATGCCTCCTGGGCCTCTCGAAACCGACGGCGGGGACCTGTACCATCCTCGGCCAGAACCCCGCGACGGACCTTGCGAAGGTAATCGGCTCCATTGGCTCTTTGGTCGAGGGCCCCGCTCTGTTTCCCAACTTTTCTGCCCGCCATAACTTGGATCTGCTCGCCGCCATGGGCAGACTGCCGCGTATCCGTGTCGACGAGGTCTTGGAGCTGGTTGGGCTCGCCGACCGAGCTCGCGACCAGGTCCGCTCCTACTCACTCGGCATGCGCCAGCGTCTGGCGATCGCAGCCGCCGTCCTGAAGGATCCGAAGGTCTTGATTCTCGACGAGCCGGCCAACGGGCTCGATCCGGCCGGCATCAAGGAAGTCCGACATCTGCTCCGCCGTCTTGGCGGTGAAGGCAAGACGGTCCTCGTTTCGAGCCACATTCTCGCCGAAGTCCAGCACACCTGCGATCGTGTGGCAATCTTGTCGGCTGGGCGATGTGTTGTCACCGGTCGGGTCGACGAGGTCTTGGCCAAGGGCGGTTCCAGACGAATCTACGTCACCGTTGACCGGGTCGGCGCCGCCCGCGAGGCTCTCGTGAGTGCCGGCATGTCTTGCTCTGTCGTTGATGGCGCTCTTCTGGTCGATGCCGCGCCCGAGGCCGCTCCCCATGTAGCGATGCTTCTAGCGCAAGAAGGCATCTATCCCTATGAACTGCGACCCGAGACCATCGATCTCGAAACCGTTTTCCTGGAGCTGACGAATGCCCAGAAAGACGCGGCCGCATGAGCACCCTCGTCTTTGTCGAGATTAGGCGGTTGCTCGGGCGAAGGCTCCTGCACTGGTTGTCTGCGCTGGTGGTGCTGGCCTGGATCATCGCCGGCACGATTGCATTCTTCGCGTCGAACTTTCGCTACGAGGAGATGATCTGGATAGCATTCTCGCTTGCCTTCCCCCTCAGTATGCTCGCTTGGCTCGTCGGTGCGAGCGCCATCGGTGCCGAATGGCACAGCAGGGGGATCACCACGACACTCACATGGGAACCGCGCCGCAACCGGGTGCTGTCCGCCAAGATGATCTCTGCCTGCGTTGTGGCGTTCGCTTGGATCTTGATGTTGCAGTTGGTGTTTTCTGTGGCGATGCTGCCCGCCGGCGCAATCCGCGGGACGATGGAAGGGATCGATCGCGCCTGGCTTGCCGACCAGGCCTGGACCTTCCTGCGTGTCGGCGGGGGTGCCGCCCTCGCCGCGGGCCTGGGGATCTCCCTCGCTACCATCGGACGCAACACCGCCGCGGCATTCGGTGCGGGGATGGCCTACCTGATCGCGGTCGAAGGTCTGATCCGGGGATTGAAGCCATCCTGGTCGGGGTGGCTGGTCGGCGACAATCTCGCCCTCTTCTTGATCGGTCCCCAAGATGTGAACCCGCTGGACCGTTCGCGGTTGACGGCGGCTGCCCTGTTGCTCATCTACGGGGCGATTATGGCCTTCATCGCGCTGGTCACCTTTAGGAAGCGCGAGATCGCCTGAAGCCATCGCGACTGAACACCCTGAACGCCGTCCGAGGACCTCACCGGACTCAACGACAGTGACTCCCGTTTCTGCCAACGGCAGTCACCATTAAGAACATCACCCTCTATCCGCAAGACGTCGACCTGCCGGGCACCGCGCTCGGTTCCTTTGCCCTCAACGGATCTGGGGCGGTCCTCTTCGAAGTGCGAGGTCAGACTCAGAGCTGGGGCGCCAGGATGAAGGGGCAGCTCGTCAAGACGGTCGAGCGCGGGCTGGAAGGAATACTCGAGGGTCTTGCGACGGGCTCGGCCTACGAGCTCGACCCCGAGCGTTACCACGACATACCGGAGACTGAGCGCTAGATGTAATTCTCAAAGACGTTGCTCGCCCGGGGCCTCCGGAGCACAAGGGTACCGAAACCCAGTGCTTACGGGGCCCCGGCGCGTCTCGCCGCCACACCTTCCAAATAGATCTAACGCAGCTCGTCTTGTGGCTCGCCATGGCGCCGAGCGCGTTCATCTTGTAACCGTTGCCGAGATTTGGTCCGAGTGTCCTCGTCGATCATCTCGAAGCGCGCGCCACCCAGCTCCTTGGCTCGATACATCGCCGCATCTGCATCTTGGATCAGGCTGTCGGGGGTTTCGCTGCCCTCGGTCGCGAACGCCATGCCGATGCTGGCAGTAACGGCGACCTCGTCATCGTCGAGCTGAAATGGTGACGACAGCTCGGCGGCGATGCGTTCGGCCACGGTCACAGCGTGCCCCGCCTCGTCGAGGTCGTCGCACAGGACGATGAACTCATCGCCCCCGAGTCGAGCCAGCGTGTCGCCGTCGCGCAACGTGCGATCCAAACGCTGCGCGACGCAAACCAGCAACTGGTCGCCGGCGTGGTGCCCGAGGTTGTCGTTGATCATCTTGAAGCCGTCCAGGTCGATGAACAGCACGGCGGGCACTGCTCGCTCGCGACGGGCTTTGGTGATCGCCTGCGCGACTCGGTCGTGCAGCAGGGTGCGGTTCGGCAACCCGGTGAGCGGGTCATGCAGCGTCCGGTAGCGTAACGCCTCTTCTGTCTGCTCGGACTCGACCCGGCCCCGAGCGTTGGCGATATAGGCCGCTGCGACGTCAGCGAGCACCTGCCCGATGGCGGCGTCTTCCGGTGCCAGCCTTCCCGGCTTGTCGAGGTACAGGTCCGCGGCGCCCAGCCTTGTGCCATCCATGCGCATCGGGAAGCTGAAGACGGCGGCCAAGCCGGCCTCGAGCGCGCGGGGACCAAAGCGGGGAAAACGCTGGTCACTGCGAAAATCCGGGATCAAGACCTGCTCGCCGGTGCGATACGCCTCCAGGCATGGTCCTTCACCCCACTCGATCTGCAGCGATTCGATCTGAAACAACGTCTTGTCGGAGGCCGACACGAAATGCATGTCGGCCTCTTCGCCCATGAGCATGACGCCCGCCCCTGTGACCGGCAGCACCGACAGGATGCGGTCGGTCAGGCGATCCAGGATCCCCTGTATCGGGTAGTCGGTGATCAGGGTCCGGGCGAATTGCACAAGCAACTCGGACAACCGTTGCTCATTGACCAATGTGATCCCGTTCCTCGTCACACATCCAGCTATCCTTCCACTCAAAACGAGATAGTAATCTTCTCACCTAGATCCTGAGCAAGTCCCGGAGCCCGGCCTGTCCGTGGCGCATCATGAGCGTGTGGTTATAGCGAAACGCGGGACGGGCGATAGGTGCCAGCAAGTTTAGCAGCCGTTTCGCGGTGGTGACCTCCTCCTCGAAGACGGCGACGGTGGCCCCGCTTAACTCGGTGAGAGTCCAGCGTGAGAAACCGTTGAGATGACCGCTCAGATCTGCCTCGATGACGCCCGTGTCCTCGTCGAGCACCGATTGCGACAGCACCATTCGCAGCTCGTAGGGGAGAAGCGCGCGCGCTGTAACGTCGAAGCGCCCCTCCCCGATCTTGTGAACCTCCCTGATCTCCGGCCACCACGCCACGTAGCCCTCCAGATCCCTGAGCACCTCGAAGACGGTTTTACGCGACCGGCCCAGGATCCATTCCGAGCGGAAGCGGTAGAAGGTGAGGTCACGCACCGGTCGACGCGCTCCTGCGAGCAGCGTCAACCTTCAACCAACCGTAGAGCCCGAGCGCGAGCAATCCCACAAGCGCCGCGAGGTAGACCCAAGAGCGCCCGTCCCCCCACTCGAACTCAAACCTGTAACGCATTACTGCGAACAACTGAAACGAGCCCAGAAGCACGAGGCCTCCGGCGGCCGGGCGGAGACGCACCCAGTCGTTCTCGATTAAAGCGTGGACGGCGAGAACGCCCATGGAGATCAGCCACGCAGCGACCGCTCGGGAGGACAGCGGTTCCAGGGTCCACGGCCACAACGCGGTGGCGGTTTCCACCGGGAGCAGGAACATGAGTATGCCGAGCACGAGCAGGCCAACGCCGTAGAGACCGAGCACCGCCCTCACCCAGGTCGCCAGGGGCGCCGTTCGAGAGGGATCCTCGGAGACCGAGCGCGACTGCCGCCACCACAGCGCGCCCATGACGACGGGTACGAGCGCATAGATAGCGAGCCAGATCCACGTCACCGCGCGCGTCCCAAGTCCAGGTGAATCGAAATGAAAGATCTCGAGGTGAAGCAACGTCGCCACCAGCGTCAGCGTCGTGAACACGAACACGGCCGGCACCGCTACGCGCGCCCTGTCCCACGTCTTCTCCCCGGCGGCGAGCCACTCGACGGCGACCGCGGCCCAGTAGCCGGCCCCCAGAAACGCCGCGGTGGCCGATGGATCAATGGTCCACGAGAAGAACTCCTCGGTGCGTTCGGTGAAAACGAAGAGTTGTACGCCGGCCAGAAAGACCAGCACACCCGCTATCAACAGGAGGTGGCGCATCCCGGCCGCGAGCTCGCGCGCCGACGACGGAGATGAACTCGCCTCGTTTGTGTGTGTTCCAGCACCCTTCTCTTGCATCACGACTCCCAACGCCATCCGGCTCACCCAGCATGCAGGAATCCTCACCACAGGCACAAGCAGATTCACCGAGCCGGTCCGCCGAAATAGGGACGCGTCCGGTCTTAGGCTGAGAATGCCTATCGGACAAAACGGGATGAAGGGCCGAAATGGCGCGGCTCCTGGTACTGCTCGTCGTTGCGCTGCTAGTGGTGACGGGGAACGCCGTCCCGGTGGGCGCGGGTGAGACCTTCCCCGGCGACAACGGCAGAATCCTGTTCTTTCGATACGGGAACGGTCGCAGAGGCAACCTGGTCGCCCGCCGGCGAGCGGATCGCATACGCGTGCCCGACAAGGAAAGGGAGCGACATCTGCGAGATCGGCGTCGACGGCACCGGGCCAGCGTACGCTCCTTTCGCTTCCCGGCAACGAGTCGCAGCCCGACTACTCACCCGACGGCGAGTCCATCCTGTTGGCCGAACGAAACCCGAAACCGAAGCGGTTCTACATCTATCCAAAGCTCTACGTGGCCGACATCGATGGATCCAATGGGCGCTACCTCACCAGAGGCAAGAAGCTCGACACCATGTTCGCCCGATGGTCTCCCGACGGTGACCGCATCGCCTTCATCAACTCCGGTGGATTCGGGCCATCCAAGGTGAAGGTCATCGACGCCAACGGCGACGACAAACGAACGCTCGACGTCAAACACGTCTTCGACTTCATCTGGTCTCCCAACTCGAACAAGCTGACCTACGGCCCGGGCACCGTGCTCGCCGTCAACGTGAACTCGGGACGAGTCAAGAAGCTGGCGGGTCGCCAACGGACGCATGTCGGCGCCACCTCCTGGCAGGCACTCCCCTAGTGAGACCGGACGGTCTAGCCTCGTCCAGTTACCCAACGGCAACAAATACTGTCGTCGTTCGGCAACTCAGCCGGCCGAACCGCCCGTCCGCCGCCCTAGAGGACGCGCGAGATGGTCTCAAGCGCGCCGAGCACGCAGTCCACCTCTTCGATGGTGTTGTAGTGACAGAAACCGATGCGCACCGCGCCGCCGGAGTCCTGGAGGTCGAGCGCCTCCATCACGGCGAGGGCGTAGTAGTTGCCCGACCACACGAAGATGCCCCGCTCAGCCAGTCTTGTCGCGCTGTCCTCGGGATGCTGGTCGCGTAGGCGCAGCGCGAAGGTCGAGGTGCGTTCGTTGTCGTCCGGCCCGTAGAGCGCGATGCCCTCGATGCCCGAGAGACCCTTCAAGAAGTGTGTGGTCAAGCGCTGCTGATGCTCGTGTGCGACCTCCATCGAGTTCACGATCTGCGCCCTGCGGTCACCTTGTCCCGGGACGAGGTTCGCGATGTAGTCGACGCACGCCCCCACTCCCGCGATGCCCTCGTGATTCGCCGTGCCGGTCTCCCAGCGCCATGGTGAGATGTCATCCGACGGACGCACCTTGTAGGGATGCCAGGAGTCGAGAAGCTCGCGCCGCGCGTACATGACCCCTGCGTGGGGACCGAAGAACTTGTACGGCGAGCAGAACAGCACGTCGACGTCGAGCTCCGTGACATCGATCAGTCGATGCGGAGCGAAGTGCACGGCGTCGGCGATCACGAGCGCGCCGACCCGGCGAGCGCGTTCGACGATCGCGCGGGCGTCCGTGATGGTCCCGAGAGCGTTGGACGCGAGCGTGAACGCCACGACCTTGGTCCGCTCGCTCATAGCGTTGTCCAGAGAGGCCAGATCGAGCCTGAACTCGTCGTCGCAGTCCACCCAGCGCACGGTCGCACCCGCATCTTCTGCGGCGGCAAGCCACGGAGCGATGTTGGCATCGTGATCCAGGCGCGTGACGACGACCTCGTCACCGGGCTTCAGCTCGCGCACGAGCGAGCGCGAGAGGCCGAACGCGAGCGTGGTCATGTTGGCCCCCAGCACGACCTCCCCGGCGTCGCAATTCAGGAAGTCTGCGACCGCGGCGCGGGAGCTTTCCACGATCTCGTCAGTCTCGGCGCTGGTCGCAAAAGCCCCACCCCGGTTGGCGTTGCTCGTCTCGTAGTAGGACGTCATCGCCTCGATGACCTCGAAGGGAACCTGCGTCCCACCGGGCGCATCGGCAAAGACCGCGGGACGTCCAGATGATTGCCGCTTGAGAGCGGGAAACTTGGCGCGTACAGCGTCGACGTCGAAGGTCAGAGCCGGCCCGCTTCCTTCGCCGCGACCTCGGCGGCGGTCAACTGGGATTCGACGATTGACAGACCTCCGTCCCAGAAGCCGGGGTCGGCAAGGTCACAACCGACTATGCGCGCGAGGTCCTCGGGCGCCATGGATCCTCCCGCCGACAGCATCTCGAGATACTTGGGGACGAAGGGATCGCCCTGCTTCCGATACTCCTTGTAGACCGCGAGCGCGAGCAGCTGGCCGTAGGAGTAGGCGTAGACGTACCCGGGCGTGGAGATGAAGTGAGGGACATAGGACCACCACGTGGTGTAGCCGTCGGTCAGGTCGACCGCATCACCGAGCATCTCCTTCTGGCTGTCCGCCCATGCTTCGTTGATGCGCTCGACCGACAGCTCGCCCTCATCGCGCCGCGCCGAATGGACGAGGTGCTCGAAGCGATTCATCGCGGTCTGGCGAAAGACGGTGGCGATCACATCCTCGAGGTTCTCGGCCAACAGGGCCAGGCGGCCCGCCGGGTCTTGCTCCATTCCGAGCAGACGCTCGAAGACGACCGTCTCGCCGAACACCGACGCAGTCTCGGCCACCGTCAGCGGAGTCGACTGGTGGAAGATGCCCTGCTTGCGAGCAAGCACGGCGTGGACACCGTGTCCCAGTTCGTGTGCGAGCGTGAGCACGTCCCGGCGCCGTTCCGTGTAGTTCAGCAAGACGTAGGGGTTTCGTGATGGAACCGTGTAGCTGCAGAAGGCGCCGGGACGCTTGCCCGGGCTGGCCGGCGCGTCGATCCAGCGCTCGTCGTAGAACTGCTGAACGATGTCGGCGAGCTCTCCCGAGAAGGACGCGTAGGACTCGTGCACGATCGACTTGGCGTCGCCCCACTCGATCGTTTCGTCGTCCGCGGCAAGAGAGGCCATCCGATCGTAATCAGCGATGCGCTCGACGCCGAGCATCTTCGCCTTGAGTGAGTACCAGCGCTTGGGGATGTCGTAACGATTGCGCACGGCCGTCACCAGGGCATCGACCGACTCGTCGGAGGCCTCATTCGAGAGGTTACGGCTCTGCAGCCAGTGCGAATAACCGCGGAGACGATCGTTGACCGCCTTGTCGTGAAGCAACGTGTTGAAGATGAACACGCGCGTCGCGAGTCCGGGTTCGAGCCCCTTTGTGACCGCCTCGGCCGCGCCTTTACGAACGTCGCGCTCGGGACTATGAAGCCTGCTCAGCGCCTTCTCGATGCCCATCTTCTCTCCGTCGAGCTCGATCTCGAGCGCGGAGGTGAGCTCGCCGAAGAGCCGCTGCCACGCCGAGGCACCGGTGATGTTCTTCTCGCTGAGGATCTTCTCCTCGGGCTCGCTCAAGAGGTAGTCGCGATAGCGACGGGCCGAGCGCAGGGAATGGCGGGCCTTGGCGAGACCTTCGTGCGCGAGCAGTTCCTCGGCCTTGTCGTCGGACAGCTTCGCCCACTCGAGATGAAAGAACAGCA
>Ga0136630_1000997_pt1 | contig 11411 bp, 11 predicted proteins | sample AntDrymUQ5682106_2_FD_105496 | JGI IMG/M metagenome (GOLD analysis project Ga0136630, IMG submission 105496) | Polar desert sand microbial communities from Dry Valleys, Antarctica - metaG UQ568 (21.06) | ecosystem: Environmental > Terrestrial > Soil > Desert | place: Antarctica: Dry Valley...
GCCGGCGATCTGCGACCGCTTCTATCTGCCATACGCCCGCAAGATCTGGGGGGTCGCGCCGCAGCAGCTGTCCGGAGAGCAGGCTCGCCGCCGGGTGAGCGCGGGTTCACCGGCCAAACTGCTACGCCGCATCGCCGGGGCAGCCCGGTCGGGCGGCCAGACCTTCTACTACCCGGCGGGGGGGTTCGGGCGCATCCCCGAGGTTCTGGCCGAGGCCGCGGTCGAGGCGGGCGCCAAGCTGCGGTACGGCGAGGCGGTGCAGGGCCTGTCCCTGCACGCCGATGGGGTGCGGGTGACCACCGCCAGCGGGGACGCCATCACCGCCGCCCGAGCCTGGTCGACGCTGCCCCTGCCAGTGCTGGCTCGCATGGCCAGTCCCACCCCGCCATCGGATGTCCTGAAAGCGGCGGGCGGCCTGCGCTTTCGCTCGCTGCTGCTGGTGTACCTGGTCCTGGATCGCGACCGCGTCACGCCCTATGACGCGCACTACCTGCCTGAGCCGAGAACGCCCGTGAGCCGGGTGTCAGAGCCGAAGAACTACCGCGACGGCGACGATCCGACCGGACGCACGGTGCTGTGCGCGGAGGTGCCGTGCGACCTGGGCGACGGCCTGTGGTCCAGCGACGAGGCCAGCATCGGGCGGCTGGTCGCGGCTGACCTGCAGGCAGTGGGGCTGCCCGCGATCCGACCGGTCGCGGTGGTCGTTCGCCGCCTGTCGCACGCCTATCCGGTGTACCTGCGCGGCTTCGAGCGGCAGCTGGCGCTGCTCGAGGGCTGGGCGGCGACCCAGCCGCGGCTGCTGACCTTTGGCCGCCAGGGGCTGTTCGCCCACGACAACTCCCATCACGCGCTGGCGATGGCCTGGGCCGCCGCCGCCGCGCTGCGGCCCGGCGGTGTATTCGACGACGAGGCCTGGACCGCCGCGCGGGAGCGCTTCCGCAGCCACGTCGTGGAGGACTGACACCACCTACGTGCCATCGACCACGGGTGCAGTTCGTGCCACGTCAGCCCAACCGCGGAGTTCGCCACCGGCAGGCCATCCCGAGCCGCTCAGGCGGCGTTGAGCTCGCGGTGCACGGCCGGGACGACCGCGCGCAGGTAGCGGCCCAGCCGGACGAATGAGCGCCCGCTGGTGCGGAAGCCGTAGCTGATCGGAACCTCGGCGTAGCGGTAGCCCTTGCCAAGCAGGTCGAGGGTCAGCACCTGCGCGTAGTTGAAGTCGTGGATGACCTCCGCTCCCGCGGCGGCGTGCGCTGACAAGGCGCGGTAGCCGCTCTGGCCGTCGGTCAGCGGCACCCGGGCGACGTAGCGCAACATCCTGGTGAGGACCCGGTTGCCGAGCCGCCGGTGCGGCAGCATCCGGCGGATGTCACCGCTGAACCGCGACCCTGCCACGTAGTCGGCATCGCCGGTCAGGATCGGGCCGACCAGTCGCTCCAGCTCCTCAGGGGCGTACTCACCGTCGGCGTCACAGAAGGCAACCACGGCCGCACCCCGCGCGACCGCTTCGGCAATGCCCCGGCGCACCGCCGCGCCGAGCCCGCGGTTCCGCCCGAACGACACCACCTCGGCGCCCGCCGCCGCAGCGAACTCGGCGGTGCGGTCGGTCGAACCGTCGTCGACGACGAGGCAGCGCACCGCCCGGCCGAGTAGCAGTGACGGGACCCGCCGAACCACGTTGGCGACGCTGGCCTCCTCGTTGTGGGCTGGCAGGAACAGCACGATCGGGCCATCCGGCGGCGGGGCAGGTCGCACGAGGGCCGGGCGGGGCGGCGCCAGGCGCAACCTGCCGAGCAGGCTCGGGTCGGGCACCGCCACGGCGACGGCGCCGGTCACCAGCGCGTACGCGGTCTTGATCGCGTGCGCCGTCACCGCAGCGGCCAGCGCTGCCGGCGCCGGCGCGCCCAGCGCCACCAGGGCGGCGGTGGCGGCCGCCTCGTAGGTGCCGAGCCCTCCCGGCGCCAGGGCCACGATCTGCGCGGCGATCGTCACCGCCGTCACCAGCACGGCATCGGCCGCCGACAACTCCAGGCCAGCCCAGCGCGTCGCCTGCCAGACGACCACGCTTTCCAGCGCCCACGCCGCCAACGAGCCTGCCAGAATGCTGGCCGGCGGCACCCGCGCCGGCGCCTGGCTCCTGGCCGGTAGCCGCCGAAGCCACACCACCCCCGCAACGGCGACGACGGCAGCCATCCCGCTCAGCGGCCACAGCCATCCGCCCACCGCGGTTCCCAGCAGGAGCGGACCGCCGAAGGCGGCGATGCCCGCCACCACCAGCACGTCGGCGGCCCGCAGGGTCAGCGTCGACGCCGTCGCGGCCGGCAGGCCGATGGGCGTCCGGCGCACGACGCTGGTGACCCGCAGGGCCTCGCCGAGCCGCAGCGGCAACAGGTGGTTGCCGGCCAGGGACACGTGCAGCGCCGCCAACGCCTGGCCGAAGGCAAGGCCGGGCAGCACCCGCCGCCACAGCCCCGCGCGCACCACAAAGGCCGCGCCATAGGCGGCCACCGCCACCCCGAGGCCGGCCGGGCGCGCGCGAAACGCCTCGGCGGTCGCGCGTAACGCCTGGATGTCGACCGCCTTGGCCAGGGCGGCTGCGCTGAGGAGCAGCAAGGCCGCGCTGGCCAACACGAACCGCTTGCTCCGCCGCATGCCGCCTCGCCTGTCGGAGGGTCCGAGTCCCCGTCATTTGGGGTCCGCGGTCCGTTTCTACTATGGTTAGGGGAACCTAACATGCGGGGAGTGCCCCCTCGCAAGCCCACCGTCAGGGAGTGCCGTGAACATCCGCCACACCATCGTTCTGCTTCTGCTCCTGTTGTTGCCCGCGTGCGGCACCGCCGCGGGCAACGAGCGGCTGACGATCTACTCGGGTCGCAGCCAGGACCTGGTCGAGCCGCTGCTGGAGCGGTTCCACGAAGCCAGCGGGATTCCCATCGACGTGCGCTACGGCGACTCGGGGGACCTCGCGCTGTTGATCGCCAACGAGGGCGACCGCTCCCCCGCCGACGTCTTCTTCTCTCAGAGTCCAGGCACGGTCGGGTTCCTGGCCTCCAACGACTTGCTGTCCACGCTGCCCGACGCTGCGCTGGAGCGTGTGGCGCCGCGGTACCGCCACGCCGAGGGACGCTGGGTCGGCGTCACGGGACGGCAGCGGGTGCTGGTCTACAACGCCGACCTCGTCGACGAGGCCGACCTGCCCGACTCGGTGCTGGACGTGACCGACGAGCGCTACGCCGGACGGGTGGCGGTGGCACCGTCCAACGCGTCGTTCCAGGACTTTGTCACCGCGATGCGCCAGCGCCTCGGCGAAGACCAGGCCCTGGAGTGGCTGCAGGCCATGGCGGCCAACGACGCGCCGGTCTACGCCAACAACAACGCGATCGTGGAGGCCGTCGGGCGGGGTGAGGTCGAGATGGGCCTGGTCAACCACTACTACAACGAGCGGTTCCTGGCCGAGGACCCGAGCCGGCCGAGCCGCAACCACAGCTTCGCCGACGGCGACATCGGCGCTCTGGTCATCGAGGCGTCGGTCAGCGTGCTGGCATCCACCGACCAGTCCGAGGATGCGCAACGGTTCGTCGAGTACCTGCTGACCGACGAGGCGCAGCGCTACTTCGCCTCCGAGACCTTCGAGTACCCGCTGGTCGACGGGATCGAGCCGGCCACCGACCTGCCACCACTGCCCTCCTTGGACCCGCCCGAGGTCGACGTTGACGCTCTCGGACCGACCTTCGCCGACACCGTCGAGCTGATCGACCGCAGTGGCATCGACGGCTGACGCCGCCGCGCTGGAACCCGCTACGGCGTCACCGCGCGCGGCTGCGGCACCGATCTGGCTGCGCTTGCTGGCGTTGCTGATCGCCGCCGGGTTCGCGGTGCCGCTGGTGTGGCTGGTCCTGCGCAACCTCGGCGGTGAGGGCGTCGGGGCGGCGTTGCGCGCCTCCGGTGCGCTGGCGCCGCTGGGCCGCAGCGTGCTGCTGGCCGGCTGCACCGCGGTCTCGACCGCCGTCGTCGGGACGGCCGCGGCCTGGCTGACGATGCGCACGGATCTACCTGCGGCCAGGGTGTGGCGGGTGCTGCTGTGCTTGCCCTTGGTGGTGCCGTCCTTCATCGGCGCGTTCACGCTGCTGGCGGCCTTCGCGCGAGGTGGGCTGCTCGACCGGTTGCTGCCCGCCGGTATCAGTCCGGGGCGCATCGTCGGTTTCTGGGGAGCCTTCGGGGTGCTGACCCTGCTGACGTATCCCTACGTGCTGCTGCCGGTGTCGGCGCGTCTGCGCCAGTTGCCCGCGTCGCTGGAGGAGTCGGCCCGGCTGCTGGGCCGCAGCGGCTGGTCGGTGTTCGCCACCGTCGTGCTGCCCCAGACCAGCGGTGCGATCCTGGCGGGCTCGCTGCTGGTGTTCCTGTACACCATCAGCGACTTCGGCGCCGTGCAGCTCCTGCGCTATGACACCCTCACCCGCGCGATCTACGCCTCGCGGCTCGACCAGCCGACCTCGCTGGCCTACAGCCTGCAGCTCGGCGGGCTGGCCATCGCGGTCGTCGCCGCCGAGCGCGCCCTGCTGCACGGGCCGCGTCGGATCGTCGGGCCACGAGACAGCCGTGCGCTGCGAGTGACACTCGGCCGCTGGCGGGGGGCTGCCACCGCCGGTGTCGCCGGACTGGCGGTCTTCGCCCTGGTGGCGCCCGTGACGGTGCTGGCCTACTGGTCCGCCAGAGGCGTGCTGCAGGGGTCGTCGCGCGCCACCGCCGTCACCACCGACCCGGCCTCGCTGCTCGGACCCATGCTGAACACCGCGCGCGCCAGCGTGCTGACCGCAGTGGTGGCGGTGGTGGCCGTCCTGCCGCTGGCCTACTGGACGGTGCGCTACCGCAGCCGGCTGGCGGGCGTGGCCAATGCCGTGGTGGTGGGCGGCTTCGCGCTGCCCGGGCTCGTCGTGGCGCTGGCGCTGGTGTCGTTCGCCCTTCGGGGGCCTTTGCTGGTGGGGTCGCTGTACCAGACCCTGCCGCTGCTGGTGTTCGCCTACACCGTGCACTTCGGGGCGCAGTCGCTGCGGACCGCCCAGGTCGCCGTCGCCGGGGTTCCACCACGGGTGGGCGACGCCGGCCGCATGCTGGGGGCATCGGGGGTCCGGCGCTTCGCCGAGATCGAGCTACCCCTGATGCTGCCGGGCCTGCTGGCCGGAGGCGGGCTGGTGGGACTATCGGTGGCCAAGGAGCTGCCCGCCACGCTGCTGCTGGCGCCTGCCGGTTTCCAGACCCTGGCGACGCGTGTCTGGAACGCCACCGAGGACGCCTTCTGGGCCGACGCCAGCTTGGCCTCTCTGGTGCTGATCGCCCTGTCCGGCGTGCTGACCTGGCTACTGGTGATCCGTCGCTTCGATGCGCTCGACTAGTGGGTTGACCGAGGTCGGACAACCCTCCACCTCGACGGTTCGTCTGGCTGTCGTCGCGGTGGCGGTCGCGGCCTCGGTGGCGGCGGCCGCAGGCATCGGCGTGCGCTCCACGCGAGGCGCCCAGGTCGGCGTCGACGAGCCGCAGTACCTGCTGTCAGCGATGAGCCTGGCCGCCGACGGCGACCTCGACATCGCCGACGAGCTCGCCGCCCAAGCTTGGCGACCGTTCCACGAGTCCGAGCTGCCGCAGCAGACCCGCCTGCTGCCGGACGGTCGTCGCGTGAGCCCGCACGATCCGCTGCTGGCGCTCCTGCTGGTCCCCAGCGTCATCGCCGCGGAGGCGGTCGGGGTGGCGACGTGGGTCGCGGTGAAGCTGGCGCTGGCGCTGCTGGCCGGCCTCCTGGCCGGCCTGCTGACGTGGACGGCGGTGCGCCGGCTGGACGTCGGTGTGCCGGCGGCGGCGGGAGTCGTCGGGGTCTTCGCACTGTCAGCTCCCTTGGCGGTCTACGGCAACCAGATCTATCCCGAGCTGCCCGCCGCCTTGGCCGTCACGGTCGCCATCGCCGCGCTCACCCAAGGTGGTGCACAACCGGTGGCCGGCGGCTGGTCTCGAGGAGCCGTCTGGGCGATGACTGCGGCGGTGATCGCCCTGCCGTGGCTGTCGGTCAAGTACGCGCCGGTGGCGGCGACCCTTGCCGCGATCGGGTTGACGCGGCGGTGGCGCGCAGGCCAGCGGGGTTCGGCGGCGGGGATGGCGATCACCCTGGCAGCTGCCGGCTGCGTCTTCGCCGTGGTGCATCTGGTCGTCTACACCGGTCTCACCCCCTATGCGGCCGGCGACCACTTCACGAGCGGCCAACTGACGGTGGCCGGCACCGCACCCAACTTTGTCGGCCGTTCCCAACGGCTACTCGGCCTGCTGGTAGATCGTGAGTTCGGCCTTGCCGCCTGGCAGCCGGCGTGGCTGCTGATGCTGCCGGCGGTCGTGTGGCTGCTGCCGTCGCGCCACCCGCAGTGGCCGGTGCTGATCGCGCCGCTGGCCGTGGGCTGGCTCAACGCCACCTTCGTCGCGCTGACGATGCACGGCTACTGGTTTCCCGGGCGCCAGCTGGTCGTGGTGCTGCCGGCGGCGATCCTCGCCGTAGCGGTCTGGGCGCAGCAGTGGCGCCCTGCGAGGGCGGTGGTGGCGGCCCTGGGGGTGCTCGGCATCTCCAGCTACGGATGGCTGGTCGTCGCCGGCCTGCGAGGCCGCATCACCTGGGTGACCGACTTTTGGCTGGTGGCCGACCCCTGGTACCAGACGTGGTCCGCGCTGCTGCCCGCCTACCAGCGCCCGACCTGGTTGGCGTGGCTGGCACACGCCCTGTGGCTGTTGGCGGCGGTCATGGTCGCGGCGTGGTCCTGGCGACGTGGTGCGATCAGGAGCTCACGGTGAACTCCCTGACCATCCCCTCCTCGAAGTGGGACTCGATGGTGCCGTCAGCTTCGGTCTCGACGATGGTGCAGAACAGCACGTAGCCGCCTGCGGTCAGCTCGAACGTACCGCTGCACGTCTCGCCGCCCGGGAAGCCCTCGACCTCGCCGATCAGCGCTCCGTCAGGCAGGGTTGCCTCGTCGACCGCGCCGTTGGCGACCGGCAGGTCCGCCGGGTTGGCGGCGCGGACCACGACCAGCTCGTGGGGCTCGGCTCCGGCGTTGGTGATGTCGAAGGTGATCGTGCCGGCTGGCACCTCGTCGGGCTCGGCGGTGATGGACCACTCATCCAGTGTCGTGGCCACCGTGGTGTCGGCGGATGCGGGATCACCGACCGGCTCGCAGTCGGCTGGGACGGATCCCGAGCCTGCGATGGAACCGCCGGCCGACCCGCTCCCAGCGGCCGAGCCGCCATCGGTCAGGGTGCGGATCGCCGCCCCGTCGTCAGCACAGCCTGCCAGCAGCACGACGATCCCGGCGAGCAGCAACCTGCGCATCAGCCTTCCGAGCCGCTGGCGCTACCCGAGCCGCTGCCGGACCCCGAGCCGCTGCCCGGGCCAGAGCCGGACGCGGACCCCGAGCCGCTGCCCGAGCCAGAGCCGCCTTCCTCCAGCGTGCGGACCCCCGCGCCGTCGTCTCCCCCACAGGCCGCGGCCGCCAGGGCCAGCGTCGTCGCCATCGCCGCCACGCGCATTCGGGTTCTCATCGTCGACAGATCCTGTCCCTCGTAGGTAAGGGCAGCCTAACCTTCCTCGCGACGTGAGCGCAAGCCGATCCGGCGGTTGCCACGGCTACCATGGCGGTGATGCGGGAGCCGCTTGTCAACCATTACGACGTCCTCGAAGTGCCGCGGGGGAACGACCCTGCGCAGCTGCGGGCGGCGTACCTGCGGCTCATGCGCCGAAACCATCCCGACCGACGACCCGGCGACCCCGTCGCGGCCGAGACGGCCCGGCGCGCCAACCAGGCATGGGCCGTGCTGAAAGACCCGCAGCGCAGAGCCGCCTACGACCGGCTGCTCGCCAGCGGCGTCCGACCGGTCGAACGAATGCACCGCATGGCGACACCGGTCGCACGACAGCCGGCCTACTCCCCGGTCGGGCGGGCCTACCGCCGGGACTTCCACAGCGCCTGCCTGCGCTCGGCCGCCGCGGTGTTCGCGGCCGGACTGCTGCTGCTGACCGCAGTCGGTTGAGGCCGAGATAGGACGCGACCGCCTGACTCCTTGAGCGCTCAGCCGAGGTCGAAGGCCTCCGGCGCAGCGGCCGCGTCGGCGGCGTGCTGTAACGGCGAGAGGAATGGCAACGCCGTACCGAGCAGCTCCTCGGCAGCGGAAAACTCCCCCAAGCCGTCATCGCGCAACGGTGCCGCCGTCACCCGGGCGCCATGGCGTCGCGCCCCGTAGGCCACCAGCAGGACGTCCAGCGGCCCGTCGTCGCTGTCGACGAGCGCCTCGGCCACAAACCCGAAGCACGGCGCCTGGGCGGGTCGCATGACCTCGCCGGCGAACCGGTCGAGCAGGTCGAAACGGCCCGGGTCGTCGTCCGGCCACTCCGCCAGGGACAGGACCCGGGTGGCCGCCGGCAGGGGCAGCACCACGGTGGCGGGCACCGGACGCTGCGGCTGCTCCGCAAGCGTTCGCGCCGCCTGCTGGCACACCAGCTCCAACTCTTCCATCCTCATTGCCGTGCCTCGGCGATGGCGTCGATGGCGACGAGAAACGCGTCGGTCCACTCGTTGCGAGCGGCAATGGGCGGCACCAGCTGCTCGGCAATGCGCTCGCGGACACCGCCCGGCACCAGCTCGGCGTTGCGGGGGCGCACTCCGAGGCACCGCTGTCGCGGGTCAGCCTCGGCAGTAAAGTCACCCGGCTCGGCCACCGCCACGACAGCGACGTCGGCGTCCCAGATCCGGACGATCTCGCCGCCCGCGCGGAACGCCTCACCGCAGCCGGCCTGCTCGGACTCGTAGGTCAGGGCCACCACGTCCAACCCGCCTTCGCGTAGCCCCTCCAGCCGCCGGGCGATGTCGGGTCCGTTCAGGATTCCGGCCTGGTCCAGCACCTGCTGGCCTTCCTCGCGCGGGGAAAGGCGAACGTCGACCGCTGGCTCGCCGCAGCCGGCGAGCAGCACGCCGGCGGCGAGCAGCCCCACCGCCCTACGCACCCAGCGCCTCGCGCAGCCGGCGGATGGGGCCTTCGAGGTTGTGCTGCTCGGCCAGCTCGTCGAGGCGGGCGTCGTCGCGGCCGTCGCTGGTGCGCTGGATCTCGACGTCGGTGCGTACCGGCACGACCTGTTGCATGGCGACCAGATAGGCCAGCGAGTCGCGCAGCGCAGCGGCCAACCGCGGGGGGTGGGACGCAGCGTCGCGCACCATGGCGTGCAGGTCGGGATAGGCGTTGACCAACGTCCGTGCCGTCTTCTCGCCGACACCCTTGACGCCCGGCAGGCCGTCGGACGGATCCCCCCGCAGGGTCGCGAAGTCCACGTAGCGCGCGGCGGGCACCCCGTACTTGGCCTGCACCGCGGCCTCGTCGAACCGCGCCAGGTCGCTGACGCCCCGGACCGTGAACAGCACCCGGACCACCGCGCCCCCCGCGCCGTCACCGTCGCGCACGAGTTGCAGCAGATCCCGGTCGCCGGTCACCACGTCGATCACCTCGCCGTTGCCGGCGTGTGCGCAGAGCGCCCCGATCGCGTCGTCGGCCTCCCAGCCCTGCGCGATCACACACTCCTGACCGAAGGCGGCCAGGACGGTGCGCACCACGTCGAACTGGCCGGGCAAGTCTTCGGGGTCGTCGCGGCGGGTGGACTTGTAGCCGGCGTAGGCCTCGACGCGGGGGGCGGGGCGCCAGTCGTCGTCGAACACGTGCACCACCTGGTCGGGGTGCAGGTCGGTGATCAGCCGTGAGGTCATGTCCAGGTATCCGCGCACGGCGTTGACCGGTGTGCCGTTCGGATCCTTGATCGAGGTGGGCAGCGCGAAGTACGCGCGGTAGGTCAGCGAGGAGGTGTCGAGCAGCAGACGGTGGCTCATCGCCGCCAGCGTACGGGTCGCGACGACGGCGATGATCCGCAACGCCCGGCCGCTTGGGTAGCGTGGGGCCATGGTTGACACGCTGGTGTGGGTCACGGGAGGCTCGGCGGGCATCGGGGCGGCGCTGATCCAGGCGGTGCCCTACGACGACGCGCGGGTCTTTGACATCTCGCGCTCGGGAGGAACGGCCGGTGCCGAGCATGTCGCCGCGGACCTGTCGGACCCCGCCTCGTGGGAGGATGTCGCCGCCCACTTCGCGGCCCAGCTCGACGACTTCGGCGGCGACCGCGCGGTGCTGATCCACAATGCCGGGACGCTGGAGCCGCTGGGCTTCGCCGGCGAGGTCGACTCCGAGGCGTACCGGCGCAGCGTGCTGCTCAACGCCGGGGCACCCCAGGCGATCGGGGACGCCTTCCTCGCCGCGGTGGCAACCTCGGGGTTCGGCGGGCAGGCCGTTGTGGTCCAGCTGTCCTCCGGCGCCGCGACCACGCCGTCGGCGGGCTGGTCGTCGTACTGCGCCGGCAAGGCCGCGCTGCAGATGTGGGTGCGCTGCGTCGGTCAGGAACAGCAGCGACGCGAATCAAGGGTCACGGTGCTGGCGGTCGCGCCGGGCGTGGTCGCCACCGGAATGCAGGAGCGCATCCGCCAGGCGTCGCCGCACGACTTCCCCGATGTCGAGCGCTTCCAGCAGTTGCATGCCCGCGACGAGCTGCGCGATCCCGCTGCGGTGGCCCGAGACCTGTGGGCGCTGCTGGAGACCGACGTGGACAACGGTGCCGTGCTGGACCTGCGGAGCCGATGATGGCCGACGCACCCTGGCCGTTCGCGCCGCCCATCACGCCCATGGAGGCCAAGGTCCGCCTCGAGCTCCCGCCGTCACCCGGGTGGGCCTACGAACCCAAGTGGGACGGCTTCCGCTGCCTGGCCTGGGGCGGGTCGACGACAGCGGGGGCGGTCACGGCCCGCTTGGACAGCCGCAACGCCAAGCCCCTCCTGCGCTACTTCCCCGAGCTGTTGCCGGCGCTGGCGCAGCTGCCGCCCGATGCCGTCGTGGACGGTGAGGTCGTGCTGGTCACCGACGGCAGGACCGACTTCGACGCGCTGCAGCAGCGCATCCACCCTGCCGAGTCGCGGATCACGATGCTGGCTGCGCAGACGCCGGCGGAGCTGGTGGCCTTCGACCTGCTGGCCTTGGGCGGCGAGGACTTGCGGGAGCGGGGGTTTGCGCAGCGGCGGGAGCGGCTGACCGAACTCGTCGACCGCCTCGAACACCCCTGGCATCTCACGCCCTCGACGACCGACGCCCAGGTCGGTGCACGCTGGTTCGACGAATTCGAGTCCGCCGGCTGCGACGGAATCGTCGCCAAGCAGCTGGATCGCCCCTACATCGAGGGCGAGCGGGCGATGGTCAAGGTCAAGCACCGCCGGACCGTCGACACGGTCATCGGTGGCTACCGCCTGCACAAGGAGGGCGACCGCGTCGGCTCGCTGCTGCTCGGCCTCTACAAC
>Ga0136630_1000998_pt1 | contig 11404 bp, 10 predicted proteins | sample AntDrymUQ5682106_2_FD_105496 | JGI IMG/M metagenome (GOLD analysis project Ga0136630, IMG submission 105496) | Polar desert sand microbial communities from Dry Valleys, Antarctica - metaG UQ568 (21.06) | ecosystem: Environmental > Terrestrial > Soil > Desert | place: Antarctica: Dry Valley...
CGGCCCCTGTGGCTACCTCGGGTTTGGCGACGGGTACCCCGATGCCGTTGCCGAGGCGACTCGCCTCGGCTGGCCCGTCGTTCGCCTGCCGGGTCACCACCTCCTCCCCGTGGTCGCCCCCGATGTCGTGGCCGGGGCGCTGGTCGACCTGATCGCCCGCCTGTGACGGACGCTCCGGCTGGTATGCGGGTGGCGATCGTCGCGCCCACCGCTGCCGGCAAGTCCGAGGTGGCGATGGCCGTCGCGACGGCCGTGCCCGGCGCCGAGATCGTCGCCGTCGACTCGATGCAGGTGTATGCCGGCATGGACATCGGCACCGCCAAGCCCACAGCCGCCGACCGCGCCGCAGTCGTCCACCACGGACTCGACCTCGTCGACGCGACGGCGCGCTTCACGCTCGCCGACTACCTCGTCGCGACTCGTCCTGTCATGTCCGGCGGCACGCAGCCGCTCGTCCTCGTCGCCGGCACCGGCCTCTACCTCAATGCGCTGCTCGACGGTCTCGAACCGCCGGGGGAGTGGCCCGACATCCGTGCCGAGCTCGAGCGGCGTGCCGACGACGACCTCGGTGCGCTCGCCCGGGAGCTGGCCGACGTCGATCCTGCTGCGGCGCGGCGCACGGAGCCCGGCAACCGGCGACGCATCGTGCGCGCGTTGGAGGTGTGCCTCGGCTCGGGCCGACCGTTCTCGTCGTTCGGACCGGGACTCGATCGCTACCCCGCGAGCGAGGTTGCCATGGTGGGGCTGCGCTGGGATCGCGATGCGCTCGCCGAACGCATCGCTCGACGCGTCGATCAGATGATCGCCGCCGGGTTCGTCGACGAGGTGGCCGCACTGATCGAGTTCCACGGCGGGCTCTCCGCGACCGCCGGACAGGCGCTCGGCTACAAGGAGATCCTCCAACACCTCCGCGGCGAGGCCACCCTCGACGACGCGGTCGAGCAGATCGTCGTGCGCACACGCCAGTTCGCCGTGCGCCAGGAGCGCTGGTATCGACGCGACCCGCGCATCCGCTGGATCGACGTCGACGCTGATCCCGTCGAGGCGGCTGCGCCGTCGGTCACGCAGGCCCTTATCGTGGCGCAGTGATGATGTCGCTCACGAAGCACCATGGCCTCGGCAACGACTTCTTGGTGCGCGTCGTGGTCGACCAGGCCGGGAACGACGGAGACGGCGAGGACGACGACGACGGTGACGACGACGGCGAGTACGAAGACCTCGCCCGCCGGCTGTGCAACCGGCGAACAGGCGTCGGTGCCGACGGACTGCTCGTCGCCGCCGTTGGGGACGACGCGATCGTGATGACGCTCTACAACGCCGACGGCACACGGGCCGAGATGAGTGGCAACGGCATCCGCTGCCTCGCCCATGCCGTCGCGCGCCATCGTGGCGACCTCGAACCGCAGCGCATCGTCACCGATGCCGGCGAGCGCATGGTGACGCTCGAGGAGACCGACGACCCCGACTGCGTCCTGGCCGCGGTCGACATGGGCGAGATCGTCGATCTCGGGGAGCCGGACGGCTGGTCGACGCTCGGCGTGCATCCGGGACGTCCCGTCGTCCACCTCGGTCTCGGGAACCCACACGCAGTCGTCGGTGTCGACGATGTCGGTGCCGTCGACCTCGAGTCCCTCGGCGCCCGCGTCCCGCATCTCAACTTGGAGATCGTCGAGCCCGGTCCCGGCGAGGACGCGATCCGGATGCGCGTCCACGAGCGCGGCGCCGGCATCACGGCCGCATGCGGGACGGGCGCCGTCGCGTCCGCCGCTGCGGCACGTCGATGGGGTTTCGTCGCACCGTCGGTCACCGACGTCACCGTGCACATGGACGGCGGCGACGCCACCGTCGTGCTCGACGAGCCGACGCCGGGCCGTGCGATGTTGATCGGACCTTCGACGTTCGTGGCAGCGATCGAGGTCACCGCGACGTGAGCACGCCATACAGTGAGGCGCTCGGTTCGAGCCTCATCGACCGCACGATCCGCGAGCGCATCGTGCTCGTCGGCGCCGGGCTCGGCGACACCACCGACGACGAGCTGGAGGCGAGCCTCGACGAGCTGGCGTTGCTCGTCGACACTGCAGGAGCCGACGAGGTCGGCCGCCTCAGCCAGCACCGCGACGCGCCCGACTCGACATGGTTCGTCGGCAAGGGCAAGGCGCAAGAGCTGCACGATCTGTGCCTCGCCGTCGATGCAGACACTGTCGTCTTCGACAACGATCTCTCGCCGGGCCAGCAATTCCACCTCGAGAAGCTCCTCGGCCGCACCGCCATCGATCGCACCGCCGTGATCCTCGACATCTTCGCCCAGAACGCCCACACCCCCGAGGGTCGCACTCAGGTCGAGTTGGCGCTGCTGCGTTACCGCCTGCCGCGACTCCGTCGCGGTGCCGCTGCCCGCCTCGACCAGCAGCGCGGCGGCGTCGGCACCCGCTTCGGTGGTGGCGAGACCCGCATCGAGGTCGACCGACGGCGCATCATGCGACGCATCGCCCGCCTCGAGCGTGACCTCGACACGCTCGCCGAGACCCGCGATCTGCAACGGCGCCAGCGGGCGCGCAGCGGGCTCACCGATGTGTCGATCGTCGGCTACACGAACGCCGGCAAGTCGAGCCTGCTCAACACGCTCACCGAGTCGGGGGTGCTGACCGAGGACCGGCTGTTTGCCACGCTCGATCCAACGACGCGGCGACTCGATCTGCCCGGTGGCGAGCCGGTGCTCCTCACGGACACCGTCGGGTTCGTCCGCCGGCTCCCACACGGCCTCGTCGAGGCGTTCAAGAGCACGCTCGAGGTCGCTGCTCGCGCCGACCACCTCATCCACGTCGTCGACGCCTCGGCACCGGACCCTGAGGGTCAGATCGCCGCCGTCCACACCGTCTTGTCCGAGATCGGTGCGGCGTCCGTCCCGCAGCTGGTGGTGTTCAACAAGATTGACGTCGCGCCCGACGAGGCCGAGCGCCTGCTGATGTCGCACCCAGGGTCGGTCGCAATCAGCGCCGTCACCGGCGAGGGCGTCGACGAGCTGCTGGTGACACTCGCCGACCTCCTGCGTCGCGAGACACGGCTCTACGACCTCGTCGTGCCGTACGCGCGGGGCGACGTGCTCGCATCCGTGCATCGCGAGGGCGAGATCCTCTCCAACGACTCCCTCGAGGACGGCATGCACCTCAGGGCTCGCTTGTCGGAAGCGTCGGCGGGACGCCTGTCGGAGTTCGTCGTATGACCGCCGCCTGCGGCGGACCATCTTTTTCGTGCGAGGGAGTGAGCGCCAGCGAGCGAGCGGTCAACAGCGGCCTGCGTGGCCGGGGAACGCCATGACGGACGGGGTCACGTCGTGTGCGCGGTGCGAGCGAGGGAGCGCCAGCGAGCGAGCGGTTACCGACGGCCTGCGTGGCCGGGGAACGCAATGAATGGGTTCGTCCCACCGCCCTATCCCTACGATCGGCTTGCTCGGTTCGCACCGCTCGCCGACCGGTTCGACGGTGGCCTTATCGACCTTTCCGTCGGCACGCCCACCGACGCCCCGCCTCTGGCCGTCGTCGAGGCACTTGCGACGTCGGGCACCGAGCGCGGATATCCGCAGAGCATCGGCACGCCTGCGCTGCGCGACAGCGCGAGCCGATGGATGGGCCGACGCTTCGGTGTCGAGGTGTCTGCAACCGACATCGGCGCGGTCATCGGGACCAAGGAGTTCGTCGGCACGCTGCCCCAGCTGCTGTCGCTGCGCACCCCGGACCGCGACACTGTGCTCTACCCGGCCATCTCGTACCCGACCTACGAGATGGGCGCGACGCTCGCCGGCTGTCGTGCGGTGGCGGTGCCCATCGCCGACGGCGGTCTCGCCCTCGGCGCGATCTCGGACGACGATGCCGCGCGGGCGCTCGTGCTATGGGCCAACTCGCCGTCGAACCCCACCGGTGCGCTCGACGACCTCGACGCCGTCGCCGCATGGGGCAGGTCGCACGGCGTCCCCGTCGTAAGCGACGAGTGCTACGCCGAGTTCACGTGGCAGGGACCGCCGCGCACCGTCCTGTCGACCGGCAGCGACGGCGTGCTGGCGCTGCATTCGCTCTCCAAGCGATCCAACCTCGCCGGCATGCGGGTCGGCTTCTATGCCGGTGACCCCGACCTCGTGCACTATCTGCAGGAGGTGCGCAAGCACGTCGGGATGATGGTGCCGGGACCGGCTCAGGCAGCGGGTGCCGCCGCACTCGACGACGACGACCACGTCGACCAGCAACGCGACCGCTACCGCCGCCGGCTCGAACGGCTGGCCTCGGCGTTGGCGGCGTGGTCAGGATGTGAGATCGCGATGCCCGACGGTGCGTTCTATCTGTGGTTCCGTGTCGGCGACGCGTGGGAGTTCACCGAGCGCCTGGCGCGCGAGGGTGGCGCACTCGTGAGCCCCGGCGAGTTCTACGGTGCCGCTGGTCGTGAGTACGTACGCGTGGCGGCGGTGCGACCGGACACAGCTGTGCAAGAGTTGGCGCGTCGACTGGGAGTGAATCGATGAGTACGAGTTCGAGAAGCAAGCTGCCGATCTACGGCGTCATCGTCGCCCTCGTCGGCGTCGTCGGCGCCGCCGTGCTGTGGTTCCTCGCCTCCTCTCAGGTGGCCGACGCAGCGAAGTCGCTGGCACCGGCGCCCGTCGACTGTGACACGGCCCTCGACTTCGAGGACGCCGGCACCTATCTCATCTATGCCGAGACGACGGGTGAGGTCGGCGAGCTGGACGGCGACTGCGCGAACGACGACCAGTCGTACGAAGGTTCCGACACGAACCTCGACATCACGATGTTCGACAGCGACGAGAACGAGGTCGGGCTGCGCCGCGACAGCGACGGGCCGACCTACGACGCCGGCGGTCGCAAGGGCGTGTTGCTCTACCGGGTCGAGATCGAGGAGCCAGGCGAGTTCACGCTGCGCGTCCAGGGCGACGACTCCGAGGTGGTCGCACGGGTCGGCAAGAACCCCAACGACGGTGCCGGCGTGCTGCGAATGGGCGCGATCGGAGCGCTGATCGCCGGGTTGCTGCTCGGCGCGCTGCTCATCCTGCTCGGCAGTCGGCGCGGCAGTGGGGGCACGGCCACGTCCGGCTGGCAGCCCTCGCACCAGCCTTACGGCGCAGCGCCGCCGTATCAGCCGGGTCCGTCAGGGCCGCCAGGGCCGCCAGGTCCACCCGCTCCGCCAGGTGGCGGCTGGCAGACACCACCGCCCGCACCGCCAGGGCAGGCGGGACAACCCGGTGGCGGCTGGGGCGATCGTCCGCAGGAACACCCGGCGCCGCCACCGCCGCCGTGGAACCCGCCGTCTCGCTGAGCGGGCGTACCGGCTCGGGCGTCAGAGCCGACGCATCACCGTGACGGCGCGACCGAAGATCTCGACCTCATCGTCGGCGAAGACCATTGGCGACAGCGCATCGTTGGCCGGCACGAGCACGACATTGCCACCCTCGCGTCGGTAGGTCTTGACGGTTGCCTCGCCCCCCGGGATGCCGGCGACGACGATGTCACCGTTCTCGGCCGTGTCCTGCTGCTTGGCGACGATGTAGTCGCCGTCGAAGATGCCGACGCCGATCATCGAGTCGCCGCGGACGCGCAGCATGAACAGCTCGCCCTCGCCGGTGAAGTCCACCGGCACAGGCAGCAGCTCTTCGACGTTCTCCTCTGCGAGCACGTCCGTCCCGGCAGCGACGTCGCCGACGAGCGGGACGTGACGAACGGGACGCCGCTCCATCACGACACCTGAGTTGGAGTCCCACCGCACCTCGATGGCGCGCGGCTTGGTCGGGTCGCGGCGCAGGTGTCCGAGGCGCTCGAGCGTGTTGAGGTGGCTGTGCACGGTGGACGGGGACGTGAGCCCGACCGCCTCGCCGATCTCGCGCACGGACGGTGGGTACCCGTGATCGCGCATCTGGAGCTCGATGAAATCGAGGATCTCCCGTTGCCGAGCGGTGATCTTGGTGCTCATGACTACATCGTACGGGCGTTCGAGGCCGACGTCAAACATCTGCGCGATCTGTCAGCCAGCAAGAAGTAGAAGCCAGGGACGACACGTCGCACGGAACGTGCCGAGGGAAGCGCCAGCGACGAGGCACACAAGGCGCGAGGAGAAAGCGCAGCGGACGACGAGCCCGCAAGTTGATTGACATCGAACAGCTGTTCCTCTACAGTGCGAACGCACGTTCCGGTACAGATGTTCGACATCCAGGAGTCAACCCATGCGCACGAATCCTTCCTCCCAGGCTCAGGTCGCCACCTTTCGGCGTCGGCGTCTGGGCGTGGCGGTGGTTGCATCCTGCACCATGTCGTTCGTCGTGATCGGAGCGTGCAACGTGCTGGGCGCGGATCCCGGCGGCGGACCTGCCTCTGCCGCCGGGGTCCAGCCCGCCGTTGCGCCCGAGTCCGTCGTCGTTCGGCCGGGCGACACGCTGTGGTCGATCGCCGAGCGTGTCTACGCACGCGAGCGTCGTGACGGCGCCGACGTCATGGCGTTCGCCGACTATGTCGACGCCCTCGTCGTCCGCAACGGCGGTGCCGCCGTGGCGCCCGGCGACGTCGTCGTGCTGCCCTGATCGCTGCGGCGAGCGCGGCCCGGTCGCCTACCCTCCGGGGTGTGCACTGCCCGATGTGCCGAGCGGAGGACACCAAGGTGGTCGACTCGCGCCTCGCCGAGGACGGTGGCGCCGTGCGTCGTCGTCGTCGTTGCGAAGCCTGCTCGTACCGGTTCACCACGTTCGAGCGGATCGACCACGTGGCCCTGGCCGTCGTCAAGTCCGACGGGATCCGTCAGCCGTTCGACCGTGCCAAGGTCATCGCCGGAGTCGAGGCGGCGACGAAGGGCCGCCCCGTCGAGGCGTCGGCCGTCGAGGCGCTCGCCGAGGCGGTGGAGATCGCTGCTCGCGGCGAGGCGTCGCGCGGCGAGGCAGCAGGGGCGGTGACGTCGAGCTTCGTCGGACGCGCCGTGCTCGAACGGCTCGGCGCACTCGACGAGATCGCCTACTTGCGGTTCGCGAGCGTGTACAAGGATTTCGACGCTGCCGCCGATTTCCACCGCGAGCTGGAGCTGTTGGAGAAGCTCAGCGCCGGACGGTCCAGCGAGTGAACACGTAGCCCTCGTCGTCCACAAGCAGATGGGCGAGGTCGAGCGGCTGCAGCAACGCCGCGCTCCCGGCGGTCAGGCGAGCGGCCGAGCCGCTGACGACCATCGGCGCGATCGTGATGTTGAACTCGTCGACGAGGCCGGCGTCGACGAGTTGAGCGTTGAGATTCGGCCCGCCCTCGACCTGGACGACCGAGACCGGCTCACCGAGGAACGAGGCGAGCGCGCCGATCGCCGCCCGGAGGTCGACTCGCCCATCTCCGATGCGCAGCGTCGGCACCTCCGACGGCGTCGACGCACCCTCGGGTACGACCAGGAACCCCGACCCCGACGTGAACAGCTCCAAGGCGATGTCGATATCGCCGGTTGCGGTGACGACGCCGATGCGCTGGCCCGGTTTGCCCGGCCGCCCATAACCCTCTGCGCGCACCGTCCCGGCGCCGACGAGCACGACGTCCGCCGCTGCCCGCGTTGCCATGAGCACGGCCGAGTCGTTGCGGTTGCCGAGCGAGCCCGACCTGCCGTCGACGGTGACGGCGCCGTCGAGCGTGGCGATCATCGTCACCATCACCCACGGGCGCGACGCCGGAGGTGGACGTGTGACGGCGCCGTACGCGACGTCGACGTCGACGTCGACCGCGGGTCCGGGGTGGACGCGGCGCATCGTCCTGCCCATGGTCACGGTCGGATCATCGCGCGGCACGCGCACCATCGCGCCGACATCGACGAATGCGACGGCATCCTTGTGACGTGAACGGTGACGTGAACGAGGTCGAATCGAGTGACGGTTTCCGTGGGCTCGGGCTGCGGCGTGAGCTCCTCGACGAGCTCGCTGCGCTCGGGTACGAGGAGCCGACCCCGGTGCAGCGCGAGACGATCCCGGCGCTGCTGCGCGGCAGTGACCTGATCGCCCAGGCCGCGACGGGGACGGGCAAGACCGCCGCTTTCGCGCTGCCGATCATCAACGCCCTCGACGGGAACGCCGCCGCTCCGGTGGCGCTCGTACTCGTGCCGACGCGCGAGCTGGCAATGCAGGTGTCCGAGGCGTTCTTCAAGTACGGGCGTCTGCTCGACACGAAGGTCGTCCCGATCTACGGCGGCCAGCCCATCTTCCGCCAGCTGAAGGCGCTCGACCGCGGCGTTCACGTCGTGGTCGGCACGCCCGGGCGCGTGCTCGATCACATCGGCCGCGGATCGCTGCGGCTCGACGAGATCAGCACGGTCGTGCTCGACGAGGCCGACGAGATGCTCGACATGGGATTTGCCGACGACCTCGAATCGATCCTCGAATCAGTCGAGGGCCCACGCCAGACGGCGCTGTTCTCGGCGACGATGCCGTCGCGCATCGCTCGCATCGCCGCCAAGTACCTGAACGAGCCGGTTCGGATCACCGTCGACGGCCGAGGCGACCACAGCGACGGCTCGCTCGTGCGCCAGGCCGCGTACGTCGTGCAGCGTTCACACAAGCCCGTCGCGCTCGCCCGGATCCTCGATGTCGAGTCGCCCACTGCGGCGCTCGTGTTCTGCCGCACGCGCAACGAGGTCGACCTGTTGACCGAGACGATGAACGGTCGCGGCTACCGCGCTGAGGCCCTCCACGGGGGCATGGATCAGGCGCAGCGTGACCGCGTCATGGGACGTCTCCGTGACGGGACGGCCGAGCTGCTCATCGCCACGGACGTCGCCGCGCGTGGCCTCGACGTCGACGTCCTGACGCACGTCGTCAACTATGACGTGCCGTCCGACCCCGACAGCTACACGCACCGCATCGGGCGCGTCGGGCGAGCCGGCCGCCGGGGCGTCGCGATCACGCTGGTCGAGCCGCGTGAACGTCGTCTGCTGGGCAACATCGAGCGCCAGACGAAGCAGCAGGTGCCACAGGAACGCGTTCCCACGGTCGCCGACCTACGCGCGAAGCAGATCGAGTCCACCGTGGAATCGATTCGTGAGGCGATGGACTCCGATGACCTCGACCAGTACTCGCAGGTGCTCGACGCGCTCGACGGCGATGATCTGCGCACGATCGCGCTCGCCTCGATCCGTCTCGTCCACGAGGCGAGCGGCGCGACCGGCGAGGAACAAGAGATCCCCACCATCGAGGAACGCAGTGACCGCAGAAGTAGCGACCGCTACGGCGCACGGCAAGGTAGCGACCGCTACGGCGCACGGCAAGGTAGCGACCGCTACGGCGCACGGCAAGGTAGCGACCGCTACGGCGGTGCACCGAAACGGGCACGTGGCGCGCCTGCGGGTGCGCCGCGCGGCGACGGCAGCACGGGGTTCGTGCACCTCAGCCTCGGTCGCGACGGTGGGATCCGCCCCGCCGACCTCGTCGGTGCCATCGCCAACGAGAGCGGTCTGTCGGGCCGCGAGATCGGGCCGATCCGGATCGCCGACCACTACTCGGTCGTCGGCGTCCCCGAGGCATCCGTCGACGCCGTCATCTCCGCGATGGGTCGCACGGTCGTGCGCGGCAAACGCGTCAACGTGCGCCGCTTCGTCGAGAATCGCTGACGCCCGGCGAGTGGGCGCCGATCCGGCGTTGTGCGCCGGGCTGTGGACAATTCTGTTGCCTTCCACACCCCATAACCCAAGAATTCACATGTTGCCCCCCTTCCTCCCCACAGGGCAGGGGCCCTACCGTGTGGGGGCGGTCCGGTTCGCGGTGCGGGGGCGCGGAAGAGGCCATCGAGGGAGAGTCGATGTGGGGGTCGGCCCCCGAACCTGCGTCCGTCGCACCGCGAGCTGGAGATGTCCGAGCGTGGAGCAGCGATCCGAGATTGATGCTTGACAGCGACGTAGTTACAGTGGTGTAATCTTCAAGCCGCCACAACAGATTGTGCATCCACGCTGTGATTCGACGTGGGCCACACAAGATGTTGTGTTTGTCACATCCTGCGCCGTTGTGCACGAGGGAACCCGCTGCGAGAATGTTCCTCGTCGCTCCTCGCTCCACGACCGCCGTCACACCCCATAGAAGAGGATCGCAACCATGTCGTTGGCGCCAGCACGTCTCACCATCGGACTCCACCGTCTTTTCACCTCACCCGGCGTCGATCCGTACGACGAGGTCGAGTGGGACCTGCGCGACGCCCGCATCAGCAACTGGAAGGACGGCGTCGTCGCGTTCGAGCAGACGGGTGTCGAGTTCCCGACCACGTGGTCGGCCAACGCCACCAACATCGTCTCCCAGAAGTACTTCCGTGGCACGCTCGGCATGCCCGAGCGAGAGCACTCGCTGCGCCAGGTCATCGACCGTGTCGCCGACACCATCACCACGTGGGGGAGCGAGGGCGGCTACTTCGCCGACGACGACGAGGCAGAGGCGTTCCGCGCCGAGCTGAAGTTCATCCTCGTCACGCAGCGAGCGGCGTTCAACAGCCCCGTGTGGTTCAACATCGGCGTCGAGGGCGTGCCCCAGCAGGCGAGCGCGTGCTTCATCCTGTCGGTCGACGACAGGATGGACTCGATCCTCAACTGGTACCGCGAGGAGGGCATCATCTTCAAGGGCGGTTCCGGTGCCGGCGTCAACCTCTCGAGGATCCGTTCCAGCGCCGAGCTCCTCGAGGGCGGCGGCACGGCGTCGGGTCCGGTCAGCTTCATGCGCGGCGCCGATGCGTCGGCGGGCACCATCAAGTCCGGCGGCAAGACGCGCCGAGCGGCGAAGATGGTCATCCTCGACGTCGGCCACCCCGACATCGAAGAGTTCGTCTGGTGCAAGGTCAAAGAGGAGCGCAAGGCACGGGTCCTGCGCGACAACGGGTTCGACATGGACCTCGACGGCGCCGACTCGTACTCGATCCAGTACCAGAACGCCAACAACTCGGTGCGGGTCACCGACGAGTTCATGGAGGCGGTGCGCGACGACGCCGAGTGGGGCCTCACCGCCGTCACCGACGGCACGGTGATGCGCACCGTGCGGGCGCGCGAGCTGTGGCGCCAGATCGCGGAGGCGGCATGGGAGTGCGCCGACCCCGGGCTGCAGTTCGACACCACGATCAACCGCTGGCACACGGCCCACGCCACGGGACGCATCAACGCCAGCAACCCGTGCTCCGAATACATGCACCTCGACGACTCAGCGTGCAACCTGGCGTCGATCAACCTGCTCAAGTACCTCGACGACGAGGCCGGCTTCGACGTCGATGCCTACCGCCACACCGTCGAGGTGATGTTCACCGCCCAGGAGATCCTGGTCGGGCGCGCCGACTACCCGACGCCGTCGATCGGTGAGACGAGCCGGCGCTTCCGTCAGCTCGGCCTCGGCTACGCCAACCTCGGTGCGCTGCTGATGGCGCTCGGC
>Ga0136630_1001000_pt1 | contig 11397 bp, 11 predicted proteins | sample AntDrymUQ5682106_2_FD_105496 | JGI IMG/M metagenome (GOLD analysis project Ga0136630, IMG submission 105496) | Polar desert sand microbial communities from Dry Valleys, Antarctica - metaG UQ568 (21.06) | ecosystem: Environmental > Terrestrial > Soil > Desert | place: Antarctica: Dry Valley...
GAGGCGACCGATTACGCCCAGCGAGGCCTGTCGATCATCCTGATCGGCCACGAAGGCCATCAGGAAGTGATCGGCACGACCGGTCATGCTCCCGAGTCCATCCATCTGGTCTCCTCACCCGCCAAGGTCGAGGCCCTGCAGCTGCCGGACCCGACCAAGGTCGCCTACATCTCCCAGACGACCCTGTCGGTGGACGAGGCGAACGCGGTCATCGAGGCCATCCTCGGCAAGTATCCGCTGGCGCGGGGACCGCGTGGGGACGACATCTGCTACGCCACCCAGAACCGCCAGGACGCCACCAAGGTGCTGGCGCAGCGCAGCGATCTGGTGCTGGTGGTGGGCTCGGCGAACTCCTCCAACTCCAACCGGATGGTCGAGGTCGCGTTGGACTCCGGGGCCAGCGCCGCCTATCTCGTCGACGACGCTGGTGCCATCGATGAGGCGTGGCTTGAGGGGGTGCGCACCGTCGGGCTGACCTCGGGTGCCAGCGCGCCCGAGCGCCTCGTCACCGAGGTCATCCGCCGGCTGCAGGCGCGTGCGGGCGGCGCGCGTGTGGAAACGCTCGAGGTCGTCGACGAGCAGATGCACTTCGCGCTACCGGCCGAGCTGCGCCGCCTGCCCGTCGCGGCCGCCGCCGGTCGGCCTTCGCTGTAGCGCTGCCTTCGTATCCGGTGGCAACGCTTCGCCGACTGTGGCCCACGCGGCGGCCCCGCCGGCGCCCTTTAGTCCGTCTCGCCGGCGCGGGCGTTGTCCAAGTTGGCGTCGCCGTGCGATTCGCCGGTGTCGATCGCCGTGGCGAGATCGAGGTCCTGCTGCGTCACGCCACCCGCCGAGTGGGTGACCAGCTTCAGGCGGACGTCGCTGCCGGCGGTGGTGACCTCGGGATGGTGATTCATCTGGTCAGCGATCAGGGCCACCCGGTCGGCGAAGGTGTTCGCCGCCGCCTCGTCGCCGAAGCGGTAGGTCTTGTGCAGCCCGGAGCTGGTGCCTTCCCAGCCGTTGAGCTGGGCCAGCGCATGGTGCAGTGCGTCGGGGTTGAGCAGATCAGTCATCGTCAGTGTTCCTCGTCTCGGCGTTCGCTGGGGCAGGCATTCCCGGACCCCGCAGGTCCAACGCCTCGCAGAAGGCCGCGCCCAGTTGTTCCCACTGCCACGGGCGCAGCCCCAGTGCGCTGCCGAGTTCGGCCGGTGTGGCCGGGTCGGCGAGCAGCGCGCTCATCAGCATCCGGTTGGGGCACAGCACACCGGCCTCGATGCCGAGCTCCTCGGCGCGCTGCGAGCGCAGCCGCCGCAACGTCTCGGCGTGAGCGCGGTCGGCCTCGGTAGGGGGACGCAGCCCGCGCCGAGGCTCACCAGCGTCACCCTCGACGCTGCCCAGCGCGGCGATCAGCGCGCTGCCGAAGGTGCGCACGGCTTGCCGGCGGACCCCTCGCCGCCCGAGCTCGGCCACCTTGCTCGGCGGAGTGGTGGCCAGATCGATCAGGACGGCGTCGCTGGCGATGCGTCCAGGGGCGGTGTCGGTCGAGCGAGCCAGCTCCTCGCGCACCTCCCACAGCGCCCGCAGCCGCGCCCGGGCCGCGACGTCCAGTCGCCCCATCCCCTTGGTGCGGGTCCACGCCCGGCGGGCCTCGACGGAGGGCAGGGCCAGCACCGCGGCAAGCTCCTGTTCGTACCAGGTGGCGCGCCTCGTCTCCTCAAGCCGAGCCCGCAGCGCCATCCACAGCGCCGGCAGGTCGGCGACGTCACCGGCGGCGTAGTCCAACATGGCCGGTGTCAGCGGCCGCGCCTCCCAGTTCGCTCGCTGCATCGCCTGCTTATCGCCGCCGAGCTCGACGCCGACCAGCTCGCGAAGCAGGGTCTCCAGCCCGGTGGGAAGGCCCAGCACCGACGCCGCGATGCTGGTGTCCTGCACGTCGACGGGAACCACACCCAGGATGGCGATCGGCTCGAGGTCGTTCTCCAGCGCGTGGAAGACCGCAACTCGGTCGACCAAAAAGTCGTGCAGCGCCGGCAGGTCGGGCAGGGCCAGGGGGTCGATCAGCGCCACACGCCCCGCCCCACCGACCTGCACCAGGGCGGCAGCGCGGTAGTAGCGGTCCCAGTCGGCCCGCTCCACGTCGATCCCGAGCACGCGCAGGGGCTCGAGCAGCTCTAGTGCTCGCTGCAATGACTCGACGGAGTCGGCGAGCACGACCTCGGTTGCCGGCATCGGCCTTCACGGTACTACCGCCCGCAGCGTCGCCTCACGGTGTCGCTACAGTGCCGCTCGGCGCTTGGAAGGCAGGAGCAGACCGTGAACCAGCCACTGGGATTGCTGTGCGTGCACGCTCATCCCGACGACGAGGCCATCAGCACCGGCGGTGTGCTGGCGCGCCACGCCGCGGAGGGGCTGCGCACGGCCGTGGTGACCTGCACCGGCGGCGAGCGTGGTGAGATCTGGAACATGGACGTGGAATCCATTCGGCCGCGGCTCGCCGAGGTCCGCCGGGCGGAGCTGGAGGCGTCGCTGCGCCTGCTCGGAGCCGGGCCACCGAGGCTGCTGGGTTACGTCGACTCCGGAATGATGGGTACCGAGGGCAACGCCGACCCGGCGTCGTTCTGGCGTGCCGACCTCGATGAGGCGGTCCGCCGGTTGGTGGCCCTTCTGCGGGAGTTCCGCCCGGACGTGGTGGTGCTGTACGACCCGTTCGGTAGCTACGGCCATCCCGACCATATCCAGGCGCACCGCGTTGGCCTGCTCGCGGCCGAAGCCAGCGATGTGGCTGCCCTGTATCCCGACGCCGGTCAGCCGTGGCGTGTCCGCAAGCTCTACTACTCGACGATTCCCAAGTCCGCCATCGTGCGCCTTGGCGAGCAGATGGCCGAGATGGGTCTGCCCTCACCGTTCGGCGAGTGGGAACGGCCCGAGGACGTGCCCATGGGCGCGGCGGACGACCAGGTCACCACCATGGTGGATGTGCGCGGACAGCTGCCCACCAAGATGGCGGCGCTGCGGGCGCACGACTCGCAGCTGGACCGGTCGTCGTTCTTCCTCAACCTGCCATCTGAACTGGAGATCGAGGCTTTCGGGCGCGAATCGTTCGTGCGTCTGCGCAGTGACGTCGCGGGCCCAGACCGCGAGGACGACCTCTTCGCCGGCCTGCGATGAGTGCCTGCCCAGCACTTCCGAAACGCGTCTACTGCCTGGTGAACGCCAGCCTGGCGCTCAAGGCGACGAACGAGCCGGCAAACGCTCGACGCATCCAGGCGAGCACCCCAGGTCGGCTGATGACCTGCTGTCTCACCGCCGCGGCGAATACGCCGTAGATGGCGAAGACGACGAACGTGATCACCATGAAGACCGCGCTCAGTTCAAGCATGCGCAGGAAACCCTGAGGCTCATTCGGGCTCACGAACTGCGGCAGAAACGCGAAGAAGAAGATCGTGAGCTTGGGTTGAGGATGTTGATCAGTATTGCCGAGATGATCACCTTCCTCGTGGAGCGAGGAGCATCCTCCTCGACAGCGAGCGCACCCGTGTCTTTGAGCGTGCTCCACGCCATGTACAGAAGGTAGACCACGCCCAGGTACTTCAGCACGCCGAACGCGAGCGCGCTCGTGTGCAGAAGTGCCGCGACACCAGCGACCGCGGCGGTCATGTGCGGAACGATGCCGAGCGTGGCAACGATGACGAGCGACGTGAGCAGAAACTCGACGCTCAATACTGCCCCCTCACGTCATTCGCGCGAACGCGGACCGTAGCACCCCGCTGGTGCGGTCAACCGCTTGGCAGCGTCGCGGCGAAGTTTCCAAGAGGCACCTTGTCATGGGAGCCCAGAGGATGCGGGCGGTTCGTCGGCCAGGACGCTGAGGCTGCCGTCGGTCTCCAAGACGATGGCGGCGACCTCGGCGAGATCGGCGTGGCCCCGCCCGCGGGCTGCTTGGCGCAGCTCGTCGGCGGTGACCCGTTGCCGGCGCATGGCGCCATGCAGGAACCCGTCGCGGTACACCAGCGTCGGCTCCGACTTGACCAGCCGCTCCACCGCGCGACTCCGGATCGAGCTCCACGCCACCACGTACTGCAACCCGACGAGCACCGCCAGCGCCATGATCCCCTCGGCCAGGGCGACCGTCGAAGACAGCAGCACCGTGGCCAGGGTCGACCCGAGGGCGACGGTGACGATGAAGTCGAAGGCGTTGAGCTTGGCCAAGGTCCTCTTGCCGGAGGCGCGCAGCAGGACGATCAGGGCGGCGTAGGCCGCCGCGCCCACCACGACGACGCGGATCAGGCCCTGCCAGTCGTCGTAGAGCACCCGTTTCACTCCTTCTCGGGGTCGGGGGGCCGCAGCGGCGGAGGCGGCCAGCCGTCATCGCCGCTCATTCCGTGGAGGGTCTTGTTCACCAGCGGGCAGCCCAGCGTAGGACGGGGCGGAAAGATCCTCGCCGTCGAGGGTGACGGCGTCTGTCTCCGGCCGCTCCAGCGCGCGCCGGCGGGCAAAGTAGTGCGCGATCGGAACGTCGGTGGAGGAGTGAGCGAGGATCGACAGCACTACCGCGAGCGCGACGAGGTGGAACATCTCGTCGGCCCGCTGCGCGCCGCTGTCGAGCACGATGAGGCCGTAGACCACCGAGGCGAAGCCCTTCGGCCCGAACCACGCCACCGCTGCCTGCTCCGGCCAGGGCAGCCGGCTGCCCAGGAACGACAGCGCGATCGCGACCGGGCGGGCGACGATCAGTGACAGGACCGCGAACAGGTAACCGGCGCCTGGGATCTCACCCAGGAAGGCGGGGGAGACCAGCGCACCGAACACGAGGATCGCGACCAGCTTGAGGAGCTCGGTGACCAGCTCGCCGAACTCGTGGAACGAGTCGCGCAGCTGCGGCGCCAGGGTGGCGAGGGTGATGCCCGCGGCGAAGGCCGCGAGGAACAGGTTCGCGTGAGTCAGCTCGGCCAGCGACAGCACGATCAGCCCTACTGCCACCGAGGTCAGCGCCTCGTACGTCGAGGTCGTCGCGGTGAACCGGCTGCGCAGCAGCACGACCGCGAGCAACGGGACGACGACGCCGAGGGCCAGCCCCAGCGCGAGCTCGCCGGCCAGAGCCCCGTAGTCGACCCCGGTGCCCCCGACCACGGCCAGCAGCACCAGCACGACGGGCAGCGCGAGGCCGTCGTTGAGCCCGGACTCGACGTTGAGCAGGTGGCGCAGCCGACGCGGAACCTCTTCCCGACCCACGATCGCGGCGGCGAACACAGGGTCGGTGGGAGCCAGGACCGCGGCGACGAGCAGCGCCTCGGGCCAGGCAAGCCCGACCACGGCGATGCCCAGGGCCGCTGTAATCAGGAACGTCAGCGGCATCCCCAGCAGCAGCGCACGCCCCGGCAGTCGCCAGGCTGAGCGCAGGTCGGCCAGGCCGACGCGCTGGCCGTCCGTGAACAGCACCGAGAACAGTGCCAGCTCGGCCAGCACCGTCACCAACTCGTCACCGGGACGAAGCCGCACAACGGCGAGCATCCCGTCCCCGATCAGGAACCCGGCCAGCAGGAACAGCACGGCGGTCGACAGCACGCTGCGGTGCGCCAGCCCGGAGATCAGGACGCCGACCAGCAGGACCACCGAGAACGCGAGGAGCACCGCCACGCGGGTCAGTCTGCACGGTTTCAGCCGTGGCTAGAACGTGCCGAACAGCCGATCGCCGAAGTCCCCGAGGCCCGGGACGATGTAGCCCACCTCATTGAGGTTGTCGTCCAGCGCGGCGGTGACGACTCGGACGTCAGGGTGCTCGGCGGCCAACCGCTGCACACCCTCGGGTGCCGCCACCACGCAGACCAACTGCACATCACTGGCGCCGTGCTCCTTGAGCAGGCTGGCGGCAAACGCTGCCGACCCGCCGGTCGCCAGCATGGGATCCAGCAGCAGCACGCTGGCGTCGCGCAGCTCGGGCACCTTGAGGTAGTACGACGTCGGCTGCAGCGTCTGTTCGTCTCGCTCCAGACCCGCGTACCCGACGCGGACGTCCGGCAGCAGGTCGGTGACCGCCTCCAGCAGCCCCAGTCCGGCCCGCAGGATGGGGACCGCGACCACCGGGCGGTCCAGTAGCTTCGTCGTTGCCTGGCGCAGCGGCGTGGTCACCACCGACTCGCGGGTCGACAACCCGCGGGTCGCCTCCAGCACCAGGACCGTGGCCAGCTGCTTGGCCACGTGCCGAAACCGCTCCGGCTGCGTCGCGGTGTCGCGGAGCTCGGCCAGCAGGTGGCCGGCAAGGGGATGAGCAACGACGGTCAAGGTGTCCACCGCCGCGCGATCCTAGCGGTCCGGCCAGGCCCCCCAGCTGGTCCGGACCAGGGGTAGACTCCCCGCGGCGTGCCGCCGGGTCGGCGGGTGAGTCCGCCGCCGCACGTTCCACGATGCCCACGATTCTCGATCTTTGGAGGTTGGTTTGATGCGCGCACCGCGCTGGGGGCTGGCAGCGGCCCTCGTCCTGATGCTCACGGCCACGGCCTGCGGCAACGACCCCGGCGCCGGCTCTGGGGCCGGCAGCGAGTCCGCGACACCCTCGGAGGCTGGTTCGGCGGCCTCGGAAGCCCCGAGCGAGGCGGCCAGCGGCTCGGCGAGCGAGGCCAGCTCGCTGGTGCCGCTCGACCAGCTGTGCTCCGAGGAGTACAGCGACGTCGAAGCGCCCGATGACTTCAGCGTCGGCCTGGTCACCGACATCGGCAGCGTCGACGACGGGACCTTCAACCAGTACGCCTTCGAAGGCATGCAGGCGGCCGAGGACTGCTTCGGCATCGAGACCAACTTCATCGAGACGCAGAACCAGGCCGACTACGAGAACAACCTCGACACGATCCTGTCCGACGAGCCCGACGTGGTCGTGACGGTCGGCTTCCTGCTGGCCGACGGCACCAAGAAGTTCGCGGGCGACAACCCCGACGTCAACTTCGTCGGCGTCGACCAGTTCCAGGAGGACTATGGCGAAAACTACGCCGGCGTGCTGTTCCGCGAGGACCAGGGCGGCTACCTGGCCGGCGCCATGGCGGGGCTGCTGACCGAGTCCAACGTCGTCGGCGTCATCGGCGGCCTGGAGTCGGTGCCGCCGGTGGTGCGCCTGGTCAACGGCTACGCGGCCGGCGCCCGGGCCGAGAATCCCGACGTCGACGTCCTGCCGATCTACAACGAGTCGTTCACCGACCCGGCCAAGGGCCGCTCGGACGCCGAGCAGATGCTGGGTGAAGGCGCTGACGTGATCTTCGGCGCCGGCGGCCAGACCGGCTCCGGTGGCATCCAGGCCGCCGCCGAGGACGGCCAGTGGGCGATCGGGGTGGACCAGGACGAGTACTTCACCACCTTCGACGGAGGCGACGCCCGCGGCGCGGAGTTCCTGGCGACCTCGGCGATCAAGCGCGTCGACCTCGGCGTGTTCACCAAGATCGCGGAAGCCATCCAGGACGAGTTCGAGGCCGGCATCTTCACGCTGGAGGCGTCCAACGACGGCATCACCTACGCACCGTTCCACGACGCCGACATCCCCGAGGACGTGGCCGCCCGCATGGAAGAGATCCGTCAGGGGCTGGCGGACGGCAGCATCGACACCGGCATCGACCCGATCACCGGCGAGCCCAAGTAGCGACGGCCAGTGAGCCAGGCAGACGGCGCGGCGGTCGTCCTGGAGGCGCGAAGCATCACCAAGCGCTTTCCTGGCGTGCTGGCCAACGCCGATGTCGATCTGGTCCTGCACGCTGGGGAGGTCCTCTGCCTGCTGGGAGAGAACGGCGCGGGCAAGTCGACGCTGATGAACATCGCCTACGGGCTGTACCACGCTGACGCGGGCGAGCTGCGGGTTCACGGCGAACCAGTCCGGTTCGACTCCTCGGCCGACGCCATCGCCGCGGGCATCGGCATGGTCCACCAGCACTTCCAGCTGGTGCCGGTGCTGACGGTCGCGGAGAACGTGGTGCTTGGCCAGGAGCCGCGCTCCGGCCCGTTCCTCGACTTGGCGACCGCACGCGGCGAGGTCGCCGAGCTGTCGCGTCGCTACGGCCTGGCCATCGATCCCGACGCCACCGTCGGGGAGCTGTCGGTGGGTGCGCAGCAGCGCGTGGAGCTGATCAAGGCGCTGTACCGCAACGCCGACATCCTCATCCTCGACGAGCCGACCGCCGTGCTGACGCCGGGCGAGGTGACCGAGTTCTTCGAGGTCGTGCGCAGCCTGGTGTCCCAGGGCAAGTCGGTGGTCTTCATCACGCACAAGCTCAAGGAGGTCCTGGCCGTCGCCGACTCGGTGACGGTCCTGCGCGGGGGACGGGTGGTGGGCAACGCCGACCCCCGGACGGCCACCGAGGCCTCGCTGGCCTCGATGATGGTTGGCCGCGACGTCTCCTTCGAGGTCGACAAGCAAGCGGCCAAGCCCGGCCGTCCCGTGTTGGTGACCGCCGGCCTGGTCGTCGCTGACGACCGCGGCGTGGTGACCGTCGACGGCGTCGACCTGGTGGCGCGGGGCGGTGAGATCTTCGGTATCGCGGGAGTCGAGGGCAACGGCCAGCGCGAGCTCGTCGAGGCCATCGCCGGCATGCGCCCACCGGTCAGCGGCAGCGTTGCCATCGGCGGGACCGACACCACGGGGCTGTCGCCACGCCGGGTCGAGGCGCTCGGAGTCGGTCATGTCCCAGAGGACCGTGGCAAGCACGGACTGGTTGGCATCTTCCCGATCACCGACAACCTGGTGCTCAACCGCTACCAGCGTCAGCCGTTCGCCGCCCGTGGCGTGATGCAGCGCGACGCCATCGCCGACCACGCCCGCGAGCAGGTGCGCGCCTACGACATCCGCACCCCGTCGGTGGACACCGCCTGTGGGTCGCTGTCGGGCGGCAACCAGCAGAAGGTGGTGGTGGCCCGCGAGCTGTCCGAGGACCTGCGCCTGCTGCTGGTCTCCCAGCCGACCCGTGGCCTGGACGTCGGCTCGATCGAGTTCATCCACTCCCAGATCGTGGCCCGCCGCGATGACGGCGCCGCGGTGTTGCTGGTGTCCGCCGAGCTTGACGAGATCCTGTCGCTGTCGGACCGGATCGGGGTGCTGTACCGCGGCCGCCTTGTCGCGGTGATGGACCGTGCCGAGGCCACCCGCGACGAACTGGGCCTGCTGATGGCCGGCGCGCAAGGCGGGCAGCGCCAGGAGGTCGCGTGAGCCAGGCGCCACCTGACCCGGACCGGCAAGGTGGTGGTGCCAAGCTGCGCGATGCCGTGGAGGGCTACTTCCGGCTGGCCCCCGTGCTGGTGCCCGTGTACGCCGTCCTCGCCGCCACGCTCCTTGGCGGCCTGGTCATCCTCGCGGCCGGGCGCAATCCGATCGTGGCCTACTCCGCGCTGTCCAGTGGCGCCTTCGGGTCACCGCAGGCCGTGGCGACGACACTGGCGCGCTCAACGCCCTACATCATCGCGGCGTTGGCCGTGGCCTTCGGCTTCAAGGCGGGGCTGTTCAACATCGGCGCCGAGGGACAGCTGCTGGTCGGCGCCCTGGTCGGCGCCTGGGTGGGCGCGGGGGCCGCGGTGGCGGGCCTTCCTGGGGTGCTGGCTATCCCCGTGGTGCTGCTCGCCGGGGTGCTGGGCGGCTTGGTCTACGGCGCCATCCCGGGAGCGTTGAAGGCGCGCACCGGGGCGCACGAGGTCATCGTGACCATCATGTTGAACAACATCGCGGTGCGGATGGCCGAGTGGCTGATCTCGTCCACCCAGCCGCTGCTGCTGCGCAACCCGGACGCGTCGCAGGCCGTGACCACGCCGATCGCCGACGCTGCCCGCCTGCCGTCCGTGGGTGGCACCGCCCTGGACCTGGGATTCGCCGTCGCCCTCGCCCTCTGCGCCCTGGTCTGGTTCGTGCTGCAGCGCACCACCTTCGGCTTCGAGATCCGCACCGTGGGGGCCAACCCCCACGCCGCGCGCTACGCCGGCATGAGCGTGCAGCGCACCGTCATCGCGGTGATGGCGACCTCCGGAGCGCTGGCCGGCGTCGCGGGCTCGACGGCGCTGGCGGGAGGTTCCGGCGCCATCACGGCCGGCAGCTTCAGCAACATCGGCTTCGACTCGATCGCCATCGCGCTGCTGGCAAGGGCGAACCCGTTCGCGGTGATCCCGGCGGCGATCCTGTGGGCGTCGCTGCTGGTCGGGGCGCCGAACATGCAGCTGCAGGCGGGTGTCTCCAGTGACCTGGTGCGCATCGTCCAGGGGTTGATCATCGTCTTCGTGGCCGCCGACGCGATCGTGCGCTACCTGTTCCGCATCCGCGCACCCAAGGACCGCGACGACGTCACCACCGGTGCGGTCTTCGCCAAAGGCTGGGGGGTGTAGGTGGCCACCGAGACGCAGCCCCCCGCCGACCGCCAGCTGGCTCCGCGACGCAAGGACCCCGACGTCGAGCGGGCCGTCTCCCGGCAGCGTGGGCTGACCCGCCTGTCGAGGCTGCAGACCCTCGGCGTGGCGTTCGGGTTGTTCGGCCTGTGGCTGCTGCGGGTGGCCGGCGTGCTGCCCGGCGATGACGTGACCTTCGCCATCGGGCTCGGCGACGGGGCACCCGAGTTCCCGGTCGACCCGCCCAACGCCGTCCTCGGCATCGCCGTCGTCTTCTTGGTCGCCGGGGTGCTGGCGCTGGCGGAGCGCTGGACCAAGCGCTATGCCGCGGTATTCCTGGTGGTGGCGGCGGCGCTGTTCGCCCCGTTGCTGCTCATCTGCGCCATGGCGTTGTCCGACCGTGGTGAGACCAACCTGCTGCCGCTGGTCACTGAGTCGCTCCGCCTCGGCACGCCGATCGCCCTTGGGGCGCTGGCCGGCCTGTGGTGCGAACGGTCCGGCGTGGTCAACATCGGCATCGAAGGCATGATGCTGACCGGGGCCGGCATCGGGTTCATGGTCTACGCCGTGGCCGGCGCCGGGCAGGAGGGTCCATGGCTGTACCTGGCGGTCGTCGCCGCGGCCGCGGTGGGAGGTTTGATGGCGGCCGTCCACGCCGCGCTGTCGGTCACCTTCCGCACCGACCAGATCGTGTCCGGCGTGGCCATCAACCTGCTGGCGATCGGCATCACCAGCTTCGTACGCCGCCAGGTGATCTTGCCCAGTGACGTCCGCTCGGCCGCCACCCTGCCTGACATCGACCTGCCGGGCCTGTCGTCGATCCCCGTGGTCGGTGAGCAGCTGTTCAGCGGCAAGCCGATCTTCCTGTCGATGTTCCTCATCTTCCTGCTGACCCAGATCACGCTGTTTCGCACCGCATGGGGCCTGCGGGTGCGCGCGGTCGGTGAGAACCCGCACGCGGCGGAGACCCTCGGCATCGACGTGATCCGCACCCGCTACCAGGCGGTGATCCTCGGAGGGGTGATCGCCGGTCTGGCGGGCGCGTGGTTCTCGCTGGAGACGACCGGCAGCTTCGAC
>Ga0136630_1001001_pt1 | contig 11392 bp, 10 predicted proteins | sample AntDrymUQ5682106_2_FD_105496 | JGI IMG/M metagenome (GOLD analysis project Ga0136630, IMG submission 105496) | Polar desert sand microbial communities from Dry Valleys, Antarctica - metaG UQ568 (21.06) | ecosystem: Environmental > Terrestrial > Soil > Desert | place: Antarctica: Dry Valley...
GCGAGCCGGAATGCGTCGGCTCGACGATCCACCTCGCCACGCCCGCCGTCGACGGCGGGCCGATCCTGCGCCAGACCCGGCCCGAGGTGCTGGCCGAGGACGGCTCGCACGACGTCGGCTGCAAGGCGCTCGTCGCCGGCGCGGCGGCGATGCGCGACGCGCTGGTCGCGCATGCTGCCGGGGAGGCGCGGATGTCGCCGCAACCTGATCAGGGCGGCGGTCGGCTCTACCGGTCGAGCGACTTCCATCCCGGTGCGGTGGAGCAGCTGCACCGCCGTTTCGCGGACGGCATGATGCCCGAGTACCTCGCCCACAAGGCCGAGCGCGACCGCGCGTTCCCGATAGTGGCATGAGCCGGACGCCCGTGATCCTCCTGGTCGCCCACCATGGCATGGCCGCGCGCTACCTCCTGCGCACGGAGGTCTTCAGCACGCTGCGTGCGGGCGGCGCGCGGATCGTGATCGTCACACCCAACTTCGACGAGCCGTACATGCAGCACGAGTTCGGCGGCGAGCACGTCGCGCTGGAGCCGCTGCGCACCGCGCCGGAGTTGCGCGCCACGCTGCCATGGCTGGTCCGCTTCGTGATTACGCGCGTGCGGCGCTACGGCGTGGCCAACGGCCACCGGTCGCGCGCCTTCAAGAACAAGTACGACGGCTTCCGGGCACAGGAGAACGGCCCGCGCGCACGTGTGCTCGGTGCCGTCGTGCACCTCGGCGTGCTCGCCGCCTGGCGCTGGGCTGCCGTGCGGCGGCTGATGCTCGCGCTCGAGCAGCGCCTGTACACGCCGGACCTGCACGCCGATCTGTTCGCGCGCCACCGGCCCGACCTCGTGGTCGCCGCCAGCCCCGGCATCTTCGCTGCCGACGCCCAGCTGTTGCGCGAGGCGCGCCGGTACGGCGTGCGCACCGCCGCGGTCATCCTCGGCTGGGACAACCCGACGTCCAAGGGTTACCGCGGCGCCGACGTCGACGAGCTGATGGTGTGGTCCGAGCGCATGGCCGAGCAGGTGGAGACGTTCCTCGACGTCCCGCGCAGCCGCTCGTTCGTGGCCGGCGTCCCCTTCTTCGACGCCTACCAGCGCGACGACGGGTTGCCCACGCGCGCGGAGCTGTTCGCCCGGCACGACCTGGACCCGTCGCGCCGGCTGATCGTCTTCGCGACGAGCAGCCCGACGCTCTGGGAGCTCAACGAGCCGATCGCCGAGACGCTCGCCCGGGCGATCGACGTGGGCGCGCTCGGTCCGCCGGCGCAGCTCGTGATCCGCGTGCACCCCAACTACCGGCGGCCGGGCGAGAAGACCTTCGGCGGCTACTCGGCGATCGCCGAGCGCCATGGACATGTGCGGGTCGACGTGCCCGAGGTGCGCTCCGAGCGCCTGCGGATCGATCGAGCGGCGGACGACGAGCGCTGGCTCGGCGCGCTGTTCAAGCACTGCGACGTGCTCGTGAACGTGTTTTCAACGACGACGCTGGAGGCGTTCCTGCTCGACCGTCCGGTGGTCCTGGTAGCCGAGGAGGTCGGCCTCGACGGCGGCAGCGCCGGTCGCGGCTGGGCCGAGTTCGACCATCTCAAGGCGCTCACCCGCTACGGCGCCGGGCGCGTAGCGCACCGCTTGGAGGACATCCCGGCGCTCGTCGGCCGGGCGCTGGCCGAGCCGCACGCTGACCGCGATGCCCGCCGCCGCGTCGCCGAGGAGGAGTGCGGCCCGCTCGACGGGCGCGCCGGCGAACGCGTCGGCCGCCGGCTGCTGGAGCTGGCGGGTGCGCCCGCTCCCGCTCTGCCCGCCGCTGCCGTCGAGGCATGAGCACCCCAACGGTCCTGCTCGCGGTCACGCACGGCTTCGCCGCTCGCTACCTGCTCCAGACCGACGTATTGGCTGCGCTGCAACGTGCCGGCGCGACCGTCGTCGTACTCGCTCCCAACGCGGAGGACGTGTCGATGGCAAGCGAGTACCCCACCGTGCGGCTGGAGCCGCTGCGCTCCGGGCTAGGCCGGGCGGAGCGTAGCTCGCTCTGGTTCTTCCTCTCCCACGTCCGCATGTTCGCGCTGGCCGGCCGCAGCGGCGCGTTCCTCAACCGCTGGGAGGGCTTCGAGGCGCGCTATCGCACGAAGAACCCGTGGATGACGCGGGCCATTCGCGCCGGCCTGCGGGTCGCGTGGCGCTCGCGCGCGGCTCGGCGCGCGCTCGTACGGCTCGAGAGCCGGCTCTACGCGCCGCTGGTCAACTCCGACGCGTTCGAGCGCTGGCGCCCGGACGTGGTCGCGACGGCGTCGGTCGGCTACGTGGCCGAGGACGCGCTGGTCCTGCGCGAGGCGCGCCGTCGCGGAGTGCCGTGCGCGGGCATCGTCATGGGCTGGGACAACCCGACGAGCAAGGGCTACCGCGGCGCCGATCCCGACCGCATCGTCGTGTGGTCGGACCGCATGGCGGATCTGGTGTCCGAGCTCCAGGATTTTCCGCGCCCGCGGATCGACGTCGCGGGGGTGGCGCACTTCGACCGCTACGTGCGGCCCGGGGCGTTGCCCGCGCGGAAGGCGCTGTGCGCGCAGCTCGGGCTCGACCCGGCGCGGCCGCTGATCCTCTACGCGACGAGCAGCCCGGGCGCCTGGACGCGCAACGTGGACGTCGCCGAGACGCTGGTTACGGCGATCGATGATGGGCGGCTGGCCGGCGGGCAACTCGTCGTCCGCGTGCACCCGAACTACTTCCGCGCCGACACGCCCGCCTCGCTGGGGCCGTTCGAGCGACTCGCCGCCAACCGTGCGGACGTGCGCCTGGACCGCCCCGGGATCGTGGCGGGCGGCATGCGGATCCGGCTCGACGACGACGACGCGACGCGGCTGGGCGCCCTCATCGCCCATGCGGACGTGCTGGTCAACATGTTCTCGACCACGACCGTGGAGGCCTGCCTGTGCGACACGCCGGTCGTCCAGGTCAGCCAGCACGCGTACGACGCGCCGGACGAGCGCTTCGCCTCGGGGCGGCGCCAGGCCTGGCCGCAGTACATCCACATGCGCCGGGTGGTCGAGATTGGCGCGGCGCGGACCGCCGAGTCGCCGGACCAGCTCGTCTCGCTCGTGGCCGCCTACCTGGCCGATCCGGCCCTGGATCGGGCCGCACGGGCCGACGCGGCGCGCGTCGAATGCGGCCCGACGGACGGCCATGCGGGCGAGCGGCTCGCCGGCTACCTGCTGGCGCTCGCCCGGGAGAGCTGACGGTGCCGGGCGGCCCGCGGGTGCTGCTCGTCGCGCCGCAGGGGTTCGCCGCGCGGGCGCTGCTGCGGACCGACGTGCTCTCCACCCTGCTGGCCGCCGGCGCGGCGGTGACCGTGCTCGCCCCGTCCGATCCGGTGCTGGCGGGAGAGCTCGGCGAACGCGGCGTGGCGCTCGAGCCACTCGGCGACGTCGACGGGCTGGTGGCCCGCTCGCGGGTGCGGCGCGGCTTCGCCACGCTGCGCTATTTCACTCTGGGCGACGGGCACCGCGCAGCCACGCTCGGGGTGAAGGCACGCACCGCGCTGGGCGAGCTCGCCGCGCAGCGCCCGTGGACGGCGCGGGCGGTTCGCGCCGTCGTGCGGCCGCTGTGGCGCTCGGAGCGGCTGCGGCGCGGCCTGCTGGCGCTGGAGATCGCCCTGGATCGCTCCGCACTGCACGCCGGCGTGCTCGCCCGCGTCGATCCCGCGCTCGTCGTCACCACGACGCCGGGGCTGTTCCCGGCCGACGCGCTCGTGCTGCGCGAGGCGCGCCGGCGCGGCATCCGGACGGCCGTCGTGATCCTCGGCTGGGACAACCCGACCGCGAAGGGCTACCGCGGCGCTGACGTCGACCTCGTGATCGCCTGGTCGGAGCGGATGGCAGCGCAGCTGGTGCGCCACCACGACATTCCGGCCGAGCGCATCGCGGTCGGCGGCGTGCCGCACTTCGACCGCTATCTGCGCCCGCATGCGCGGCCGGATCGCACTGCCGCGCTCGGCGCGGTCGGGGCGGACCCCTCGCTGCGGACGATCGTGTTCACGACCCCGAGCCCGGACCTGTGGACTTTCAACGCCGGGGTGGCCGAGGCGCTGGCCGCCGCCGCGGAGGACGGGCGCTTGGGCGTGCCGGCGCAAGTCGTGATCCGCCCGCACCCGAACTTCTCCCTGTCGCGGGTGCGCGAAAGCGCCGCGCCGCTCGCCGCGGTCGCCGCCCGCCATCCCCACGTGCACCTCTTCACCCCCGAACTGGCGCCCGGCGCGATGACCGTGGCTACCACGGCCGCCGACGTCGACCGCCTCGCGGCGCTCCTCGCCCACGCCGACGTGCTCGTCAACGTCTTCTCGACCACGACACTGGAGGCGTTCCTGGTCGACACCCCCGTGGTCTCCCTCAGCGAGGCGGTGGGGCGGCCGGCGAATCGCTCGCGCCCGGGTGGCGTGCGGGCCTGGGACGAGTTCGCCCACCTCGAGGGCATCCAACGCGCTGGTGCCACCCGTGTGGCGCGCTCACTCGACGAGCTCGTCGCGGAGGTGGCGGCCTACCTCGCCGACCCTGCCCGCGACCGCGACGCCCGCGCCCGAGCGGTGCGCGACGAGTGCGGACCCCTCGACGGCCATTCGGGTGAACGCGTCGCCGGCCTGCTCCTAGCCGCACCAGTTCGCGCTCGCTAGGCTCACCGATCGTGAAGCGGCGATTTTGGCGGCGGCGGGAGGGCCTGACGGATGCACCCGCCACCGTCGAACTGGCCGAGCCCGAGCCCGAACTGGCCTTCGACGAGCTGGGTCTCGCCGTCACGGATGACGAGATCGCCGCCACCATGGCGCCGTTCGTCCGTAGACGCTTCCTCGGCGAGGACCCGGAATGGGTGGAGATCGTGAACGACCGTCGGTGACGAGCGCGCCGCAAGCTGCTCGAGGACCCGGAGGCCGGGAAGCTGAAGTGGACCGAGCAGCGCACGCTGGACGCCTACGCGGAGACCTGGAAGGTCGACCTCGGCGCGTGGCTCGGCACGACCGGCGCCGTCGGTCCCTGCGAGTGGCGCCGCGAGGGCATGCTCGCCCGGGCTACAGGCATCAAGCGGGTGCACCAGCTACTGCTCATGCGCACGTTTGCGGCATTGCGCCCCATGGCCGTGCTGGAGGTCGGCGCCGGCAACGGGGTCAACCTCTTCGTGCTTTCCGCCCGCTTCCCGGACATCCGTTTCACTGGCATCGAGTTGACCGAGGCCGGCGTGGCCGCCACGACCGCGGTGATGGCCGCGGAGCAGCTTCCCGAGTCGGTGCTCGAGTTCGCGCCGGAGCCGCTCGTCGACCGGCGGGCACTCACCCGGCTCGACGTCCGGCAGGCGGATGCGACGGCACTCCCCTTCGCGGATGCCAGCTTCGATCTCGTTTACACGGTGCAGGCCCTCGAGGTCATGGACTTCGTCCGCGAGGACGTGCTCGCGGAGATGCGCCGCGTGAGCCGAGGATACGTGGCGATGGTCGAGCCCTTCTACGAATGGCACGCCTCCGGCCACCGCCGCGAGATGATCGCCGCGAAGGGTTACTTCGCCCAGCCCATCGATGGCTTGGAGGCGTTCGGGCTGAAGCCGATCGTGGCGATGGCGGACATGCCGCACAAGCTCGACTACCAGCCGGGCCTGGTTGTCGCCGAATCCGTCTAGCACCGCTGCGCCGGCCATGATCCAGGCGACCCCGCCCATCGTTTGATTCCATGGCCGACGCGGAGAACCTGTCGTTCCCGCTGCTCGACGCGGCGACCGCTTGCCCCGTGTGCCAAGCCGAGCGGCCACAGCCGCTGCACGTCTACCCCAATCCGAAGCGGCGGATCGCCCGGGCGGAGCGGCTGATCCTCACCGGTTGCCGCGTCTGTGGGGTGGCGTGGTCGCATCCGTTGCCCTCGGAGCAGGAGGTCGAAGCCTGGTACGCGGGCACGCAGGGGTGGGAGCAGCGCCCCGGGCTGCGTTCGCACGCCGACCGCGGCGACGAGGCGGAGGCCAAGCTCCGGCGCAAGCTGGAAGCCAAGCGCTCGACCCGCGAGCGCGAGACGGAGCTGCTGTTGAGCACGCTCGGGGAGCTTCCGGGCTCCGAGCCGCCCACGGTGCTCGACTTCGGCTGCGGGATCGGCGCCTGGCTCGACGCGTTCGCGGCGCGCGGATGGGTCACCTCGGGGATCGAGCCGGGCCCGACGGCAAGAGCGATCACCGCACGCCGTCACCGCGTAATCGAAGCGCCACCCGACGAGCCCGAGTTCGACCTCGTCGTCGTCCAGCACGTGTTCGAGCACCTGCGCGACCCGCTGGGCGTCGCCCGCGCGCTCGCTGCCGCGATTCGCCCCGGTGGCCGGCTGTTCGTGTCGGTGCCGAGCTTCGACCGCCTCCCGCTGCACGGCAAGCTCGGGTACACGGCGAGCGGCGTGCACCTCTTCTCCTACACGGCCGAAGCCATGACCCGCATGCTCGCGCTCGCCGGCCTGCGGGTCACTGAGCGGCTCGAAGGCGGTGGGTGGGAGGAGGGCAGCCAGGGCCCGGATGTCCACCTCAAGGTGCTCGCGCGCCGGGACGAGGCGGTTGGCCCGGTGACCGGAGGCGATCCGCTCTCCCCCGCACGCACCGCCCTCGAAGCCTGGGGCCGCGCGCGGCTCGCGGCGCTCGCCGCGGCGCCTCCGCTCGTGCCCCCGCGCGGCCTGGCACGGCTCAGCCGGCGCCGTCAGGCCAAGCACCAGTCCGTGCTGACCAAGCGCAAGCGCGCGCTGCACGAACCGCTCGAGCTGCCCCTGCTCGACCCGCCGGAGACGTGCCCGTGCTGCTCGGGAGAAGCGCTCAAGCCGCTCCACGTGCTGCGCAACCCGCGCCGCCGGATCGCGCCGGTCGGCCACCTCGTCGTCACCGGCTGCCGGTGCTGTGGCATCGTCTTCGCCCATCCGCTGCCAACGCCCGCCCAGGTCGACGCGTTCTACGCCGGTGAGGCGCAGGGATGGGAGGACCGCCTGGACGAGCACGACGACGAGCACGAGGCGTTCATGGACCGCAAGCACGCGCGCTACCGCCGTGAGCTCGAGCTGCTCGGCGACTCACTGGGCGGAGCGGCCGGCGGCGGCCGGCGGGTGCTCGACTTCGGCTGCGGCCTCGGCGCGTGGCTCGACGTGCTGGCGCAAGCAGGATGGGAGACGGAGGGCCTCGAGCCGGGCGCCGAGCAGCGGACGACGACGGCGCGGCGCCATCGCGTCATCGACGCCGTGCCGACCGAGCCGCGCTACGACCTGATCGTCCTCCACCACGTGCTCGAGCACCTCCGCGACCCCGTGGCCGTCCTGCGTGAGCTGCACGCCGCGGCGCGCCCCGGTGCGCGGTTGTACGCCTCGTCGCCCGACTTCGGGCGACTGGCCGAGCACGGCAAGCTGGGGTACGTGACCAGCGGCGTGCACGTGATGTCCTTCACCACCGCCGGCCTGCGCTCTGTGCTCGGGCTCGCAGGTTGGGTGACGGAAGGTGCGCTGGGAGGCTCCGCGTGGGATTCGCTGGACGCCCGGCCGGGCATGCGGGTGCGGATGGTGGCAGTGGCCGGCCTTCCGGTCGTCCCGCCCGCCGATCCCGATCCGCTCCGTGTCGCCGAACTGGCGCTGCGCGGCCACGCCGCCGCGCGTGCGGCTGCTCCGGCGCCGGCAGCTTCGAAGTCCAGCTTGAAGGCTGCCGCGCGGACGCTTGCGGCAGGCGCGACTCGGCGCCGCCCCTGATTACTCAGTGGTTGCGGCGCGACAGCACGGCGACCGATCGTGCATCCTCGCCGGCGCCGTAGAGGAAGCGCCCGTCGGGCGACAAGACACTGAAGTGGATGCCGCCGACGGCAGGCGCCACGGCACAGCCGTCTTCGGGAAAGTTCGAATCGCTCAAGCAACCGAGCGGTCCCGGCAGTTGCGTGATCCGGCCCGTCCGGCGATCGATGCGGAACACCGCGACGCCGCCGCCGTCGCCGTCGGCGGAGAGGTACAGCGTACGCCCCTCCGCATCGGGTAGCGCGGCGTGTGCGCCTTGGACATGGCGGCCGAGCGAGCAGCCGTCCAGACCGTCAGTCGTGAGGCAGCCCTCGCCGCCCGGGAGCTGGTGGAGCGCGCCTGATGTGGTGTCGTGGGCAAAGACCACGACGGTCGACCCGCGCCCCGCACCTCGTTTGCCAGCCAGATATGCGAAGCGCCCGGACGGCGCGAACGTGATGCGGTGCGGGCCGTAGAGCCCGCGCACACGGGCGCAGCCGTCGCGGCCGCTGATGTCCAGGCATCCGTCCGGCCCGGAAAGCTGGCGTAGGTCGCCAGTGCGGCGGTTGCGACGGAAGATCGCCACGCTGTCGTCGATCGATGCGACGTAGAGGAATCGCTCGTCCGGGCTGAGCGTGACCGAGCGGGCCTTCTCGAGCCCGCGGCCCGTCGCGCAACCAGGCGTGTAAGCCATGAAGTCGCCCTGCTGACGGATGCACGCCTTGCGCCCCGGCAGCGGTCTCAGAGCCCCGGTTCGCGGGTAGCGTCGGAAGCTCGCCACGGCGCTCGAATCGCTGCTGGCGGTGTAGGCGAAGCGTCCGTCGGCGGTGAACGTCAGATCCTCCGTCATGCGCATAGCTTGCGCCCGTGCGCAGCCATCGCTTCCCTCCTGGTTGATACAGCCTTTTCGGCCCGGGAGCTGTGAGAGGGTCCCTCGCTTCTTGGCACGGCGAAAGATCGAGATGCCTTGGACGCCGGTCCCGTATACGAAGCGTCCGTCGCCAGAGACAGTGACGAAGCGCATGGCATGGACGCTACGCCCGATCGCACAGCCCTCGCTCCCCTGCGGGATCCCCGGGTGGGTGACGCACCCGTTCCTTCCGCTCAACTGGCGCAGGCCGCCGCCGGCCGCATCGCGCCGGAAGATCCCGATCGTTCCGTGGTCGTCCGGCGGGGTGGGCAGCGCACCTGCGGCGCTGTAGAGGTTGCGACCGTCGGGACTCAGCGCGACGTGGTGCACATAGTGCATGCCACGTCCGACGGGACAGCCCCAGCGCCGGGCGTTGATCGGGTCGCTGACGCACGCAACCGAGAGATCGGATGTCGTGAGCGCTCCGAACGGCACCGTGGGGACAGACTGGAAGGCGCCGGCGGCGAGCGCGGCAACGACGAGCGCGAACACCGCCGTCAGCAAACCAGCAGCGCTGCGCCGTTGCAAGAACCGACGTCAGGGTGCGGGCATCTCCTCGACCTCCAGCCTGAGTCCGCGATTGCGCGCCTTGATCTCGGCGAGCTCGAGGAGGTAGACGTGGTAATCGGGCGCGATCTCGTCGATCGCGCCCTCGCGCAGCACGCGGCCCTTGTCGAGCCATACGCCGCGCTGGCAGATCCGCTCGAGCAACGCGAGCTCGTGGGAGATGAAGATGATCGTCGCGCCGCCGTCGCGCAGCGTCTCCAGGTGCTGCGCGGCGCGCTCCTTGAAGCCGTCGTCGGCCGCCGAGAGCACCTCGTCGAGGATGTACACCTGCGCGGGCAGGCCGAGCGAGGCCGCGAACGACAGCCGTGCCCGCATGCCCGAGGAGTAGCGCTTGACCGGCGTGTCGAGGTGCGCGCGTGCGATCTCGGCGAACTCGGCGATCTCCTCCATCGCGGCCGCGATGTCGCGCCGTACCAGGCCGAGCATCGAGCCGAGCAACATCACGTTCTCGCGGCCGGTCAGCTCGACGCGAAAGCCGGCGCCCACGCTGAGCAGGGGCATGACGCGGCCGCGGACCCGGATCAGACCGGCGGTCGGCACGGTCACGTCGGAGATCAGCTTGACCAGAGTCGACTTGCCCGAGCCGTTGCGGCCCAGGATCGCCACGCTCTCGCCTTGGCCGATGCTGAGGCTGACGCCGTCGAGCGCACGTACCGTGTCGCTCCGCGGCCGCTCCCCGCCGAGCCGCCAGCGCACCAGCGCAACCGTGTGCTGGAGGCTCGCGATCTCGCCCAGCTCGTACTCCTTGACGAGGTCGACGACCTCGACGGCGGGCTCAGACGACATCGGCGAAGCGCGGCTCCGCGCGCGAGAAGATCGTCCAGCCGCCGACCAGCAGGAGCAGCGTCCACACCGCCGCGCTGGCGAGCGCGAGCAGGCTCGGCTCGCTTCCCAGCAGCGCGTAGCGCCACGCCTCGACGACACCGGAGAGCGGGTTGAGCTCCATGATCGTGCGGAGGCCCTCGGGCACCTGGCTGAGCGGGTAGGCGATCGGCGAGAGGAACAGGCCGGCCTGGAACATGAACGGAACCACCGAGCCGACGTCGCGGTAGCGCGTGTGCCACGCCGCCAGGGGCATGATGATCGCGTAGAGCAGGGCGAACAGCCACAGCGAGCACAGTGGGAGCAGGAGCAGCTGCGGCCCGAGCGAGCGACCGGCCACCGGTACCGCCGCGATCGCGAGCACGACCATGAAGACGAACTGCGGCAGCGTGCCGAGCATCGTTCCCGAGATAAACGACAGCCGCGGCACCGGCATCGAGCTGAGGATGCCCTTGTTGGCCACGATCGAGCGCGTGCCGTAGAGCACGCTGGATTGGAACGTCGTCCACACCGCGATCCCCACGACGGCGAACAGCGCGTAGGGGATCCCCTCCGTGCCGACCTTCGCCACGCTGCCGAAGACGATCGTGAAGCCGGCCAGCATGGTGAGCGGCTGCACGATCAGCCAGATCGGACCGAGCAGCGACTGCTTGTAGCGGCTCTGGAAGTCGCGCAGGGCCAATACCGTCGCCATCGGCAGCGTGCCGAAGACGTCGCGGGGACGGATCCGCCGGGCGGTCGGCGTGGTCACGCGCACCGGAAGCGGCGTTCGGCCGTGCCCCGCCCGCAGCTCCGGCTCCGCCGCACCCGAGGTCGCGCCGGTGACGGGAGCCATGGCGCTCAGGGTACCGTGGGCGCGCGCCGGGAGTCAGATCGGACGGACCTCCAGCTTGGCGAGGTCGACCTCCATCGGCGGGACGTCGGGAGCGCCTTCAGCGGTGATCCCACCGCCCGCGAAGTCGAAGATCCGTGGGGCGGTATCGACGCGGACGAGCCGTAGATCGTCGCCCGTCAGCGCGCGATACCGCTCGCGAGAGCGGATGAGTGCCTCGCGGTCTCCTCCCTCGAGCGGAGCATCGCCCTGGTTCAAGCGCCAAACCACGGCGTTGCGGACGGCCTCCACCTCGTTGATGCCGAGCACGGACGCGAGCTCGGTCCCACTGCGTGGGCCGTCGGTGATAGTGACCCGGTAGCGTTAGTACTTGATCGGCGCGACTCGGGCGTTGAACGCCTCCGGCGACGCGGACGTCTCGCTGTACATGGGTAGTTCGAGAAGAACGGCATCTGCTCGACCCGTTCCAGCGACATGACCAGCTGCTGGACGAGCAGGAACGCCGCGATCGCCGCGACGGCGAGGCC
>Ga0136630_1001003_pt1 | contig 11385 bp, 11 predicted proteins | sample AntDrymUQ5682106_2_FD_105496 | JGI IMG/M metagenome (GOLD analysis project Ga0136630, IMG submission 105496) | Polar desert sand microbial communities from Dry Valleys, Antarctica - metaG UQ568 (21.06) | ecosystem: Environmental > Terrestrial > Soil > Desert | place: Antarctica: Dry Valley...
CAACTATCGGCCGGGATACGGCTGAGGCCTAGTCCATCGCTCAAGCCGAGAGCCAGAGGATCTGGCACCGCCCTGCTCGAATCACATTTCGCGGTCGAAGACGTCGCCGAGTCGCTCTGGCAGGGCTGCCTTGACCGCGTCGGTGATCTGCTGGGCCGTCAGGCCGCTCGCTCCCTGACCGGCGGCCAACAGCTCAGTGAGGCCAGCTAGGGCGGCGGACAGAACGCTGATCTGTTCTCCTTCGCCGCGAGGTCACCGCGGAGATCGCGATCGAGAAAGGTCACCTGCGTGAGAATGTCCGCGGCCCGCTTCACCCCGCTCCTCGTGGCGATCGGCGGAAAGACGCTTCGCGAAACTCCTGTCTGCGCAGGCGTCAGCCGGTCGCGGACGGCGACGGTGGTGCCGTACCGCCCTGCGGCTCGGTGGCCGTCATCAGCCGGATGATCTCTGACCGATCGGCAGCCGACGGCATCCCCCACCCCGGTTCGTACCCGTACACGTCCTGCAGCGGAGTCGAGGCCGTACGACCGTCGAGCACCTCCACCGAGTCGGTACCGATCAGGCCGGGGTGCTCCACGCCGCAGGCCTCGGCCACTTTGACCAGGTCTCGGCGCAGGGTCTTGATGTAATTGGCGGCGCGGACCGACTTCAGCGCGGGGTCAAGGCCTCGGGTCAGCCAAGCGTTCTGCGTCGCGACGCCGGTCGGGCAGGTGTCGGTATGGCACTTCTGCGCCTGGATGCAGCCGATGGACAGCATCGCCTCTCGGGCGATGTTCACCATGTCGCAGCCCAGGGCGAAGGCGACCACCGCGTTGTCCGGCAGGCCGAGCTTTCCGCCGCCGATGAAGGTCACCTGCTCGTGGATGCCCTGCTCGGCGAAGATCTTGTAAACCCGGGCGAAGCCGAGCTGGAAGGGCAGCGACACCGAGTCGGTGAAGATGAGCGGGGCAGCACCCGTACCTCCCTCGCCACCGTCGATGGTCACGAAGTCGACGCCCCGGTCGGTACTCGCCGTGAGCCTGGTCAGCTCGTTCCAGAAGCCGAGATCCCCGACGGCGGACTTGATGCCCACCGGGATCCCAGTTTCGGCCGCGAGCAGCTCCACCCAGTCGAGCATGCTGTCGGTGTCACTGAACTCGGCGTGGCGGGACGGGCTGATGCAGTCCTGGCCCTCCCGGACCCCGCGGGCAGCGGCAATCTCCGCGGAGACCTTCGGAGCGGGCAGTAAGCCGCCCAACCCCGGTTTGGCTCCCTGGCTGAGCTTGATCTCCAGAGCCCGGACCGGAGCGCCGGCCACCAGGTCCTTGAGCCTGCCGAGGTCGAAGCGGCCCTGATCGTCGCGGCACCCGAAGTAGGCCGTGCCAATTTGGAAGACCAGCTCACCGCCCTTGCGGTGGTACGGCGACACACCGCCCTCACCGGTGTTGTGCAGGCAGCCGGCCAGGGCGGCGCCCCGGTTGAGCGCCTCCACGGCGGCCCCGGACAGCGAGCCGAAGCTCATCGCTGACACGTTCACGACCGACGCGGGGCGGAACGCCGCTGCCCGTCCTCGTGCGGCTCCGAGCACCTTGGCGCTCGGGAGATCCACCTCGTGCCCCGCCGCCGGGGAGGAGGGCGGTACGGCGCGGCCGAACGTACGGTGCTTGATGACTGGATAGCCGGCCGTGTACTCGATGTCGTTGTCCGTACCGAACCCGAAGTAGTTGTTCTCCTTCTTCGACGAGGCGTAGACCCACCGCCGCTGGTCTCGCGTGAAGGGGCGCTCCTCGTTGTCACTGGCGACCAGGTACTGGCGCAGTTCCGGCCCGATCGACTCCAGCAGGAACCGAGCTCGCCCCACGACGGGGAAGTTACGCAGCAATGCATGGTCGCGCTGCAGCAGATCGTGCGTCGCGAGGGCGGCCAGCGCGGAGAGCCCAGCCGCAGCCGAGTTCCGTCCGGTGGGCCTTGGCAGCTTCACAACCGCAGTCTGCCCGCGACGTTCAGGCAACACCAGAGAAGTGCTTGACAGGCTTGCAACGGGTTCCGCTAGGTGCGCGGCGGCCCTACAGTCCGGTCGTGACCAGCGCCTCCCCGTTGACGGCGTTGCTTATGCAGACGCCGCGCGGTCGTTAGCTGGCGCACTATGTGGACAGGTTTCGGCTCTTGAGCACCGATATCTGCTCGCCGGGTTGATGCTGCCCCGCATCAAGACTTGCGAGTTCGTATACATCAGCAGCCAGGCGCCGTCGAGTGAGGTGTTGGACTATTACCTGTCATTGGTTCCCGCTGATCGGCGCGATGGCACAAGAGCGCGGATGAGGATCCTGGAAGTCCCAGACCGGACGGCACGCGCAGTCGCCGCCAAGCTCTTGGATCGTCCAGATCTCGTGGCTGACCTCCGCGCGTCCTTCCGGGGCCGTACGGCGTTCGTCGAGCCGTGGAACGTCACGCAGCACGAGGTCGAGCTGGCGTGTCAGTTGGGGATTCCGATCAACGGCACGGCACCGGAGCTGTGGTCACTCGGCTTCAAGAGTGCTGGTCGACGGCTGTTCCTCGACGCCGGCGTCCCGATGGGATGTGTTCGCCCTCGAGATCAACCTCAGGAAGGGCGGTACGACGCACCCGTTCGCCGCTCTGCGTAACCTCGCGCCAGGCCATTACGACATCGACTCCGGGCAGTGGGTCACCCTTGACGGTTCGCCGCGCTACTACGAGTCCACCGACAATCTCCTCGACCCGTCGTGGCAGGGACGACCTCCGAGCGAGGTGATCCGGGCGGTTTCCGACGCGGGGTTCCAGTTCGACCCCACGTCCAAAGCGGGCGTGGTGTTGCACATGCTCTCGTGTTTGGCCATCGACGGAAGATTCGGCCTGACCGCGGTTTGGCAGGTCAGCGGTAGCGGCGGGGGAGCTGTACGCGGCAACCCTGGCCGTCATCTCCCGGTAGCCCCCCGCGATCAGCCCCCGGCTGGTGGCCGCCGTGCAATCACAGGTTTATGCCGGGTCCTGGATCGGTGACCGTTCGCGATCAGCCCCGCGTTCGGCAAGCAGCCGATCGACGCTGAACCGGCCCGGACCGGCAAGGAGCAGCATGATCGAGGCAGCGCACATGATGAACGCGTACCCGGAACCGCTGCCGTCCTGGCCCATGACCAGTGACTCGCCGCGGTGGACGAAGATCAACGCTCCGGCCATCACAACGATGAAGCCGGCGCTCAGCGGCCGGGTGAGGGCCCCGAATGCCACGAGGATGCCGCCGAACAGCTGGACATAGGCGGCGAAGGGCGCGGCCAGTTCGGGTAACGGAATCCCGGCGCCGCGATAGTTCTCGACGTTGGTCGACACGCCAGCTTCGAAGACATCACCCCAGCCATGCACGATGAACACGGCCGCGACCGCGAGGCGCAGGACCAGCAGGCCGATGTCGGTCGCGAGGGGGGATGAGACTCCGGTGACAGCGTTGAGCACGGAACGGCGCATGATCTTTCTCCTTCGTCGAAGCGGAAGCGTCAGGACGCGGTACGACGTACGACAATCGGTATCTCCGCGTCGCACGCGTGGTGCGTCACCGTTCAAGTCGAGCAGTGGCACCTCGCGCGCGGAATGACCGATTCGGTCTCGGCCGATACCTTGTCGGTATGGATGATGTCGAAGTACGGGAGTTGCGCTACTTCCTTGCAGTGGCCGCAACGCTGAACTTCTCGCGTGCTGCGGAGCGGCTGGGGATCGCTCAACCGCCGCTGTCCCGAGCAATCCGTCAACTCGAGAGCCGGCTGGACGTGCGGCTGTTCGAGCGCGATACCCGCAGGGTCACGCTGACTCCAGCGGGGCAGGCCCTGTCCGAGGCGGCGCCAGCGGCGTTGGATGTCCTGGCCGCGGCCGTTCGCCGTGCGCAGCGAGCCGGGTCGGTCCTACCGAGCTTGGTGGTCACCGCAAAGCCTGGCATCGCCTCCGGTCTGCTGCAGCAGATTGTGGCGTCCTATACGGCGCTTCCGGATACGATGCCGGTCGAGATCGCCGTCAGCGGCTACCGGCAGCAGGCCGACATGGTCCGCGACGGCCGCGCGGATGTGGCCCTACTGAGCTCGCCGTACGACGAACGTGGTCTGGAGTCGGAACCGCTGACCTCCGAACCCAGGGTGGCCGCCCTTTCGCCCGACCACCCACTTGCTCGACGCAACACGCTGCGCTGCAAGGACTTCAGCGGTGAGCCCATACCCCGCTGGACCGGGTCGACCAGCGAGGAACGCAGCTACTGGTCGGGGCAGGACCGCGAACTGTCGGGACCATCGCGCGTGCGTCATCCGAACACCGAGAGGCAAGGTCCCGAGGTCAACAACGAGACGGAGCTGCTCGAGGTGGTGAGCCTTGCTCAGGCGATCGCGCTGATCCCTGCGTCGCTGGCTCGTCGCAACGCCCGGCCGGACATCGTCTACCGGCCGGTGCACGATGCAAGCCCGTATGTGATAGCGGTGGCCTGGCCGGAAGGCGCACGAGCAAGCTCGATCGCCGCATTTGTCCGCGCCGCGGTCGACCTGACGAGTCCCGGAAGCCGCGCCGCCCAGGCCATCGGCTGAGCTGCAGTTGGTACGGCGGCGATCTCCCCAGTCGCCGTCCGACAACGCCCGTCAGGCGTCGTAGTCGACGGTCACCGCATCCGAGACGGGTAACGACTGGCAGGTCAGGACGAACCCCTCGTCCAGTTCGGACTGGTCTAGGGCGTAGTTGCGTCGCAGGTTCACCTCGCCGGCAACGACCTTTGCCCGGCAGGTGCCACAGACCCCGCCTTTGCAGGCGAACGGCAGGTCCGGACGTACCCGTTGCGCCCCATCCAGAACCGTCATGTCGCGGGCGATCGTGATCGGCGTCGACCGGCCGTCCAGCACGACCAAGACCTCCGACGACGGGCCTTCGATGCCGGCGTCCTCGTGTCGGACCGGCGGTGGCGGCAGGTCGTCGACGTAGAAGAGCTCCTGATGAACCCGAGAGTCGTCGACCCCGAACTCCTTCAGTACGGCTTGCGCGTCGGTCACCATCCCGTACGGTCCGCACAGCCACCAGTGGTCCACCGACTGGGCATCGAGCAAGGCGGGCACCAGTTCTCGCAGTTTGGGCGCATCCAATCGACCGCTGAACAGCTCCGCCTCTCGCGGCTCACGAGAGAGCACGTGCACCAGATCGAGTCGGGTGTTGTACGCATCCTTGAGATCGGCCAGATCCTCGGCGAACATCACCGTGTCGGTGCGCCGGTTGCCGTACAGCAGCGTCACCTGGCTGTCCGGGTTCGCCAGCACCGACGCGGCGATCGAGAGCACCGGCGTGATTCCGGAGCCGGCCGCGAGCAGGACGTGATGTCCGGCGACGGCCACATCCGGAGTGAACCGACCGGTCGGCGGCAGGACCTCTATCTCGTCGCCGGCGCGTACTTGCCTGGTCAGCCAGGTCGAGAACTGACCGTCCGGGACCTCGCGTACGCCCACTCGCGGCGGCTGGCCGGCGGGCGCGCAGATCGAGTACGAACGCCGCTCCTCGTGGCCGTCGGTGACTCGGCGCAGGGTCAGCGATTGCCCGGGCAGGAAGTCGAAGTCCTCGGCCAACTCCGCCGGCACCTCAAAGGTCACCGCCACCGCGTCATCGGTCAGCCGCTCGACGTCGGCGACCCGCAGGGTGCGGAACTCCGCCCTCGGCCGGGTCTTCACCGCCGCAACCTCCTCCGGCTCCACAACTGATGGAGTCATTGCCTGGGAGCTCACCGCGACCCACCGCATCCCGACTCAGGGCGTCCCTGAGTCGAATCATTCGACTCAGGGATGCCCTGAGTCGGAGCGCAGGAGCGGGTGTCGGTCGTGCTCGGCGCGGACACGCGTCAGATCTCCTTGATGTGCTCGAAGGGCTCCAGGCAGGACCGGCAGCGCCACAGCGACTTGCACGCGGTCGAGCTGAACCTCGACTGCTCCTCGGTCCGGGCCGACCCGCACTGCGGACAGCGAAGGACCCGTACGGTCGCCCCGAGGTCGAGCTGGATCGGACCTGCGGCGCGAATCGGCGCGGAATGCGGCGGCGAGATGCCGGCCTCGGCGAGCTTGGCCCGGCCGGCTGAGCTGATCCAGTCGGTGGTCCACGCGGGCTCCAGCACCGTGCGCACCTCGACGTCCTCGTAGCCCGCATCCCGCAGCGCCCGCTTCAGGTCCGCCCGCATCGCATCCATCGCCGGGCAGCCGCTGTAGGTCGGGGTGATCGACACGACAACCGTTCCGGCGTGCGTGACCCAGACATCGCGCAGCACACCGAGATCGGCCAGGGACAGCATCGGCAACTCAGGGTCGGTCACCGTCTCGGCGATCTCGCGAACGTCCGGCAAGCCTCCGCGTACCGACGTCACCAGGTCGCCTCGGGATGCGCGCGGGCCAATCCCTGCATCTCCTGGAGCAGGCCGGTCAGGGCCTCGGTGTGCCTGCCATCGCGGCCGCCCGCTGCATCCGTGTCGCCATCCGTAGCCGACGACGCCGACTCCGGTGGCCGCTGGAGGGTGGCGGCGGAGAGAACCTGGGCGACAACGGCATCGAACTCAGCTCGCAGCGTCGACGGGTCCACACCGACACCAGCCGTAGCCAGTCGCAGCTCGATCTCGTGCGGCGTGAACAGTTCCCCGACGCACGGCCAGACTGCGGCCATCCCGTCAGCCGCCCGCTGGTGCGACTCGGGCGTACCATCACCCAACCGCAGCATCCAACGCGCGGCATAGTCCCGGTGGTAGGTCACCTCTTTGACGCCTTTGGCCGCGATCGCCGCCAACACCGGATCTCGCGACGTACGGAGCTGATCCAGCAACGCAAGTCGAAAGGTGGAGAAGACCAGCAATCGGGCGAGGGAGTGTGCGAAGTCGCCGTTCTCGAGTTCTACGAGCGCGACATTGCGGAACTCGGATGCGGGTCGGAGGTAGGCGTAGGTGTCCTCCTCCCGCTCCGTCCCGTCCGCCTTTCCCGCGCGCGCCAGCAACAACCGGGCCTGGCCGAGCAGGTCCAGGGCGATATTCGCGATCGCCACGTCGTCCTCGAGTTCCGGCGCCCGGGAGACCCACTCCTGTAGCCGGTGGGACAGGATCAGAGCGTCGTCGCCGAGCATGAGGCAGTACGCGGCGAGGTCCGTACCGTCCACTTCGGACGGTACGGATGTGTCCACCCCAGCGAGTGGATCGTCGAATCCTGAGCCGAACGCCCAGCGCTGCGCGTCGTTGTCCTCCGCTATAGCGCCGTAGGCGTCGCCGTAATCGTCGAGGTGATCACTGTGTCCCATTGCGCGCCATCACATGTGTGGGACGTTGTCGGGGATTTCGTAGAAGGTGGGGTGTCGATAGACCTTGTCCCCGCTCGGCGCGAAGAAGGCGTCCTTCTCGTCCGGACTCGACGCCGTGATCGCCGCGGCCGGTACGACCCAGACGCTCACGCCTTCGTTACGTCTGGTGTAGACATCCCGCGCGTTGCCCAGGGCCATCTCCGCGTCGGCGGCGTGCAGCGATCCGACGTGCACGTGGTTGAGCCCGCGCTTGCCTCGTACGAAGACCTCCCACAGCGGCCAGCTGTTCCGCGGCGACCGCGTATCCGAACCGGTCGGAACCGAGGCGTCGGTGGGTACCGCGCCGTGCCCGCCCTCAGCGGTAAACCCATCAGCCGGCGGGGACGATCCCTCGCTCATGCTGCGTTGGCGCGGGTGGCTTGTTTGTCGGCGTAGGCGATCGCGGCTTCCCGAACCCAGGCGCCTTCCTCGTGCGCGGTACGCCGGTGCTCGACCCGCTCGACGTTGCACGGCCCATCGCCGCTGACGACCCGCTTGAAGTCCTCCCAATCGATCTGGCCGAAGTCGTAGTGCCCCGTTGCGGCATTCCAGCGGAGTTCCGGGTCGGGGAAGCTCACCCCGAGCGCCTTCGCCTGGGGTACGGACATGTCCACATATCGTTGACGCAGCTCGTCGTTGGTGTGCCGCTTGATCTTCCAGGCCATGGACTGCTCGGTGTTGGGCGAGTCCTCATCAGGCGGACCGAACATCATCAGCGACGGCCACCACCACCGATTCACCGATTCCTGCACCATCTCCCGCTGCGCGTCGGTGCCTCGCATCATCGTCATCAGCAGCTCGTACCCCTGCCGCTGGTGGAAGGACTCCTCCTTGCAGATCCGTACCATCGCCCGGGCGTACGGCCCGAAAGAGCTGCGACACAAGGGAACCTGGTTGCAGATCGCCGCGCCGTCCACCAACCAGCCGATCACCCCGACATCGGCATACGCCGGGGTCGGGTAGTTGAAGATCGAGGAGTACTTCTGCCGGCCGCTGATCAGCATCTCGGTCATCTCGCCGCGGTCAATGCCAAGGGTCTCGGCGGCCGAGTAGAGGTACATGCCGTGTCCGGCCTCGTCCTGGACCTTGGCCAGCAGGATCGCCTTGCGGCGTAGGGAGGGGGCTCGGGTGATCCAGTTGCCCTCCGGCTGCATGCCGATGATCTCGGAGTGCGCGTGCTGGGCGATCTGCCGAATCATCGTCTTGCGGTACTTCTCCGGCATCCAGTCGCGCGGCTCGATCCGCTGGTCACGGGCGATCGTGGTCTCGAAATGGTCCAGCAGTGCGTTCTCGTCATTCACCGAGCTTTCCTCCAACCGACCGAACGTTCGGTTTGTAGGATACAGCCCATCGATGGGCACCGCCAAAGTTAGCGCAGGCAGCCGGTCCAAGGGTCAGTCAGGTCAGCGCCGTGGACCCGTCCAGGAGTGCTACCTAGATCAGCAGGCCGGACGGCTTCCCTCGTACGGCGGCCCCGAACTCCGCCGCGCGACGTCTGGCCATGAGTCGACGCTAGGAACTCAGACAGCGCCGTGGGCCGTTATGCGATCACACGTTGATCACGATCAGCCGGCTCGGCTGCGAGAGCGCCGGGAATGCCGACCGGGCGCTGAATGGCGACGCCGGTGTCGGGTCTGACTCGTACCCGCCTGATCCTCGGCGTTTCGGCATACTGGTGTGGTGAGCTACGGCGTGGACGGGGACGATCAGCGCCCGACGAGGCGCCATCCGACCGACCGCACGGAGCACCGCGCCGAACCGACGAACTCCGGAAGCTCCTCCGGCCGTCCGGCCGGTGACCCGGTGCGGTCGAAGATCCTTTACGGCGGTGCGGTCGGCCTCGCTGCGGCTGTGCTCGTCGCCGTCGGGCTGGCCGCCCTGTTCGATGTCTCGTTCTGGGCGGCCCTGGGGATCACAGCGCTGATCGGCCTCGGTCTCGCCATGCTGCTCGCCGTCCTCGTCGGCTGACCCGCCTCGAAAGCCTGACGCCTGACGCCTGCCTCCTCATGTGCTGGCCGGATGCCTGGCCGTCTTGCTGCCGTTGCCGTGCTTGTTCGCGATTATGACGAAGCGATTGGCTACTACTGCGGGGCGCTGGGCTTCGAGCTGGTCGAGGACAGCAAGCTCGGCGACGGCAAACGCTGGGTGCTCGTCGCGCCCTCCAAGGAGCACGGCAGCGCACTACTGCTCGCCAGGGCCAGCGGACCGGACCAGCAGGCCCGAATCGGCGATCAGACTGGCGGCCGGGTTTTTCTGTTTCTGCACACCGATGACTTCGGCGCCGACCACGCTCGGTACGTCGAGGCCGGCGTCGAGTTTATCGAGGAGCCACGGTACGAGCCGTACGGAACCGTTGCCGTCTTCGAGGATCTGTACGGCAACCGCTGGGACCTGGTCGAACCGGTCCCGGCCCGCCCCGAGTCATGAGTCACGGTGATGTCGACGGTTTTCGAGGGATCGGACACTGTTGATCATCGGATAACGAGGGGTTTCTAGCGGGATTCGGGCAATCAACCGCCAACAATCCGATGATCAACCTGGGTTGCCGCGAGCGGGCCGAACAGCGGCGGCGGCTCAGTGCAGGCAGGACTCGGGGAGTTCGAACCACCGCAGCGCCTCGAAATCTGCTGACACTCGCTGGGCCGGATCGTCGCAGGCCGAGTTGCAGTCCTCGTGCTGGGCGAACAGGTCCCGGGCCTCCTCGAGGTAGCCGGTCAGGACGCTGTCGTCCGCGCGCTCCTGATGATCGGGATAGCGCATCGCGCCCGTGGCGTCATAGCTGACCTGATGCAGGCGCATCGGCGGCTCGACCGGGCCGTCGCGATGTCGCCACAGTCCGGTAGCGGGATCGAACCGGTAGTCCGGGAGCAGCCGCCAGCCGTACGCAGCAACGAGATGCACCGCGGCGACGAGGTAGTCGAGGACCGGCTGGCTGATGAAGTAGTTGAAGTTCACCCGCACCCAACCGGGCTTGATCCCCTCGCAGCCGGAGGAGATCTCGCGCTCGAATTCCCGGGAACGCTCGATGTCGATGCCGAGCAGCCGATGCCCGTACGGACCCGCACACGAACAACCGCCACGCGATTGGATGCCGAACAGATCGTTCAGTAGTGCGACGACGAAGTTGTGGTGCAGGTAGCGCCCGGCTGGGCGGCGTACGACGAATGACACGATCGAAAGTCGTTCGGCTGCAAGATTGCCCAGAATCTCGATATTCGGGTTCTGCCGCCAGGATCGTACGACCCGACGGAGATGGTGCTCCTCGTACGCGCGGATGACGTCGGTCCCGACCGCTGCCTTGAGCTGGAAGACCAGGCCTGCGCGGATCGACTCGACGATCGCGGGGGTGCCGCCCTCCTCACGGTGCTCGATGTCGCTGAGATAGCGGTGCTCGCTCGGGTTCACGTAGGCCACAGTCCCGCCGCCGGGCACGACCGGGACGCGATTGGCGAACAGTTCCCGGCGCCCGACCAGCACGCCGGGAGTACCCACTCCGCCGATGAATTTGTGCGGAGAAAGGAAGATCGCGTCCTTGTACGCCGCCGGGTGCTCGGGGCAGTCCGGGTTCATCGCGATGTCGACGTAGGGCGCCGCCGCGGCGAAATCCCAGAAGGACAGCGCGCCGTAGCGGTGCAGGGTATCGGCGATCCGGCAGGTGTTGGTGACGATGCCGGTCACGTTGGAGGCCGCGGAGAACGAGCCGATCTTGAGCGGTCGCTCGGCGTGGGCAGCGAGCTGCGCTTCGAGCTGGTCGATGTCGATGTGCCCGTCGGCGTCCTCCGGGATGACCACGACGTCGGCGATCGTCTCCCGCCAGGAAACCTCGTTGGAGTGGTGCTCGAAGGGGCCGATGAAGACAACGGGGCGTTGCTGGGCGGGGATCTGGGCACTGAGCTGATGTCGGTCGTCGAGGTCGGCCGGGATCCGCAGGTTGAGCACCCCGATCAGCCGGACGATCGCTCCAGTAGTAACGGATCCGGTGAACAGGACCGCGTGCTCGTCAGTGCCGCCGACCGAATCCCGGATCAGCTTGCGGGCATCTTCACGCAGCCGGGTGGTCTGCAGGCC
>Ga0136630_1001004_pt1 | contig 11381 bp, 8 predicted proteins | sample AntDrymUQ5682106_2_FD_105496 | JGI IMG/M metagenome (GOLD analysis project Ga0136630, IMG submission 105496) | Polar desert sand microbial communities from Dry Valleys, Antarctica - metaG UQ568 (21.06) | ecosystem: Environmental > Terrestrial > Soil > Desert | place: Antarctica: Dry Valley...
GAATGCCCGGTCCCTGGTGGCCGAGGCATTCGAGGCCATTGACGAGCACGACCGGCGCCGCAGCTTCCCGAGCCTCGTCATCGACCCGAACATCCCACTCGTCCCTGACGGCGAACCCGACCGGCGCGGCACCGGCACCGGCGACGGCGAACGCGATCCCGACCGTGAGCATCTCGCAGACGTGCTCGGCGAGGTGCCCGAGGAGGTCGTCGACACGGTGGTGGCGGCCGCTCAACCGGTGTCGCGCTGCCGGCCCCTGGAGCCGCCGGTCTGGACCGGCGTGGCGACCGCCGTGGTCAAGGGCATTGACCCGCACGTCAAGCGACCGGTCGTGGTCGACCGGGTACTCGGCGGGATCACCGGCCTGCGCGAGCCGGTTCTCGCGGTCCCGGACTTCGCGCCCGAGCTCGACATCCCACTCTGGTCGTTCCTGCGCGACAACGCCCCCGACTGGCTGTTGCCCGGCGGCGGCGACGTACCGCTGGACCGGGTCATGGCGATGGTGACCAACAACGAGTTCGTCGACGCATTCATGATCGGCGCCAACCAGCAGACGCTGGCCGAGCTGCGGCGTCGCAACATCCCGGTGACCACCGGCTGGACGCCGCTGCGCCGGTTCTGGCAGCGCGTCGACGCCGAGGGGCCGGTCACAGACATCCAGCCGGTGCTCGACCTGCTCACCGAGCCCGCTCCCGGCCGGCCCCGGTGGCCCGAGGGCACCCCGCTCGGTGACCGTACGCACCAGCGTGACGGCGCCACCTCGCAGCTGATCATCCTGCTGCACACCGAACTGTTCCGGCGTTATCCCGCCACACAGGTCTACCTGGTCGAGAACCCGGGCGGCGCCGACACCTGGGGTGACCCGCCGGCAGTGGGCGACCCCACCACCCACGTCCAGCCGATCCTCGGCGGAGCCCTCGAGCCCGAGCTGGTGTTCTTCGGCTTCCCGCTCTCGCCCCAGGAGGGCACGAGGTACTGGCTGGTGCTCGAGGAACCACCGCCCGGTTTCCGGTTCCGGGCCCCTACCGCGGCAGAACGCCAGCTCGGCAACGGCGGTCGCTACGCCGCGAGCACCCTCGACCCACCCGTGCGCGCCTTCTTCGGGAATCTGCTGTGAATGCCAGCGTCGTCCGGGACGAGATCACCGCGGTCCGCGAGAAGCTGGTAGCCGTCGAGCAACAGCTCCGCGACACGTTCAAGGCCCTCAACGCCATCCCCGACTGGCTGCGGGTCGGCGACCCCGACCGGTTTGCCCGTCCGGCCGACCGACGCAAGGCGAAGCGGGCCGACGACCTCCGCGCTCAGGCCGAGGACCTTGCCCACGAACAGGTGGTCCTCCGGTCACGGCTGGACGACCTTGACACCGCCATCTCGGGCTTTCCGACGGACTCGTCGTACGGTGTCGTGCTGCCGGTGCGCCTTGAGACCCGATTCACCCGACCCCGACCCGGAGCCGCTCCCGGCAGCCGGGACGCCCGCTGGAAGTTGCGAGTCCGGGTCGAACCGGACCCGATCGCGATGCCCGTGCCTCCGAGCGACCCGACCCGGCGCGAGGCCGATCTGGTCGTGCGCTGCTGGAACGACGCCAAGGGTGACCTGTCCACCGAGGCCGGCGGCCGCGCGTTCCAGACGTTGGGTCGCCGGGTCGGCCTGGCGCGCGCCGCCTGGCTCCGGCGTGCCGTCCCTGTCGACCGCCGCACCGGCGGCGGCTTCGAGACGGTCGAGGACTATCCCGCCAGCACCACCGTTCCTCCGCCGCTGGTCGGTCTGCCGCACCGGCTGGAGATCTGGGGCGGCCCGGCCGACGATCCGCGTCGACTCCTGCGCCTGACAGCCAACCGCCAGGCCATCGCCGCCCAGGCCGGGCTGCACGCGGTCAAGCCGATGCGCGACGGGCGGATCCCTCGTACCTGGTGGAACTCCTACGAAGCGGCGCGCCGGGTAGGGCTGGCCGGCGAGATCGTGCTGGGCGAGGAGCGACCGGCACTCGACGTCCTGATGTGCGTCGGACTCTGCGAACCCGGTAGGAAGCCGTCGCCGAGAGAGGTCTTCGTCGCCCATGCCCGCGCCGGGCGTCTGGGCACCCTCCCCCCGCTCAGTCCCACCAACACCGTCGCCGGTGTGCCGGCAGCCGACACCGGCAAGGACCCGAAGGCCTGGCTCGAGATGGCACGGCTGCCGAAGACGACCGCCGGCGGACTGTCCGACGTCCTCACCGGGGATGCGCTGCTGACCGGGGTACTGACCCCCGACCTCGACCGGCACCGCGCGGCCAGGGCGCTCGTGCGGGCGTTGTGGCCGGTGCTGTGGCAACGCAGCCTCAAGGACCTCGCCGGTCTCGGTGAGGAGATCTTCCGACTCGGCAGCTACGCCGGGCGCAACCTGCATCCCTTCGGACCCTTTCCGGTGCTCCGCATCGCAGACCTGCCGTACGGCGTCCTGCCCATCGCGGACTACGACCGTATGGTGGCGCGAGGCGAGCCGCTGCCCAGGCTCGAGCGAGCGGTCCTGCGAGCCGTCGACCACCTGACACCGGCGCTCGTGGCCGCAGCCGGTCCGGAGCCGGCCCTCGTCGGCGGAGACGAAGAAGCGATCCTGAGGGTCCTGAGCAAGGTCCCGACCGCGCGCGAGTACGGCTCCCGCAGTTATCCCGCCACCGTATTGATGGCTGCCCTGATCGCCTCGTTCGGCGGCCCCTCACCCACCGAGACGGTGTCGGCGTGGGAGGAGCAGGCCGCGCTCTTCCGTGAGTTGCTGCCTGTCCCTCCGGCTCGCCGCCACTCACCCGCCTTCCACGTCGAGCCGTGGCCGCACAAGACGTCACCGGAGTGGCGCGAGGTCCTGCAACGCCTTCTCGACACCCGGTGGGAGGAACTTGCGACGAAGAGCGATGGGTCCGGGTTCTGGGGCGGCGGCGACGAGCTGCCGATCCACCCTCTGGCGCGGCTGGTGCGCCAGGCGCTGCTGCTGACCATGGTCGAGGCGGGTCGGCTCGGCACCCTCACGTCGCCGCCGCAACCGCCGGGATACCTGGTGCCGCTGAGCGAGCCGGACAGGATGGCCGTGGATGCCCAACTGGTGGACGAGGACGGGCCGGTCTTCGAAGTGCCCGGCCAGACCGCAGAACTCGTCGCGGAGGGGGTGGACCGGCTGCCGCGGCGCGACGCCGTCGTCCACCAGTTCGAGGACGTCCGGCAGGCGGTCCGCGAACTGGTGGACTCCGACCCGGTCGCCGTCGAGTCGGTGCTCAACGGCGTGCTGGACTCCGCCGGGCACCGCCTGGACGTGTGGTACACGGCGATCGCGCACCGGCGCCTGCGGCAGCTCCAGGCGCTCCGGGCGACACCCGTGCTGGGCGCCTACGGGTGGGTCGACGACCTGCGCCCCGCCGACGACCCGACCCCGCCGACGACTGCAGGGCTGCTGCATGCCCCCGGCTACCCGCAGGCCCTGACCGCGGCGCTTCTGCGCGACCACGCCGTGCACGACACCGACGACGAACGGTGGAAGCTCACCCTGGACTCCGCGACCGTGCGGCTGGCCTCCGAGCTGGCCGATCAGGTGCGCTCCGGCACCCACCTCTCCGAGGTGCTCGGCCGCGAGATCGAACGCAGGTTCCCGGCACCAGGACGGGTGATGAGCCTGCGGCGGCAGTACGCCGCGCGACCGGAGTGGGAGGGTCGCCGGGTCTGTGACGGCCAGCTGGTCCTCGACGACGCGCGCAACCATCCCGACCGGCTCCCCGGCTGGCTGGACCGGAAACAACTGCGCGACCTGCTCGACGCGATCGACGCCTACGCCGACATGCTCGTCGCCGACGCCCTACACGCGGTGGTCGAGGGTCGCACCGACGCAGCCGCCGATGCCCTCGAGGCTTCCGCAGGGCTCGGTGCACCTCCCGAGCTGCGGCTGTTGCGCACGCAGCGTGAGGGCGCCACGGTACAGACCGACGTACTGTTTGCGATCCCGTGGCAGAAGTCGTGGGAGTCCACCACCATCACGGCTTCGACCTCGCCCGTCACGGTCGCGGACCCGGCGTTTGCCCGCTGGCTGACCCGCGAGCTGGGTCGTACGTCCGCGGTGACCTGGACGGACCGCGACCGCCCAGCGCGACACGTGAGCCTGTCCAGGCTCCACCTGACCTTGGCGGACACATTGATGTACTCAGCCGACGCATTGGACGACCTGGCCCGCAGCCGGCTCGACCACGCCGGCCGCCTGGGCGGCACCGCACACGAGACCCTTGCCCAGGTGACGAGGCTGGCGTCCCTGCTGGGAGCCCGAACGCCCGAGGGGGCACTCGCGAAGCAGCAGCTGCGCTCACGGCTGGGCAGGCTGCGCGCAATGGCGAAAGATCTCGCTCAGGATCTGGCCTCGCCTCCGCCACCCGGACCGCAGCGCCGAAGACTCATCGAGCGGACCCGCCGATGGGGGCTCCCAGTGGACATCGCGTCCGCGAGGGTCGAGCTGGCTCAGCGCCGCAAGATCGGCACGGGTGACGCCAAGGCGCCCGCCGAGGAGGTCGCACGGCGGATCCGGCAGTTGGTCCCGACCCTGGCGCCGCTGCCGTTGGTCTGCCCGCGCACGCTCCCACAGGTGTTCGGCCACCGGGAGGTGCTGACCGACTGGTTGCCGGTGATGGCTGCCGTCCGCCCGCCGATGGCGAAACTCGAGGCGGCCGCGTTGCTGAGCGACCAGCAGTGGGCCAGCGCCACCAGTGACCGACGAGACGACCCGTGGGCCGCGCCCGAACCCGACAGGCACGGCGTCTCGACCGACCAACACCTGACCGTCGTCGTGGGACCCGGTCTCGGCACGCGGCCCGGCCGCCCGGTGGGGGTCGTACCCCTGGACGCCTGGGGTGAGACCGTGCCGGCGCCGCGGCACACCAGCTGGACCGCGTTCGGGTACGACGCCCCGCGGGCTCGCGCCCCACAGGCCGTGCTGGTCGTCGTACCCGCCGACACGGAGTCCCCGCTCGACCTCGCCCAGGTGCGCGGCGCCGTGCTCAAGGCTCGACAGCTCGCACGGGTCCGGTCGAGCACCGGCCAGACACCCGACGGGGTGTTGGTCGGGCTGCCGCTGGGCGTGGTCGAGGCCGTCGGAGACGCGGCGGCCACGTTGACCCAGGAGGAGCCGTGACGATGATCGTCGAGTGGCTACGCCGCCTCGAACCGGTGCCGCCGCACGGCGACCTCGAGCGCGGGTTCCGGCAGGAGGTCGCCGATCCGCTCTGGATGTTGGGGCGCCAGTGGCAGCTCGGCGAGCACACCGGCGAGGACGCCGGTGCGCCGGTCGGTGTGACGATGTCGGTGTCGCACACGCCGATCGAGCCGCTCGACGGACTGAACCCGACCCGGGTACCCGCGGAAGCCATCATCGAGGGAAATGCCGCGGACTGGTGGACGATCGGACGGCGGATCCGGGTCGGCCGTGTCATCGCCCGCTCCCTCAGCGCCCAGCAGCGCTCCGCGGTGGCCTTCGCGGGCGATCTGCCAGCGCCGTACGGCAGGGCGTTCGAGGGAATGGTCGACGGACGCGAAGCCTGGCGCCGCAAGCTGATCGCTGCCGACCACCCGGCACTCGATGGGTTCCGGCCGCAGCGGCGTGACCACTGGGACTCGTCGAGGATGCGGTACGACGCGACGTTCCGCGCCGGGCGCAGTCGCCTGACGGTGAAGAACCACAGCGGTAGCGAGGTCGACTGGTACACCGCCGACGCCGACCAGCCTCTCGGCCGGCTCCCGAAGGCCACGCGGGTCGAGGTGATCCCGATGAGGCTGCAGTACCCCGGCGCCCCGCTGCCCCGCGTCTGGCAGATCGAGGACCACGCGGTCGACATCGGCGGCTACCCACCGGATCGGTCACACCTCGCGACAGCGCTACTCATCGAGCTGGTGACCGACCACGCCGGCGACTGGTTCGTCGCGCCGGTACCGGCGCCGTCCGGGCGGTCCAAGGCCCCGGGCATGGGTGCCGTGGTGACCCTTGCCGATGTGAAGGTCCGCAACAGCTTCGACGAGGTCGACACGCTCCTGGTCCCGCCCGGCGAGGGTGACGACCCAGCCGGACCGGACGAGCCGACCGGACCTTGGTCGCTGTTCCGCACCCGTGGCCTGGGCCGGTCCAGCCTGGTGCTGTGGCCGACTGCAGCGACGCCGATCACCGGACCGGTGCTCGACGACATCGTCTTCGGAGTCGACGAGGACGCCAACCTGATGTGGGCAGTCGAGGAGCGCGTCGACGGCCTGCCACTCGCCTCCGGCGCCGAGGCCCGACAGGCGCTCGCCGACGGCCGCTCCACCGGTTCGCGCGAGTTCCGCTGGCTGCCGACGAGCACGTTGCCGCCGCACTGGCACCCCTACCGAGGTGTCCCGATCAACGCGCCCACAGTCTTCGAGCAGGGCCTCGTCGCCAACTTCTCCACAGGCACCCCGAAGCCGCGGCCGGGCCCCTTGTCCGACCTGATCCGCAGCACGCCGAGCAAGGGTCACCTGCTCGACCTGCACGCCGTCCCCTACCAGGGGCTCCGGCTCGAACGGCGCTACATGCTGGCCCGCTGCACCGACGGCAGGCCGGCCTTGTGGCGTCAGCGCCGTACGGTGCCGTTGCTCGCGCCGCCCGCCTCACACCTGCGCTTCGACGTGATCCGGGAGGCGCCGGTCGAGGAGTGAGAGCGCTGAGCGGGTCGCCTTGCCGTCGCCACGAGCCGACGCCTAGGCTCTGGCGTCGAGTCGAGTTGTCGACGTGGCACGCGGCGAACATCTGCCGTGACTTCGGGACCGGGGAGAGTGAGCACGAGTGAACGACTCGACCGGGGGACCGCAGGAGCCGTCGCTGTTCGGTGACGAGGTCCCCGGTCGCAGGCTGGCACCGGTCGACGGAGGCGACGACACGGTCGGCCCCACCGGACGTCCGATGCCGCACTTCTCGCAGCCGCCACCGCTGACCACCCACGGATCGGCCACCGTCATCGCGATGTGCAACCAGAAGGGCGGCGTCGGCAAGACGACGACCACCATCAACCTGGGCGCGGCGCTGGCCGAGCTCGGCCGCAAGGTGCTGCTCGTCGACTTCGACCCGCAGGGGTCGCTGTCGGTCGGTCTGGGGTTCAACCCGCACGAGCTCGACCTCACGGTCTACAACCTGCTGATGCAGCGGGACGTCACGCTGACCGACGTCATCTGCAAGACCGACGTCGACGGCATGGACCTCGTACCCTCCAACATCGATCTGTCGGCCGCCGAGGTGCAGCTGGTCAACGAGGTCGCCCGCGAACAGACGCTGTCGCGGGTGCTCGGGCCCGCGCTCGCCAACTACGACGTCATCCTGATCGACTGCCAGCCCTCGCTCGGCCTGCTCACGATCAACAGCCTCACCGCCTCCGACGGCGTCATCGTGCCGCTGGAGTGCGAGTACTTCGCGCTGCGCGGCGTGGCACTGCTCAAGGACACCATCGACCGCGTCACCGAGCGACTGAACCCGCGCCTGCAGATCATCGGCCTGCTGGGGACGATGTACGACGGACGCACCCTGCACGGTCGCGAGGTCATGCAGACGCTTGTCGACGGCTGGGGCGAGACCGTCTTCCACACGGTGATCCGGCGGACCGTCAAGTTCTCCGACTCCACCGTCGCCGGGGAGCCCATCCTGTCGTACGCCTCGACCTCGACTGCCGCGGCGTCCTACCGTCAGCTCGCACGGGAGGTGTGGGCCCGTTGTCACGCCGTGTGAGGGTGCCCGGCGCCGAGGAGCTGTTCCGTCCCACCCAGCCCGAGACCGAGCCGGTGCCAGAGCCGGAGGAAGCACCCGTCGAGCATCCGGGGCGCCGGACCAGCAGTGGTCGGGTCAAGCACGACGAGAAGATGACGATCTACATCAGCGCCGAGGAGCTGATGGACCTCGACCACGCCCGCCTCGACCTGCGCCGCGTGCTCGGCGCCGCGGTCGACCGTGGGCGGGTCGTGCGTGAGGCGGTGGCCATCGCGTTGGCAGACCTCGACGACCGCGGTCCGGACTCCGATCTCGTCCGTCGGCTCAGCCGGTCGTGACCTCGACCGACGCGACGTCGTCGGAGCCGACTGCGCATGCGGAGTTCGCTGTCCACCTCGACAACTTCGAGGGGCCCTTCGACCTGCTGCTCGGCCTGATCGCAAAGCACCGGCTGGACATCGCCGAGATCGCGTTGTCGCAGGTCACCGTCGAGTTCCTGGCGTACACCAAGCAGCTGGGCGCACGCGGCGACCTCGAGCAGACCACGCAGTTCCTGCTGGTGGCCTCGACCCTGCTCGACCTCAAGGCCGCTCGGCTGCTGCCGAAGGCCGAGGTGGAGGACGAGGACGACCTCGCCCTGCTCGAGGCGCGTGACCTGCTGTTCGCGCGGCTGCTGCAGTACCGCGCGTTCAAGGGCATCGCCGCGCTGCTGAAGCAGAGGTGGGAGGATCAGCAGCGCCGCTACCCGCGTGCCGTCGGTCTGGAGCCCCGGTTCGCCGCGTTGCTGCCCGAGGTGCTCATCAGCCTCACCGCGGAGGACTTCGCCGAGCTCGCCGCAGGCGCCCTCACACCGAGACCGCAACCGCTGGTGTCGGTCAGCCACGTGCACGCACCGGCGGTGAGCGTCCGCGAGCAGGCCGCGGTGATCGTGGACCGGTTGCGCCGCTCGCCGTCCCTGTCGTTTCGTGCCCTGGCCGGTGACGCCCCCGACACGCTGACCACGGTGGCCCGATTCCTCGCGCTGCTCGAGCTCTACCACGAAGGGGTCGTGTCCTTCGACCAGGTGAATCCCATGGGCGACCTGCACGTGCGCTGGATCGGCAGCGACGACGGCGATGTCGAGATCAGCGACGAGTTCGACGAGCACGAGACATCGGACCCAGCCACACCAGACGAGGACGACGCATGAGTGAGAACCCCGAGGCAGCACCCCGGCTCGCCCTACGGCCGTCCTTGGAGGCGGTGCTGATGGTCACCGACCAGCCCCTGGACCACCTCAGCCTGGCCGCCGCGGTCGGCCATCCACCGGCAGACGTCGAGCAGGCGCTGACTGAGCTGGCCGCGACGTACGACGCCGAGGGCAGAGGCTTCGAGCTGCGCCACGTCGGCGGCGGCTGGCGGTTCTATACCCGGGAGGAGTACGCCCTGGCGGTGGAGCGCTTCGTGCTCGGCGATCAACAGGCCCGGCTCACCCAGGCGGCTCTGGAGACGCTGGCCGTCGTGGCCTACAAGCAGCCGGTCAGCCGTGGTCGGGTCTCGGCGATCCGCGGTGTCAACGTCGACGGCGTCATGCGCACGCTGCTGACCCGTGGTCTGGTGGAGGAGGCCGGGACCGACGCCGAGACCGGGGCGGTGCTGTACCGCACGAGCAGCTACTTCTTCGAGCGGATGGGCCTGTCCGACGCCGGTGACCTGCCCGAGCTCGCGCCGTACCTCCCGGACCTGGAGGACGTCGAGGATCAGGACGAGACCGTGGCAGACCGGACACCCAGCGGTGCCTGACCTGACACCGGACGACGACGGTCTCGTGCGGCTGCAGAAGCTGCTCGCCGGCTCCGGCGTGGCCAGCCGGCGTCGCTGCGAGGAGCTGATGCTCGCCGGGGTGGTGGAGGTCGACGGTGAGGTCGTCACCCGGCTGGGTACCAAGGTGGACCCCCGGACCGCGCTGATCCGGGTGGACGGCGAGCGGCTGCCCCCCGTCAGCGACCACGCCTACCTGGTGCTCAACAAGCCCCGTGGCGTGGTGTCCACGATGAGCGACCCGCAGGGCCGGGCCACGCTGAGCGACCACGTCACCGACCGGCCCGAGCGGCTGTTCCACGTCGGGCGCCTCGACACCGACACCGAGGGTTTGATCCTGCTGACCAACCACGGCGAGCTGGCGCATCGGCTCGCCCACCCGTCGTACGGCGTGGACAAGACCTACGTCGCTCAGGTGAAGGGGACGGTCAAGGCCACCACGGTGCGCCAGCTGCTCGCGGGCATCGTGCTCGAGGACGGACCTGTCCGTGCCGACTCGATGACGGTCAAGCAGAGCCACGGTGGCCGTTCGATCGTCGAGCTGACCCTGCACGAGGGGCGCAACCGCATCGTCCGGCGCATGCTCGACGCGGCCGGACACCCGGTGCAGCAGCTCACCCGTACGGCCTTCGGGCCGGTACGCCTGCGCGACCTGCGCGTGGGCCGGATGCGCGAGCTGACCCGCGAGGAGCTCGGCAGCCTGTTGGACGGCGTCTCGTTGTAGCAGGAGCCCGCTCGGTAGTGTTCGCACGGCGGGAAACGGCAACCAGAAGGAGACCCACGATGGCGGTGCGCGCGATCCGTGGCGCCACACAGCTCGACGTCGACGACCGCGAGCACCTGCTCGAGCGCGTCAGCGAGCTGGTCAGCACCGTCCTGAGGGACAACGACCTCGACGCGGACAGCCTGATCAGCATCCTGTTCACCGCGACGCAGGACGTGCACTCGGAGTTCCCGGCGTACGCGGCCCGTCAGCTGGGAATGGTCGACGTACCCCTGCTGTGCACGCTCGAGCTGGAGGTCGGCGACGGGATGCCCCGGGTGATCAGGCTGATGGCGCACGTCGAGACCGAGCTGAGCCGCGCCGACGTCACCCACGTCTACCTGCACGGCGCCGCCGCGCTGCGGCGGGACCTGGCCCGCGTGAACTCCCACGAACAGGCGGGCAGGTGAGCACGACACCCACCACGCTCATCGTCGGTACGGGACTCGTCGGGACGTCGGTGGGGCTCGCCCTGCAACGTGCCGGTGTCGACGTGCACCTGGAGGATCTCGACCCGCTGCACGCTCAGGCGGCGGAGTCCCTCGGCGCCGGGACCACCCGCGCCCCGCGATCCAACCAGGAGCTCGGTCTGGTGGTGGTCGCCGTGCCTCCGCGACACGTCGGACCAGCGGTCTGCGAGGCCCTCGCCACCTGGCCGGAGGCCGTGGTCACCGACGTGGGCAGCGTCAAGGTGCCGGCGCTGCTGACGGCGCGCGAGCGGGGCATCGACCTGAGCCGCTACGTCGGTTCGCACCCGATGGCCGGGAGCGAACGGTCCGGTCCATGGGCGGCCAGCGCCGACCTGTTCGACGGACGGGCCTGGGCGGTCACGCCGCACGAGGGCTCCGCCGCCGAAGCGGTGCAGGTCGTACGCCGGCTCGCCACAGACTGCGGCGCCTCGGTCGTCCAGCTCTCGCCGGTCGAGCACGACGCCGCGGTGGCGCGGGTGTCACACCTGCCCCATCTGATGTCGGTGCTCGCTGCGGGCGCGCTCGTCGGGGCGCCACCTCAGCAGCTGGCGCTGGCCGGGCAGGGACTGCGCGACGTGACTCGGGTCGCCGCCGGTGACCCGGGTCTCTGGTCCGAGATCGTCACCGCCAACGCC
>Ga0136630_1001005_pt1 | contig 11379 bp, 8 predicted proteins | sample AntDrymUQ5682106_2_FD_105496 | JGI IMG/M metagenome (GOLD analysis project Ga0136630, IMG submission 105496) | Polar desert sand microbial communities from Dry Valleys, Antarctica - metaG UQ568 (21.06) | ecosystem: Environmental > Terrestrial > Soil > Desert | place: Antarctica: Dry Valley...
GGCGCGCTCCGCTCCTCGCTCGTGCCTCGCTCCTCGCTGCGCCGCGCAAGTCGTCCGGCGCGCTCCGCTCCTCGCTCGTGCCTCGCTCCTCGCTGCGCCGCGCAAGTCGTCCGGCGCGCTCCGCTCCTCGCTCCTCGCTGCGCCGCGCACGCCATGATCGCAAGGGGTTCCCACGCCGTCGCGGGAGGCCCTACGCTCCGGAGCGACTCGGGGTTGGTCCTGGACGCCGGAGCGTACGAGGACCGATGGCGCCGCCGCCGGCGATGCCTCACGTACGGCTTATGGACGGGAGCGGGCGTGCGGGGACCTCGGATCACGGTGCGAGATGCCCGGCCGGCCGACGTGCCAGAGCTGGTCGGGCTGTGGGCCGAGGCCCGCCGGGCGGCCGGCCCAGCCGCCCGCGCGATGGGATCGGCGAGTGAGAACGCGATCCACACCCGCGTGGAGCGGGCCGCGCACGACACCGCCGTCCGGCTCCTGGTCGCCGAGCTCGATGACGTCGTCGTCGGCCTGGCCTGCCTGAGCTGCGAGCCGATCGCGCCGTTCGAGGACGCCACCTGCGTGCGGGTCGCCTACCTGCACGTCGCCGAGTCCGCCCGCCGGCGCGGCGCCGGTTCGGCGCTGGTCGAGGCGGCCGCGACGTTCGCCGAGGAGGTGGGTGCGCCGGAGATCATGGTCGCGGTGCCGCCGACCCTGCGCGAGGCGAACCGGTTCTACGCCCGGCTCGCGCTCACGCCCGGAATCGCCCACCGCACGGTGCCGACGGGCGTGCTGCGCCGCCAGCTCTCCGGCGAGCTCGTCACGCCGGGAGGGTCTCGCGATCGAGCCTCAGAAGTGGTGGCGCGGCGGCGGCGCGCCCGGGCCGTGCTCACCCGCACCCGAGCCTTCCGCGCCGTCAAGACCTCCGGCGAGCACTGACCTTCACGGCACGAGCGCGGCGTGGGTGACGCCGGGTGCGTCGATGAGCTGGCAGGTGAGCCGGGCCGTCGCCACGCGCCGGCCGGCCGCGTCGCTGACCACGACCTCGTAGCAGGCCACCGAGCGGCCACGGTGCACCGGCGTGGCCACGCCGGTGACGACCCCGTCGCGTATGGCCCGGTGGTGGGTCGCGTTGAGGTCGACCCCGACGGCCATCCGGCCGTCCCCGGCGTGCAACGTCGCGGCGATCGATCCGGCGGTCTCGGCGAGCACGCAGGTGGCGCCGCCATGCAGGAGCCCGTACGGCTGCGTGTTCCCGGCGACCGGCATCGTCGCGACCACCCGGTCTGCAGATGCTTCGAGGATCTCGATGCCCATGGTCACGTCGAGGCGCTGGTCCACGCGCCGAGCACTGGTCGGGCCGCTCGTCATCACGCCTCCGCAGGGACCTGGGCTGTCGGGGCATCACACTAGGCTCGCGGCCGTGGCCAGCGGGACGAGCACCGACAGCGTGCCGGCCGACGAGCTCGTGGCCGAGTCCACCGCGCCGGCTGGTGACGGGCCTGACGGTGTGCCACCGCGCCTGCTTCTGCTCGACGGCCACTCGCTCGCGTACAGGGCGTTCTACGCCCTGCCGCCGGAGAACTTCTCCACCACGAGCGGTCAGACCACGAATGCCGTGTTCGGCTTCACGTCCATGCTCATCAACGCGCTCCGGGACGAGGCGCCGACCCACATCGCGGTGGCGTTCGACCTCTCCAGATCGACGTTTCGGTCCGCGGAGTATCCCGAGTACAAGGCCGGCCGGTCCAAGACGCCCGACGAGTTCGGCGCCCAGCTGCCGCTCATCAAGGAGGTGCTCGGCGCGCTCCACATCCCGGTGATCGTCAAGGACCAGTACGAGGCCGACGACATCATCGCTACGATCGCGACGATCGCCGAGCGGTCGGGGTTCGACGTGCTCGTGGTCTCCGGCGACCGGGACACCTTCCAGCTGGTCTCGGACCAGGTGACCGTGCTCTACCCCAAGCGCGGGGTATCCGAGATCTCCCGGATGACGCCCGCGGCGGTGGTCGAGCGCTACGGCCTCTCGCCCGCGCAGTACCCCGACTACGCAGCGCTCCGGGGCGACCCGTCGGACAACCTCCCGAACATCCCCGGCGTCGGGGAGAAGACCGCGGCGAGGTGGGTCCGCGAGTACGGCAGCCTGGCCGCGCTCGTCGACCGGGTCGACGAGGTCAAGGGCAAGGCCGGCGACGCGTTGCGCGCAGCGCTGGCAAGCGTCATGCGCAACCGCCGGCTCACCGAGCTCGTCCGCGACGTCGAGATCGACGTCGGGCTCGACGACATGCGCCGCCGCGCCTGGGACCGCGACGCGGTGGCAGACGTGTTCGACGCCCTCCAGTTCCGGGTGCTGCGCGAACGCCTCTACGCGACGGTCGAGTCTGCCGAGCCCGAGGCCGAGGAGGGCTTCGAGCTCGACACCGTACGACTCACGACCGGCGAGCTGACTGCCTGGCTGGAGCAGCACGCGCCACCCGGTGCGCGCCTCGGCCTGCAGCTTACCGGGACCTGGGGTCGCGGCACCGGCCGGTTGGGCGGCATCGCACTGGCCACCGCCGACGGCTCCGCGGCCTGGTTCGACCCGCAGCTGCTGGACCAGGCCGACGACACCGCGTTCGCGAGATGGCTGGCCGACCCGGCCCGGCCCAAGGCGATGCACGATGCCAAGGGGCCGCTGCTGGCCCTCGCGGCGTACGGCTGGAGCCTGGCCGGCCTGGTCAGCGACACCGCCCTGGCGGCGTATCTGCTGGCGCCGGACCAACGGTCGTTCGAGCTCGCCGATCTCACCGTCCGGCACCTCCAGCGCGACCTGCGAGTCGACGAGGTGACCGGTGCCGGCGGCACCGGCCAACTCTCGCTCGACGGCGGTGACGAGGAGGACCTCGCCACCGGCGCGATGATCAAGGCGCGGGCGGTGCTCGACCTCGCCGAGGCGCTCGACGCCAAGCTCACCGAGCTCGGTGGCGCCACGCTGCTCCAGACCGTCGAGCTCCCACTCGTCGACGTCCTCGCGTCCATGGAGCGGACCGGCATCGCCGTCGACGCGGACTACCTGACCGAGCTGGGGTCCGAGTTCGCCGACCAGGTGAGCGCGGCCGCTATCGCCGCGTACGCCGTGATCGGTCGGGAGGTCAACCTCGGTTCGCCGAAGCAGCTCCAGGTCGTGCTGTTCGACGAGCTCGACCTGCCCAAGACGAAGCGGATCAAGACTGGGTACACCACCGACGCGGAGTCGCTCATCGAGCTCGCGGCGCGGACCGACCACCCGTTCCTGGCGCACCTGCTGCGACATCGCGACGTGACACGGCTCAAGACCGTCATCGACGGGCTGCTGCCGATGATCGACGACGTGGGTCGGATCCACACCACGTTCCAGCAGACGATCGCGGCCACCGGCCGGCTGTCGTCGGTCGACCCGAACCTGCAGAACATCCCGATCCGGACGGCGGAGGGCCGGCGGATCCGGACGGCGTTCGTCGTGGGTTCCGGCTACGACGCGCTGATGACCGCGGACTACTCCCAGATCGAGATGCGGATCATGGCTCACCTCTCCGACGACGCGGCCCTGCTCGCCGCGTTCGAGGAGGGTGAGGACCTCCACACGACCGTCGCCTCCCGCGTGTTCGAGGTGGGACCTGGCGAGGTGACGCTCGAGATGCGGGCGAAGATCAAGGCGATGTCGTACGGCCTCGCCTACGGCTTGTCCGCGTACGGGCTGTCCCGCCAGCTCGGCATCAGCCCGGACGAGGCGCGTGGCCTCATGGACGAGTACTTCGAGCGGTTCGGCGGGGTGCGCGACTACCTGCGCGAGATCGTCGAGGTGGCGCGCCGGGAGGGGTACACCGAGACCATCCTGGGTCGCCGGCGCTACCTACCCGACCTCACGAGCGACAATCGCCAGCGTCGCGAGATGGCCGAACGGATGGCGCTCAACGCGCCGATCCAGGGGTCGGCCGCGGACATCATCAAGGTGGCGATGCTGGACATCGACGCAGCGCTTCGCGACGAGGGACTGCGCTCGCGACTGGTCCTCCAGGTGCACGACGAGCTCGTGCTCGAGGTCGCCGTCGGCGAGCGGACCGCGGTCGAGGAGCTGGTGCGGACGCGCATGGCGAACGCCTACCCGCTGCGCGCGAAGCTGGACGTCTCGGTGGGCTGGGGCCGGACCTGGCAGGAGGCGGCGCACTGAGCGCCGAGCAAGCGTGGATGGGGCTGCGCGCGCCGCTGGATCCTGCACGAGACGCCCCGGTGGGACGCGCAGGCGTCTGACCACGGCATAATTCGCGATGGCCGGCGGGCACCCTGCGTGGCCCTGGTCCGTTGCAAGGCAGAACACCACCCGTACCGACGTCTGGAGCACGCGTCCAGACGCCTGACGGCTCAGGAGGCCGGTCAAGCATGAGCTCCGACCCGACGATGACATTTCCGGCCACGCACGCACCGCCCGGATCGCAGCCCCCGCCACCCCCGCCACCGGCGGGGCGCCCGGTGGAACGCCGACCGAGCCGGGACAGCCTGGTCGTCGCGATCTGGTCGCTCCTGCTCGCGGTGGTCGCGTTCGCGCCACTGCTCGCCAGCCGTGGCGTTGCGCTTCGCGGTGACATGGTCTTCGTCCCTCGGCAACCGCTCAAGGGCGCCTGGCTCGGTCTCGACGGCTGGGTCGCCGGCGCCGTGCCGGCGGACTTCCTGGTTGCGCTCGGCACCGTGGTCGCGCCGGGCGACCTCCTCCAGAAGGTCGCGCTCGTGGTCATCGTGGTCCTGGCGGGCACCGGGGCCGGCGCGCTGCTTTCCGACCTCAGCGTGGTGGCCCGGCTCGCTGCCGCCACGTTCTACATCTGGAACCCGTTCGTCTACGAGCGCCTCCTCGTCGGCGACTGGACCTTCCTGGTCGGCTACGCGTGCCTGCCGTGGATCGCGTGGGCCGCACGCCGGGTGACCACCGGATCGATCGGCGAGGTGGCGCCGGTCGTCGTGTTCCTCGCGATCGCCGGCTGGACCAGCCCGGTCGGCGGAGTGCTCGGCCTCGTCCTCGCCGTCCTGGTGCTGGCCCGGCGCAACGGTCGGGCCGCGCTGGTCGTGCTCCTGGCCGGCATCGTCGTGAACCTCCCGTGGATCATCCCCGGGCTCTTCCGGCCGGGCGGCCCCACCGGCAGCGCCGAGAGTGTCGAGGCATTCGCGGTGAACGCCGAGACCCCACTGGGTGTCATCGGGAGCGCGCTGACCCTCGGCGGGGTCTGGGACTCCGCGGCGTACGTGCCCGGCCGCGACAACATCGTGGTCGCCCTCGTCGCCCTGCTCCTCACCCTGGCCGCGCTTGCCGGGACCGCGCTCGCGGCCCGCCGCTGGGACGCCGGCACGGTCGGTGCCATCGCGGTCCTCGCCGTCATCGGGCTCGTGATCGCCCTTCTCGGCGGGCTCGAAGCGACCAGGTCGCTGATCGAGAGCCTGGCCGACGACGTTCCTGGTGGAGCGGTGCTCGCCGACGGGCACGTCTGGCTGGCGCCGCTCGCACTGCTCCTGGCGGTCGGGTTCGGCGCCCTGGCGGGACTGGTCGCCACGGAGGTCGGCGAGCGAGCCGGCGGGGGCCTGGTGGCGCTCATCGGGCTGGTCGCGGTCGCGATCCCGATCGCCCTGCTGCCAAGCTTGGCTCTCGGCCTCGGTGGCGAGCTCGACGACGCGCGCTACCCCGGGGACTGGTGGACGGCCCGCCAGGTGCTCGAGGAACGCGATGCAGCCGGTGTCCTGGTGCTCCCGTTCACCGCCGAGCGCGAGTACGAGTGGAACGACCAGCGGTGGAGCGTGGACGCAGCTCGCAACTACTTCCCGGGTGACTTCGTGACCGAGGACCAGCGGGTCGTCAACGGCGTCACCGTGCCAGGCACCGACCCGCGTGCCGAGGCGATCCGGGAATCCCTCGAAGGCAACCCGGACGACTTCCTCGCAACCCTGGCCGACAACGGCATCGACCATGTCCTCATCGAGCGCAACGTCGCTGGGCCAGGGGCGCCGAACGTGGAGCTCGGCGAGCGTGTGCACCGCGGTGGTCAGCTCGTGGTGTTCGCGCTGCCGGACGACGTGACCGCGGCGGACGTCGACCTCGACGCGCCACCGAGCCTCCTCGTGATCGTCGCTGACGTCCTTGCGGCGCTCGTGGCGCTCGGCGCAGTCGCGGCGTGGGTCGCGTTGGGCCGGACTCGGCGGACCGAGGTCGTCTAGACGCGGCCGGCTCAGGAGGGGACGGCGGCCACGAAGATCGCCGTCCCGGGCATGAGCCGCCCGCGCAAGGGGCTCCACTGCCCCCAGGTGCGTTCCAGCCCATCCGGCCACGTCGGTTCGACCACGTCGTCGAGCCGCAGCCCGGCGGCGACGATCGCCCGCACCCAGTCACCCATCGTCCGGTGGTGCTCGGCGTAGCTCGCCTGCCCACGCTCGTCCTCCTCCACGTACGGGCGGCGGTCGAAGTAGGACTGGCAGACCGTGAGCCCGCCGGGCCCGGGGTCGTCCGGGAAGACCCACCGCATCGGGTGGGTCACCGACCAGACGAAGCGACCACCCGGTCGGAGCACGCGGACCACCTCAGCCAGCACCGCCCCGGCGTCGCTGACGAACGGCATCGCCCCGAACGCGGAGCAGGCGAGGTCGAACGACGCGTCGAGGAACGGGAGCGCGCCGACGTCAGCCACCGCCGTGGGCACGGATGCGCCGGTGCGGTGGTCCAGGCTCAGAGACCAGGAGACCTGCGCGGCCGAGATGTCGATCCCGACCGCCTGCGCGCCCTGGCCGGCCAGCCAGCGGGAGCACTGGGCGGCTCCGCACCCGACCTCCAGGACGCGTCGCCCGCGGACATCTCCCAGCAGTCGCACGTCGGCCTCGTCGAGCCCTTCCGGGCACCAGAGGAAACCGTCGTCGCGCAGGAAGGAGCCGTGCTCGGCCTGGTAGGCGTCCGCGGCCCGGTCCCACCAGACCCGGTTGGCTCGTGCGCTCTCGCTGGCGCCGACGTGCCGCTGCGAGACCCGGCTTGCCGGGACGCCGTACGGATCGCTCACACCCGCCCCTCGTCATCGGTCCTCGATCAAGCCTGGTCGTGGTCAGGCGGCAGGCGCGAGAAAGGCAGCGAGCGCGGCGACGTAGAACGTCATGTCCGCCGCTCCGCACAGCTCGCGCGCGGAGTGCATCGCCAGCGTGGGCGCGCCGAAGTCGACGGTGGTGACGCCGAGGCTGGCCGCGGTCATCGGGCCGACCGTGCCGCCGCAGGGCAGGTCCGAGCGGGTGACGAAGCGCTGCATGGGGACCTCGGCCTGCTCGCAGGCCAGCACGAACGCCGCCGCGCCGGGGGCGTCGCTGGCGTACCGCCCGCTGTTGTTGATCTTGAGCACCGGTCCGCGGTTCATCTCGATCAGGTGCTGCGGCTCGTGCCGATCGGGGTAGTTCGGGTGCGTCGCATGCGCCATGTCGCCGGAGGCGACCATCGAGTCCGCGAGCGCCCGACGAAGGTCCTCGCGATCGCCGCCGGACGCGGTGACGATCCGCTCGAGCACGTCGGGGAGCAGCGTCGACCAGGCGCCACGTGCGGACAGGCTGCCCACCTCCTCGTGGTCGAACAGCACGAGAACCGGGACGTACGCGCCGGGGGTCTCCACGGCCTGCAGCAGGGCGCGCACCCCGGCGTAGGAGGTGCCGAGGTTGTCCAGCCGAGGGGCGCTGACCAGGTCGCGGTCCACGCCGATCCGCCGGCTCGGGGTGAGGTCGTGGGTCATCAGGTCGAACGCGAGCACGTCCGTGACATCGACGTCGAGCTCGTCGGCGAGATAGCCGCAGAAGTCACGCTGGCCGGCGCCGACGCCCCACAACGGGCTCAGGTGCTGCTGGCGGTTCAGCCGCAGGCCGCGGTCGTTGATCTCGCGGTCCAGGTGGATCGCGAGCTGGGGCACCCGCAGCAACGGCTCGTCCGTACGGAACAGCCTCAGCTCGACGCCACCTGGGACGCGCACCGCGATCCGACCGGAGAGCCCGAGGTCGCGGTCCAGCCACGAGTTGAGCAGCGCGCCGCCGTAGACCTCGACGCCGAGGAGCGCCCAGCCGGCTCGGGAGAAGTCCGGCTGCGGCTTGATCCGGAGGTTCGGGCTGTCGGTGTGGGCACCGACGATCCGGTACGGCGTGGTCGGCCCGCGCGCGGGCTCGGTGCTCCAGGCGACGAGCGAGCCTCCCCGGACGACCACGTACCGTCCGGGCTCGGTCGGCCAGCGGTCCCGCTCGGCCAGCTCGATAAAGCCAGCGCTGCCGAGCGCTGCTGCGGCGTTCGCGCAGACGTGGAATGGCGACGGCGACGCATCCACGAACGCACACAGCCCATCGGCCACGTGGTGCACGTCGGCGATGACGTCATCGAGCCCGGTGGACGGAGCGAGAGACATCCGCCCATGCTGCCACCCCTGGCGGCGCGGCTCAGGACCAGCCGCTCGCCGAGTTTCGTCCGGCCGACGGGCCGGTGAATCCGTCGAGCTACCCCTCTCGGGTGGGGGCTTCTACTCAGCGACCGGCGAACTCCGCCCGCTCGATTGACCACGATCGCTGTCCGCGCGTACTCTGGACGACGCGCTGTGGGCCTGCGCGTCTCGGACCGAGTGGGCTCGCTCGACTCGTCAACCCCCGGTTTCCTTTCGATTCCAGGTCTGGCACGTCGAAAGGGGCCCTCCGCGCGGACGCCACGACCTCCACCCGTACCGGAGCCTCCCACCACATGACGAGCAGCATCGACGCACCCGCGCAGACCGCGGCCAGCGAGCGCACCACCGCGAACGGCAGCAGCGCCGACCAGGGCGACGACGACACCGATCGGACGCCGCGCACACCACAGGTCGCGGTCAACGACATCGGGTCGGCTGAGGACTTCCTCGCCGCGATCGACCTCACGATCAAGTACTTCAACGACGGCGACATCGTCGAGGGCATCATCGTCAAGGTCGACCGCGACGAGGTCCTCCTCGACATCGGGTACAAGACCGAGGGCGTGATCCCCTCCCGCGAGCTGTCGATCAAGCACGACGTCGACCCCAACGAGGTCGTCTCGCTCGGTGACCAGATCGAGGCCCTCGTCCTCCAGAAGGAGGACAAGGAGGGCCGGCTGATCCTGTCCAAGAAGCGGGCGCAGTACGAGCGCGCCTGGGGCACGATCGAGAAGATCCAGGCCGACGACGGCATTGTCACCGGCACGGTGATCGAGGTCGTCAAGGGCGGGCTCATCCTCGACATCGGCCTCCGGGGCTTCCTCCCGGCGTCGCTGGTGGAGATGCGTCGCGTGCGCGACCTCCAGCCGTACGTCGGCCGCGAGATCGAGGCCAAGATCATCGAGCTGGACAAGAACCGCAACAACGTCGTGCTGTCCCGCCGTGCGTGGCTGGAGCAGACCCAGTCCGAGGTCCGCCAGAACTTCCTCACCACCCTTCAGAAGGGGCAGGTCCGCAAGGGCGTCGTCTCCTCCATCGTCAACTTCGGCGCGTTCGTCGACCTCGGCGGCGTGGACGGTCTCGTGCACGTCTCCGAGCTGTCCTGGAAGCACATCGACCACCCGTCCGAGGTGGTCGAGGTCGGCGACGAGGTCACCGTCGAGGTGCTCGACGTCGACATGGACCGCGAGCGGGTCTCGCTGTCGCTCAAGGCGACGCAGGAGGATCCCTGGCAGCAGTTCGCCAGGACCCACCGCATCGGCCAGATCGTGCCCGGCAAGGTCACCAAGCTCGTGCCGTTCGGTGCGTTCGTACGCGTCGAGGACGGCATCGAGGGCCTCGTCCACATCTCCGAGCTGGCCGAGCGCCACGTCGAGCTGCCCGAGCAGGTCGTGCAGGTTGGCGCGGAGATCTTCGTCAAGGTGATCGACATCGACCTCGACCGCCGCCGCATCTCGCTCTCCCTCAAGCAGGCCAACGAGCAGGTGACCGGCGCCGCCGGCGATGAGTTCGACCCGACGCTGTACGGCATGGCGGCCACCTACGACGAGCAGGGCGACTACATCTACCCCGAGGGCTTCGACCCCGAGACCAACGACTGGCTCGAAGGTCACGACGAGCAGCGCGGCGAGTGGGAGCGGCAGTACGCCGTCGCCCACGAGCGCTGGGACGCGCACAAGGCCCAGGTCGCGACGGCGGTGGTGGCCGACGCCGAGGTCGCCAGCGAGACGCCGTCGACCTACTCGTCGGCCCTGCCCGAAGAGGAGCCCGACGGTGCGCTCGCCTCGGACGAGGCGCTCGCCGCGCTGCGGGAGAAGCTCACCGGCGGTTCCTGACCGCTCGACCGGCTCTCGCCGATCATTCGCGTAGGGGGCGGGCGCGTGCTGAAGGTGGGGTTGACCGGCGGGATCGCATCGGGGAAGACCGTGGTGGCCGAGCGGCTGGCTGCGCTCGGCGCCGACGTGATCGACGCCGATCTGCTCGCCCGCGAGGCGGTCGCGCCGGGAACGTCCGGGCTGGCCGAGGTCGTCGCCAGCTTCGGGCCGGCCGTGCTGCTGACCGACGGCTCGCTCGATCGTGCTGCGCTGGGTCGGCTGGTGTTCGCCGACCACGCGGCGCGTCGCCGCCTCGAGTCGATCATCCATCCTCGGGTCCGAGCCGCAGCCCGACAGCTGGAGGCCGAGGCCACGACCGCCCGTCCGGACGCGGTCGTGGTCCACGTGATCCCGCTGCTGGTCGAGACCGGTCAGGCAGACGCGTTCGACCGGGTCGTCGTGGTCGACGTTGACGCGGTGACCCAGCTCGAGCGCCTGGTCGCCGTGCGGGGGATGGACCCGGCCGAGGCGCGCCAGCGGATCGCCGCGCAGGCCAGCCGGTCTGAGCGCCTCGCCGTCGCCGACGAGGTGATCGACAACTCCGGCTCGCCGGCTGAGCTGGAGCGCCAGGTCGACGCCCTCTGGCGGTCCTTCAGGTCCCGGCGGGCTCAGCCTCCTCCGTGAGCTCGAACCAACGCTCCTCGAGCTGGGCCACCTCCGCGGTGATCGTCCGGAGATCCGCGTCGAGCTCGCCCAGCCGAAGGTAGTCGGACGCGTGCTCGGCGAGGAGCGTGTGCAGCTCGCGCTCCCGGGTCGCCAGCTGGGCCAGCCGCCGCTCGAGCTTGCTGATCTCCTTCGTCGCCTGGCGCCGGTCGACAGCACCGACCCCCGCGGTCGTCGGGACCACCTGCGCCGAGCCGGTCGGCATCGTCGTCGGAGCCGGGCGCACCGAGGCACGGCGGTCAAGGTACTGCTCGACGCCACCGGGCAACATCGTGAACGTGCCGTCCCCCGGCAGCGCCCACACCGTGTCGCAGACCCGCTCGAGGAAATAGCGGTCGTGCGAGACCACGAGCAACGAACCGGGCCAGCCGTCCAGGAAGTCCTCCAGGACGGTAAGGGTGTCGATGTCGAGA
>Ga0136630_1001007_pt1 | contig 11363 bp, 13 predicted proteins | sample AntDrymUQ5682106_2_FD_105496 | JGI IMG/M metagenome (GOLD analysis project Ga0136630, IMG submission 105496) | Polar desert sand microbial communities from Dry Valleys, Antarctica - metaG UQ568 (21.06) | ecosystem: Environmental > Terrestrial > Soil > Desert | place: Antarctica: Dry Valley...
CCCGCCTCGGTGAGCGCGAGGCTCCCGGTCGAGGCCACCTGCTCGCCGGCGAGGGCGTGCTCCTCGGTGTCGGCGGCCTCGACCTCGGCGACCGCGCTCACGTTGGCGGTGAAGACCTCGACCGCGACGAGCACCGCAAGGACGAATGCCACGCCGATGGCGGCGATGCCGACCTCGGCGCCGCCCCTGGCCATGCGCCGGCCGAACAGCATGATCACCAGCGCGGACGCCGCCGGCAGCGCGGGGATGAGCCATGCGTGGTCGGAGATCACCTGAAGCTGTCCTGTTCTCAGTACTTCATGAGGTCGGCGTCGTCGATGTTGACCGTGGCGCGGTTGCGGTAGAGCAGCAAGATGATGGCCAGGCCGACGCCGACCTCCGCCGCGCCGATCGCGAGGACGAACAGGGCGAAGATCTGGCCGGTGAGCACGACGTCGCCGCGGTCCGCCGCCAGCAGCCCGAAGGTGACGAGGTTGATGGTCACGGCCGCCAGCATGAGCTCGACGCTCATGAGCACCAGCACGGCGTTGCGCCGCGACAGGACGCCGAAAACGCCGACGCAGAACAGCAGGGCCGCGAAGACCAGCGGGAACGCCGCCTGCATCAGGTCCGGATCTCCTGGCTGGGGCGGGTGACCCCGGGGGTGGTGGACACGTCGGTCGGGGCGGGCGTCGGGCGCTCGCTGTCCAGCTCGGCGTCGAACAGCGGCTCGGGGCCCTCACCCTCCTCCCTGCGCGCCAGGACGATCGCCCCGACCAGCGCGACGGTCAGGAAGAAGCCGAGCACCATGAACGGGAACGCCCAGTGCACGTACAGGATCTCCCCGATGGCCGCGGTGGGCGTGACCGACAGCGGCAGCGCGGTGTCCCCGAACGCCTGCATGATCAGCACGGCGAGGAACCCGAAGAGGGCGACGCTGAGCGCGGCGGCCAGGCGCGTGTGGTCGTTGTCCTGCGGCATCGGGCCGAGCGGCGCCCTGGTCAGCATCAGCCCGAACAGGATCAGCACGATGACGGCGCCGACGTAGACCAGGACCTGCGTCCACGCGAGGAACTCGGCCCCGAGCAGCAGGAACGTGCCGGCGACCGAGATCAGCGCGACGACGAGGTACAGCGCCGCGTGCACGACGTTGCGCGACACCACCACGAGGATCGCCGACGCCCCGCCGAGGACGGCGACGGCCAGCATGACGACGTCGATGACGGTCACTGGCCGCTCTCCCGCTCGGCGCGGATGCGCGCCTTCTCGGCGCGGACGTAGGCGGCTTTCGCCTTCGCGCGGGCGACCCGTTCGGTCTTGCCCTCGGCGATGAGCTGGTCGAAGACGGCCTGGTCGATCTGGACCTCGACGTGGATGTCCTCCTCGACGGCCGTGGCGGTCGGCCCCGCGCCCTCCTTCGCCGCCGCGGGTGCCGCGTCAGCCGCAGCGGTCACCGCCGCGCTCGCCTGCTCCGCGGCCTTGCGCGCCGCGGCCAGCCCGTCGGCGATCTCCTTGGGGAGCTCGGCGCCGACCTCGAGCTCCGGCGGCGCGGGCACCGTGTCCATCCAGGCCCGCAGCTGCTCCTTCTCGTGCGTCAGCTCACGAATGGAGTAGGTGGAGTACTCGAACTCGGGGGACCAGAAGAGCGCGTCGAAGGGGCAGACCTCGATGCAGATGCCGCAGTACATGCACAGGGCGAAGTCGATGGCGAACCGGTCGAGGACGTTGCGGGTCCGCGCCCTGGCGCCCTCGTCCTTCGGGGGCACGACCTCCTTGTGGGAGTCGATGTAGATGCACCAGTCCGGACACTCCCTGGCGCAGAGCATGCAGACCGTGCAGTTCTCCTCCATGAGCGCGATGACGCCCCGGCTTCTGGGCGGCAGGGCCGGCTTCACGTGTGGGTACTGCGCGGTGGTGGCGGGCTTCAGCATGGTCTTGAGCGTGAGCGCGAGACCCTTCAACAGCCCGATCTGGGGCAGCGTCGCGGGCACGGTCAGGCCACCACCTTGAACACGGCCACGACGACGATGTTGAGGATGGCCAGCGGGATGAAGGCGAGCCACGAGATCCGCTGCAGCTGGTCCTCGCGCAGGCGCGGGAAGGTGGCTCGGAACCAGATCATCACGAACGCCAGCGCGACGATCTTGCCCATCGTGACCGCGAAGCCGGCGAGGGCGGCGACGACCTCACCGGGAAGGAACAGCACGTCGAACGACGGCAGGCCCACGCCCGGAAGCGGGTACCACCCGCCCAGGAACAGGACCACGGCGAGCGCCGAAAGGACGACGATGCCGGCGTACTCGGCGAGCATGAAGAACGCGTAGCGCAGGCCGGTGTACTCGGTCATGTGCCCGAAGATCAGCTCGGAGTCGGCGATCGGCATGTCGAAGGGCGGCCGCGACAGCTCTGCGAGCGATGCGACGAAGAACAGCAGGAAGCCGAGCGCCTGCGGGAGCACGAACCACATCGGGACGACGCCGAGGATGCGGAAGTCGTTCTGCGCCTCGACGATGCCGACCAGCGACATCGTGCCGGCCTGGAGGACGACCGCGGCGGCGCCGAGCACGAGCGGCAGCTCATAGGCGATCAGCTGGGCGGCCGCCCGGATCCCGCCCATCAGCGAGTACTTGCTGGCGCTCGACCAGGCCGCCATCAGGATCCCGATGACGCTGACCGACGACACCGCGAGAGCGAAGAACACGCCCGTGTCGAGGTCCTCCGCCCACAGGCCCGGACCGAGGGGGATGACCGCGAGGATCACCATCGCCGGGACGAGCGCGACGCCGGGCGCCAGCGAGAACACCCACTTGTCGGCGTTCGCCGGGATGATGTCCTCCTTCTGGATGAACTTGATCCCGTCGGCGGGCAGCTGGCCGATGCCGTGGAAGGCGGCCTCCATCGGGCCGAGGCGGGCCTGCATGTGGGCCAGCCCCTTGTGCTCGATGTACCCGACGACCAGCGGGGCGACCAGGAAGAACCCGACGATGGCGGCAACCTTCAACAGCAGCGCCAGCCACACGTTGTCGAGGGCGAGGAGGGACTCGGTCATGGAGGCTCCGGCTACCGGTCGACGTCGCCGACGACGAAGAAGACGCTGCCGAGGATGGCGATCATGTCACTCAGCAGCTGGTCTTTCAGGAGGTAGGACATCGCCGAGATGTTGTTGAACGACGGCGTGCGCATCTTCAACCGCCACGGGTTCTTCTTGCCGTCGCTCACCAGGTAGTAGCCACCCTGCCCGAGCGGGTTCTCGGTGCGGACGTAGATCTCGCCCTCCGGCGCCTTGACGATCTTCGGCAGCTTGACGTTGACCGGCCCCGGCGGGATGTTGTCGAGGACCTGGTCGATGATGTCGAGGCTGGCGTCGATGCGCGCCAGGAGGATCTGGAAGCGGTCGTAGCTGTCGCCGGTGGCGCCGACCGGCACGTGCACGTTGACCTTGTCGTACCGGCAGTACGGCTCGGTGACGCGCGCGTCCTCGGCGATGCCGGTGGCGTGCAGCGTGGGGCCCGACACCCCGTAGTCGAGCGCGACGTCGGGCGGCAGGATCCCGACCTTGCGGGTCCGCGCCTTGAAGATTTCGTTGCCCTCGAGCAGGTCGCGGTACTCGGAGTTCCGGACCCGCACGTTGCGCGTCATCTTCGCGCTCGCGGCGAGGAACCCGCGGGGCAGGTCCTCCTTGAGGCCGCCGACCCGCGTGTAGGTGAAGTGCAGCCGCCCGCCGGTGGCGGACTCCATGAGTCCCTGGATGTCCTCGCGCTCGCGGAATGCGAAGAAGACCGGCGTGATCGCGCCGAGCTCGAGGCCGAACGATCCCACGAACATCAGGTGGTTGAGGACCCGATTCCACTCCGCCATGAGCACGCGGATCCACTCCGCCCGGTCCGGGACCTCGAGCTCCATCATGCGCTCGACGGCGAGCGCAACCCCGAGCTCGTTGCAGAACGCCGACAGCCAGTCGTGGCGGTTGACGAGCGCGATGATCTGGCGGTAGTCCCGCGCCTCGGCGAGCTTCTCGAACCCGCGGTGCATGTAGCCGATGACCGGGGTCGCGCGGACGATCTTCTCGCCGTCGAGGTCGATGACGACCCGCAGCACCCCGTGGGTGGCCGGGTGCTGCGGCCCGATGTTGAGGTTCATGTCCTGCGTGCGCAGCTCGCCCTCGCCGCGCACCTCGACGAGCATGCCCTCGCCGGGGCCGCCGGGCAGCATCCCCGAACCCGGGCGCAACAGCGTGTCGGTCACGACCGCTCCCCCTCTCCTGACGGCGTGGTGGGCTCGACGGGCGGGTCGGCGTCGTCGGCCTGGAGTTCCTGCGCCCGCAGGGGCTCGGCGTCCGGCGACGGGTAGGACTCGACCGGGCGATCGCTCGCGTCGCCCCCCGGCGTGGTGTCCGGCGCGGCGGGATCCGGCGTCGTCGCCGAAACGGCCTGACCGCTGTCGCGCGTCGCCGAAGCGCCGTCGTCGGCTCCCGGCGCCGGCGTCTGATCGGCGGGACGGGCCGCCCGGCCCTGCGGGTCGGCGTTCATGCCGGGCGTCTCGGCGGCGGGACGGTCCCCGCTCTGCTCGGTCGCCCCGCCGTGGCGGCCCTCCGCCTCGACGCCGGGCGTGCCGCTCGCGGACGGCGGCGCGCCGATGCCGGACGCGGTCTCGGCTGCGAGGTCGTCGACCGGTTCGTCCTCCCCCGCCTGGTCGCCGGTGGCGCCGGCCGCCACGTCGCCCTGCACCGCGCCGGCGGCGGCGTCCTTCGCGATGTCACTGTCGGCGATCTCGGCGGCGCCCATGGGCTCGTCGGGCGCCGGGGTCCCCGCGGGCACATCCTCGCCGGCGGCGGCCGGCGAGGCGGAGCGCGTCTCCTCGGCCTCGCCCTCGTCGGCCTGCAGCGGCGCGTCGGTGGCCGAGGCGGCCTCGGGCATCTCGCCGGCGCCCGCCAGGTCGGGATCGGAGGGCGCGGGCGGCTTGTCGAGGCCCTCCCCTCCCGCGTCCATGGTGGCGGTGTCCGAGGCGGGCGCGGGCGCGGCGCCCTCCGCGGCAGCGCTCGCCTGATCATCCCCGCCCGCCGGCTGCGGCTCCGCCGCAGCCCTCTCTGTCAGATCCCCGCCCGCCGGCTGCGGCTCCGCCGCAGCCCTCTCCCCAGCCTTCTTCGCGCGCATGGCCGCGGCCTTGGCCTTCGCGCGTTCGGCCTTCGCCTTGGCGGCGGCGGCCTTGTCCTCCGCGGAGACCGGGGCCGGCGTATCGATCGTCGTCACCGACTGACCGGCTTCCGCGCTCGCCCGCTCCTCCGGCTCCTTCGCGCCCGGCCACGGCTTGGCGTCGCGCGTCGACAGGTGGAACTCCTTGCGCAGCGGGAAGCCCTCGAAGTTCTCGACGGTCAGGATCCGCGGGAGCAGCCCGGGATGCCCGTCGAACTCGACGCCGAACATGTCGTAGGCCTCGCGCTCGTGCCAGTTCGCGCCGCGGTAGACGCCGGTGATCGACGGCAGCCTCGGCTGGTCGCGGCCTCCTGGCGCCACGGCCCGGAGGTTGACGTGGTGGCGGTGCTCGACGGAGTACAGGTGGGTGACGACGCCGAAGCCGGCATCGCGCTCGTCGACGCCCGACATCCAGTCGAAGAAGTCGAAGCGCAGCGCGGGATCCTCCTTGCAGAGCCGCGCGGCCGTGGGCAGAGCCTCCGGATCCACCGTGACGGTGAGCTGGCCGTGGGCCACCTTCGTGTCCGTCACGCGAGCGCCGAGCTTGTCGCGGAAGTACTCCGCCAGGTCCTCCGGGGTCATCACTGCGGTTACATCGGGTCGTTGCGCGGGTGGCGGGTCGGATCCCCGCCGCCCACGACGATCGGCTGACGCGCCGCCTGCGCCGCGTACCGGTCCTTCAGCGACTCCCCCTGGATCATCTCCTGCAGCTTGATGATCCCTTCGAGCAGCGCCTCGGGACGGGGCGGGCATCCGGGCACGTAGATGTCGACCGGGATGATCTGGTCCACGCCCTTGGTCACGGAGTAGCTGTCCCAGTAGGGCCCCCCGCAGTTCGAGCAGGACCCGAAGCTGATGACGTACTTCGGTTCCGGCATCTGGTCGTACAGCCGCTTGATCGCCGGCGCCATCTTGTCGGTGAGCGTGCCCGCCACGATCAGCAGGTCCGCCTGCCGCGGGCCGTGCGCGAACGGGATGACGCCGAGCCGGATGAAGTCGTGCCGCGCCGCCGACGTGGCGATGAACTCGATGGCGCAGCACGCCAGCCCGAAGTTGAACACCCACAGGCTGTACTTGCGGCCCCAATTGAGTATGAACTTGACGGGGCGAGGGACCTCGACCTGGTCGTTCAGACCCACTTGAGGACTCCCTTCTTGTACTCGTACGGCAGCGTGATCGACACGAAGAACAGGAACACGAGCATCACGCCGAGCATGAACCCCTGCGGCCCCTCGGTGTTCCCGAGCACGGTCGCCCAGGGGAAGACGAACAGGGTCTCCACGTCGAAGACGACGAACATGAACGCGAACAGGTAGTACCTGATGTGGGTCTGCGACCAACCCTGGCCGACAGGGTCCATGCCGGACTCGTAGGTCGTCAGCTTGGCGCCGTAGGCGCGCTTGGGGCTGATCAGGCGGTTCAGCGTGAAGGCCACCACCACGAGGGCGATGCCCGCGATCACCAGGGCGATCACGGTCCCGTAGGCCTGGTAGTAGTCCGTCAACGTTGCTCCTTGGGATCCGGCGGATCCCCTGGTCCGGCCCGACGCCGCCGCCGGTCGTCGGCGAAACGAGCGAGTCGCGAAGAACAGACTGCTTGAAGGTCCCGGCACGAGCCGGACATCGGTGGCCAGTGTACGCGGTGTCCCGCCGGCGGCCCCAATCACGGCCCGTGTCAGCGGTCCGGGAGCGTTGCGTTCACACGGTATTCCGCAGCGACATCCGGATGGCGGTGCTCGGCTGGGGGTGCGGGCTGGCGGCGTGATGAACGCCCACGCCGACTGGCTCGCCGACGGGCAGTACTGCCGCTTCCGCCTGCGTCTGGAGAACGCCGGCCTCCAGGCGCAGCAGTACGAGGCGGCGGCCCAGGAACTCCTCACCGAGGCGCACGGGTCGTTCCGGGCGAACCTCAACGCGGTGCAGATCAGCGACCAGCCGGTGAGCCTGGAGCTGCGCCGCTCCGACGCCCACGAGTTCGACGTCTGGTTCGACATCCCTGATCCCTGGAGGACGCCGTCGCGGTCGCGCTGCGCCTGCGGGGACAGCCGGAGTCGCCGGGAACGCTCCTGGGGCTCCCGCCCGTCACGCCCGCTCCGTCACCGTGACGGGGACCCGATGGACCGCGTTGACCGCGTACCCCCCGACGTTCCACTCCGGCTGGGCCGGCTGGACGTTGCCGGCGGCGTCGGTCGCGCGGCAGCAGAGCTCGTACTCGCCAGGCTCGCCCGCATGCCACGTGGTCGTCCACGCCCGCCACGCGTACTCGGTCGCCGGGTCCGCCAACGTCGCGTCCCACCACGTCGCGCCCCCGTCGGCGCTGACCTCGACCCGCTCGATCGGTCCCCACCCCGACCAGGCGCGGCCTTCCAGGTGGCAGTCGCCGGCGAGGACAAACCGACGCCGAGTCAGGAAGTCGGGGATGCCCGGCGGCACCATCAGCGAACGCGGTGCGATCCTCGTCACCGGCTCCCCAGGCTCGTCGGGGTCGCGCCGGAAGCGGTAGGAGTGCGCCTGCTGGTAGCCGGCGAAGGGCTCGTCCACCGCCGTGATGCGCTCGAGCCATTTCACGCTCGTCATCCCGTACCAGCCCGGGACCAGCAGGCGCAGCGGGAAGCCATGCTGCGGCGGCAGCGGGGCGCCGTTCAGCTCGTAGGCGAGCAGCACCTCCCCGCGCCGGGCGTCGTCGACCGACAGGCTCCGCTCGTACGACTGCTCCACGCCGCCCTCGACGCCGCGGTCCGCGCCGGCGAAGACGACCTCGATCGCGTCGTCGTCCAGGCCGGCCTCGTCGAGCAGCGGTGCCAGCGGCGTCCCGGTCCACTCACCGGTGCCGACGGCCTCCAGCAGCCAGGGCTGGCTGATCGGCCGCTCCTCGAGGCGCGCCCGCCCGTTGCCCGCGCACTCCATCGTGACGGGGCGGGTCACGCTGGGACGGGCTCTGACGTCGTCGAGCGTCAGCGTCAGCGGCCGGCGGACGCGGCCGCAGACCTCCAGGCGCCACGCCGCCGGGTCCACCGCCGGGATGTCGTAGTGGATCAGCAGGTAGTGCAGCCCGATGGGCGTGACCTCGTTTCGCAGCGCCTCGAGCGGCATCCCGTGGTTGCGCGTCGCGAGCTGCAGCTCCTCCCGGGTGATGTGGTCTGTGTCCGTCGCCGTCTCTCCCGCCACTGTCCCTCCCTCCGCCGATGTCATACAAGGTGCAACTATATCAAGTACGCTTGTTCCTTATGGCGTTGGCGCGGCCCCCGGACATGTACGACCGCGCCCCGGAGTGGGACGCGCTCGCCCGGTTCGCCACGGATCGCCGTCCCGGAGCGACTCTCGGAATCGTCTCGGGTCGCCGGCGCCAGGGCAAGTCCTTCCTCCTGCAGTCCCTCTGCGAGGCGACCGGCGGCTTCTACTCGGACGCGCTCGAGGCCGAGGAGCCGGTCGCGCTGCGCCGGCTCGGCGAGCAGCTCACGACGTTCACCGGTGCTCCGGCGCGTCTGGCCTTCGACTCGTGGACCGGCGCGGTCGACTCCCTGCTCGATCTCGGCGCGGAGGATCGGCCGGTCACCGTCGTGCTGGACGAGTTCCCCTACCTCGCCCAGGCGTCGCCGGCGCTCCCATCGCTGCTCCAGTCGGCGCTCGGCCCTCGCACCGGCCGCCGTCTCGCGTCACGCACCCGGTTGATCCTGTGCGGCTCGGCGCTGTCGTTCATGGGACGCCTCCTGTCCGGCGACGCGCCGCTGCGCGGCCGTGCCGGACTGGACGTGGTGGTCCAGTCTTTCGACTACCGCCAGTCCGCCGACTTCTGGGGCCTCGCCCACGACCCCGACCTCGCCTTCCGTGTCCATTCCGTCGTCGGCGGCACCCCGGCCTACCGACGGGAGTTCGTCCAGGACGACACCCCGTCGGGTCCGGGCGACTTCGGCGCCTGGGTGGTCAGGGCGGTGTTGAACCCGTTCGTTCCGCTGTTCCGCGAGGGCCGCTACCTGCTCGCCGAGGAGCCGAACCTGCGCGACCGCGCGCTGTACCACTCGGTGCTCGCCGTCCTCGCCGACGGTCACACGTCCCGCGGCGAGATCGCGTCACGGCTGGAGCGCAGCAGCAATGAGCTCGCTCATCCCCTTGCGGTGCTCGAGGACACCGGCTTCGTGACGAGGTCCGAGGACGCGTTCCGCAAGACGAGACCGGTCTATCGGATCGCCGAACCGATCCTGCGCTTCTACCACGCGATCATGCGCCCGGCCTGGGGCGAACTCGAACGGCCGGGACGCGCCGGCGGGGTCTGGGCGCGGGCGCAGACGACGTTCGCGGCGGCAGTCCTCGGGCCGCACTTCGAGGACGTGTGCCGGACCTGGTGCGCGCGCTTTGCCGACGAGACGACGACGGGACCGGGGGTGCGGGAGGTGCGCAGCGGCGTGCTCAACGACCCGAAGCGCCGGACGACGCACGAGGTGGACGTCGTCGCGCTCGGCGACCGGCGCGACGGAAGGACCAGGGTGCTGCTGTTCGGAGAGGCGAAGTACGGCAAGGTGATGGGCGTCGGCGACCTGACGCGTCTGGAACACGTCCGGAACCTCCTCGCCGACCGCGCCGACTTCGACGCCCGGGAAGCACGTCTCGCGTGCTTCAGCGCCGCCGGCTTCACCGATGAACTTCGCGCCGCCGACCGTGCCGGCCGAGTCCTGCTGGTCAGCCTCGACCGCCTCTACGCCGGCTCGTGAGACGCGACCGACCCGGTCGAGCCCGCATCCTCTGATTCTGATGGTGTGTCCTGGCCGGTTCCCTTCAGCTCGGTCAGGAAGAGCGCCCTGACTGATGCCGCCCCACCGCCCGCGGGGACACCGACTCCGTGGAGTACCGGGATGCGCTACGGCTGGCCCGCAGCGCCGTGGCGTTCGCGGAGCGGGTCTACCGGCTGCGAACTGCCGCCGGGATCAGCAGGAGCTCGCTCAGCGGACGGGCACGTCGCCCACAGCTGTCGTACGGATGGAAGGTGGCGACCGCACGCCCACCTTCGCGACTCTCGAGAAGCTGGTCACAAGGCACGGGTGTGTCCGGTTGCGCCTGTCCGCTGAGGGCATCGTGGACCCACCGGCGGTGTGGTTCGGCAAGGCGACTGAACGCTCTGCCACGGGCCACGATCACGCGACAAGGGTTGGGTGCGGGCCTCGTGCCTGCACCTGGGACCTGCGCCGAGTGTCCGGCCACCGGCTTGCGCCACCGTGGCCAAGGGATCAGACCGCGAGCTGCTCGGGGCTGCCGACGAGCCACACGCCGTGGCGCTCCGCCTCCAGCGCGATCGGGTTGCCGCGGGCGCGTTGACGAGACCACTCGCTCGAGGTCCACACCACCGGCTCGATGCCGGATGGGACGTCACCGAGGGCGGCCAGCCGCGACCAGTAGTCGTCCGAAAGCCCCTCCGCGACGATGAGCACGTCAACGTCGCTCCAGACGTTGAAGTCGCCGCGGGCCACGGAGCCGAAGACCGCGACGGCGCGCAGTCCGAGGGCGTCCGGAAGACGTGCCACGAACGCTCGCGCGGACGCGAGCAGGCCCGCGCGCTCCGCTCGTCGGCGCTCCAGCACGGCCGCCGGCCTCATGGACGATCCTCTCGCTCGCGGTGGGCGCGCACCAGGCCACTCCACACGCGGCGAGCGAACGCCAACGCCGTATCGGCGTCGGCGAGCGACTGCTCGGAGTGCTCGGTCCCGTAGACCTCCGGCGGCGCTCCCTCAGGCAGCGCGTCGGGGTACCGGCTCGGCATGTACGACTGCGTCAGCCGCTGCAGGCCTGCTCGCAGGGACGCTTCGAGCTCGGACTCGACCTGCGCGGCGACGCCCTCGGCCAGTCGGACGAGCCCGTGACCGTGGGCGTCGCGCGACACGCCCATTCCGTGGAGCACCCCCTTGATCGCGCACTGCGCGGCCTGTTCGGCCAGCAGGCACGCGATGTGGTGGGCGCCGGCGTCCGCTTCCCGCCGGGCAGCCGCCAGGTTGCTGTCGGCGGTGCGCTGCCAGCGGTCGCGTTCCACGTCGTCGATCGGCGGACGAGCCTCGCGATCCTCGGTCATGGGGCAAGTGTTCCACGGACGCGCGGTCAGCCTCTTGCGTGACAGTCCCCAGAAAAGCTGGCCTCGCTGTCGATGGCTTGCGCAGACTTGCGGGCATGACAGACGTGCAGCTAGGGCCGGTGACCGGCGAGAAAC
>Ga0136630_1001009_pt1 | contig 11359 bp, 4 predicted proteins | sample AntDrymUQ5682106_2_FD_105496 | JGI IMG/M metagenome (GOLD analysis project Ga0136630, IMG submission 105496) | Polar desert sand microbial communities from Dry Valleys, Antarctica - metaG UQ568 (21.06) | ecosystem: Environmental > Terrestrial > Soil > Desert | place: Antarctica: Dry Valley...
CCTTTCATCTCATCGCCTGGCAGGTGGACGACCGACACCACGGACTCGGCGGTCTGCTCGGAGGCCAATCGCTGGATCGCGCCGGTGATGACCGCCCGCGCGCGCTGCTCGCCGTCCTGACGAGCTCCGGCCTCGATGTCGCGGACCAGGAGAGCCGCTTCCCGCTTGGCCTGGGTGGCGATCGTGGCGACCAGCTCACCCTTGGCGGCATCGGCTGTCAGCCCGGCAGCCTGCTCGAGCACCCGCTGTCGTTCGACCGCGACATCGGCGAGCTCCTGCCGTGAGCGATCGATGTCGGCGCGCTCGTCGGCCAGCGCGGCAGCCCGATCGGCCATTGCAACCGCGTCGGCGTCGATCCGCTGCTCGCGGTCGGCCAGGCGAAGCTCTCGGCGCTCCAGGTCGACCCGTCGATCTCGGATGTCCTCCCGCAGGGCACGCAGCTCCGCCTCGCTCTCGGCGCGGGCCGTCCGGATGCTCGCCGCCTCGACCTCGACCCGGTGGCGGGCTTCCTCGAGGTCGTGCTCGATCCGGTCGCGGGCGAGCCCTGCGTCGACCTGGGCCCGTGATCTCGCCTCGGCGATGTCGACATCGGCCTGGCGGCGGGCCTCGGCCGAAGCGGCCTCGGCCTGGTCACGCAGCTCGGCGATCTCGCGGCGCGCGACGGTGATCTCCTCCGCGGCTGCGGCGGCCACCTCGGCGGTCGAGGCGATCCGTCCGGCCGCAGCGCGAGCCCGGAACACTTGATACGTGAGCAGCAGCCCGCCGACGAGCAGAACGGCGACGAGCGCCAGCAGGTCGCCAGCACCGATGTCGGGCATCTACCCTCCGGACCGGCCACCCGCAGGCAGCGTTGGGAGGGTCCCGACGGGCAGCGCCTCGCTGTGCACCGGATCCGCCATCGCTGCATGTCGCAGCGTCGTGTGATGCGTGCGCCCAACCGTCGTCACGTGGCTCGTGACCGACGGTGTCATTGTCAGACCGGCCGGAGCCGGAGATCTCGGCGTTGGGTGGTTCAGCGTTGGGTGGTGCAGCGGTGCGGCGTCGTCGTCTCCGTGCTCGGACGGAGGTCCCTCAGGTGGGGAAGGCTAGGTGGGCCTGCGGTGAGGGTCAAGCAGGTCCCCGGCGGCGAGCTCGAGCTCGTCGCGGACTACGCGGTACGCGAGCCCCGGCGGGTAGCCCTTGCGACCGAGATAGCCGACCAGCCGGCGCACCCGCGTGTCGACCGGCAGGTCGCCCACCAACCGCAGCCGGTGCCGGGTCAGCTCGCGGGCACTTGCCTCGTCCTCCTCCGGACCAACCTCCGCCACAGCGTCCGCGACGACCTCTTGGTCGACGCCGCGGGCGCGGAGCTCACGAGCGACCGCGCTGCCCGACAGCCCGCGCCCGGATCGGCGCGAACGCACCCAGCCGGCGGCGAACGCCGCGTCGTCGATCAGCCCGACGTCGGTGAGCCGATCGAGCGCGGTCGCCGCCGCGTCGTCCGGGACGAGGCGCTTGCGCAGCACGTCGGCGAGCTGCGACCGGGTGCGTGGCCCGCGAGTGAGCTGGTTCAGGCAGATCGTCCTGGCGACGGACACCGGGTCCGCCAACGTGTCTTCAGGCCCGGAACCACGTCTCACGGCTAGAAGTCGACCGGTGCCGGTGCCGGCAGGTCCGCGTCGACGTCGAGGCGCGCACCGATGCCGAGCTTCTCCTTGATCCGCTTCTCGATCTCGTCGGAGAGGTCCGGGTTGTCGAGGAGGAACTTGCGGGCGTTCTCCTTGCCCTGCCCGAGCTGGTCGCCCTCGTAGGTGTACCAGGCGCCGGACTTGCGGACCAGGCCGTGCTCGACGCCCATGTCGATCAGACCACCTTCACGGCTGATTCCGTGGTTGTAAAGAATATCGAATTCTGCTTGGCGGAATGGCGCTGCGCAGTTGTGCACGACGATGTCCTCAGCCACGAGGTTGTGGAGATCGGCGACCTCGACGTCGAACGTCCTGGCCGGGGTCCCTGGACGGATCGAGCGCACAGCCGAGAACGCGAGCTGGTCGGCCAGCACCTCGTGCAGGAACGCGTCGTCGAGGGCATCCGCGAGCCGGGTTACCCGGTCGCGGCGGAGCCGATGGCTGCCGAGCACCTGTCGCATGCCTCCCGCCGGACTGCCGGCGATGTCGCCGATGAGCTGGGCGGCCGACCGGGCCGTCACCCGGCGACTCTTCAAGTGGGCGAGGACCGGCGCGTGCATCTCCGCAGCGAGATACATGCGCTGTGATCCGCGATGGCGGGGCAGATCAACGTTGGCGAGCTGTGTCGCGAGCAGGCCGCTGCGTGGTCCCCACGACGGAAGCGCTTCACCGAGTGCGGAGACGTTCTCGATGCCGGTGACGCGCACCTCGAAGCACTCTCGCTTCGCTTGGACCCGACGTCCCCGGATGAGGCTCGCGCGTTGACCTGTCGGGTCGTACCGACGAACCGTCGAGCCGACTCCCCATCGGAGCAGCAGCCAGTGGATCTGGTGGGCGAGCTGCTCGGACGTGGTGGTGAAGCCGACCCGGAGCGCACCGGTCTGCTCGGCACCGACGTAGCCATCGGTCTCGAGGAGGCCGAAGAGCAGGTTGCTGACGACGTCGGCGGAGACGTCGGGTGCGAAGAAGACGGGCGGGATCTGCTTCTCCCACGCCAACTTCCCCCAGATGCCGGCCTCCCGGCACAGCTCGAGTACGCCGTTCTTCTCACCTGGGCGGTGCGAGAACGCAACGCTGATCTCCTGCGCTAGCTGCTTCGTGTGGCACCCGAGCGTCGCCGCGATCCGGGCGGCATCGGCATGGAGCTCTGGCACGACGTTGGTGAAGGAGATCGGAGTCTTGCCGCCGACGTAGCCGTCACCGATGAGGTAGCCGAGCAGGCGTGCGTGGTCAGCAGGCATTGGCTCGGCCGAGCCGAAGCCAAGGAACTCTCGTGGTCGAGCGACCCGATCCCCCGGTCGGAGATCGCCGGCCAGCCGCCAGCCCCGGTCGGTGAGCACCTGGTGGTCCGGCGTCACCGTGAGCTCGGCGCCGCCCTTCACGGCGATCTCGATCACCGGCTGCTCGCCCTGGTCGAACCACGAGGTCACCGGTTGCACCTGCAGCTGACCCGCCTTGTCGACCGCGGCGACATGGACTGGCAGCCGGCCGTCCACGATCTCCTCGATCCGGTGGGTCACCCCAGTGGTCGGGTCGAAGATGCGGGTGCCCGCGGCTAGGCACTTGTTCTTGACGACCTTGACTCTTGTCCTGTTTCCGACCGGGTCTTGGCCGTCTTTCAGTGTTTCGATTCTGCGGATATCGAGTCGCACCGAGGCGTAGAACTTCAACGCCTTTCCACCGGACGTGGTCTCCGGGCTGTTGTGCACCATGACGCCGTCGACGAAGTAGTTGTGGTTGCCCTCGACCTGGATGTCGAAGCGGTGCATCGACCTCGTCGGCGGCTTCACGTGCACGTCGAGGACACGTGCCGGCACCAGCCGGCGGACTGGCTCTACCGTCTGACGGAGGACGCTGAACTGTCCCTGGAACCGCGGCAGCAGCTTGTACGCCATCGAGGGATGGACGTGGGGCGCCACGATCTGCTGGAACCGAGCGCTCGCCGCGGTGGAGAACCGCAGCACCTGCTGCCGGCGAGCACCGCGACCGGTGATCTTGACGTCGAGGTCGTGGGTGTCGCGGAGGTAGGCGACGAGCCGCTCGCGCGAGCCCGGGCTCATCGCGTCGAGGCAGATCTCGATCCGTCCGCTCCCGCCTTCGGTGCGGGTCTGCAGACCCTTCGACCGGACCGTGAACGAGCCGTCGTCCATGTACCAGATCGCGAGTGCGAGCGGCGTCAGTGCCTTGAGGTAGTCCCAAGTGAGGTGCTTCTTGCCGTCGCCCTGGTAGACGACCTCCTGGAGCTCGCCGAGCTCGGGCAGCGGGCTGAAGTCGACGAACGCGGCGCCGGTGGCGTTGACTCGCCGGCTCTGACCGATGTTCGACAGCAGCGACGCCTTCCAGTCCAGGTAGGCGACCTGCTTCGGGCCGTGCCCGAGGCGGAAGCGCACACCGGAGCGGCCCTGTCGATTCGGGGACAGGTTGCCGTCGCCCATGAGCGAGCCGAGCACAACCTGCCACTGCTGATCGCTGAGCCGGTGCGTCTCCTCGACCACGACCCGGTCACCGGCAAAGAGCTCGCCCGCTTCGCGCCAGCCCCCTGGGGTGCGGATCAGATGGTTCGGGGTGGCCGCGAACTGCGCTCGCCCGTTCCGACCGGACTTCGCCACCGTGAACTGCAGGAAGTGGTCGGTCGGGCCGTTGTCGTACCAGTCGACGATCTTGCGGGGCACGATGCTGTCGGTCGCCGCGTCGTAGGAGAGCACCTCGACCGGCAGCCGCTGGTTCACGATCTTGCCGATCTTCTCCGTGCTGCCGTCGGCGAGCATGACCCGGGTCGAGTAGTGGAAGCACCCGAAGAACACACCGATCTTCTCCCGCAGCTGGTTGATGAAGATCGCAGTCGTACGCGAGTGGCTGAGTGCACCGGTGATCTTGCGCAGCGCCTGGCTCATCAGCCGGGCCTGCAGACCGACGTGGGCGTCACCCATCTCGCCCTCGATCTCGGCGCGGGGGACCAGCGCAGCGACGGAGTCCACGACGATGATGTCGAGCGCGTTCGAGCGGATCAGCATGTCCATGATCTCGAGCGCCTGCTCGCCGGTGTCCGGCTGCGAGACGAGCAACGCATCGGTGTCGACGCCGAGCTTCGCCGCGTACTCCGGGTCGAGCGCGTGCTCGGCGTCGATGAAGGCGGCGATGCCGCCCGCCTTCTGCGCGTTCGCGATCGCGTGCAGCGTCAGGGTAGTTTTCCCGCTCGATTCTGGACCGTATACCTCCACAACCCGTCCGCGGGGCAGTCCGCCGATGCCGAGCGCCACGTCGAGGGCGATCGAGCCGGTCGGGATCACCTCGATCGGTGTCCGGGTCTCGTCGCCGAGGCGCATGATCGCGCCCTTGCCGTGCGCGCGCTCGATCTGCGCGAGCGCGGTGTCGAGCGCCTTGTCACGGTCCACTGCTGCCATCAGGTCCATCCCGGTCGGCTCGGTCGTCTCGTACGGTGCTGCGTCGCCGGCGGGTCTCGGCGGCAACTACGACGCTAGGCGCGTGGTCGGACAGTTCCGGCCCGGACAGGCCGTCTGTGGACGAGAGATTCGTGTCCACAACCGTCGACCCCGCCTGACGTGCACGCCGACCGTAGCCGAACACGTGTTCGAACTTCACGCAACACGCCGCAACCGATCAGGCTGGGGGCACCTCGGTGATCTCGCCCTCGCGGAACGCATCGACGAAGAGTGCGTGGTCTGACCGGACCCTGCTCGCGTAGGCCAGACCGAACTCCGCCATCGCGGACGCGAACGCCTTGGCGTCCTTGGCGGACTTCCCGATCGCCGACACGATCGCGTCCTCCGTCTCGAAGTCCACCAGCGTCTGGTCGCTGTCGGCGTCGGACACGCAGTGGATCCGGGCGGTGGCCCGACCCAGGTAGTCGAGCACCGGCCCGATCTCGTCCGGCTCGTTGAGGTCGGCCCAGTCCAGGTCGGTGGCGTACGGGGACAGCTCGCTGACCACGTACCCGACACCGCCCACCGCGGTGTAGCCGAGCAGCGGGTCGGCGTGCGCCTGCAAGGCGCGCTGGGAGACCGCCGTCCGGTGACCATGGTGCTCGAAGTAGGACCGGATGTGCTCGTCGTCGACGACCCGGCTCGGCGCCGCCACGTTGCCCTGCTTGATCGACAAGACGATGTCGTTCTCGAGCGCCTGCGTGTAGCCCTCGATCAGGACGTTGTACGCGGGCAGGCCGGCACTCCCGACCCCGAACCCCTGCCGGGCCACGACATCCTTGACGTCGAACATGATCCGGGGCGCGTTCTCCCGCTTGGGCACCGTGCCCTGGTACGCCGCGTACGCCTTGAGCACGCCGTCGAGCTCGGTCTTCTTCGGCCGGCGTACGCCGGGACCGTCGCGGAACCTGCGCTCGAAGCCGTCGAGCTCGGTGAGCTTGTCCAGCAGTCCCAGCCGGCTGGCCAGCCGGGCGTTGAGCAGCACGTCGTGCACGACGCCGTCGGTGGTGTCCAGCCGGAGCGAGAACTCGTGGTCCCGGTCGGTCCGGGCGAACTTCCGGACCTGGTCGACGTACGCGGTCGCGTAGCCGACGACGAGGTCACTGATCGTCTGGTCCGGCAGGGCCTTCTGCCAGCCGTGCATGGCGACGCTCGCCGCCATCCGCATGACGTCCCAGGTGAAGTGCCCGAGGTATGCCTCGTCGAAGTCGTTCACGTCGAGGACCAGGATCCCGTTGCCGTCCATGTAGGTGCCGAAGTTCTCCGCGTGCAGGTCGCCCTGGATCCAGACCCGGCTGGTCCGCTCGTCGGCCCACGGGTCCTCGACGTCGGCCACGTCGGCGTAGAACAGGCAGGCGCTCCCCCGGTAGAACGCGTTCGGATCGGCCGCCATCTTGCGGAACTTCGTCCGGAACGCCGCGGGGTCGGCCGCCATGAGGTCCTGGAACGCCTCGACCAGCACCGCCACGATCTGGTCGCGCCGCGCAGAGTCAGAGGACGGATCGGTCCAGAAGCTCATGCCGGCGTCAGCCGCCTACCGCCGGCAGCGTCACGCTGCTCGCGCGCGGGTCGAGGCTGAGCTCCGTACCAGGGTCCGGCCGAGGACGCTGCCCGGGTCGCGTCGGCCAGCGCGGTCCGGTCGGCGCTGGTGGCGGCGCGGTCGTGGTCGGCGCGGCACCGACCGCGGGCCCGACCAGCGAGCCGACCAGCGTCGCTGCTGACGCGCCGAGCACGAGCCAGCTTCGTGACGATCCGGGCATGCGTGCCTCCGAGGTCGACGGTCGTGACGGAGCGTAGTGCGACGGCCGGTGCAAACGTCGAGCCCTGACGTCGACGCCCGGGCCGAAACCGGAGTGAGCATCCCCGCTCAGCGCGGCAGTCGACCGCCCTTCCCGCCGCCAGCCGACTGATCGAAGGGCGCGGCGTGCTGCTGCGACCGGCGAGTCGCCACCCTCGACGCCCATTGATCGGGAGGATCGGGCTGGTCGGTCAGCGTTCCGACGCGGGGAGCTCCAGCTCGGCCCAGACGGCCCGCCACACCGTCTTGGTGTCCTCGCCCTCGTCCAGGGCCTGCTGCGGTGTGCGGCCGTCGAGGGAGCGCAGGTGCTGGTCGCGGGCGTAGGAATCGGCGTACGCGTCACCCAGCGCGCGCCGCATCCGTGTCCAGAACTCCGTCCTCCGCACCGGGCGAGTATCGCCCAGGCGACTGCTGTCGGTGTCGCGAGGCAGGATGACGAGGTGAGCAGCGACGCGGTCGGGGATGACCGACAGGGCCGGGCCGCCCTCGAGCTGTTCTCGGCGCCAACGCGCGAGTGGTTCACCGGCGCCTTTGAGGCGCCCACTCCGGCGCAGGAGCTCGCCTGGACCACGGTGGCCGGCGGCAAGGACGCGCTGGTGATCGCCCCGACCGGATCGGGCAAGACGCTGGCGGCGTTCCTGTGGTCGCTCGACCAGCTGGCCGGGCAGGGACCGTCGAGCGACCCGGCCCGACGCTGCCGCGTGCTGTACATCTCCCCGCTCAAGGCGCTCGCCGTCGACGTCGAGCGCAACCTCCGGGCCCCGCTCACCGGCATCCGGCACGCGGCCGCCCGGCAGGGCGCCCAGGTACCCGACATCACGGTCGGGCTCCGTTCCGGGGACACCCCCGCCGACGAGCGGCGCCGGCTCGCGGCACACCCGCCGGACATCCTGATCACCACGCCGGAGTCGCTGTTCCTCCTCCTGACCGCCCAGGCCCGCGAGACGCTGCGCGGCGTCCAGACCGTGATCGTCGACGAGGTGCACGCGGTCGTCGGCACCAAGCGCGGCGCGCACCTCGCCGTCTCGCTGGAACGGCTCGATGCGCTGCTCGACGACCCGGCCCGGCGCATCGGGCTGTCCGCGACCGTCCGGCCCCGCGAGGAGGTCGCCCGATTCCTCTGCGCGACGCGCGAGGTGGTGATCGTGCAGCCGCCGGCAGCCCGGCAGGTCGAGCTGACCGTGGTGGTCCCGGTGGAGGACCTCGGCGACCTCGCGGCCTCGGCACCCAACGGGGCCAACGCCCCGAGCTCGGTGAGCGACCTCGTCGACGGTGGAGTCGGAGACGTCGACCCGCTGCTCGAGGCCGCCGGACCGGCGCCACGCGCCTCGATCTGGCCGCACGTCGAGGCCCGCATCGTCGACCTGGTCGAGCAGCACCGCTCGACGATCGTCTTCGCGAACTCGCGGCGGCTGGCCGAACGGCTGACCGCCCGGCTCAACGAGATCGCGCACGGGCGCCAGACCGGTGAACTGCTCCCGTACGACTCCGCGCCGGCCGAGGCGATCGCGCAGAGCGGAGCATCCCGAGGCGCACCGGTGGACATCGCCCGCGCCCACCACGGCTCGGTCTCCAAGGAGCAGCGCGCGATCGTCGAGGAGGAACTCAAGGCCGGTCGGCTCCCGGCCGTCGTGGCGACGAGCAGCCTCGAGCTCGGCGTCGACATGGGTGCGGTCGACCTGGTGATCCAGGTCGAGCCCCCGCCGTCGGTCGCCAGCGGGCTGCAGCGCATCGGCCGGGCCGGCCACCAGGTCGGCGCGACCAGCACGGGGGTGATCTTCCCGAAGCACCGGGGCGAGCTGGTCCCCACCGCGGTCGTGGCCGAGCGGATGCGCGACGGCGAGATCGAGTCGCTGCGCTACCCGCGCAACCCGCTCGACGTCCTCGCCCAGCAGGTGGTGGCGATGGTCGCGATCGACGAGTGGGACGTGGAGGCGCTCTACGACCTGGTCCGGCGCGCTGCACCGTACGCCTCGCTGCCGCGGAGCGCGTACGAGGCCGTGCTCGACATGCTCTCCGGGCGCTACCCGAGCGACGAGTTCGCCGAGCTCCGACCGCGCCTGGTCTGGGACCGCACGGACGGCACGCTGCGGGGCCGCCCCGGCGCGCAGCGCCTCGCCGTGACCAGCGGCGGCACGATCCCCGACCGCGGGCTGTTCGGCGTGTTCCTCGCCGGCGGCGACGCCCGCGGAGGTCGGCGGGTCGGCGAGCTGGACGAGGAGATGGTGTACGAGTCACGGGTGGGCGACGTGTTCACGCTCGGGTCGACGTCGTGGCGGGTGCAGGACATCACCCACGACCGGGTGCTGGTCGTGCCGGCACCCGGCCAGCCCGGGCGGCTGCCCTTCTGGAAGGGCGACGCCGCAGGTCGGCCGGTCGAGCTCGGGCGCGCGATCGGCGCGTTCACCCGGGAGATCGCCGGGCTCGACGACGCCGCGATCGGTGCGCGCCTCGCCGGCGTCGGGTTCGACCCGTGGGCGGTCGGCAACCTCACCGCGTACCTCGCCGAGCAACGCCGGGCCACCGGACGCCTGCCCGATGACCGGACCATCGTGGTGGAGCGATTCCGTGACGAGCTCGGCGACTGGCGCGTCGTCCTGCACTCCCCGCTCGGCGGTCGGGTCCACGCGCCGTGGGCGCTCGCGCTCGGGGCGCAGCTGCGGGAGCGCTTCGGCGTCGAGGTGCAGGCGATGCATGCCGACGACGGCATCGTGCTGCGGATCCCCGACGTGGGCGCTTGGGGCGATGCCGGTCCCGACTTGAGCAGTGCACCAGACATCGCCGTGACCCTCGAGCCGGACGACGTCGAGCGCATCGTGACCGACGAGCTGGGCGGCTCGGCCCTGTTCGCCGCCCGGTTCCGCGAGTGCGCAGCCCGCGCGCTGCTGCTCCCCCGTCGTACGCCGGGGCGTCGGAGCCCGTTGTGGCAGCAGCGCCAGCGATCGGCCCAGCTGCTCAGCGTCGCCAGCGAGTACGGCTCGTTCCCGATCATCCTGGAGACGGTCCGCGAGTGCCTGCAGGACGTGTTCGACGTCCCCGGGCTGGTCGAGCTCATGCGGGACATCGCCGCCCGCCGGATCCGGGTGGTCGAGGTCGACACCGACCAGCCGTCGCCGTTCGCAAGGTCGCTGCTCTTCGGCTACGTCGCCGCGTTCATGTACGAGGGCGACAACCCGCTGGCCGAGCGGCGAGCCGCGGCCCTCACGCTGGACTCCAGCCTGCTCGCCGAGCTGCTCGGCGAGGCCGACCTGCGCGAGCTGCTCGACCCGGCGGCGCTCGATCAGGTCGAGGCCGAGGCGCAGTGGCTCACCGAGGATCGCCGGGTCCGCCACGTGGAGGACACCGCCGACCTGTTGCGCCTGGTCGGGCCGATCACGACGGCCGACGCGGTGCAGCGAGGTGCCGAGCCGGCCTGGCTGGTCGAGCTGGAGAGCGCGCGCCGCGCCATCCGGGTGCGCATCACCGGTGAGGAGCGCTGGGCTGCCGTCGAGGATGCCGGGCGGCTGCGCGACGCGCTCGGCGTCCCGCTGCCGATCGGGGTCCCGGAGGCGTTCCTGGCGCCGGTGCGCGATGCCCTCGGTGACCTGGTCGCGCGGTACGCCCGCACCCACGGCCCGTTCCTGCCCGGCGAGGTCGCTCAGCGTCTCGGCACCGGGGTCGCGCCGGTGGACGACACCCTCGCCCGCCTCGCCGCCTCCGGCCGGGTGGTGAGCGGTGCGTTCCGCGCCGGTACGGCGACCGGCGGGACCGAGTGGTGCGATGCCGTGGTCCTGCGCCGGCTGCGGCGGCTGTCGGTCGCCGCGCTGCGCAAGGAGGCCGAGCCGGTCCCGCCGGTCGCGGTCGGCCGGTTCCTGCCCGGCTGGCAGCACGTCGGGTCCCGCCTGTCCGGGGTCGACGGTGCGCTGCGCGTGATCGAGCAGCTGCAGGGGGCCCGGCTGCCGGCCACCACGCTCGAACGGCTCGTCCTGCCCGCACGCGTGGCTGACTACAGCCCGACCATGCTCGACGAGCTCACCGCCGCGGGCGAGGTGCTGTGGGCCGGGAACGGGTCGCTGCCGGGCAACGACGGCTGGATCGTGCTCGCGACGACCGACGCGGCACCCCTCCTGCTGCCAGCCCCGGTCGAGCTCGCCGACTCGCCGCTCCACGACGCAGTGCTGGCCGCCCTCGACGGCGATGCCGCCCTCTTCTTCCGGACCCTCGCGGACCGCGTCGCCTCGACCGACGACGGCAAGCTCGCCGGAGCGCTCTGGGACCTCGTCTGGGCCGGCTGGCTCACGAACGACACGTTCGCTCCGGTGCGCGCGCTGGTGTCCGGCTCGAGCCGCAACCGCGCCACGAGTCGGCCGGCCCGCAGCCGGTACGGCCGACCGGCCAGGCCGGGTCTGCCGAGCCGCACCGGGCCGCCATCGGTAGCCGGACGCTGGTCGCGCACCCCGTCCAGGGACGGC
>Ga0136630_1001010_pt1 | contig 11359 bp, 10 predicted proteins | sample AntDrymUQ5682106_2_FD_105496 | JGI IMG/M metagenome (GOLD analysis project Ga0136630, IMG submission 105496) | Polar desert sand microbial communities from Dry Valleys, Antarctica - metaG UQ568 (21.06) | ecosystem: Environmental > Terrestrial > Soil > Desert | place: Antarctica: Dry Valley...
CAGAAGGCCGCTGCGGGCTCCGGCGCCGCTGCGCTTCGCCGTCGGCACGTTGCGCCGTTAGCAGTCCTCGACGTAGAGTGCTAGCACTCGGTCACACCGAGTGCTTGAAGTCGCACACACGTCCAACGGAGGACACACATGGCCAAGATGATCGCGTTCGACACGGAGGCCCGGCGTGGGCTCGAGGCGGGGATGAACAAGCTCGCCGACGCAGTTCGGGTGACGCTGGGACCGAAGGGTCGCAACGTCGTGCTCGACAAGAAGTGGGGCGCTCCCACCATCACGAACGACGGCGTCTCGATCGCCAAGGAGATCGAGCTCGAGGATCCGTACGAGAAGATCGGCGCCGAGCTCGTCAAGGAAGTCGCCAAGAAGACCGACGACGTCGCCGGTGACGGCACCACGACGGCCACGGTGCTGGCGTGGACGATGGTCCGCGAGGGGCTGCGCAACGTGGCCGCCGGGGCCAACCCGATGAGCCTGAAGCGTGGCATCGAGGCGGCCGTCGAGGCAGCCGTCGACAGCATCAAGAGTCTCGCCGTCGAGGTCGACTCGAAGGATCAGATCGCTCAGGTCGCGTCGATCTCGGCCGCTGACGAGGAGATCGGCACGATGATCTCCGACGCCATCGACAAGGTCGGCAAGGACGGAGTCATCACCGTCGAGGAGAGCCAGACATTCGGCATGGAGATGGACCTCGTCGAGGGCATGCGCTTCGACAAGGGCTACATCTCGCCGTACTTCGTGACCGACACCGATCGCATGGAGGTGTCGCTCGACGATGCCTACGTGCTGCTCGTCTCGTCGAAGATCACGGCGGTGCGGGACTTCGTGCCCGTACTCGAGAAGGTGATGCAGTCGAGCAAGCCGCTCGTCATCGTCGCCGAGGACATCGAGGGCGAGGCACTCGCCACGCTCGTCGTCAACAAGATCCGTGGCACGTTCAAGTCGGTCGCCGTCAAGGCTCCCGGCTTCGGCGAGCGCCGCAAGGCGATGCTGCAGGACCTGGCGATCCTCACCGGCGGTCAGGTCATCAGCGAGGACGTCGGGCTCAAGCTCGAGAATGTCACGCTCGATCTGCTCGGCACGGCGAAGCGCGTCATCGTCACCAAGGACGAGACGACCGTCGTCGAGGGCGGCGGCTCCGAGGACGACCTCAAGGGTCGCATCAGCCAGATCAAGACCGAGATCGACAACACCGACTCCGACTACGACCGCGAGAAGCTGCAAGAGCGCCTCGCCAAGCTGTCGGGCGGCGTCGCCGTGCTCAAGGTCGGCGCGGCCACCGAGGTCGAGCTGAAGGAGAAGAAGCACCGCATCGAAGACGCGGTCTCGACGACGAAGGCTGCCATCGAAGAGGGCGTCGTGCCCGGCGGTGGCGTGGCGCTGCTGCGCTCACAGGACGCCGTCTACAAGGCTGCCGATGCGCTGCAGGGTGACGAGGCCACGGGCGCTCGCCTGGTGGCGAAGTCGCTCGAGGGTCCACTCAAGCAGATCGCCGTCAACGCCGGGCTCGAGGGCGGCGTCGTCGTCGAGCGCGTGCGTGGCATGTCGGGCAACGAGGGTCTCAACGCCGCCACCGGCGACTACGAGGACCTCGTCAAGCTCGGCGTCATCGACGCTGCGAAGGTGACTCGCTCGGCGTTGCAGAACGCAGCCTCGATCGCGGCGCTGTTCCTCACCACCGAGGCCGTCATCGTCGACAAGCCCGAGCCGGCCGGTGCCGGTGGCGGCATGCCCGGCGGCGACATGGACTTCTGATCACCGACTGATCAGCTGAACGTGAGCGGCTCGCGCCGCTCCCGCTGACGAAACCCCCCGCCCGGATCCCGACCGGTCGGGGGGTTTCGTCCTTTCGTCGTCCGGGTCGTTCCGGCCCACCACCGTCTGGGCGGGATTCCTCCCACCAGCCCCTCTGGGCGGGATCTCTTTCAGCAGTTGAAACGATTCCCACCCAGAGTGCGCAGTGGCTGGGGGGTCGTCGACCGAAGGCTTGCGCCGTCGTCGTGTAGCGCGCACGATCCGCACAGTGGTCAATCTGAGTGGGACCATGATCGTGACCGAGGTGGAGTTCGAGGCGTTCGTCGCCAGGATCGAGCCTGACTTGCGGCGCGCGCTCGCGGGGCACCTGCCCGTGCACGCTGTACCCGACGCGATCTCCGAGGCGTTCGCGTTTGCATGGGAGCACTGGACGACGGTGAAGGAGTTGTACAATCCGGGCGGCTACCTGTTCAGGGTCGCCCAGTCGCGATCGCGACGACGGCTCGAGGGAGTGCTCCCTGCGCCCGAGTCCCCGCGAGATCCCGACGTCGAGCCGGGGTTGCCGGCAGCGTTCAGAGCGCTGCCCGAGCGGCAGCGCACAGCTGCCTGGCTCGTGCACGGTTGCGGATGGACGATGGTGGAAGCGGGCGAGGCGATGAACATCGCCGCGTCGTCGGTGGCGACGCACGTCAGTCGGGCGATGGATTCGCTGCGAACCGCGATGGGAGTGGAACGATGACGACGGCCACGCCGATCGAGGACCAGCTGCGGCGGTGGGCCGACGAGCTCGGCGACCGCGTCGACGCCGGCACGACCGACGACCGGCGTGCCACGACTCGGCCCCGAAGGCGACGATGGTTGGCCAGGTCCGCAGCAGCTGTCGTGCTGGTGGGCGCGGTCGGCGCGTTCACGGGACCCGGCCAGCACGCGCTCGCACACGCGCTGGCGTTCGTCGGATTCATCGACGACGACAGCTGGCGGGAAGCCGACAAACGTGTGGATGCGGCCGTGCTGAGCCGTGACGGACGAGCGATCACGCTGACGATCACCGGGGGAGCGCCGTACGAGGAGGGCGACGCGTGCACCGAGGGCATCCGCGCGCTCGTCGAGGAGACGCCGTCGCAGGTGGTCGTGCGCATCGAGCACCGCACACCGATGGTCCTTGGGTTCACGTCCTGCGACGACGAGGGCTTCCTCCACGAGGTGACCGTGCAGCTCGACGCTCCGCTCGGGGACCGCGTCGTGCGGGCGGCAGGGGGAGACGTAGTGCGAGTGGAGCGCAGATGATCTCGTGCGCGTCGCCGGCGCAGCCCCGTGCGATGCGTCACGGTCGCCGCTCGCTCGCCCGAACCATGAATCCGGGGTGGTGGCGTCGCCTCCTTCTGTAAGCGTCGCCACGACGCGCCGGCAGATAGGAGTGTGCAATGAAGACGGAACCGACGGCCGAGCTCGATGGCCGATTCGGCAGCGAGGATGCGAAGGCGACGCCGTGGGCGGACGTGGTGACAGTGCTGCCGCACAGCGGCGCGAGTGACCGATGAGGGCCGGCTGGCGACCTGCGACGGTCTGGGCGGGATCCCTTTCAACTGCTGGAAGAGAACCCGCCCAGAGCGGCTCGTGGGAGAGATCCCGCCCAGACGGTGGTGAGCGTAGGTTGCGCGGGCAAACGGCACGGCGGGCGGGGTAGGGGGCTCAGTCGAGGAGGCGGTCGGCGGCGTCGCGGGCGTCTCGCATCGCCTCGTTGTCGAGCATCGTGTCCTCGAGGCGGGCGTCGTCGTCGATCATCAGCCAGATGACCACGCCGAACACGGCGCCGACGAGGGGGACCACGAGGAACACCCACACCTGGCCGAGCGCATCGGGGTCGGTGTCAGCGAACAGCGCCGTGGCGAGACTGCGCGCCGGGTTCACGCTCGTGTTGTCCACCGGGATCGTCACCAGGTGGATCACGGTCAGCGTCAGGCCGGCGACGAGGCCGCCCATCGGGGCAACGAAGCGCCGCGACGTCGTCGACAGCACGACCAGCACGAGCAACGCCGTGAACACGAGCTCGACGACGATCGTCGCCCCGAGGCCGCTGAACCCGTCCCTGTCCCACCCGTTGGAGGCGAAACCGCCGCGCTCGAACCCGTCACGCCCGCTGGCGATGCCGTAGATCACACCCGCGCCGAACACGCCGCCGGTCACCTGCCCGACCCACGAGAACGCCGCCTGACGGGGGCCGACCTTGCGGGCGAGCAGGAAGGCGAGCGTCACCGCCGGGTTGATGTGACAGCCACTCACCGGACCGATCACGTACGCCATGATCGCCAGCGAGAACCCGAAGGCGAGCGAGATGCCGAGCAGGCCGATCTCCGGCCCGGCGAGGATGGCGGCGCCCGGACCGCCCATCACGAGCACCGCGGTGCCGATGAACTCGGCGCCGAGGATGCGCCAGTCGTCCGTGCTGTCGACCCGCCCGACGCTGCCGGCGCTCGGTTCGACGGCGGAGGTCTCGTTGTCCATGGCCGAGACTGTACGCACTCGGCCACCGCCGGCCGGGCACTCCGTCGCCGCCCGCAGGGCACTGCGCGAAGCCCGCCCGCCGCCCACCGGTAGCCTGCCTCCATGCCGAGGACCGAGCGGTTCATCGTGACCCGCGTCGGCGCCGAGGGCAGCTCGCGCCGGCCCGACGAGCTCATCGTCGAGGAGCCGCTCACGATCCAGCTCGACGGCGTGACCGTGTCGACCACGATGCGAACGCCGGGCAACGATTACGAGCTCGCCGTCGGGTTCTGCTTCACCGAGGGGCTCCTCGTCGGCGCTCGCGTCACCGGCGTCCGCTACTGCGCGGCAGGGCCTGCAGTGGACACCGAGTTCAACGTCGTCAGCGTCGACACCGGCGGGCTCGCGCCGCCTCCGATGCCCCGTCTCGGCGTGACGTCGAGTAGCTGCGGATGGTGCGGCAGCGACCAGCTCGACGAGCTCGCGGCGCGCCTCGATCCATTGCCGGACACCGAGCCCATCCCGCTCGACGTGCTGCGCGCGGTGCCTGATTCCGTGCGCGAGACACAGGTGCTGTTCGAGTCGACGGGATCCGTGCACGCCGCCGCGGTGTTCGATGCCGCCGGCAACGTCTCGACCACCCGCGAGGACGTCGGTCGGCACAACGCTGTCGACAAGGTGATCGGCGCACGCCACCTTGCCGCTCCGGATGCCGCTCCGGATGCCGCTCCGGATGCCGCCCGGGACGCCGGCCAGGATGCCCGAGACGGTCCCGCCAGCGGCCTCGGGCTGTTCGTCAGCGGCCGGGCGAGCATCGAGATGGTGCAGAAGGCGTGGGCTGGCGGGTTCACCACCGTGCTCGCCGTCAGCGCGCCGACCACCCTCGCCGTGCGCGCCGCCCGCCGTGCCGGCATCATGCTCGCCGGCTTCGTGCGCGACGACTCGCTCAACGTCTACTCGCAACCGCCCCGCCGCCGCACGCCCGTAGCCTGATCGCATGCGCATCGAGAACGGACTCGGCGTCCTCCACCTCTTCGCTCGCCCGACCCCGTCGCTCGATCGTGAGGCCGTCCTCGCGTCGCTCAAGCACGCCGCACAAGCCGAGGCGCAGGTCGTCACGGCGGCGTTGCTCGGCCACAAGGCCGACCTCGGCGTGATGGCGCTGCACCGGGACTGGACGGTGCTGCGACGCCTCCAGACGGAGCTGCGCGACGCAGGTCTCGACATCGTGTCGAGCTACGTCAGCCTCACCGAGATCTCCGAGTACGCGAAGGGGATGCCCGAGCAGATGCTCAACGAGCGCCTCTACCCGTCGCTGCCGCCAGTGGGCAAGCCCGTCTTCTGCTTCTACCCGATGACGAAGTCGCGTGACGCCCACGCCAACTGGTACGCGACCCCGTACGACGCCCGCAACGAGATGATGCGAGAGCACGGGCGCAGCGGCCGCACCTTCGCCGGCAAGGTGACCCAGCTCATCACGGGATCGACGGGGCTCGACCGGTTCGAGTGGGGTGTGACGCTGTTCGCGGTGAGCCCCGAGGTCGTGAAAGAGGTGGTCTACACGATGCGCTTCGACAAGGCCTCGGCTCTGTACGGCGAATTCGGTGACTTCTGGGTCGGCTACCTCGGCGAGCCCGCCGCAATCCTCGACACCATCAGCTGACCGGCACCGGCTCACTCGCGACGCACGACGAGCGTCGCCTCCTTCGTGTCGATGCCGCGCGCGTCGAACGTGAACAGGTCGAACCGGGCCTGCCTCGGGTCGCCGTCCTCGCCGAGGTCGAGCGAACCGCCCGGACCGTCGTAGTCGATGTTGAGACCGGCCTCGAGCAGCGGGGCGCAGTCGGAGAACCGCCGGCAGACCGAGCCGTCGTTCGTCACCGAGGTGATCTGCTCGGCGATGGCAAGCGGATCGTCGGAGTCGGCCTCGAGCGCGGCGAGCGCGATCACGGTGGCGCAGTCGTAGGCGTTCGTTGCGAACAGTCCACGCGGCTCGCTGCCGAACGTTCGGGTCGCCGTTGGCCCGACGCCCTGCACGGCCGTGCGCAGGTCTGCAGGAAGCTCGGACATCAGGTCGGGATTGACGCCCCGCAGTCCGTCGTTGACGAGCACGTCAGGTGTGTCGAGGTCGGTGTTGCGCCGCAACACGCTGCCCATCGCGGCGAGGATCCGGGGTCCGCTCGTCGTGTCGCCGAGCACGATGACCACCTCGCTCTCGTCGGCCAGCGCGGACGCCACCTCGGAGCGTACGTCGTCGTCGCCGGCGCCCAGGCGGGTGACCTCGACGGGGATCGCCTTCTCCTCCAGCTCGTCAGTGACAGCGTTCGCGAGCCCCCTGCCGTAGGCGTCGTCGAAGTACACGACGCTGACCTGGCGCGTGCCCGTGCGCTCGGCCTGCTCGGCGAGCGCGAGCGCTTGGAGCGAATCGCTGGGGATCGTGCGGAAGAACAGCCCGTTGTCGGGGAAGTCGTCGAGCAGCAGCGCACTCGCCGTGGGCGAGCACGTCAGCACGCCACTGTCGACCATCGTGCCGAGCTCGGCGATCGTGGTGAGCGACGACGTCGGCCCGATGACGACGTCCACGTCGACGTCGATCAGCTCGTCGAACGCCTGCTGGGTGTCGTTCAGGGTGAGTCCCTCGATGCGCTGGTGCACCGTGACGTCGCGGCCGAGCACCCCGCCCGCATCGTTGACCAGCTGCACGGCGAGCTCGGCCGCGGCACCGACTCCTTCGCCGAGCGGGGAGTCACCGGGGCGCGGCAGCAGGAATCCGATGCGCAGCCGACCATCGCTCTGTCGCGAGACCCCGGTGGTTGACGTGGTGCCGGGATCGGCGCTGTCGGGGGTGGGCTCGGTGGAGTCGCTGCAGCTCGTGGCCACGAGAACGAACGCGAGACCGGTGGTGACCAGTCGGGCGGAGCGCATCGCACAACGATAGAACTGGCCGTGGCATGAGCGGCACCCGCCCGACCGACAAACCAGCGACACACCTCGCCGATGGGCGGCGCGACGTCCTCGAGCGACGCGGACTGGCCGGCCGCGACCTCGTCCGTGAGCTGTCGGATGCGACCGACAGCGGCGTTCGCGAGCTGTTCGCCCGCGTCTGTCCCGACGACCGAGGACTCGCGCTCGTCGCGCTCGGCGGCTACGGCAGGGGAGAGCTCGCGCCGTCGAGCGACCTCGACGTGCTGCTGCTGCATGACGGCAAGCGGCGTGACGTCGAGGCCGTCGCCACTGCGCTGTGGTACCCGCTGTGGGATGTCGGGCTGCGGCTCGGCCACGCCGTGCGCACGAGGGACGAGCACCTCCGCCTCGCCGACGACGACATCGAGTCGGCGACGGCGACCCTGTCAGCCCGTCACCTCGCCGGCCGCTCCGACCTGACCGACGATCTCCGAGCCCGGGCGACCGCGTCATGGCAGCACCACGGGCGACGCCGGCTGTCGCAGCTGCGTGCTCGCGATCTGCAGCGTCACGAGCGAGCGGGCGAGGTCGCCTACCTGCTCGAGCCCGACGTGAAGGACGGCGTCGGTGGTCTGCGCGACGTGCAGTCGCTGTCGTGGGCGCGCCTCGCCGGGCTCGACATGTTGCAGGGCGACATCGCCGTCCTCGACGACGCCGCCGCCGAGCTGACCGACGTCCGGGTTGCGCTGCACCGCGTCGCCGGGCGGTACGGCGAGGTGCTGCGCCTCGAGTCGCAGGCGGCCGTCGCCGAGCTCGTCGGTGCGCCGGGCGACGACGAGCTGATGGCCGATCTCGCCGGAGCCGGTCGTGTGATCGCCTGGATCTACGAGCAGTCGTGGAGCGGGTGGCAGCGTGGCCGTGTGCGCCGCCACCGCCACGAGCGGCTCGGCGACGGGATCGAGCTCGCGCTCGGGTCGGTGGAGCTCACGGCCGACGCCGACCCCGGTGCCCGCCCGACGCTGCTGTTCGACATCGCCATCGCCGCTGCGCGACGCGAGGCACCGATCGGTCGGCGTTCGCTCGCACGGCTGTCCGAGCGGCTGCCGACGTTCCCCGACCCGTGGCCAGACGGCTGGGTCGACGGCCTCGTCGGCGTGCTACGAGAGGCGCATCGGGCGATACCCGTGCTGGAGTCGCTCGACCAGGTGGGGCTGCTCACCCGCGTCCTGCCGGAGTGGTCGGCGGTGCGCTCGAAGCCGCAGCGCAACGCCTATCACCGCTTCACGGTCGACCGTCACCTCTGGGAGGCGGCGGCGAATGCGGCGACGCTCGCCGGCGAGGTAGCCCGCCCGGACCTGCTCGTGCTCGCTGCCCTCTTCCACGACATCGGCAAGGGGTTCGCTGGCGACCACACCGACGTCGGCGTCGAGCTGATGCAGCAGATCGGTCCACGACTCGGTCTCGACGCCGCCGAGGTCGCCACGTTGACGCGTGCGGTTCGCCACCACCTGCTGTTGCCCGACGTGGCGATGCGCCGTGATCTCGCTGACCCGGCGACGGCAGCCAACATCGCAGCCGCGGTCGGCACGGTCGACGAGCTCGAACTGTTGCACGCATTGACGATCGCCGACTCGATGGCCACCGGTCCGACGGCATGGTCGGACTGGAAGGCGGGGCTCGTTGCGGAGCTCGTGGCACGCACTCGACGAGCGCTTGGCGACGCGCAGCAGGGCGAACCGGAACCCGTGTTCCCCGACCCCGCCACACTCGACGCGATGCGGTCCGGCGAGCTCGACGTGCGGATTGACGTCGACGCCGTGACGACGGTGTCGACGGACGTGCCGGGATCGTTCGCACAGGTCGCAGGAGCGCTCTCGCTGCACCGGCTCGACGTGGTCAGCGCAACTGCGCACTCCGAGTCGTGCGGCCCTGGCAGCAAGGCGATGGCGGCGGCACGGTTCCGGTTCCTGCACGAACCGCAGCGCCCGATCGGCGAGTTCGCCGACGCGCTGCGCGAGACGATCGAGCGGGCGCTTGCGGGTGAGCTGGCGATCGAGGCGCGGTTGGCGGAGCGTGCCCGGTCGGCAGGTCGGCGGCGACGCACGCAGGCTGCGGGGCCGGGCGCTCCTTCGGTGAACATCCTCGACGACGCGTCCGACGACGCCACCGTGATCGAGGTGCGGGCGCCGACGCGACCCGGACTGTTGCATCAGCTGGCGAAAGCCGTCGCCGATGTCGGTCTCGACATCCGTCACGCGACCGTGCAGACGATCGGTCCAGAGGCCGTCGACACGTTCTACGTGTTGAATGCCGCGGGGATGCTCGTCACCGACCCGTTCCACCTCGGCGAGATCCGCCGCGCGCTCCTCCACGCCGCTGGAAACCCTCAACTAGCGTGAGGCTCGTGGCCGACGGGGACGACGAGCGCGACGACAACGCCGACTCTGAGCTTGCCGACCCCGAGTTCGCCGACCCGGAGTTCGCTGACCCCGAGGCCGCCGGTCTCGCCAGCGGTGACATGGAGCGTTGGAGCGAGACGCTGGCGGCGATCGCGAGAACCGGTCTCGGCTTCACCGAGAGCCTCTACGAGCGCGAGCGGTTCGAGGAGGTGCTGCACGTGGCGGCCGACATCAAGGCAGCGGCGAACGAGGCGCAGGAGGCCGTCGAGGCGCAACACGAGCGCGACCACTTCGTGCAGGAGTGGCTCGAATCGGTGGGCGTCGGCGTGCCGGGATACGTCACGCCGAAGGTCGCCATCGGCGCCATCGTCGGCAACGACCGCAACGAGATGCTGCTCGTGCAGCGCGCCGATTCTGGCGTCTGGCTGTACCCCACGGGCTGGGCCGACGTCGGCTACTCACCCGCCGAGGTGGCCGTGAAGGAGGTCGCCGAGGAAACCGGCATCGAGTGCGAGCCCGAGCGGCTCATCGCCGTGATCGACGGACAGCGCATGGGTTTCAGCCGGTTCGGCATGTACATGCTCGTCTTCTACTGCCGTGCCGTCGGCGGCGAGCTACGTCCACATCCGCTGGAGACGTCCGACGTCGGCTGGTTCACCCGTGATGCCTTGCCGCCCTCGACGGTCGGCACGTCGTTCTGGGGTCCGATGGCGTTCGCCGCGATCGACGGTGACCACGGCCCGACGCACTTTGATCCGCCTCGCTCGCCCGTGTGGCGGACGTAGCGCGCCCGCGCAGTCGGGCCCGTCAGTCCGAGTCGCGTTGGTCGCGCAGGAAGCGCTCGACCTCTTCCACCAGCTCGGCAGGGTCGGGCTCGATCGGCACCTCGGGGACTGCGTCCTCCAAGCGGGCGACGTAGTCCTCGAGGTCGTTGTTCTCCACCAGCGCGTCGACGCTGGCGACGTAGTCGCCCATCTGAGCGGCGAGGTGCGTGCTCGGGTGCGGCGAGCCGACGAGCTGGCTCGCTCGCTGCAACAGCGCGAGCGTGGCGGGCGGTGAGGGCAGCGAGTTGGCGTAGTTCGGCACCGCTGCCCACAGCGAGATGCACGGCACCCCGGCGGTCTCGAGCGCCGTCGACAGGACACCGACGATGCCCGTCGGACCCTCGTAGGTGGAGCGGTCGAGCGAGTAGCGCGAGCGCAGCTCCTCGTCGCCGCTCGTGATGAGCAGCTGCGGCGGACGGGTGTGGGGGACGTCGGCGAGCAGCGCCCCCATGGTGATCGCCATCGAGGCGCCGAACGTCGACGCGATGCCGACGATCTGCTCGGTGTACAGCCGCCACCGCAACGACGGCTCGGGGCCGAGCACGATGATCACGTCGGTGCCGGGCAGCGACGCCGACCAGATCCCGGCTGTCGGCCAGATGACACGGCGGTGCTGTTCCTCGTCGATGCGCACGTGGGGGCGGATCGTGGCGAAGTCGGTGAACGGCTCGGGGTCGAGCTCGCCCATCGGCGCCGCCTCCCAGTAGTCGATCATCGCCTGGGCGCTCTGGGACGCGGCGTCACCGGCGTCATTCCAACCCGAGAAGGCACAGATGATGGTGGGCCGTGACAGCGGTGGGCGACTCAACCAGCGCACGAACTCCGGCGTCGCGTCGGGGGTGTCCATCTCGGCTGCAACGCTATCGTCGGACGTGTGAGCGAGCCGCGCGAGCGAACCATCGTTGCGGTGCGCCGCTGCGTAGCAGCGGAGCGGTCGTTGGTGCACCGCCCGTCGTCCCTGTCGTTCGTCCACACGGCCATGGTGCG
>Ga0136630_1001011_pt1 | contig 11348 bp, 8 predicted proteins | sample AntDrymUQ5682106_2_FD_105496 | JGI IMG/M metagenome (GOLD analysis project Ga0136630, IMG submission 105496) | Polar desert sand microbial communities from Dry Valleys, Antarctica - metaG UQ568 (21.06) | ecosystem: Environmental > Terrestrial > Soil > Desert | place: Antarctica: Dry Valley...
CCGGTAGTAGTTGTACATCGCGAAGGTGCCGCCGGGCCGGAGATGGTCGCGGGCCTCGCGCAGCGCGTCGATCGTGAACAGGTAGCTCTCCAGGCGCAGCGACGACTGGCCCGACACCAGCGTCAGCGAGTCGGGCAGCGCGAAGATGATGAGGTCGTACAGCGCGTCGGTCCGCTCGAGGAACGCGCGACCGTCGTCGATGTGCACCTCGACGCGCGGGTCGTCGTAGGGACGGCTGGGATGGAGCTCCTCTCCGAGCTGGTACAGCCGCGGGTCGATCTCGACGGCGTCGACGTGCTGCGCGCCGTTCTCGAGCGCCAGGGCGACGTCGCTGCCGTTGCCCGCCCCGACGACGAGCACCCGCTCGAGGGGGTTGTCGACGATCCGCTCGTAGGGCGCGAAGTAGATCGGCTCGCGCTCGCGCCGCCGGTCGCTGTCCTGGATCACCTGATGGGGGATGCCGTTGACGGCCACGAACGTCACCGCGCCGGCCTGCTGCGTGACGGCGGTGACCTTGTAGTACGGCGACCAGCTCGACTCGGGGTCGAGCGTCTCCCAGGTCAGCAGGCCGCACATCACCAGCAGCATCAGCGCGGACACGACCTTCGTCGCCCGGCCGTAGAGCACCAGGAAGATCAGCGTCGCGACGACCCCCCACACGACGGGGGGCGCGTGCAGGAACGACAGCACCGAGAACCCGACGATGCCGAGGATGCTGCCGCCGATGTCGAGCCGGTAGGCCTCGAGCGGCTCGAACTTCACGAACGTCCGGGCCACGCCCTCCGCGATCATCATCAGCACCAGGGCCACGGCGACGAAGATGACCGGCAGCGTCACCCAGGTCGGCAGGCCCGTCGTGCGCGATGAGCCGAAGTAGATGAGCTCCGCGCCCCGCCGGTCGATCTGGACCGGGAACAGCAGCACGAAGGCGACCAGCAGCCCCAGCGCCACCGGCGCCCAGGGGAACAGGTTGACCCGCGCCCGCGCGCGCAGGAACCCCATCCCGATGCCCAGGAAGCTGCCGAGCAGCACGAAGTTCGAGAAGTACGACAGGTAGACGATGTTCGACCCGGTCCAGCGGATCAGGGCCAGCTCCACGAAGAGCATCAGGAAGCTCGCCAGGACGAGACGCAGCCGGTCGCTCAACAGGTCCTCGCTTCGTCGGTTGGGTTAGAGCGCGGCCTGCAGCGCGGAGAGGACCTCGGGCTGGTGGGTGCCGAGGAGCAGCGTCCCGACGCGCGAGGCCTTCCACGCCTCCAGCCGGTCGACGATGCGGGGGATGGGACCTGCGAGCGCGACCTCGTCGATCAGCTCGTCGGGCACCCGCGCCGCCGCCTCGTCCTTGCGGCCCTCGAGGTAGAGGTCCTGGATCTCGCCGGCCGCCGCCTCGAACCCGTAGCGGCAGGCCAGGTCGTTGTAGAAGTTCCGGCCGCGGGCGCCCATCCCGCCGAGGTAGAGGGCGAAGAACGGCCGCAGCTGGTCCCGGCAGGCGGCGGTGTCCTCGCCCGCCGCCACCATGACGGTCGCGGCGACCTCGAGCTCGCCGGCGTCGCGGCCCGCGCGCGACAGTCCCTCGTCGAGGGCGTCGCCGAGCACGTCCTCCCGCTCGGGGGAGTAGAAGATCGGGAGCCACCCGTCGGCGATCTCGGCGGTGAGCGCGATGTTCCGCGGTCCGACCGCGGCGAGGTAGATCGGGATCGACGGCCGCAGCGGGTGGAGGATCGACTTCAGCGGCTTGCCGAGGCCGGTCGCGTCCTGGCCGGTGTAGGGGATCTGGTAGTGGTCCCCCTGATGCTCCAGCGGCGCCTCCCGGGCGATCGCCTTGCGCACGATCTCGACGTACTCGCGGGTGCGGCCCAGCGGCCTGCCGTACGGCACCCCGTGCCAGCCCTCCACGACCTGGGGGCCCGACAGGCCCAGGCCGAGCAGGAACCGGCCCCCGCTCAACCCGTCGAGGGTCATCGCCGTCATCGCGGTGGCGGCCGGCGTCCGCGCCGGCATCTGGAGGATGGCGCTGCCGAGTGCGATGCGCTCCGTCCGGGCGGCGAGGTAGGCGAGCACGGTCACGGCGTCCGAGCCGTACGCCTCGGCCGCCCACACCGAGTGGATCCCCACCCGGTCGGCGTGCTCGACGAGCGGCAGGACGTCGCCGATCGCCGCGCCGGCGTAGCCGATGTTCAGCCCGAGCCTCATCCCGCTCCGATCGCGAAGCGCAGAAGATACAGGTGACAGCCTCCGGCGGCGGTCAGCGGTGGTCGCCGCGCCGGACCTCTACTGTTCGCGTATGACGCCGCTGGTCCTCCTGCTCGCCACCGGGGCCGCCCTCGTGGTGCTCAGCCTGGTCACGGCCCGCCCGCCCACAGCCCCGATCCCCGACCTCGCCGGCTACTTCGAGCGGTGGGCCCCGCTCCACAACGGCTACGACCCGCGCGGCAACCCGTGGCTGCGCGGGTGGCTGATCATGTCGTACCGCATCGCCCGGCCGCTCGCGCGGCGCGGCGTCCTGCCCGACATGCTCACGCTGTGGAGCATCTGGCTGGCGTTCGCGGTGTTCGTGCCGGCGGCGGCCGGCGGGCGGTGGCCGATGCTCGCCGGGTGGATCCTGGTCGCGAGCGGGCTCGGGGACACCCTCGACGGCTGCGTCGCGGTGCTGACCGATCGGACCACCCGCTGGGGCTACGTGTTCGACTCGTTCGCCGACCGCATCAACGACGTCGTCTACCTCTTCGCCATCGTCTCCGTGGGGGCGCCGGCCGAGCTCGCGCTCGCCGCGGGTCTGGCCTTCGGCCTGCTGGAGTACCTGCGGGCCCGCGCGGGCAACGCGGGCATGGGCGAGATCGGCGTCGTGACCGTCGGCGAACGCGCCATGCGGGTCATCTTCTGCTCGGCGGGCATCCACTTCGGCGGCGTCTTCGTCGACCGCGCCCCGCTGGTGGCGACTCTGGGGCTGGCGGCGCTGACGACGTTCAGCGTCGTGGGTCTCGTCCAGCTCGTCGTCGTCGTGCGCCGGAGGCTGATCGGGCTGCCGTCCTGACTTGGGGCCGGGCGGCCGCCCGTCGGGCGCGCCTACCATGGGTGGGTGACCGTGGCCGCCCATCCCGCTCTCGCGACGCTGCCGCCGACGCGGCGGGCCGTGCTCGAGCACCTGAAGCGCCACGGCGAGGAGACGGTCGAGGCCCTCGCCGCCGGCGTCGCGATCACCGTCAGCGGGATGCGCCAGCACCTGACCGCCCTGGAGCGCGACGGCCTCGTCGTCTACCGCTCGGAACGCACGGGGCCCGGACGGCCGAAGCACCGCTACCGGCTGACCCCGACCGCGTCGGCGCTGTTCCCGCGCGCGTACGCGGAACTGACCAACGAACTGCTCACCTACCTCGCCGACGAGGACCCAGACGTCGTCGAACGAGTCTTCGCGCGCCGCGGCGCGCGGCGGGTCGCCGACGCCCGCCGGCGGACGGCCGGCCGGGACCTCGGCGGGAAGGTCGCGGAGCTCACGGCGATCCTCGACGAGGACGGCTACCTCGCGGAGTTCGAGGCCCGCGGCGACGGCTCGTACGTCATCGTCGAGCACAACTGCGCCATCCACGGCGTGGCCCTGCGCTACGCCGCCGCCTGCCGCAGCGAGCTCGCCTTCCTCCAGGAGGTCCTCGACGAGGCGGTCGTGCGCCGCACCTTCCACATGATGGCCGGCGCCCACGTCTGCGCCTACGAGGTCGTCCCCCGCTGAGGCAGGGCGGCCGCGGGCGGATCAGGCGGGGCCGACGAGGTCGGCGACGATCGCGGCGGACTTCAGCACCAGCGGCAGACCGCCGCCGGGGTGGCTCGATCCGCCGACGAGGTAGAGGCCGGGGACGGGACCGCGGTTGGACGGGCGCAGGAAGGCCGCACGCGGGCCGTTGGACGACGTGCCGTAGATCGCGCCGCCGACGGCGCGGGTGCGGCGCTCGAGGTCTGCGGGGGTGACGGTCTCGCGGAACAGCACCCGGTCGCGGACGTCGAGGCCGCGGGCGGCCATGACGTCGAGCAGTCGGTCGGCGTACCCCGCGGCGAGGCCGGGGGCGTCCCAGTCGAGCCCGCACTGGCCCTGGCGCGGAGCGTTCACCAGGACGAACCACGCCTCGTGGCCCTCCGGCGCGACGGCGGGGTCGTGCGGCACCGACACGTAGACCGTGGGGTCGGGGACGGGCCGCGGCGCCGGCCCGAAGAGCGCGTCGAACTCGGCGTCGTAGTCGGCGGGGAAGAGCACGGTGTGGTGGCGCAGCCCCGGCGTGGCGCCGCGGACGGCGAGGAGCATCACGAACCCGGACAGCGACGGGACCGCGCGGGCCAGCCGCCGCCGCGCCCGGCGGGCGGCCGGGTGGTCGAGCAGGTCGCGGTACAGGTGCGCCGCGTCGGCGTTCGCGACGACGACGTCCGCCCGCAGGCGCTCGCCGCCGGCGAGACGGACGCCGGCGATCCGGCCGGCGGCGACCTCGACGGCGGCGACGTCGGCGCCGGTGCGGACGGTCGCACCGCAGGTTTCGGCCCGCTCCCGCAGCGCATCGGCGACCCGGGCGAGCCCGCCGCGGACGTACCACGACCCGTACGCCTGCTCGACGTAGGGCACCGTCGCCAGCGCCGCCGGCGCGCGCCGGGGGTCCGAGCCGGTGTAGGTCGCGTAGCGGTCGAGCAGCATCCGCAGGCGGGGGTCGCGCAGGTAGCTTCGGCCGAGTCCGCGCAGGGTCCGGTGCGGCGCGACGGCGGCCAGATCACCCGCCCGCCCGGCCAGGCGCAGCAGGTCCAGTGGGCCGCCGAGTGCCGCGGACAGGAACGGCTCGCGCACCGCGGCGTAGATCCGGCCGCCGCGCGCGAGGAGGCGCTGCCAGTCGGCGCCGGCCCCGGGGCCGAGCGCCGCGTCCAGCGCGGCCGACATCGCCGACGGGTCGGCGGTCGCGTCGAACTCGGCGCCGTCGGCGAAGCGGTAGCGCGCCACGGGCTCGACCCTCTGCAGGTCCAGCGCGGCGCCGAGCGGCGCGCCGGTCGCCGAGAACAGCTCGGTCAGGACGTGCGGCATGGTGAGCAGCGACGGGCCCGTGTCGAAGCGGAAGCCGTCGCGCTCGAGCAGGCCGAGCTTGCCGCCGACGCGATCCGCCTGCTCGCAGACGGTGACGGCGTGACCGGTCGCGGCCAGCCGCGCCGCGGCGGCGAGGCCCCCGACGCCCGCGCCGACCACCACCACGTCAGCCAAGCCGGCGGCCCCTCCAGGCGGCCGTCCCGGTGAGGCGCCGGTGCCAGCTCAGGGCCGTCAGCCAGGCGAGCGCGCAGATCGAGACCGGGTGGGCGAGCGCGTCGAGGGGGCGCCCCCCGGTGCGCCGGGCGCAGGCGGCGCGGCCGGCGACCCCCGCGACGTACCCGGCGAGCCCGATCGCCGCGGCGCGCGGCCGCCCGCGCGCGAACGCCACCGCGGCGGCCGCCGGCGGCAGCACGTAGAGCCAGGCGAGCAGCGCGACGGCGGCCACCGCGCCGGCCGGCGAACCGAACGCCGCCCAGAGGCTCTTCGCGTAGCCGTCGCGCAGCTCGGCCCATCCGCCGTACATGCGGCACGTGGCGACCGCCGTCCCGTCGGCCATCGCCACCCGGAACCCCGCCCGCTTGAACGCGCGGGCGAGGGCGACGTCCTCGATGACCTCCGTGCGGACCGCGGCGTGCCCGCCGGCCGCGCGGTACGCGGCCGCGCCGCAGGCGAGCAGTTGGCCGTTCGCGGCGGTCAGCGACGGTGCCGGCAGCCGTTCGGCGAGCCGCAGCGGCAGGAAGGTCAGCCACGACCACTGCAGGAGCGGCTGGACGAGCCGTTCCGCCGCCCCGTCCGCGGCCTGGCGCGGGTAGGGCGACACGAGGTCGAGGCCGTCGCCGAGCAGCGCGACGGTGGCCGCGACGCCGTCGGGCGCGACGACGACGTCGGCGTCGACGAACACGAGCACGTCCCCCCTGGCCGCGGCGGCCAGCTGCGCGCAGGCGTGGGGCTTGCCGAGCCACCCGTCCGGCAGTGCCGCGCCCTCCAGCAGCCGCAGCCGCGGGCCGCCGGCCGCTGCGGCGCGGACGACGTCGGCGGTCCCGTCGGTCGAGCCGTCGTCCAGGACGAGGATCTCGTACTCGACACCGCGCTGGGCGAGCAGGGCGCGGACGCACGGCGCCACCCGGTGGGCCTCGTCCCGCGCCGGCACCAGGACGCTCACTGCCCGCCCCCCACCCCCGGGGTCTGTCGACCGGGTTACGGACGCCGTCACCGAGTCGACAGACCCCGGGTTTGGGTGGCGGAGCAGGCGGAGGTTGAGCAGGCTGTGGGCGGTGAGCGCGGCCGCGGCCGCCGACGCCGCGCGGACGGCGCGGCTCACCGCCGGATCGAGCGCACGAACGCCGCGACGACGACCCCCATCCCGGCACCGCCGAGCACCGCCGAGCCCGGCAGCCCGAAGAACGCGGCGTGGGCGAGCACCGACGAGCAGTAGGTCCACAGGTACAGCGCGAACGGCACGCGGTCGTCCGCATGGTCGCCGGCTCCGCGGAGCCGCCACAGCACCGCCATCATGGCCGTCGCCACCAGGAACCAGCCGAGGAAGTTCGTCAGCGGGATCCCGAGGACGGCCGGCCCGCCGCCGACCCACGTCCAGTGGCCGGCATCGACCATCTGGGGGTCGAGGAACAGGTCCCACGACGCGAGCGCCCACCCCGCGACGACGGCCCCCGCGAGCGGGCCGGAGGCGATGCGCCGGCCGACGAGCAGGGCGGGGTAGGCCATCATCGTCCACGCGAGCGGGATTACGACCGGCACGCCGAGCGCCGTCCACCCGAGCGTGCCCGTGTACGCGTACGCGCCGAACGGCAGTCCCGTCGCGACCCCGGCCGCCTCCACGAGCAGCCCGCCGCCAGCCGTGACCGCGACCAGCACGGCCGCGAAGCGGGCGCCCCGCCAGACGAGCGCGTGGCTCACCGACGCCGCGCAGAACACGACCACGGTGACGACCGTCAGCCGATCCCGGGCCGTGCCGGCCACGAGCGGGTAGGCGATCTGCGCGACCACGGTGGCGACCCCCAGCACCAGCGGCACGCGGCGCGCCCAGGTCGCCGGCGCCACGGCCGCGCGCGCGGCGGGCACGCGGCCGAAGGCCTCGGCGCTCACCGTCCCGCCCTGCGCGCCGCCATGGCCCGGCGCCAGGGGGCCGCCGCGCGCGCCCGGTCGGCGAGCAGGACGCGCGCCGCGGACCGCCCGCTCGCCCCGAACACGCCGCCGCCGGGATGGGTCGACGCCCCGGTGAGGTAGAGCCCGCCGACCGGCGTGCGGTAGCCGGACAGCTCGGGGAGGGGCCGCCAGGCGAACATCTGGTCCAGGGTCATCTCCACGTGCATCACCTGCCCCCGGCGCAGGCCCAGTTCGCGTTCGAGGTCGAGCGGCGTCTGGACGTGCATGTGCTCGACGGTTGCCGCGAACCCCGGAGCGGCGGCCTCGACCGCGGCGACGAGCTTGTGGCCCTCGCGCTCGCGGATCGCGTCCCAGCGCTCGCCGTTCGACAGCTCGTAGGGATGCCACTGGCCCCACACGGTGACGTTGTGCCGCCCGGCGGGGGCGATGGTGTCGTCGAACGCGGAGAAGGTCATCGCGAGCGCGGCCGGGTGTTCCGGCGGCAGGCCGGCGTTGAACTCGCCGTGCGCCTTGCGCAGGAACGACCGCGACGGCGCGAGCAGCTGCAGCGCCCGCCACTCCGCGCCGCCGGCCGCGCCCGGGTAGTGCGGCAGATCGGTGGTCGCCAGCCGCACGACCATGCCGATGCCGTTGCCGACCCGGATCGTCCGCCGCATCCGCGCCGCCAGTCCCGCCGGCAGCGCGTCGTCGCCGAGCAGGTCGACGGTCTCCAGCACGTGGCAGCCCGCGACCACCGCACGCGCGGCGACCCGTTCGCCCGACGCGGTCCGTACCCCCCGTACGGCACCGTCGCGCACCGCGATCCCGGTCGCCCCGTCCCCCAGCCGCACGGTGCCGCCCAGGGCCGCGAGCCGGCGTGCGAGCGCCACCGACAGCATCCCGGACCCGCCCCTGGGGTGCCCCGGCGGCAGGCGGTGCATCAGCGCGTTCCAACCGACCAGGTCGGCCGTCGCGGCCTCGTGCGTGGGTGGGCCCGACTGCGCGCCGAGCCAGGACAGCGCGGTCTTCAGCCGCTCGTCGTCGAAGAGCTCGTCGAGCAGGTGGTCGCCGCTGGTGAGGAACTGCCGCGAAAGCTCGAGCCCGCCCAACCCGGTCACCTTGCCGACGCCCCACAGGTGCCGGCCGAGGTTCGCGCCCGTCGGCGGGTCCTGGAAGGCCGCGAAGACGCGCTCGTTGCGTGCGGCCCAGTCCTCGACGAAGCCCGCGTACGCCTCGGCGTCCCGGTCCCCGCACACGGCGGCGATCGAGTCGCACGTCGCCGCGAGATCGACCGAGAACAGCAGGGCCTCGTCACCGAAGGGCGCGAAGCCCCACGGGTCGAGATCCTGGTACTCCAGCCCGCACGCCGCGAGATCGAGGTCCTCGACGATACCGGTGTGCCGGACCATGATGTGGGCGCTGGACCCGACGTCCATCCGGTACCCCGGGAACCGCTCCACGGTCGAGACCGCGCCCCCGACGACGTCCCGCCGCTCGACAACCTCGACGTCGAGGCCCGCCTTGGCCAGGTAGCACGCCGCCACCAGCGCGTTGTGGCCTGCGCCGACCACGACGACGTCACGGGTCACGGCCCGAGTCCGTGCAGCGGATCGCCGCCGTCGACGGTTCCGGTCGCCTGGAGCACCGCGAACCGCGCGAAGAGCTCCTCGGTGTACCAGCGCGCCGCCGGCGTGCGCCGGACGACGTCGCGGTGGGCGGCACCGCCGTAGGCGAACGCGGCGAGGGCAGCTGACGACTCCCACACGCTGAACGTGCCCTGCAGCCCGACGGGGGCCTCGCCGACGCCGAGGGTGAAGCGCAGACCCGGCGCGGCGGCAAGGTCGGCGACCACCGGCGGGACCGCGCGCCAGAACGACCGGGTGCGCGCGGGTCGCAGCCGCGCGCGCGTGATCGCCGCCACCGGACCGGCGTGATCCGCCCGGCCCGCCGGGGTGCCGAAGGGCTGCCGCCCCGCCCAGCTCCCTCGCACCCGCAGCACCCGCAGGTCGGCGCGCCACCGCTCCCCGGCGATGCGCCGCCAGGCGGCGGACACCGGCGAGCCGCGCTCGAACGCGGCGAGCGCGGCGGCGTCGTCCCAGACCGCGAGCAGGCCCCACCGCAGCGGATCCGCGTCGCGCACGGTGAAGGTCCGCCCCGACCCGGTGCCCAGGAGCTTGGAGAACCGCAGCCCGGCGGTCCTGGCCAGCCACCGCCGGTCGAGGGCCATCCGGGCGACGGCGACGGGGACCGCGCGCGCCGGCACGCCGAACAGGTGCAGGGTCGTCAGCGGCGGGTCGGGCACCCGCCGACGGTACCCGCTCCGCCGGCAGCGGTCGCCCTCCTGGCCCTCGAGGTCAGCAGGCGGGCGGGGCGGCGCCGGCCGACCGCAGCAGCGAGTCGACCTGGGCGAGGTTCGGCAGGCTCGGCTCGGCGCCCCGGACCGTGGTGGCGAAAGCGCCGGCGGCGCAGGCGCTCGGCGTCCGGGTAGCCGGCGCCCTCCGCGAGCGCAACCGCCAGGCCGGCGCAGAAAGCTGTCACCGGCGCCGGTCGAGTCCACGGCGTCCACCGTGGGCGGCGTGGCGGACCCGGCGTGCTCGTCGGCTGCCCAGGCGGCCCCGCGGGCGCCGAGGGTGACCACCGCCGCGTGGCCCGCCAAGTGCGGTGCGGCGGCGGCGTCGCCGTCGGCGATGCCCGAGTCGAGAGTCCCGCTTCCCTGTCAGTGTGCCCCGAGCGGGGTGATGATCCGCATCGCGGTTCCTCTGGTCCACCCCGGGACCAAGAAAGGGTCCGACGGACCGTCGACCGAAAGCGCGGCAAGAAGGCGTGCGGGCCGGGCCCCCTGGGCGATGGTGCGCCGGGCGCAGCCGCATCATCGGGGCAGCCGCGCGCAGCAGCTTGCTGCGACACACTCACCCGCGTGGCGGACAGGTATGGGGCATGACTCCCCCTTCACGGGCTGGCGACCGGCAGCACACCTTCAAGTCGTTGTACGAGGCGGTCTACCCGGACCTCCTGAGATTCGTTCAGCGCCGCGCACATCCCGACCACGCCGAGGACGTGGTCGCAGACGCCTTCCTGGTGGTGTGGCGTCGCCTCGACGAGTTGCCTCGACTGCAAGATGACGCACGCGCGTGGGTCTTCGGGATCACACGGAACAGGCTGCTAAACGAACAGCGGGGCGAGCAGCGTCGCCGCGCTCTCGGCGTACGGCTCGCGGGCACCACAGCAGCTGGACCCCCCGCCGACCCGGACGCTGACCTGGCCGTGAGCCGCGTGGACTTGGGTACAGCGTGGACTCGTCTCTCCGAGGTCCATCAAGAGGTGCTCGGCCTCACTGTCTTCGAGGAACTCAAGGCGCCGCAGGCAGCCGCCGTGCTCGGCATCTCGTCGGTCGCATTCCGGCTGCGTCTTAGTCGTGCCCGCCGAGCACTCCGGCGTCATCTCGATCACCTGCCACAGCCGTCCGGCACACCGGTCGGCGTCCCGGAAAGGACCACCGCGCCATGACCCTCATCCGCGACATAGACACTGCGCTGCGATCGCTCGACGCCGCCGACCACGACGTCGACCCCGGCAGTGCGCGAGCCCGCACCGACCTTCAGCGCATCCTCGCCACCGACCCGTCGCCGGGCCTGCTCCCGCAGCCTCGGCTGCCATCGGCCGACCGGGTTGGCCGGCCGCGACGTACTCCACCGAACGCTCGCAGGGTCGCGATGGCCGGGGGGGTGCTCGCAGCAGTCACCGCCGGCGTGGTGGCGTTGCCGTCTCTCACCGGCGGTGACCAGGCATTCGCCAGTTGGACGCGCGCCGCTCAAGGCATGACAGGGCAGGAGGGCGCTGACGCGGCCGTCTCCTGTCGCCGAATGCAGGAGGACGGGGCAGGCGCCGAGTACGCCGACGGCCTGAGCTCCGCTGAGCCCGTCGTCGCTGAGCGACGCGGCGTGTGGACCACGGTGGTGCTCGCGGGCACGGACGGGTTCTCGGCGATGTGCGTCACCGACAACTCCACCCCTCTGTTCTCCAGGGACATGATCGGCTCGGTCGGAACACCCACCGACGACGCCGCTCCGGGACCTCGTCACCTGATCGCCACCTCTCTGGGCGCCGGCACCATGAACGCCGGCGTTCTCTCCCTGGCTGCCGGCACCGCCGGCTCTCAGGTCGTCGAAGTCGTCTACCACAGCCGAAC
>Ga0136630_1001012_pt1 | contig 11334 bp, 7 predicted proteins | sample AntDrymUQ5682106_2_FD_105496 | JGI IMG/M metagenome (GOLD analysis project Ga0136630, IMG submission 105496) | Polar desert sand microbial communities from Dry Valleys, Antarctica - metaG UQ568 (21.06) | ecosystem: Environmental > Terrestrial > Soil > Desert | place: Antarctica: Dry Valley...
ACCGCTCTCGTCGGTCATGCCCGGCGTCTTCAGGTAGAGGCGGACCAGTCCCGCGCCGAAGGCGCTCAGCGCGGCCCCGACCAAGCCGGCCGGCAGGAAGGGCAGCAGCAGCGCCGTGCCGAGGGCGATCTCGCCCGTGGACAGCTGCTTGACGAACTCCTGGGGCTCCATCGACGAGAACTGCGGGAAGGCGCCGCTGGCCATGCCGTGCATGCCGGCCGCCGCCTCGTCGGGTATCCCACGCTTGGACAAGCCCGAGTTCAGGACGTACGCCCCCGCGGCCAGGCGGATGGGTAGCTGCCAGAGTTTCACGCAGGACTCCTCAAGTCGATAAGGCCCGAACGTCCTACCCAGCCATGGCGAGTTCCAACGCGGCGGCCGCACAACCCCATGACAGGGTCACTCCCGCGCCGCCGTGGCCGTAATTGTGCACGCAGACCGCGCCGTCTGGCAGTGACTCGGACTCGACGCGGACCGCCGGGCGACCAGGCCGCAGGCCGACCGCGTGAGCCAGGACCTGCGCACCCTGCAGCGCCGGCTCCAGGGCGATGCACCGGCGCAGGATGGAGGCCGCGATCTCGGGGTCCGGCCGCAGGTCGGACGCTGCGGGCTGTGCCGTGCCGCCCAGCACCACATCACGGCGGCGGGGTACCACGTAGGTCACCCCCTGCGGATGATGGTCGTCGAGCAGGAAGCGAGTCAGTCCGGGGTTGGCCACGCGCAGCAACTGTCCGCGGATGGGGAACAAGGTGGCGTCCCCGGTGAGCTCCGCGGCTCCCAGTCCCGCGCAGTTCACGACCACGGGGCAGACGGCGCTGGCTTCAGCCAGCGTGGTGATCCGCCGCTGCTCGATGATCCCGCCCGCGCGATGCAGGCGCGTGACCAGGTACGCCAGGTACACCGGCATCTCGATGACTGGCACGGTGAACGCGATACCGTCGCCGTAGCCGTGCGGCAACTCGGCGCCGGTGGCGCGGCGCAACGAGCCGACGGCGGACGCCCACCACGGTTCGGGCAGCGGCTCGCGGGACAGCTCCAGGCCCTCGACCATGCGCACGCCCGTCGTCGGGTCGCCGGCGAGCGTGCCGAAGACGGCCATGGACTGTGAGCCCCACGCCAGCACCTGATCGGCGGGAAAGGCCCGGTACGGATACCAGATCGCGGCGGCGATCGCGGAGGTGGTCTGCTCGGGTGGCACGGCGGTCCACACCCGCACCCGCCAGCCGGCCTCAGCCAACGTCACCGCCGTGGTCAGGCCGCTGACTCCGCCCCCGATCACCAGGGCCTCGCGCTCGCCGGCCACCATGCCGGCAACCTACCTACCGTGCCGGCAACCTACCTACCGTGCCGGCAACCTAATTACCGTGCCGGCAACCCACCTACGCGATCTCGGGGAGGTGCCGGCGGTCGTATGGTGCGTGGCGATGCTGCTGTCCGCCGCGCCGCTGCTGCCGGAACAGGTCGTCGCCGTCGCGCGCAACGGCGAGCGGGTGGAGCTGGACGCCGGCGTCGAGGCCACGATGACCCCAGGGCGGGAGGTCGTCGCCGCGGCGTTGGCCTCGGGACGCGTGGTCTACGGGGTGACCACCGGCTTCGGTGCGCTGGCCAACACGGTCATCCTTCCCGAGCAGGCCGCCGCGCTCCAGCACTCGCTGGTGCGCAGCCACGCGGCCGGGGTCGGGCCGCTGGTTGACGACGAGGTGGTCCGCGCGATGACGGTGCTGCGCGCTCGAACCCTAGCCACCGGCCACACCGGCGCCCGGCCCGAGGTGGCCTCGGCACTGCTGGCCTTGCTCAACAGTGGTGTGCAGGTGGCCGTTCCGGAGCACGGCTCGCTGGGCGCGTCCGGCGATCTGGCGCCGATGGCCCACGTCGCCATGGCGCTGACCGGGGAGGGGTGGGTGCGCGGCCCCGACGGGGAGCCCCAACCGGCGGCCGAGACCCTGCGAGCCGCCGGCCTGCAACCGCTGGCGTTCGTGGTCAAGGAAGGTCTGGCCCTGCTCAACGCCACCGAGGGCATGCTCGGCATGCTGGTGCTGGCCTGCCGGGACCTGCGGCGCCTGGCGTTGACCGCCGACGTCACCTGCGCGTTGAGCGTCGAGGGATTGCTCGGCACCGACCGGCCGTTCGACGCCCGCCTGCAGGCGCTGCGCCCGCACCCCGGCCAGGCGGCCTCGGCGGCCGTGCTCAGCGAGCTGCTGGCAGGCAGCGCGATCCTGGCCGGCCACCGCCACAGCCGTCACGCCGTTCAGGACGCCTACAGCCTGCGCTGTGCGCCGCAGGTCCACGGAGCGGCGCGAGACACACTGGCCTTCGCCGAGACGGTGCGCGACCGTGAGCTGGCCGCGGCGGTCGACAACCCGGTGGTGCTCGAGGACGGCTCGGTCGAATCCTGTGGCAACTTCCACGGTGAGCCGCTGGCCTTCGCGATGGACTTTCTGGCGGTGGCGGCGGCCGAGCTGGGCGCTATCAGCGAGCGGCGGACCGACCGGATGCTGGACCCCGCCCGCTCGCACGGGCTGCCGCCCTTCCTCGCCGCACAGGCCGGCCTGCACTCGGGGTTCATGCTGGCCCAGTACACCGCCGCGTCGCTGGTCGCCGAGAACCGGCGGTTGGCGGTGCCGGCCAGCGCCGACTCCGTGCCGACCTCGGGGATGCAGGAGGACCACGTGTCGCTCGGCTGGTCGGCGGGGCTCAAGCTGCGCAAGGTGATCGACAACCTCACGGCGATCCTGGCCATCGAGGCGCTGGTGGCCGCCGCCGCCGTCGAGCATCGCGCCCCCGACGCCCCGGCGGCCCGCACTGGTGCCGTCATCGCCGCCCTGCGCGGGCGCGTGCCGGCCATGCCGGTCGACCGCTTCCTGGCCGCCGACATCGCCACCGTCCGCAGTGTGATCGCCGCCGGGACGTTACTGGACGCCGCCGGGCTGGACGACGCAGCTCCGGGTCAAGGGGGCGCCGGGTCGCGTGGGCGCCCACCGGACGCTGGGTCCGGTGAGCGTCCGCAGACCGACGACCCAGCAAAGGGGAGGCTTGAGGCATGAGCGACCCGCTGGAGTGTCGCGGCTGGCTGCAGGAGGCGGCGCTGCGGTGCCTGCGCAACAACTTGCACCCCGACGTCGCCGAGCGCCCCGACGACCTCGTCGTCTACGGCGGCAGCGGCAAGGCCGCACGCGACCAGCGCAGTCTGGCGGTGATCGAGGCGACGCTGCGCGACCTCGGCGGCGACGAGACCTTGCTGGTGCAGTCCGGCAGGCCGGTCGGGCGCTTCCGCACGTTCCCGCACGCGCCCCGCGTGCTGATCGCCAACAGCCTGCTGGTGCCCGACTGGGCCACGTGGGAGGACTTCTGGGCGCTGGAAGCGGCGGGCCTGACGATGTACGGGCAGATGACGGCCGGGTCGTGGATCTACATCGGCACCCAGGGGATCCTGCAGGGCACCTTCCAGACGTTCTCAGCCTTGGCCGAGCAGCGCTACGGCGGTGACCTGCGCGGCAAGGTGGTGCTGACCGCCGGGTTGGGCGGGATGGGTGGCGCGCAGCCGCTGGCGGTCACCATGAACGGCGGGGTGGCGCTGTGCGTCGAGGTCGACCCCGCCCGGGCCCAGCGGCGGGTGGAGACCCGCTACCTCGACGAGATCGCCGACTCTGTCGATGACGGGTTGCTGCGCGCTCGCCGCGCCGCCGACGCGGGGCAGGCGCGCTCGATCGCCGTCGTCGCCAACGCCGCCGACGCCTTCCCGCAGCTTCTGGCGCAGGGAGCGGCGATCGACGTGGTCACCGACCAGACCTCGGCGCACGACCCCCTCAACGGCTATCTGCCCGCTGGTCTGAGCCTCGACGAGGCCGCACGGCTGCGGCGGGACAAGCCCAGCGAGTACGTGGAACGCGCGCGGGCGTCGATGGCCCGCCACTGCGAGGCCATGGTCGGCTTCGCCCGGGCCGGCGCCGAGGTCTTCGACTACGGCAACAACCTGCGCGGCGAGGCACGGCTCGGCGGGTTCGCGGAGGCGTTCTCGTACCCGGGATTCGTCCCCGCGTACATCCGTCCGCTGTTCTGCGAAGGCAAGGGTCCGTTCCGCTGGGTGGCGCTGTCCGGCGATCCCGCCGACATCGCGGCCACCGACGCGGCGCTGCTGGAAGCCTTCGCCGACGACGAGACCCTGCAGCGCTGGCTGCCGATGGCGCAGGAGCGAGTGGCCTTTCAGGGCCTGCCCGCGCGCATCTGCTGGCTGGGCTACGGCGAGCGCGCCAAGGCGGGCGCGCTGTTCAACGACCTGGTGGCCACGGGCAAGGTCAGCGCACCGATCGTCATCGGGCGCGACCACCTGGACTCCGGGTCCGTCGCGTCGCCCTACCGCGAGACCGAGTCGATGGCCGACGGTAGCGACGCCATCGCCGACTGGCCGATCCTCAACGCCCTGCTCAACGTCGCCTCAGGCGCTGCCTGGGTCGCCGTGCACCACGGCGGCGGCGTCGGGATGGGCAAGTCGATCCACGCCGGCGCGCAGGTCGTCGCCGACGGCAGCGCCGATGCCGCCGAGCGCCTCGACCGCGTGCTGACCAACGATCCCGGAACCGGGGTCATGCGCCACGCCGAAGCCGGCTACGACCGTGCCGTGCAGGTCGCGTCCCAGCGTGGCGTGCGACTGCCGATGCTGGAGGAGCCCCGCTAGGGACCTAGGGCACCGGTCGACCTGCGAGGCTGCGGTGCCAACCCGGAAGGAGACCGTAATGCAACCCTGGTCCAGACCGCTGCGCGGGCGGCTCGACGAGGTCGAGATCGATTCGGCGCTGCTGGCCGACAACCCGCTCGGCGACCCGGCCCGCCGGCCGCTGTGGGTCTACACGCCACCTGGCTACGACGACAGCCAGCGGCGGTATCCCAGCGTCTACCTGATCCAGGGCATGACCGGCCAGATCGACATGTGGCGCAACCGCTCGGCGTTCCGTCCCAACGTGGTGGAGTTGATCGACGCCGCCTTCGCCGAGGCCGGCGCGCCACCGTGCGTGGTGGTGTTCGTCGACTGCTGGACGTCCCACGGCGGTAGCCAGTTCCTCGACTCGCCGGGCACCGGCCGCTATCACAGCTACCTGTGCGAGGAGGTGGTGTCGCACGTCGACGCGAACTACGCGACCCTGATCGCCCCTGAGCATCGGGGGATCGCCGGCAAGTCCAGCGGCGGCTACGGCGCGATGGTCACGCCCATGCTGCGCCCTGACCTGTTCGGCGGGCTGGCTACGCATGCCGGCGATGCCTTGTTCGAGGTCTGCTACCAACCAGAGTTCGCCGAGTGCGCTCGCGCGCTGCGCGACCACTACGACGGCTCCTACGACCGCTTCTGGGACGACTTCCGCAGCCGGCCCGCCATGAGCAAGAACCATGACGGGGCGCTGATCAACGAGTGGGCGATGGCGGCCTGCTACTCGACCGACGGTGACGGCACCGTTCGCCTGCCGTTCGACCCGGCCACCGGTCAGCTGGTCAGCGACGTGTGGCAGCGCTGGCTGGCCTGGGATCCGGTGCGGATGGTGCCCGGGCACGCCGACGCCCTGCGCGGCCTCAAGGCGGTCTGGATCGATGCCGGCACCCGCGACGAGTACTTCCTCGATCTCGGCGCCCAGGCCTTTTGCCGCGCCCTGGCCGACGTGGGGGTGACCGACGTCGCGCTCGAGCTGTTCGATGCCACCCACGGCGCCATCGAGTACCGCTACCCCCTGGCGGTGCGCTACCTCGCCGAACGGTTGTCGGCGTGAAGACGCCCGACCGGCCCGTGATCGGCGTGGTGCACCCCGGCGCCATGGGCGCGGCGGTCGCCGCCTGCGCGTCGCCCGCCGCCGACCGGGTGCTGTGGGCGTCGCAGGGGCGCAGCGCCGCCACGCGGCGCCGGGCCGAGGCCGCCGGCCTGCACGATGTGGGCGACCTGGCCGCGATGTGTCGCAACGCCGAGATCGTGCTGTCGGTCTGCCCGCCCGACGCCGCGGTGGACGTGGCGACCACCGTCGCCGGTTCCGGCTACGACGGCCTGTTCGTCGACGCCAACGCCATCGCCCCCGCGACTGCCCGCCATGCCGCCGCGATCGTGGAGGCGGCCGGCGCGCGGTTCGTCGATGGCGGCATCATCGGCTCTGTGCCGAAGGTCGCCGGGCGCACCCGCCTGTATCTGTCGGGCCCCGGCAGCGGCGCCGTCGCTGCGTTGTTCGAAGGGTCCGTACTGGAAGCCGTCGTGCTGCGCGAGGACGCCGCTGTTCGACCGGTCGGGGCCGCGTCGGCGCTGAAGATGACCTACGCCGCCTACACCAAGGGCCGGGCGGCACTGCTGCTGGCCATCCGCGCCGCCGCCGTCGCCGAAGGTGTCGACGCCGACCTGGTCGCCGAGTGGCAGCGGCCGGGGTCCACCATGGCCGAACTGGCTGACGACTGCGAGGCCGTCGCCTCCCGCGGCGCACCCAAGGCCTGGCGGTGGTCGGGGGAGATGACCGAGATCGCCGCGACGCTGGAGGCGGCTGGCCTGCCAGGCGGCTTCCACGAGGCGGCCGCAGACGTCTTTGCGCGCCTGCGCGACCTGCGCGACGCCGACGGCCCAACGTTGGACGATGTGGTCGCTGCACTGCGGGCGCCCGTGCGCGTGGAACCGCAGCGGGGATGACCGCGAGCCTCGCTGTCACGGGCATCGGGCTGCTCGTCAGCAACCGGGCGGAGCTGGGTGAGGGGCTGCTGAGCACGATCCGCGACGCGGCCCTGGTCATCCAGGACGGGCGCGTCGCCTGGGTCGGCGAGCAACACCGGATGCCCGAAGCCGCCGGCGACCGGCGCCTGGATGCCGGCGGGGCTTGCGTCCTGCCGGGGTTCGTGGACCCGCACACCCACTTGGTCTTCGCCGGGGACCGCGCCGACGAGTTCGCGGCCAGGCTGGCGGGCCAGCCTTACGCCGCCGGCGGCATCCGCACCACCGTCGCCGCGACCCGTGCGGCCTCCGATGCCGCGCTCCTCGACGGGGCCCGCCGCCGCGCCGCCGCGGCGTTGCGCACGGGGACCACCACGATGGAAGTCAAGTCCGGCTACGGCCTCACCGTCGCAGACGAGGCACGGTGCCTGCGGATCGCCGCCGCGATCGCCGACGACCCCGCACTGCCGGCTGTGGTGGCGACCTTCCTGGGCGCGCACGTCGTGCCACCCGAGCACGCCAGCGACCCCGACGTCTACGTCGACCTGGTTCGCGGACCGATGCTGGACGCGTGCGCCTCGCTAGCCGACGGCTGCGACGCCTTCTGCGAGCAGGGGGCCTTCGACGCCGAAGCCAGTCGGGCGGTGCTGACCGCGGGGGCAGCCCGAGGGCTGGCCGTGCGGCTGCACGCCAACCAGCTCGCCCCCGGCCCCGGTGCGCAGCTGGCGGCCGAGCTCGGGGCCGCCTCGGCCGACCACCTCTGCCACCTGACCGCCGACGATGTCCACGCCTTGGCGGCCGCCGGCGTGGTGGCCACCCTGCTCCCGCTGGCGGAGCTGTCGACCCGCTCGCCGGCGGCCCCTGCGCGCCGCTTGCTCGACGCGGGGGCGACCGTGGCGCTGGCCACCGACTGCAACCCGGGCACCAGCTACACCACGAGCATGCCGCTCATCGTGGCCCTGGGCTGCCTGCATCTGGGCCTGACCCCCGACGAAGCGGTGCGCGCCGCGACGGCCGGAGCCGCCGCCGCGCTGCGCCTCGACGACGCCGGCCACCTGGGCGTCGGCGCTCGTGGCGACCTGGTGATCCTGTCGGCTGACAACGCCACCCACCTGGCTTACCGTCCCGGCATGGACCTTGTGGACACCGTGGTGCGCAGCGGCCGCGTGGTGTACTCGGGGCGATGACCCCCGACGATCCGGAGTGGCCGCGCGCCTCGGCGTGGCTGGCCGCACGGTCGGACCGCGCCGGCCTGGCCGTGCTCGGGGTCGGGCTGTCGCGCACCTCCCTGTCACCGTCGGCGGCGCATGAGACTCCTGGCGCCGTCCGGGCGGCGCTGCGGCGGTTCTCCACCTACCACACCGGCTCCGGGCTGGACCTGCGCGACCTGCCCGTCGTCGACCACGGCGATCTGGCGGTGGACGGGATGCCGGCCCAGGCGGCGCTGGACACCATCGCCGCCGCGGTGGCCGCGCTACCGGCGATCCCGCCGCTGGTGCTGCTGGGCGGGGACAACGCGCTGACGCGCCCAGCACTGGTGGCCCGCGCGCCGGACCTCGGGCGGGCCGGGCTGCTGACGTTGGACGCCCATCACGACGTGCGGGACCTGCATGCGGGACCGACCAACGGCAACCCGGTGCGAGGGCTGCTCGACGATGGCCTCGGCGGCGGCAACGTGGTGCAGATCGGCATCGGCGCGTTCACCAACGCCCCAGCGCACCGCCGCTGGGCCGACGAGCAGGGCGTCGCCAGCGTGACCGTCGCCGAGGCGCGGCGGGAAGGCGTCGGCGACTGCGTCCGGCGCCACCTGGACGCGCTGGCGCAACGCTGCGACACCCTGTACGTCGACCTCGACCTCGACGTCCTCGACGCCGCCTTCGCCCCCGCCTGCCCCGGTGCGCGTCCCGGGGGACTGCTGCCCGCAGAGCTGCACGACGCCGCCTTTGCCGCAGGCGCGCATCCCGCCGTCGCCACGATCGACGTGGTCGAGGTCGACGCGGCGGCGGACCCAACCGGCATCACCGTGGACAACGCCGCCCTGTGTCTGCTGCACGTTGCGGCCGGCGTGCTGACGCGGATGCCCGCCTTGGGGTCCCAAGTGTGGAAGAGTGAGGCCCAACCCGCCGTCTCACCGTCGAGAAGCGTGTGATCAGGACGACAGCCGCAACGTCCGGTGCCGGTTCCGGCGCGCGTGCCGGGGCGAATGACGAGGCACTCACGCCGCTGCTGACGAGGATCCGACAGCTGGCGCCGGAGGGCCGCGCACCTCTGATCTCCCAGCTCGCCCGAGCGACCTACCGCCGCGCTCCCGCCGACCGACTCGCCGAGCTGGACGCCGAGGCCGCCGCCGCCATGCTGGTCGACGCCTTCGGATTCATGGACCAGCGACGGCAGGGCACGTTGGCCCTGCGGGTGTTCGACCCGCAGCCAGACCGCGACGGTTGGGGAGCCGACGGCACCGTCGTGGAAGCCAACGTCGAAGACGGTCCCTTCCTGCTGACCACGGTCACCGAGGAGCTGAGCCGGGTCGGCTTGGACTTCGACGAGGTCGTGCACCCGGTCGTGGGCGTCCTGCGCTCCGACGACGGGCACATCAGCGCGCTGCTGCCTGCCCGCCAGGCCGAAACCCGTGAGTCGTGGATCCACCTGGAGCTGCGACGCCAGCTACCGGAGCCCGAGCGCCAGCGCCTCACCGAGCAGCTGAGCGCCGTGCTGGACGACGCCCGCCTCGCCACCCGCGACTTTGCCGCCATGCGCAGGCAGATCGAGGAAGTCAGCTTCCAGACCCGTGCCAGTGCCGGAGCCCGCTACCGCATCGACGAGGTCGACGAGGCGATCTCCCTGCTCAACTGGCTGCTCGACGACCACTTCATCCTGCTGGGCTACCGCGAGTACGACATCGTCTCCAGCGACGCGGGACGCGTTGCCCAGGTCCATTGGGGGTCGGGCTTGGGCATCCTGGCCGACGAGACGTCCTCCAGCTGGGCCCAGCCCGTTCGCTTGGACGAGGTGGCCGAGCCGCTGCGGGAACGGATCGAGGGTGGCGACCTGCTGGTCGTCGCGCGCACCAATCGGGTCAGCAGGGTCCAGCGCCAGACGCGGATGATATACGTCGGCGTCAAGAAGGTCGGCGGCGACGGCAAGGTGCACGGCGAGTGCCGGCTGCTCGGGCTGTTCGCCCAGAAGGCCTACGCCGAGCCTGCCAGCACCATTCCGGTGCTGCGGCGCAAGCTACGCCAGATCCTGGAGGCCGAGGACGTCGTCGACCACTCGCACGACGAGCGCAGCCTTCGCGCCCTGTTCGAGGCGATCCCCAAGCACGAGCTGTTCGCCGCGGACACCGAAGACCTTCGCCAGACCCTGGTGAACCTGCTCGAGGCGCAACGCGGTCAAGACGTGCGATTGCTGCTGCGTGCCGCCGAGGACGGTCGCAGCGTGTCCGCACTGGTGGCGGTGCCTCGGGACCGCTTCAACGCCGTCATCCGCATGCGAATCCAGCAGCTGTTGGTCGAGGAGTTCGGTGCCGCCACCGTCGATTACCAGCTGACCATGACCGAGCGGGACCGCGCGCTGCTGCACTTCGTGCTGCACGCCGGCGACGGCGAGCTGGCGCAGGTCAGTGCCGAAGAGCTGGAGGGGTCGGTCAATGCGCTGACGCGGACCTGGACCGACGACCTGCTCGTGGCGCTGGTCGGCGCGCACGGCGAGTCCGAAGGCCGGCGCCTGGCGCGCCTGTACGCCAGACGCCTTCCCGCCGGCTACGCCGAAACCACCACCGTTGCGACGGCGTTGCACGACATCGCGCAGCTGGAGCGGTTGTGTGCCGACACCGGCCCGGACTGCAGTGACGTGGTGATGGCCCTGCGCCCCGACAGCGACCCCAGCGTCGGCTTGGTGCGCTTCAGCCTGTACAAGCTGGGGCCGGCGGTGCCGCTGTCGTCGTTCATGCCCATTCTGGAAAGTCTTGGGCTCAACGTCGTGGAGGAGATTCCGTACGGCTTCGGCGGTGAGGGGGACGACGAACCGGAGCTGCACATCCAGGACTTCGGTGTCCGCGGCGTCGATGTGGCCCTCGACGTCGAGCGCGATGGTCCTCGGCTGGCCGCCGCGGCGCTGGCGATCTGGCAGGGCCATGCCGAGGCCGACCGCCTCAACCGGCTGGTGCTGGGCGCGGGGCTGTCATGGGACGAGGTCGCGGTCCTGCGCACCTACCGGCGCTACCGCCGGCAGGTGGGAACCACCTTCACCGAGGCCTACCTCGACCAGGCGCTGGTCGACCATCCCGACGTCGCCCGGGCGCTCGTGCGGCTGTTCGACACCCGCTTCGACCCCGATCAGGCGGCCGGTCCCGACGAGGTCAAGGCCGCTCGCGCTGCCGTGCTGCAGGCCTGCGAGGGCGTCGAGCGGCTGGATACGGATCGCATCCTGCGCGGGTACCTCGGCCTGGTCGACGCCACGCTGCGCACCAATCGCTGGGTGCGCCACGACGGCGCTTCCCCGGTCTGCCTGTCGCTCAAGTTCGACAGCGGCGCGGTGCCCGAGATGCCCAAGCCCGTGCCCTACCGGGAGATCTTCGTCTGCTCTCCCCACATGGAGGGCGTCCACCTGCGCGGCGGACCGGTGGCGCGCGGCGGCTTGCGCTGGTCGGACCGCCAGGAGGACTACCG
>Ga0136630_1001013_pt1 | contig 11331 bp, 10 predicted proteins | sample AntDrymUQ5682106_2_FD_105496 | JGI IMG/M metagenome (GOLD analysis project Ga0136630, IMG submission 105496) | Polar desert sand microbial communities from Dry Valleys, Antarctica - metaG UQ568 (21.06) | ecosystem: Environmental > Terrestrial > Soil > Desert | place: Antarctica: Dry Valley...
GACGGCGACGATGGCGGCGATGCACCCTTTGGTTCCTACCGGATGAGCAGGACGCCCGCGCCGGCGGTCCCGATTACGAGTTCGCGTCGCCTGCCGACGTCAAGTCGTAATCGACCCTCCCGATCTCAGGCGGCGTCGGCCAGCGCCTCGACGCCGAGGTAGCGCCGCTGCGCGGCGGGATCGGCGATCAGCGCCTCCGCCGTCGTCTCGGCGGCGATCTGGCCCGTGACCATGATGAGCTGGCGCTCGGCGAGCGAAGTCGCCACGCCCAGGTTCTGCTCGACGACGAGCAGCCCCATGCCTTCGCGCGCGAGGTCGCCGATCGTCTGCACCAGGCCCTCGACGATCGTGGGCGCGAGACCCTCGGAGGGCTCGTCCATGATCAGCAGCTTGGGGTTGGTCAGCAGCGCACGGCCGATCGCCAGCATCTGCTGCTCGCCGCCCGACAGCGAGGTGCCGCTGACCTGCTTGCGCTCACCCAACCGGGGGAACAGCTCGTAGACGCGCTCGGGGGTCCACGACGCGCTCGACTTGGCGCCGACGATCTGCAGGTGCTCGTCGACGGAAAGCGACTGGAACAGCCTCCGCCCCTGGGGAACGAACCCGATCCCCGCCGACGCGATCTTGTAGGTCGGCTTGCCGAGCAGCTCGGAGCCCTCCAGGCGCACGGAACCGGTCGCCGAGCCAAGCAGTCCGACCAGCGCGGCGCAGAGCGTCGACTTGCCCATCCCGTTGCGGCCGATCAGCGCGACGGGCTCGGCGCCCATCTGAAAGGAGACGCCCTGAAGCACGTGCGCGGTGCCGTAGTAGCCGTGCATGTCCTCGACGACGAGCAGCGGTTCGGTCATCAGTGGTGCGCGTTTCCGAGGTAGAGGTCGTGGACGACCTGGTTGGCCCGGATCTCGTCTGGAGTGCCCTCCACGATCACGCGGCCGTCGTGCATCATCGTGACCCACTCGGCGACGCGCAGCGCGACGTCCATGTCGTGCTCGATCAGGATCAACGTGATCGCGGGATCGAGACGGAGCAGCGTCTCCGTCAGCTTCACGCGCTCGGCGCGCGAGAGCCCGGCCGCCGGCTCGTCCAGCATCAGGAGCTTCGGCTCGCTCGCGAGCGCCATGCCCACCTCGAGCTGGCGCTGCTCACCGTGGGAGAGGCCGGAGACCAGCACGTCGAGCCGATCGCCGAGCCCCGCGCCCGCGCCGGTCGCGCGCGCCCGCTCGCGCATCTCGGCGTCGGTCTTCGACGGCACGAGGCGCAGATGGCCGCGTCCGACGCCGAGCACGGCGAGGAACAGGTTGTCCTCCACGGAGAGCCCGTTGAACAGCCGGGAGGTCTGGAAGGTGCGCGCGAGGCCCATGCGGGCGCGCTTGCGCGCGGGAGAGCCGGTCACGTCGGCGCCGAACAGCTCGACGGTCCCGGCGCTCGGGGGGAACTCACCCGAGATCAGGTTGAACAGCGTGGTCTTGCCCGCGCCGTTGGGGCCGAGGATCGCCCGCCGCTCGCCGGGCGACACCTCGAGGTCGGCGTCACGCACGGCGTGGACGCCGCCGAAGCGCCGGCCGACCCCCCGCAAGCGGAGGATCGGCTCGGCGCGCCCGGCAGATGCTGCGAGTGCTGCCATGACTCCTATTCCCCGGACGAGACCTCTTCGGCGTTGCCGACCCACGGAGGCGGCTCGCCCTCCTCGCACTGCGGGCTGTTGCGATCCGGCGCCGGGCTGTCGGCGCCGAAGAAGCCGCCGAACGTCTGATCGACGTCGGGAATCCGCCGGAACGTCTCCACGTCGGGGGTGCCGTCGCCGTTGGCGTCCTCGACGATCCGCTTCAGGTAGACGTCGCTGATCGCCTGCCGGTTCTCGTCGAGCTCGACGTCGCCGTAGGGCGCCTCGTCGCCCGTGAGCGTGACCTCGGCGAGGGCCTCCTGCAGCGGCAGCTGGTCGCCGATGTCCCCGTCGACCGCCTCGAGGCCCTTGATGAGCGCCACGGTGGCGGTGTAGTAGCCGTAGGTGAACACGGACGGGCCGGCGCCGGCGATCTCCTCGCCGTAGGCCTCACGGAGCCCGTTGATGTACTCCTCGACCTCGACCGCGTCGGAGTCCCCGGCGGTCATCGCGGAGGTGACGCCGCCGATCAGCTTGGCGCCGACCTCCCCGAGCACGAGCGGGTCGTCCCAGAAGACGTTGCCCAGCATCCGCTCGGTGTCGACCTCGCCGCGCTGCTGCTCGTACTGGTTGATGAACGAGATCAGGCCCGAGCCGCCGATGCCGACGTAGAGGCCGTCGACGTTCCGGGGGATCTGCGAGATGTAGGACGAGTAGTCCTGCTCGCCCAGCGGAGCCCAGACGCGCTTGGTGATGTTGCCCCCGACGGCGCAGAACTCGGCCACGAAGCCGGCCAGCGACGTGTACGGGAACGAGTAGTCGTCGCCGATGATCGCGGCCCGCTTCCAGCCGAGCTCGTTGAAGGCGTAGTCCCCGAGGCCGGCGGACCACTGCGCGCCGTCCGGGTGGTAGCGGAAGAAGTTCGGTGCCTGCACCTTCAGCGTCGCGTCCTGCGCGCCGGCGATGCCGTTGATGAACGTCTTGTCCGGGTTCTCCTTCGCGTAGTTGGCCACCGCGATGCCCTCGTCGCCGGAGAGCGGACCGATCAGGATGTCGGCGTCCTCCTGCTCCATCAGGCGGCGGGTCTCCTCGATCGCCTTGTCGGCGGTGTCGTCGGAGCAGCCGTAGCCGACGATCTCGATGTCCCGGCCGGCGACCTGCGCGCCCTCCACGCCGTCCGTGGGCGCCTCACCGGCCGCGGTGGCGCCGGCGTACTTGATCAGGGCGGTGTTCATGCCCGATGCCGTCGGCTCGAAGAACGAGCCGAACGGGCCCTCGCAGTTGGACAGCATGGCGACCCGGATCGGCTCGCCGCTTCCGGCGTCGCCCTCCTGCGCCTGGCCGTCGCCGCCACCGCCCGACTCCTCGTCGTCGCCACCACAGCCGGCGCCGACGAGAGCTAGTGCCAGCAGCGCAGCGAACAGCGTCAATAGCTTGCGTACCCTCAAGACCTCGCTCCTCTCGTACCTATCATTGGACAGTCCCTGGTGCAGGCCCTCCCTCGTGGCCCGCGGTGCCGCTCTGCGGGGAGCCCCGCTCCCCGCGTCCCCGGCCCAGGCGCTCCTTGACGTTCTCCCAGAGGCCGACGAGGCCCCCGGGAGACGCGAGCACGATGACCAGGAAGATGACCCCGATCACCGTGTTGAAGCGCCCCGGCCCGAGCACGTCGCCGATGCTCGGCGTGTACTCGCGCGAGTAGTTGTCGATCAGCGCGTAGGTGAGCGCACCCACCCACGCGCCTTCCAGCCGGTACAGACCCCCGATCACCGCGATGATCAGCACGTCGATCGTCTGCGCCAGGCCGATCGAGCCGGGCGAGATGCGGCGGTTGTACCAGACGCTCAGCACGCCGGCCAGGGCCGCGATCAGGGCGGCGAAGCCGAAGGCGAGCATCCGGTGCCGCGTCACGTCGAAGCCGAGCGCCCTCATTCGCGCCGGTTCGTCGCGCACCCCCTGGAGCGCCAGCCCGAACGGTGTCCGGGAGATGCCGCGCAGGGCCAGGAAGACCAGGACGGACACGACCAGCGTGATGTAGAAGAGCGGCACCGGGTCCTGCGAGGGGTTGCCGAGGATGCCCGGCAGGTCGACGTTGTTGATTCCGCCGAAGCCCGACAGCTCGGTGACCTGTGAGAAGAAGTAGAAGACGAGGACGGAGAAGGCGAGCGTGATCATGAGGAAGTAGATCCCCTCGCTGCGAGCGCTGATCGCACCGAAGCCGAGGCCGACGACCGTGGCCACCACCAGGGCGGCGAGCGCTGCGAGCCAGGGGCTCCAGGCGGCCGCGTGGCCGCCGTCCGCCGCAACCAGGTTCGCGAACGTCATGCCCGCGACGGCGTAGATCCCGACCTGCGCGAGCGACACCATGCCGCCGTAGGCGGCGAGGAAGATCAGGCTCGCCGCCGCCACCCCGAGCCACAGCGTCTTGGTGAGGATCACCGACAGGAAGAAGTCCGAGACGAGCAGCGGCATCAGCGCTGCCAGCAGCACCACCACGCCGAGGCCGATCCAGCCCAGACGGCCTTTGCCCACTCCCGTCATGCGGGCCTCCCGAAGAGCCCGAGCGGCCGGAAGGCCAGCACCGCCACGAGCAGGGCGAAGGTGACGAGGATCGAGTAGTTCGTGAGGTCGGTGTCGCCGAAGACCAGATAGACGTCGGCGTAGGAGTCGACGAGGCCCAGGGCGAGGGCTCCGATGGCCGCCCCTCCCAGCGAGCCCATGCCGCCGATGATCACGACGATCAGCGAGTTGAGCAGGAAGGCCGTGTCCTCACCGGGCTGGAGCGAGATCATCGAGCCGCCCAGCACGCCGCCGAAGCCCGCGAGCATCGCACCGATCAGGAACGCGCCCGCGAACACGAGTTGCACGTTGATGCCGAGCGCGGCCACCATGTCGCGGTCGTCCACGCCGGCGCGCACGATCTTCCCGAAGCGCGTGCGCTTGATCACGTACCAGAGGCCGACCGCGATGAGCAGCGCCGCGGACAGCACGACGACGCCGCGGAAGAAGCCGAAGCGGACGTCGCCGGGCAGCAGGATGCTGGTGGGCCACGCCGTCGGCGGCGAGATCCGCTGCGAGATGCCGCCGAAGGCGGCCAGCATCTGGTCGGCGATGATGACCGACAGCGCGATCGTGATGAGCGCCTGGCGGAGCTCCTGGCCCTGGTTCCAGCGGAGGAAGACCTGCTGCATGATCACCCCGACGACGCCGATGATCGCCGTCGCGACGATGACCGGAACGATCCACCCGAGCAGCCCGTACTCCGCGTCGGAGGTCCCGCTCAGCGACAGGTTGAGCCCCGCGTCCTCCTCGAACCAGGACTCCTGCAGCTTGAGCGCGAGGTAGCCGCCGAGCAGGTACAGCGAGCCGTGCGCCATGTTCACCACCCGCATGAGGCCGAAGATCAGCGTGAAGCCGCTGGCCACGACGAAGTAGAGGGCGGCGAGCGTGATGCCGTTGAGCGAGACGACGGCGAACTGGCGAAGGTTGCCGGCGGCCTTGGTGGCGAGCCAGACCAGCAGCAGCGCGACCACCACGGCGATCCCGATCCGCTTCGGCGTCCAGCGCGTGCCGCCCTGAGCCGTGACCTCGGGCGCCTCGGTGACGCCCGTGGTCGTCACCTGCGGCGCGGCATCGCCGCTCTTGGGGGCCCCTCCCTCTGGGGGATCAACAGTTTCCGGCATTCCTTGACAGCTAATGAAGACTCATGCAAGGGTTCCTGTCAAGTTATGCCACGATTGAGCAAGCACCGAGACCACCTCCTCGGCCGGCAAGGACAGATGGAATGACGACGACGCCTTCCGCAGCACGCTCGAACGTGGAAGCCACCCTGATCGCTGCGCTCGGCGACGCGGTGTCGACGGCGCCCGAGCGCCTGAACGCGTTCGTCGCCGACACGTACTGGCCCGCGCTGCACGCCGCGGCGGCCGGGACGCCGCTGGCCCGCCCCGACATAGTCGTCCGCCCGCGCACCGAGGACGAGGTCGCCGAGGTCGTCGCCATCGCGAACGAGCACCGGACGCCGGTCGTCCCCTGGGGCGGCGGCTCGGGCACGCAGGGCGGCTGCCTGCCGATCCGCGGCGGCATCGTCATCGATCTCTGCGGCCTCGACCAGATCCTCGCGATCGACGAGCGCTCGATGACCGTGACGGCGCAGGCCGGCGTCAACGGACGCCGCCTGGAGGCTGAGCTCAACGCCCGCGGCCTGATGTTCCCCCATTACCCGGCCTCGGTCGAGTGGGCTACCGTAGGCGGCTACATCGCCGCCCGCGGATCGGGCGTGCTCTCCACCCGCTACGGCAAGATCGAGGACCTGCTGCTGTCGCTCCGCGTGGCCACGCCGGCGGGCGGGCTCATGGACACGGTGGCGGTGCCGCGCCATGCGGTCGGCCCGGAGCTGACCCAGCTCTTCGTCGGCTCGGAGGGCACGCTCGGCGTCATCACCAGCGCCACGCTCCAGCTGGTTCCGGTGCCCGCCGAGCGCCGCTTCGCCGCGGTGTCGTTCCCGTCGATCGCCGCGGGCACCGACGCGATCCGGCGCACGCTCCAACTCGGTCACCGCCCGTCGGTCGTGCGCTTGTACGATGACGTGGCGACCCAGCTCACATTCGCTCCCGTGGTCGGCGAGGAGCTGAGCGGCGTCTACACCGTGTTCGCGTTCGAGGGCGAGGCGGAGGCGGCGCAGCTCGAGGAGCGGCGCACGCTCGAGCTGGCGACGGAGGCCGGCGCCACCGTGCTCGACCCCGCGCTCGGCCGGCGCTGGTGGGACCGGCGCTATGACTTCTACCACCCACCCCACAACCCCGAGCTGCCGTCGATCTGGGGCACCCTCGACGTCGTGGCCACCTACGACCGCATCCAGGCGGTCTACGACGCGCTGCACAGCGCCGTCCGCGAGCCCTACGCCGACACCGGCCTGGAGCTGCGCATGCACTTCTCGCACTGGTACCTGTGGGGAACGATGATCTACGGCCGGTTCGTCGTCCCCGACGGCGGGCCTGACGCCCTGGCCCTGCACGACCGCATCTGGGAGGACGGCATGACCGCCGCCCTGGACGCCGGCGGAGTCATGAACGACCACCACGGGGTCGGCATCAAGCTCGGCCCGTACATGCGCCGCCAGCACGGAGCGGCGCTGGACACGATGAGGCAGATCAAGGCCGCGCTGGACCCGAACGGGGTCATGAATCCCGGCAAGATGGGCCTCTGAGAGAGGCATTTCGTCGGCAAGAGGAGGAACGGATGGCGCTGAAGGTGGCGATGCACAACTGGATGCGGCCCGAGCCGATCGAGACCACGATCACACGGCTCGGTCGCAGCGGCTATGACGGCATCGAGATCTCGGGCGAGCCCGCGGTGTACGGCTCCGACGAGGTCAAGGGCTTGCTGGACGGCAACGGCGTCGAATGCTGGGGCTCGGTGACGCTGATGACGGGTGGTCGCGACCTCGTGCACGAGGACCACTACGTGCGTCTCGCGAGCGTGCAGTACGTCAAGGACTGCCTCTCGCTCGTCTCCTCGCTGGGCGGCAAGATCCTCACGGTCGTCCCGTCGACGGTCGGCAAGGTCGTCCCGATGGGCACGCCGGAGGACGAGTGGCGCTGGGCGGTGGAGGGCCTCAAGGAGTGCCAGGCACACGCGGAGCAGGTCGGAGTGCGGATCGGCATCGAGCCGCTCAACCGCTTCGAGACCTACTTCATCAACCGCGCGGACCAGGCCGTGGCGCTGGCCAAGGACGTCGGCGGCAACTGCGGCGTCTCGCTCGACATCTTCCACATGAACATCGAGGAAGCCGACTGGCGCCAGGCGATCCGCGACACCGGCTCCGACCTGGTCGACTTCCACGTCGCCGACAACAACCGCCTGCCGTGCGGTCAGGGCGAGCTCGACTGGGAGGCGATCGTGCAGGAGCTGGCCGGCATCGGCTACGACGACTACCTGACCGTGGAGTTCGTCGTCCCGGTCGACCGCACGCCGCTGTCCGAGCGCACGGAGATCGCCGACGCCGCCGACGCCGGCGCCAGCCAGGGCATGGAGCAGTTCCTGCGCGACCACGGCACGGGCTCGCTGCCCGAGCACTACTACGACCGCTACGTGCAGGAGTCGATCGACCGCCTGCGCACGGCGATCGGCGCGGCCGCGTAGTGGCCCATCCCGATCGTTGCGTGACGGGGCACTAGAGACGGCCGTGGCGCAGGGCCCCCGGATCGCGCTGATCGGCACTCTCGACACCAAGGGTGACGAGATCGCCTACGTCCGCGACCGGCTGCTCGCCCTCGGCGCGCAGCCGGTCGTCATCGACACCGGGATCCTCGGGGAGCCGGCGGGCTGCACCCCCGACGTCCCTCGCGTGGAGGTGGCCGCCGCCGCCGGCGACGACCTCGAGGGCATCCGCGCCGCCGGCTCGCGCGGCGCGGCCGTCGAGCGCATGCTGGCCGGCGTCCGAGCGGTCTGCCTGCGCCTGTACGGCGAGGGGCGCCTCGACGGCGCGCTGTGCCTCGGGGGCGCCGAGGGCGGGCTGATGGGCGCCGGCGCGATGCACGCGCTGCCGGTCGGCGTCCCGAAGCTGGTCGTCTCGCCGAGCGCATCCGGGCGGCGCGAGTTCGCCCCGTTCATGGGCGAGACGGACACGATGGTCATGCACTCCGTGGTCGACATCCTCGGCCTGCACCCGATCTCGCGCGCGATCTTCGACAATGCCGCGGCGGCGATCGCCGGCATGGCCCGCGACGGCGGCGGCGCCGTCGGCGAGCTCGGGGAACGCACCGTCGGCGTGACGATGCTCGGCCAGACGACGCCGGGCGTCATGCGCCTGCGCGAGCGCCTGCTCACGGCCGGTCACGCGCCCGTGATCTTCCACGCCAACGGCGTCGGCGGTCCGGCGATGGAGAAGCTCGCCGCCGGCGGCGCGCTGGCCGGCGTCGTCGACTACACGCTCTCCGAGCTGGCCAACTCGCTGATGGACGGCGTGCACGCCACCGGCCCGGAGCGTCTGCGGATCGCGGGGCGCCACGGCCTGCCGCAGGTGATCGTGCCCGGCTGCTGCGACTTCTTCAACCAGGGCGCGCGCCACACGGTGCCCCAGCGCTTCCGGAACCGCAAGAGCTACTTCCACAACCCCGTCGCCACGCTGGTGCGGCTGTCCGCGGCGGAGGGAGCACAGCTCGGCCGGATGATCGCCGCGCGGCTCGCGGGATCGACCGGGCCCGTCCACGTCGTCGTCCCGGAGCGCGGGTTCTCGCTGGCCGACATCGAGGGCGGCGACCTCCACGACCCGGCCGCCGACCGGGCGCTCATCGACGCCCTCCGCGAGGCCCTGCACCCCGACATCGCCTTCGAGGCGGTCGACGCCCACGTCGACGACCCGGCCTTCGCCGACCTCGTCGCCGACCGCTACCTCACCCTCGTCAAGGAGCCCGCCCATGCCGGATGACGGCCGCCCGACCTCACACAACCTGCTCGACCTCGCGCCGCCCGACATCGCGTGGTTCCGGGAGCGCTCGGACCTGATCCTGATCCCGATCGGCTCGTGCGAGCAGCACGGCGCGCACCTGCCGCTGGGCACGGACACGATCACCGCGCTGGAGGTCTCCCGTCGCGCCGCCGAGAAGGCGGACGTCATCTACGCGCCGCCGTTCTGGGCCGGCTACTCGCCCCAGCACCTGCGCGACACCGAGTCGGGCGTGGGCACCATCACGCTGCGGGCGAGCACCTTCAACGACGTGCTGTTCGACATCGCGCGCTCGCTGATCCACCACGGCTGGAACAAGCTAGTGTTCGTCAACGGGCACGGCTCGAACACCAAGGTGATCGACCCGCTGCTCCGGCGCATCAAGTACGAGACCGGGGCGTTCGTCGCGCTCTACAAGCCCTACGCCGAGCGCTACATCGGGATCCTCGACGGGCTGCTGGAGAACCCCGCCGACGAGACGCCGGGCTGGCACGCGTCCGAGCTCGAGACCTCCCAGGTGATGGCGCACGACCCGTCGCTCGTGAAGATGGAGCACGCGGCCGAGGACCGGGCGCGGGTGCCCGAGTGGCTGCCGGACTCCTTCATCAAGAAGGACGGCGCGCCCGACGTCGAGTTCGACGGCTACCAGTACTTCGTGTTCCCGATGGACCACGGCGAGTTCTCGAGAACCGGAGTCATCGGCAATCCGATGCGCGCGACGCCGGAGAAGGGCGAGGAGGCGCTCGAGCGCTACGCCGACCACCTCGTCCGCGCCCTCGACGAGTTTCGCCCACTCGAGGTGTCCGTCACGCGCAGGGAATTCGTGGAGCGCGTCTGAACACCGTGCCCCCCGCACTCCGCCGGGCCCAGATCCTCCAGCGCATCCGACGCGACGGCGGCGTGTCCGTCGCCGACCTGGCGCGCGACCACGCGGTCTCCGCCGTGACGGTCCACCGTGACCTGGAGGAGCTGTCGCGCGACGGCCTGGTGGAGCGCGTGCACGGCGGGGCGCGTGCGCTGGCGCCGCCGGCCATGCCCACCGCGTGGACCCAGCGGGCCGACCAGGCGGGCGCCGCGAAAGCGGCCATCGCGGCCCACGCGGTGCGCTACGTCGGGCACGGGGCGACCATCTTCCTGGACGCCTCCTCCACCGCACTGGCGCTCGCGCGCCGGCTGGTGGAGGACCCTCCCAACGAGCTCACGCTCGTCACCAACTCACCCGCGATCGCCTACGAGGTGCAGGCCGACGCCATCCACGTCGTCGTCGTGCCCGGCGAGCTCGATCAGCACATGCGCATGATCGCCGGACGGTGGGCGGTGGAGTTCCTGTCCGAGCTGAACTTCGCGGTCGCCTTCGTCTCGGCCGCTGGTGTCAGCCTCGACCAGGGGCTCACGACCGCGCGGCGGCCGCTCGCCGACGTGATCAACGCCGCGCGGGCCGGCGCCACGCACAGCATCGGCCTGATCGACGCGAGCAAGTTCGGGCGCTCTTCGCTGCTGTCCATCGCCCGTGCGCAGGAGCTCGACGCCATCGTCACCGACGCCGAGCTGCCGGCCGAGGTCGCCAGCCAGTACCGGGCCGCCGGGGTGCGGCTCGAGATCGCCAACCCCGAGGAGAGCGCATGAGCCGTCCCGTCACCTTGTTCACCGGCCAGTGGGCCGACCTATCGCTGGCCGAACTGGCCGCCAAGTGCGGCGAATGGGGGTTCGACGGCCTCGAGCTCGCCTGTTGGGGCGATCACTTCGACGTCGCCGAGGCGGTGCGCGACCCGGACTACGCCGCAGGTCGCCGCCGGCTGCTCGAGCAGCACGGCCTCGGCGTGTGGGCGATCGGCAACCACCTGGTGGGCCAGGCCGTGTGCGATCGGATCGACGAGCGCCACCAGGGCGTGCTCGACGCCGAGGTGTGGGGCGACGGCGATCCCGAAGGCGTGCGCCGGCGGGCCGCCGAGCGCATGAAGGACACCGCGCGCGCCGCGGCACAACTCGGCGTCGACGTCGTCACGGGCTTCACCGGCTCGCCGATCTGGCATCTCCTCTACTCCTTCCCGCCCAACGACTGGAGCGTCGTCGAGCGCGGCTACGAGGAGTTCGCCGAGCGGTGGGGCCCGATCATCGACGTCTTCGAATCCGAGGGCGTGCGGTTCGCGCTCGAGGTCCACCCGACCGAGATCGCCTACGACTTCCCGACTACACGCAAGGCGCTCGAGGCGATCGGCGACCGCGAGGGCTTCGGCATCAACTTCGATCCGAGCCACTTCGAGCACCAGTTCCTCGACTC
>Ga0136630_1001014_pt1 | contig 11325 bp, 10 predicted proteins | sample AntDrymUQ5682106_2_FD_105496 | JGI IMG/M metagenome (GOLD analysis project Ga0136630, IMG submission 105496) | Polar desert sand microbial communities from Dry Valleys, Antarctica - metaG UQ568 (21.06) | ecosystem: Environmental > Terrestrial > Soil > Desert | place: Antarctica: Dry Valley...
GGTCTCCGCCTTGAGCGCGTACGTCGTGCCGTCGTGGAAGCTGACGATGCCGGCGTTGCCGTCGAACGCCGACCGGACGAACGGCGCCGCGATCGCGGCGGTCGAGCGCCGCAGTTGCCCGAGCAGCGGCTCGATCTCGTCGCCGGTTGCCGTGTCCACGAGGCGAGCGCGGAACGTCTTGTGCGCGCAGTGCTCGCTCCAGGTCTGGGCGAGTGTCTCGAGCTCGACATCGGTGGGGTCGCGATGCTCGGACTCGAAGTGGTCGCGGATGGTGACGAGCTCGGCGAGGTCGAGCGCCATCATGCGTTGGCCGTTCAGTCGTTGCAGCGTGTGCTCGTCCGTTCCTCTGATGGCGATGACATTGCTGGCCGTCGCGGCGGCATCTGCCGCCACGGGGGGCTCGGCGGTACCGCTCGACCACTGCTCGATCACCGGGTTGGCGACGAGCCGCCGAACGACGTCGCCGGCGAGCTCGTCGGACGTGTCCGGCGGAAACTCGATGCGGCGCCCGGTGGCGGTGGCGTCGACGGCGACGCCGACCTGCGTCGCGACGCGGTGCAGGGACACTGCGGCGACATCGGTGACGCCGGGATGGAGTGTGATCTCGAACGCCGGGCCGGTGCCGATGGGCGTCTCCCACGTCGCGACGTGCAGCAGCGGATCGACGAGCACGTCACGCAACTGGGAGCGACCTGCGTCGTCGAGATCGCCGTGGAGATAGAGCACGTCGCCGACAGAGACGGGCCCGGGGAGCGCCATCGCCAGGTGCTCGGCACCCTTCGCGATGGCAGCGGCACGGGGGTCGCGATCGACGGCTGTGATCGTGAGCCGATGCCACCGCGACACGGCCGCGACCCTACGGAGCGCGGTCGTCGAACCGGGGGAGTTGAACGAAATGTCAGTAGGCGTAGATTCGGAAGCGATGAGTGTCTATCTCTGCCACGAGCAGCCCGACCTGTTGGGCCACGAGGCGAGCGTCGTCGCTGCGCGGCCGGGTGCCGTCGTGCTCGACCGCACGGCGTTCCACCCCGGTGGTGGCGGCCAGGTGAGCGACGCCGGCGCCATCGAGGCCTCGACGGGCTCCTACACCGTCACCGGCATCTCCGTCGAGTCCGTCACCGATGGTTCCGAGCCGCAGTGGTGGCACCTGCTCGACGACGAGCACGCCGAGCTCGACGGCCTGGTCGACGTGACCGTCGACGGAGAGCGACGCGCCCGCGTCGCGCAGCTCCACACCGATTCCCACATCCTCAACGCGTTCGTGTTCGCGAGGTTCGAGGGCGCCCTGGTCACGGGCGCGCAGATCAACGCCGACGGCACCGGTCGGATGGACTTCGATCTCCAAGAGGTCGACAACGAGGTGCTACGCGGCCTCGACACCGACGTCAACGACGTGATCGGTCAGGGTGTGGACGTGCACAGCGTGTACGTCGACGCCGGCGATGCGGCGCGCGCCGACGGACTCGTTCGGAGCCTCTCGGTCGCTCCGCCACCGACGCCCGACGGCCGGCTGCGTCTCATCGACATCGCCGGCATCGATCGCCAGGCGTGCGGCGGTACCCACCTGTCCAACACGGCGCAGTCCGGCAGGTTCGCCATCACGAAGGTGGAGAACAAGGGCCGCCGCAACCGCCGCATCCGCTTCCGCCTCGACTCACCGGCCTGACCCACGCATCCGGACCACCTTCCAGGAGGATCACCCCATGCAGATCAACGTTCGACACCAACCGAGCTTCTCGGTCGCCCGTTTCACGCTCGATGGTGGTGAGCCAATGCGGGCCGAGTCCGGCGCCATGTCGGCGATGTCGGGAGTCACCCTCGCGGCGAAGGCCGAGGGTGGGATGTTGAAGTCGCTGAAGCGTGCCGCGCTCGGCGGCGAGTCGTTCTTCATCACGACGGCGACCGCCGGCCCAGAGGGTGGCTGGATCGACCTCGCCGCCAACCTGCCGGGCGATCTCTCCATCGTCGACATGCGTCCTGGGGCGGACTGGGTGCTCTCGAAGGGTTCGTTCCTCGGTGCCGCCACGTCGGTCGACATCGAGTCGCAGTTCCAGGGCATGCGGATGTTCGCCGGTGGCGAGGGCGCGTTCCTCGTCGGCGCCAAGGGCGAGGGCCCGCTCGTCGTGTCGGCGTTCGGTGCCATCGACCGCTTCACGCTCGAGGCCGGCCAGCAGCTCGTGGTCGACAGCGGCCACTTCGTCGCCTGCCAGGCGAGCGTTCAGTACTCGCTGCGCCGAGCCGCAGATGGTGGCCTCGTGCAGTCGATGAAGTCCGGCGAGGGATTCGTGTTCGAGTTCGTCGGGCCCGGCGAGGTGCTGGCGCAAACACGCAACCCGTCGGCGCTCATCACGTACCTTGCCGCCAACGGGCTCGGCACCCGGGCCTGAGCGCGCGCCGTGCCGGGGCAATCCGTCTAGATCGCCGAGAGCAGCTCGTCCATGCTGTCGTGCAGCAGGTCGGTGAGTCGCCACACGTCAGGCACGAGCTCGCGATCGGCGATGAAGCCGAAGTCGAGGCTGCCGTTGTAGCTCTGCACCGTGATGTTGAGGCCCTGGCCGTCGACGAGCGCCGAGATGGGGTAGAAGTGCTTCAGCTCGGCGCCTGCCATGTACAGCGGCACGTTGGGACCCGGCACGTTGGAGATGACGAGGTTGAACGGCGAAGCGGCCCGGTCGGCGATGCGCAGCCTGCTGTACATTCGCATCGCTCGTGCCGCGACGGCGGGGGGCGCGAACTGCGTGAAGTCCATCAGCGCCTCTGCCGGGATGGCGGCGAAGTTCTGCTTCGCGCCGTCCATTGCCGCTCGCGTGCGGGCGAGTCGCCGGAGTGGGTCGGGTTCGTTGGTCGCCAGGTCGGCAAACATCGCCGAGACCCGGTTCTGGAAGACGTCCTCCTCGGCGCCGGTGCGGATGCTGACCGGCACCATCGCCACGAGGCTGTCCTGCGGGAGCGCGTCGTGCTCGAGGAGGTAGCGACGCAGCGTGCCGCTGCACAGCGCCATCACGACGTCGTTGAACGTGCACCCGACCGCGCGACGCACCTCCTTGGCCGACTCCAGCGGCAATGTGGTGTACGAGAACCGGCGATGCGGCGTGATCGAGGCGTTGAACAACGTTTTCGGGGCACTCGTCAGCGGCAGCGCAGGCGGGTTGTCCTCGTGCCTGCGATTCGGATCGCGCAGGCGCTTGCGCAACAGGCTCCCCACCGGGCCGGGGATCGGCTGCACGGCGATGTCAGCGAGCGCAGCGAGGCTGCGGCTCGACTCGCTCGAGCGGGCGAACTCGCGCACGGTGTGCAGCGTGTGGCGGACAAGCCGGTCGGGACGGCGCACGAATGTGGCGACCGTGCGCTGCAGCAGCTCGGTGTCGGTCGGCCGGTGCTCGGGCGTCCACTCCGCCGGGGCGAGGTCGCTGCGCGGCTCGGGGGTGATGTCGAGCAGCGCGGCGAGGATCAGCGCCCCGGCGGCGCCGTCGATCGCGGCGTGGTGGACCTTGGTGACCTGGGCGATCAGGCGGCCCTCGTCGACGCCCTCGATGACGTACAGCTCCCACAGTGGCCGGCGCCGGTCGAGCGCGCGGGCGTGGATGCGGCTGACGACCTCGCTCAGCTGCTGCGGGTTGCCAGGTGGCGGAACGGCGTGGTGGCGGACGTGGAAATCGATGTCGAAGTCGTCGTCGTCGATCCAGTAGGGGAAGTCGAGGCCGAACGGCACCTCGACGAGCCGTCGCCGGAACGGCACGAGCGTGTCGAGCTTGCTGAGGATCAGCTCCTTCGTGGCGGCGAGGCCGGCACCCGCGCCGTCAGGTGAGTTCGCTGGGTCGTAGAGGTTCAGCGAGGACACGTGCCCGAACGTGGAGTGGGTCTCCATGTTGAGGAAGCTCACGTCGAGTCCGCTGAGCTGGCGCATCGCCGAATGCTACGCAGTCGACGGTACGCGGTTGTTCTCGAGGCGTCGCTGCGCCGCGGAGTGCCGCATGGCGAGTACCCAACCGATCGGCGCGCAGGCCGAGAAGACGAACCACTGCACGGCATAGCCGAGGTGCGAACCGTCGCCGGGTTCGGGGGCCACGACGGGCTCGGGGAACCGCGCGGACGAGTTCGCTGGCGCGGGAGTGACGGAGAACTGGTCGATGTACACGTCGATCGGCGGGGCCGGGAGTTGCGCTGCGAGTCGATCGATGTCGATGCGTTGCGCGACGCGCAGGTCGCCGTCGGCGGGATCGGAGGTCTGTCCTCGCCGGCGCTCCTGGCTCGGATGGACACGGCCCGTGACGGTGACCTCACCAGAGGGTGTCGGCGCCAGCTCTTCCTCGTCCACCGACAGCGGGACGAACCCCCTGTTGACGAGCAGCACGCGCCCGTCGCCGAGCAGCAGGGGAACGACGATGTTGTCGCCCGCCGAACCGTTCTGCGAGCGGTTCACGACCCGCAGCTCCTCGTCGCGAATGAACTCGCCTCGCACGACGACCGGACGCCACTCGATGGTGGCCAGTTCGCCTTCTGCGGCGTCGAGCAAGGGGTCGAGCGCGACGGGCGCTTCGTCGTAGCGGGCGGCGACGATGTCGTTGAGGTCACGGCGTTCTTCGAGGCGGCGGAGCTGCCAGAACCCGAGGTTGATCATCGCCACGACGGCAGCGATCACGACGACGTGGAACAGCAACCAGCGCGGGCTGAGCGCGAAGCGGTACATGGCGGCGCTGACGGTAGCGGTGGGCCGATCGATGGCGTCGGGATACGGTCAAGGCGTGGTCGATCGCAGCGAGTTCCAACTGCCGCTCGACGAGAAGATCGAGTGGATGATCGAGACGAACGGGTGGGCGATCGAACCCGTGCAGCCCGTGCCAGAGGCGCAGCCGCCCGTTCCCGCCTACTCGTACTCGATCGGGCTGCCCGCTGCGGTGGAGTTCCCCGAGGTCGCCGTGTTCGGCCTGACGCCGATCGCGGCGAAGGGTCTGATCGAGCTCGTCGTCGGCGCCCTGCGGGGTGGGACGGAGATCCCTGTCGGCATCGAGCTGGTCGGTCTGCTCGATCACGATTTGCGCTGCGCGTTCGCCGCTGTCGACCTCACCGAATGGGCGCCGATGTTCCCGACGGCCTTCTCCTGGTACCGGGACGCGGCGTTCGAGATGGTGCAGATGATCTACCCCGACCGGCGCGGTGTGATGCCCTACGAGGAGGGCTACGACGCGCGGATGCGTCTCGCGCAGCCCGTGGTGGGGCACTTCACCTGAGTTCGGCGGCTCCAGTGGCTGGTCTGGCGGCGCCAACCGGACGGATCACGACGGAGGCCCGCTGGTACTCTGCGCCCGGCATGGCCGTGAACCCAACGGTGCCGGTGACGGGGGCGTGGCGCCCCGGTGATCACCCTGGGCGTCGGCAGTTCTTCACGTTCGCCAGCGACCATCCGTTCGCCGTGGAGAGCGGCACCACGCTGCGCGACGTGATCATCGCCTACGAGACGTGGGGCGCCTTGGCGCCAGACGGCTCCAACGCGATCCTGATCTGCCACGCCTGGACGGGCGACAGCCACGCGTCGGGTCCCGCCGGTCGTGGGCATCCGACACCGGGGTGGTGGGACGAGGTCGTCGGGCCGGGCCTCGCCATCGACACCGATCGCTGGTTCGTGGTCTGCCCCAACGTGCTCGGCGGGTGTCAGGGGTCGACGGGACCGGCGTCGGCGCCTGTGGGATCGAACAGGCCGTACGGGTCGGCGTTCCCCGTCATCACGATCCGCGACATGGTGCGCGCCCAGGCGCGGCTCGCCGACCACCTCGGGGTGCGCACCTGGCACGCCGTCGTCGGCGGGTCGATGGGCGGGATGCAGGTGCTCGAGTGGGCGATCATGTATCCCCAGCGGGTGCGTTCGATGGTGCCCATCGCGACGTGCCTGCAGGCGACGGCGCAGCAGATCGCGTGGGGCGCGATCGGCCGTCAGGCGATCCGGCTCGATCCATCGTGGCGTGGTGGCGACTACTACGACGCCGAACCCGGCGACGGTCCGGCGGAGGGTCTCGGCATCGCCCGCATGGTCGCGCAGGTCACGTTCCGCAGCGACAACGTGTTCACCGAGCGATTCGGGCGCGACCTTGTCGACAGGGCGCTCGTCGGCGACACGTTCGGTCTGTGGCAGGAGTTCGAGGTGGAGCGCTACCTCGAGCACCACGCCCACAAGCTCGCGCGACGGTTCGATGCCAACAGCTATCTCGTGATCGGCAAGGCGATGGATCTCCACGATGTCGGCAAAGGGCGCGGTGGTGTGACGGCTGCGCTCGACCGGTTCCGCGGACCGACGCTCGCCATCGGCATCTCGTCGGACATGCTCTACCCCGAGTACCAGCAGCGGGTCATCCACGAGCTGCGAGCAGAGCGCGGCGAAGACGTCGAGTTCTTCCGGATCGAGTCACCGCACGGCCACGACGCGTTCCTGATCAACCTCAACCAGATCTGCGACCCGATCGCCAAGTTCCTCGATCGCGTCTGATCGAGCGCATTCGCGTCTGCGCTCGACGGCTCACCGCAGGTGTTGTTCGATGACGGCTACCGTGCGGCTCGAGCCGGGCATCCGCAGCGCCAGCAATCCGCTCGCGCGGGGGTCGTCGCCGTCGCTGGAGCGCAGCAGGTAGACGACGCGCTTGCGGCCGTCGGTCGTGCCGCGACCGTCGATTCGCCAGTCGCCCGTCATCTTGCGACCCGAGATCAGGCCACGAGTGCGGAGCCGGACGAGTCCTGCTTCGGTGACCTCGCCGCGCACCTCGCGCCATCGGCTGCCGGCGGCGCCGCCCTGTTCGAGGCTCACGGGCTGCGCCCGGCAGATGAACCGCGTGCCGTCCTTCGACGACCAGTGGGGTTCCATCCGGAAGGCGACGAAAAGCATCGCGGCCATCACGATGGCGGTTCCGATGAACCACAGCCAGCTGGTCACATGGCCGAGTGTGCCAGGATCGCGCCTACCGATGCACGCTTCGATCGCGATCGTGGCCGCCGATGGCGAGACATATCTGATCTACGCGCTGATCGCCCTGCTCGCCCTCGTTGGCCTCGGCATGGCCGTGCTGACGGTGTGGCTCGTGCGCGTGACCAAGCCGGAGCACGAGGCACTGTCGGCGCTCGGTGTGATGGGGACACGCCGGTTTCGCAAAGAAGGCACCATCGCCCGCGAGCGCCACATCGCCACGATCCGTGGCGGTCCCGGCTCGCCGAACGGCGCCGGCAACGGCGAGCAGGTGGCCGATGACGCGACGGACGGTGACGACGAGGAGGCGGACGCGACGGGTGCGATCCCTCGCATCGAGGACGAAGCAGACGCGAAGCGCGCGGATACTCTCGGCTGATGGCCGAGTTCGATCCCGACGCGATGGTGGCACGGTTCAAGGAGCGGGCGATCGCCGTGAAGAAGCGGCCACTGCCACCGGTTGCGGGGGAGGAGCGAGAGCAGTTCCTCGCCCAGGCGCGCCGCGATTTCCAGGACTTCGCCATCATCGGCGACGCTCAGCCGTCGATCGAGGACGGCATACTGGTGCTGCGTGTCGACCTCCGCCCGCCCGACGAGACCAGTTGATCGATCACCCCTCGGTGGTAACGTCGGGTCCCGTTCGCGGACGTGGCTCAGTTGGTAGAGCATCACCTTGCCAAGGTGAGGGTCGCGGGTTCGAATCCCGTCGTCCGCTCCAGGTGACAGCTGGCGCCGACCCTCGGCGCGTCAAGTTCTCATCGCGATCGCCCCGCAGAATTGCGGCACGATCGCCATGAGAATGTGTCCTTCTGCACAACATCTCGGACGGATGTCAACCGATGGCGGTCCTAGACCCTGATCGTGCTGCACTGTTGGAACTGGTCGCCCATCGCAGCGATCGATGACATCGCGAGGAGACACCATGACCGTCGCATTCATCCACGGCAACCCGGAGACCGCAGCGATCTGGGGACCGCTCCTCGACGAGCTCGGGCGCGACGACGCCGTGACGCTCTCACCGCCGGGATTCGGTGCTCCCGTGCCCGACGGCTTCGCCGCCCGCGCCGACGACTACGGCACGTGGCTCGTCGGCGAGCTGGAGGGGTTCGACGAGCCGGTCGATCTCGTCGGACACGACTGGGGCGGCGGCCACGTGATGCGTGCCGCAGCACTGCGCCCGGACCTCGTCAGGTCGTGGTGCACCGACGTCGCCGGCATTGTCGATCCCGACTACGTCTGGCACGACCTTGCCCAGGTGTGGCAGACACCGGACGAGGGCGAGGCGATGGTGGCGGCGATGGCGTCGCTGCCGATCGACGACCGCATCGCCGGCTTCGTCGACCTGGGCATGACCCCCGAGGTCGCCCGGTCGTGCGCCGAGCTCGCAGGGACACCCGAGACGGGGCGCTGCATCCTCGCCCTGTACCGGTCGGCGACGAAGGAGGCGATGGCGCGCTGGGGCGAGGAGCTCGAAGCTGCCGAGCGCCGACCGAGCCTCGTGATCGCGGCAACCGAGGATCCGTACACCGGCGGTGAGGTCATGGCGAGGCGCACGGCGGAGCGGATGGGAGCCGAGGTGGCCGTGCTCGACGGGCTCGGTCACTGGTGGATGCTGCAGGATCCGGCGGCAGGCGTCGCGGTGCTGCGACCGCACCTCGACGCGACATAGTCAGCCTGCAGAAATAACAACGAATGGCGCCGCTGTGCCGTTCGAAGCCCTCTGATCGGGGCAATCTTTAGGAAATGTTCTTGTCCGTGAGTTTTTCCGAATTCTCATCCGGATCGTCCGTCGTGGTGACGCCCCGGGGTCGGCGTGGGTCGCCTCAGGGGGCCTAAGGGTCGCTGGGTCTCATGCGCCTGCATCGCACTGCGCTCCTCGATCAGCTCCGGCTCGCTGCCGAGGTGGGTGCCACCCTGCTCGAAGCGCCGGCGGGATTCGGCAAGTCATGGTTGCTCCGCAAGCTCGCCACCCCTGACTCCATCCGGCTGCGCGGACGGTTCGACGTCGACGACGCAGCGACGGCGCGTGCGACGGCAGCGCCGCTGATCATCGACGACGCACATCTCCTCACACCTGACGCCGTCGATCGCCTCGCCGACCACATCGATCAGGCACCCGACGGCACCCGCATCCTCATCGCCGGGCGCCTCGTCGCTCGCGAGCTCCACGACAACGTCGAGCTCGTCGACGGACAGGTCGTCGACCGCCTCGCACTGGCCGTGACTCCGGCCGAGCTGACGGAAGAACTGCCGGATGTCGACGACGATCTCGCAACGAAGGTGGTCGACGCGACCGACGGGTGCATCCGCATCGTCCGCTCGGCGTTCGACAACGCCGAGCAGCAGCCGCGAGCGAACCCGGCGACGATCGCCTTCGCTGTCACGCGCGATTCGGCAACGGCTGTACTGGCGACGCTCGATCCGTCCGACCGCGAGATCGTCGGGCTGCTCGCTCGGGCGCCGGGACTCGACGAGCACCTGATGCGGCGGCTCGGCGGTGCCGATGTCGTCGAGCGGTTGCTGATCGCCGGTGTACCGATGTGGCGCGACGCGGCGGGCCGCCTCGACCTGACGACCGCCGACGCCTACCGGGCGGCGCAGGTCGGCACGGCGGCTGCCACAGGACTCGCCACCGAGCTCGTCGCTCGTGATCGCGTCGCGGCGGCCGTTGGGCTGCTGATCGAGGCCGGTGAGATCGACGGCGCAGCTGAACTCATCCGGCGTCAAGGTGACTCGCTCGCCGACACGGTGGAGCCACGCGTGTTGCTGCGCCTGCTGGCAGGACTCGGGCGACTGGTCGAGCTCGATCCGGAGCTGTTGCTCGTGAGGGCGTCGACGTTCGCCGCACTCGGTCGATTCAGCGACACGATCACCGACATCGCCGATGCGGGCAAGCTCGCCGAAGACGCGACGCCCGCACTGCGGCGCCGTGTGCAGGTGGAGGCGGCGCGAGCCCGTCTCGCTGAGGGACGCATCGATCTCGCCATCCCGGCGGCCGAGCAGGCGCTCATCGACCTCGGTGCCGACGAGCAGCGGACGTACGCCCGCGCCCACGAGGTGCTCGCCGAGTGCGCGGCCACGTCCGAGGCACGTGCCGATCTTCAGCGTGCCGCCGAGGAGTACCACACCGCGGCTGCCGGATGGGAGGCATGCGGCGAGGTGGCACGTGCGCGCACGTGTCGCCGCAGCCTTGCCATGGGTGTGCTCATCTCGCTCGGGCGGATCGAGGAGTCGCTTGCATTGCTCCACGAGCTGCTCTCGGCACCCGATGTCACCGATGCCGAGCGGTCGTGGATGATGCTTGGCGAAGCGTTCGTGCTGGCGAACAGCGGCCGGCTCGACGCCGCCGACGACCGTTTCGTGCAGATCGCAGAGATCGGGACGTTGCAGGTCAATCCCCGCCTCACGGGCGCAGCGGCATGGGGGCGTGCGCTCGTCGCCACGTGCCGTGACGATCTGCAGCAGACGCTGCAGTGGATCTCGACAGCACAGAACACGGCGCTCGATCCCGACGACGACTTCCTCGGGTCGCAGTTCCTTCTCGACGCATCAGTGATGCTGGGCGCGCTCGGCGAGCTGGACGAGGCCGATCGGTACCTGCAGCGGGCGACGCAGATGACGTCGGCGTTCCCGGCACAGACGACGCTCGCCCGATTCGTGCTCGACGCTCGTCGCGGGGAGCTCGGCGATGTCGAGGCCCAGCTCGAGGCGACGGCACCGTCGCAGTGGTGGCGGGTGCAGCTCGTGTCGGCTCATGCCGCTGCCCGCTCTGGTGACATGGAGCGCGCCGCGCAGCTCTCGGGTGACGCCTACCGTGAGCTGCTCGCGCTCGGGTTCCACGATGCCGCATTGCTCGGTGAGCGCCGGGAGCAGGAGGCGCTGCGGGCCATGCTGAGGGCGGAGGACCACCGCCAGCCGGAGGCAGCGGTGCCCGCAGGGCGCGAACGTGAGAGCGGGGCGATCCGACTCAGCGTGATCGGCCCGACGGTCACTGTCGTCTCGGGATCCGAGGTCATCGCGCTCCCGCCTGGCAACCCGCAGCGTCTCGTCGGGGTGACGGTGGCGGAGGGCGGCTCGGCGACGTTCGATCAGTTGAGCGAGGCGATCTGGCCTGGCGAGGACGTCGAGACGTCACGCAACCGGCTCCGCAACGTGCTGCTGCGGCTGCGCAAGGCGGCGGGCGAGGTGCTGGTCCGCACGGGCAACGGGGTGCGGATGGCGCCGGGGGTGTCGTGTGACCTCGACGACTTCAATCGGCTCGCCGGTGATGCCTCGTCGGCGCTGCGAGCCGACCCCGATCTCGCCGGTCACCTTGCCCGTCGCGCCATCGCCGTGGGGGAGGGCCCGCTGTTCGCCGAGTTCGAGTACGAGGA